>UMCT01075162.1_pt1 | contig 101299 bp, 112 predicted proteins | sample 1964291 | NCBI WGS metagenome assembly UMCT01 (sample SAMEA4835974, study PRJEB28245) | human gut metagenome | biome: gut microbiome; material: fecal sample | place: Denmark | collected 2008 | reverse complement strand
TATATTTAATATTTATTTTCAAATCTGACGTGATATGCTTACTTTAACCGCATCTTCTAAAGGATATCCTAGAGAAGTAGCGTCTAATACAGCAGATACTTTATCTACTGAAACAACTTTTACTCCTAAGAATTATAGCCCAGTTGTTCATCTTGTAAATGCTGAAAATAATTTTAATTCCAAAGAAACAGAATATGATTCTAAAATTAAAGATATTAGTGAACCATTTGTTTCACTTACCGAAGAAGAAAAGCGAGACTTTTCTGCACTAGTTTATCTGGAAGCTGGTGGAGAGTCTTATGAATGCATGAAAACTGTTGCAAGCGTAATTGTTAACCGAATGATAAACAATGATCTTTCATTTTATGATGTTATCTACGCTACTAATCAGTTTACTCCTGCTGAAAATATTCCCTATACTACCCCTTCTGAAGAAGCTGTGAAAGCAGTGAACGAAATTGTTCAAAATGGTCCTTGCGTTCCTAAAAACGTAACTTTCTTCAGATCAAGCTATTATCATAACTGGAGCGACTTTATTAAGCCTTACACCGTTATTGATAATACATATTTTTCCTATGATGTTAGAATTGAGGTTGATTGAGATTGTTATTCACTGTGATTGGACCTGACGGGCATCCTAAGATGGGAACAGAATATCGTGAATGTATATACGATATCGAACAACTTGAAAGCATGGCTTCTGCCGGTTTTAGATTCAAGCTTAATGATAAACTAATTTCTTTGAATAACCTGAAGAAAGAATTAGGGCCTTCTTTTGACGATGCTAAACCATCTTCTACGAATGAATCAATTATTCTTTGCGTAGAAACCGGAGATAGATTTAAGAAGCAATCGGAAGCTGCAAAGGCCTTAGGAATTGATCCGGCAGCAGTATCAGATAGCTTGAAAACAGGGCGGAAAAGAGCAGGATACACATTCACTCGTGTTGAGGTTTGATATGATAAGCATTACTCAAGTAGGAAGTCTTTACAACATTTCATTCAAGTATGATCCAGAATTAGTGGAAATGGTCAAGAAGGTTCCAGGTAGATCTTGGAACCCTATTGGCAAGTACTGGACAATTGAAAAGAATAAACTTGGATTCTTCATGAATCAAATTATGGGTACTAGATTTGAATCTCAGGTCAATCTTCAAAGTAATGAAGACATTGGAAAGAATGACACTTTAGATAAAACTACGCATATTCCCGATATTGATATTTCAAATGTCCCATTCTATGTTAAGAATGGGTCAAAACCTTATAAGCATCAGATTGATTTCATGAAGTATGCTATTGATAGGCAACAGAGAGGATATAGAAGTGGATTTCTTTGTGCGGATGAACCAGGACTTGGAAAAGCGTTTACATTAGATACAATAATTCCATGTCCTAACGGTGATAAACCAATAAGAGATATCCATGTAGGAGATTATGTTTTTGGATCAAACGGAAAACCTACAAAAGTAACTGGAGAATACTACCATGATGAATTAAACATGTTTAAAGTTACTTTTTCTGATAAAACTTCTGTAACCTGCTGCGAAGATCACCTTTGGGGATTCTATTTTAGCAACAATTATTACACAGCTCCACTTAGTGAAATACTGTCAGGTGAATTTAGAAAAAGAAGGGATAGCAGATATTCGTACAAAGAAGTGTATATTCCTAGATGTAGACCTGTAGAGTATTCTTCTAGTTATAAAAAATTCATATCTCCTTGGCTACTCGGGTTCTTAATAGGGGACGGATCAATTTCTTCTGGTGATAGTGTAGGATTCACTACTTCGTATTCTAACATATTGAACGAAGTAAAAACAAACCTTCAAGAAGGTTATGAATTAACTCGAAATGGTGATATATCTTACTTGATTGTTAAACAAAACAGACCTGATTCTCTAAGAACACTTGGATATCTAGTTTATTGTCCTGAAGACAATATGTATTTTGATTCTATGCAGGCTGCAAGCCGTCACTACTGCTATGATATAAGGCATACAGCAATAGAGAAATCTGATCATTATTGTAGAAACATCAATAAACACATTTTTGTTGTAGATGACAACCATAGAAATAATCAATATGTTAGCGAATTAAGATCTCTTGGTTTACTTGGATGTAAAGCTAAAGATAAACGAATTCCAGATGAATATAAATACTGTTCTGCAAAAGAACGAATTGAAATTCTCCAAGGCCTTATGGATTCCGATGGATATGCAGGAAAGGAAAATTTTCATTGCTACGATACAATGTCTAAGCAATTAGCTGAAGATGTTGCATGGATTGTTAGAAGTCTTGGAGGACTAGCCGTAATAAATTCATACAAAGCTAAGCTGAACGGAAAATACATGGGAGATGGTTACAGCGTTACAATAAGAATGGATGATCCGAGACAAATATATAAAGCGTCTAAACGAAAGTTACGAGCATCAAAAAGAAAATTTAGGCCTAGAAAGCGATTCATATCTATAGAGTATTTAGGCAAAATGCCGGGAAAATGCATATCTGTTGAAGCAACAGATCATTTGTATCTTTGTTCAGATTTTACTGTTACTCATAATACAATAGAAAGCATCAATCTTGCAATGTTCAACAGAAACTACAACAATTTCAAACATTGTCTAATAATTTGCAACATAAACACATCAAAATATAACTGGGAGCAAGAAGTTCGTGAACACACAAATGGAACTATGTTTGGTTATCTCTTGGGATCTAGAATGAAAAAGAAAAGAGGTACAAAAAAGAAACGAAGAGTTGTATGCGGTACAAAAGAGAAGTATGAAGACCTGATGACCATGCACAGATATGGTGATGAAAACGAACCTGAACTTCCTTATTTTATCATAATGAATGTAGAAGCTCTTAGAATGAAAGAAGGAAAACGCTATCCTATTACAGAGAGACTGATTGAAATGATCAATTCAGGATTGATAAATATGATAGTTATTGATGAAATCCATAAGAATATGTCACCTACTTCTATTCAAGGAAAGCAGATTCTCAAAATAAAAGATAAGACAGGTTCTAGATGTATTTGGTTGCCACTTACAGGTACACCTATTGTTAACAAGCCTACTGATGTTTTCCTACCAATGAAGCTTGTAGACGCTCATAATTTTTCAAGCTATTACAAATGGTGTCAGGAGTTTTGCGTTTACGGTGGATATGGTGATGTTGAAATAGTAGCTTACAAGAATATTCCAAGAATGAAGATCATGCTTCAGCAAAATATGATTAGGCGGTTGAAGAAAGATGTACTAGACCTTCCGGATAAGATTCATTTTGATATATTTGTAGAGAATACAAAATATCAAGAGAAGCTTGCTGACGAAGTAACCGCTGAGCTATATGCACACGCAGGAGAAATTTCTAATTCAATGAACCCTATGGTGAAATTTTTGAAACTTCGCCAGGTGAATGGATCACCAGAATTAGTTGACCAGTCTTTGAAGGTAAACAGTCAGTATATCAAATATAACGCTAAGCTTCAGAAGCTATTTGAATTGTTAGAAGAAATTCATGACCGTGGCGAAAAGGTAGTTATTTTTTCTAATTGGGTTGAACCTTTAAGGACCTTGTATAGATTCATATCAACTAAATATAAAGTTTGTTGCTTTACAGGTACTATGTCTGAAGCAGAGAGACAGAAGCATAAGAGGGTTTTCTTAACAAACCCTGAGTATACTGTAATGGTTGGAACTATCGGTGCATTAGGAACAACTCATACTTTAACTTCTGCAAACAACGTTATATTCTATGATGAGCCTTGGACTTACACAGACAAACTTCAAGCAGAAGATAGGTGTCATAGAGTAGGAACAAACTCAGCTGTAAACATATATACTCTTCTTTCAAAAGATACAGTAGATGAAAGAGTTCATGATATTGTATATGGAAAGAAAGATGTTGCAGGATATATTGTTGACAACAAACTTGATTTTAGAAACAATCCGGATCTTGTTTACAGATTACTTGGAAAGGACAAGGAGTAGTGAAAAATGAAAATTACATGTACAAAACGAGATGACATTCTTAAGCGTAAATCTGAATATGAAGCTGACAGAGCCAGCAGGCAGTCTAAGTATGATGCGCAGTATGAAGCACTTTTAGCAGAAGAAGAAAAAAGAGAAGACAAGTTAAGAAATGATGTCATTGGAGCTATAGGAGATACTTCGCTAGATCTTGAAATTGATGTCAGAGGAAGATTTGAAAACACATACGAAATTCGTGTTTCTGACGAAAACGACAAGTTCAATGAAGATAAGGCTCTTTCATGGGATTGGAAAGTATATATTGATAAAAATGGTGAGGTAAAGAAAGAGTCTTCTTCTTGGTCAGGAATGCAAGCAGTTACTGCTAAGAACATAAGTAACCTGAAGGAGATTGTAAGGGTTCTTGAAATCTTAAATAATATTGACTTCAAGATGCTACTTGAAGAAATTACTCCTCCTAATTATCAAGATTACATCACTGATAGAAATCCTAAGTACGAAACAGCGCCCGATTTTGACAGAGAGCTTATGGAAGCTGATATTGAGGATTGTATTGGAACACGAAAAGGCATTCTTGGAACTGGTAGCAAATTCTATCGTGGTAATGTTTATCATTTCATTCAGAGAGAAACGCCATCAAGCTACAACATGTGGGACATCCCTGCATACTATGTAGAGAAAAACGATGGATCTCTGTCTGATTTGTTTGAAAAGTACAATGATAGCGGATCCAACTATAATATGCGAAAAGATAAATTCTTTGAAACAATTGAAAAACCTATTAAGATTGTAGACTTTAGTTGAGGTGAATTATGAAGAAGCTAAGAAGAATTACAGCTGCTTCTGAAGATAAGATGTCAGAAGCATTAGACAATCAGATTGACTCACTAAAAGACGATTTCGATTATGCTATTGACGGATTGAGCAAGCTAGGAAGAATGGGTGTCAATGCGTCAAACGATGCAATGGCAATTGCTGAAAATTTTCACAATGCTCTGCAAACTATTATAAACGATATTGCTAATAAGGTGGTTGAGTAAAATGGCTAAAAGAACACATGGCACTCCAGAGCAATTCTTAAATGCTCTTGAAAACAAGATAAACGAACTTGGTGGATACGATGTAGACAGCGCAACTAATGTATCTAACATTCCGTCAAAGCCAGAAATGAAGAATGTAAAGTCATCTGAAATGAACATTGACAAAGAGAGATATCTTCATAATCTGATCGGCGATCTAGAACTTGATCTTGAAGATTTAGTACAAGGATTTACAGCTGACTACGAAGACGATAACCTTTATGTTACTGTTGAAACATTTGACGGAAATACTAGAGAATACAAAGTTCCGTTCTCCGATCTTAATTGGGATTTCAACTCCATGGATACAGATGTTGCATATATTTCTGATCACATTGCAGAAGACTTAGACCTTGACCCTACTTCTGACTTAGATTATGACGAGGACGAAGATATAGAGGCTGAAGGGGCTACTTGGGATGAATTTATAAGAAATCTAGAAGAAAACAATGAAGTTAAAGTAGACTCAGCATATCGTCATAAGTACACTGGAGATAAAATCATTTTTTACAGAAATAACCAATCATTTGAAGGTGAAGTAACTAAATATTTCAACGGAGATTATGAACTTAACAAGTACAATGTTCATAAGATTAGATCTGTCAAGAACTCTACTTCTATAGATTCATCAAAAACAGATAGATTGAAATATGCTGATCAAGCTGGCAACAAGTATACAATAAATGAGTTAAAGGAAATGTTTGAAAACGAGAAAGATATTCATTCAGGTCAAACATTTAATCAATGGATTCAGCAGGCTCTAGATGACGGATTTCTTTTCTATCCTGATGAAGACTAATGGGAAATGATGGACTTGGCAAGAAAGCTGAACAGAAACTTCGCGTTTGGTTAGATAAACCGGAAGATGGACTCAGCTTTGAGAGACTTCCTGATCAGCTCTCAGGGTTCTACGGAAGTAAAAACAAATGCGATTTCATAGTTTTCAAATCTCCATACATGATTTATCTAGAAAGCAAAAGTACTTGGGAAGATAGATTTGATTTTTCAATGATATCTGATTATCAGTATGAAAGCCTTTTAGATAGATCGAAAATAGAAAATGTTTTTGGATATGTAGCAATATTATTTGCTACATATAAGAGATGCTTTCTTATAGATGTCAATCAAATAGCTAAGCTAAAAAGAGAAGGAAAAAAGTCTATCAACATAAATAAGATAGATAAATGGAATTTCAAATATTCTGAGATTCCTACATTACCAAGCAAAAAGCAGCTACTTGACTATACAGGAAACATAATAGATTTGATCACTTGAACCTTATATCGTATTACAAATAAGTATTTAAGGAGACGATTCAAATGGGTTTTGAGTTTGCAACATTCGCAGCAATTACAGTTCTTGCTTATCTTGTTGGTATCGCCGTCAAAGCTTCTTCTATCGACAGCAAGTGGATTCCTGTAATTGTAGGTGCTCTCGGTCTTATCGTTGGTGTAGCTGCTTTCTACATCGGGACTCCTGAGTTCCCAGCAAACGATCCGATTACTGCTGCAGCAGTTGGTGTCGCTTCGGGCCTTGCTGCAACTGGTATCAATCAGGCGATTAAACAGCTATCAAGCAAAGAATGAGCTGATACCATAGCGCCCAGTGGTGTCAGCCAGGCGTGTTCATGGTTTTTCATAAAGTACCTCCTTTCTTAAGGGTAGGCAGGATTGCGGAGTCCTGCCTATTCTTATGGTTATTCCAGAATCGTTATTGTAATCATAAGAATAGGAGGTATTAACTATGTCAGCAATTTATAAGCCGTTTTCTGAATTCAAATATTGGTTCATCAGAGATACTGAAGAAGTTGTTTCAGTATTCATTAAGGACAATGTAAAAGAGATCGGGATCATGTCTATGTCTAACGGAGACGAAAAAGAACACATGATTTCAAATGACTGTTCCATCTTCATACCTTATGGTGTAGGAGTAAACGGTGACGATGTTTTCAGCGAAGAAGAAGTGATAAATGATTACAACAGCTGGATTTCTCGTCCCGAATATTGTGTTGGAACTTTTAATCAAGATATCCTAGACGGAATGAGCAATATTTCTAGAAGGGAGTTGTATTCAGATATTCTCAGAGGGTGTTGCTACATTAGAGCAAATAAGAATGGTAAAGATCCTGACACTTGTCAAGAAAAAGTAAATAATATTGTGAATTGGCTCGATAGCACAGATTTTTTTACTGCTCCAGCATCTACTCGATTCCACGAATCATTTGAAGGAGGCCTGCTTTATCATACGCTTAAGGTTTACAATCAAATCGTTGATCTTAAGAAAGTAGGAAAGTTCAGTAATGTGGATCTATCAAGTGCTGCTCTTGTTTCTCTTGTACATGATTGGTGTAAGATCAACCTTTACTCTTGTTATAAGAAGAATGTAAAGAATCAGGAAACTGGTCAGTGGGAACAAGTTGATGCATACAATAGAGGCAGTTACGAATTTCCTCATGGGCAGCAGTCTCTTGAAGTAGCAAGATGTTTCTTCAAGTTTACTCAAGAAGAAAAGCTTGCAATTACTCATCATATGGGACACTGGTATTGCCACCCCTCAGAAGAGAGTTGCTTGCAAACATCAAATGAAAGATATCCGCTTGTTCACATGCTGCAGTTTGCTGATCAGCTAGCAATTACATCTTACTAAAGGATGATATAGATGACAGACGCCCAGGAGAAGCTAATAGTTGATAATTATCAACTTGTACATGGATTTGTTCATAAGTATGGCCAATCATTTGGTTACGAATATGATGAATCTGTACAGATAGCTTCTCTTGGGCTTTGTTATGCAGCTCTAAAGTATGATGAAACAAAGTCAAAGTTTTCAACTTATGCTTATCAATGCATGATGAGAGAATTTTTGAAACTAGAAAGATACAAGAAAGCAAAGCAGCGAGATTTCTCAACTATTTCAATTCAAACCCTTATTAGAACCAAGGAAGGAGAAGAATTTAGTTATCTTGAGGAAATTTTTTCATATGATGAATTAGGATTTCAAGAAATAGAACTGGAGAATCAAATTGAATACGCATTTTCAAAGCTTAGTAAAAAACAATTAGAAATAGTTAAGTACTTCATTAAAAATGGAAAATGCGACCAAAGAAATACAGCTAAATTATTTGGAGTATCTCAATCATACATATCTAGAACACTTAAACGTTTCAAAAATCTCATACAATCTTGATGAGAACCTTGTATACTCATGAGTTAGACTCTTGAAATAAGGAGGTATATTTATGACCCTTTCGGAAGATATGAAAAAAATAGCCCAAGACGATATAGAAGAAATCATTGGTTGGCTTGAAGATGACGGATACAAAGCTAATTTAGTTTCAATGGAAATTGATCCGGATGAAATTGAAACAGATATAATCCAAAATGTAAAAGCGGTATTCATTGTAAACGGCAAAAAAATTCCCTTGAATTTTTATTACTCAATCAAAACAGAAGCAAAAGAAATCTACATAAATAAACCCGATGACGAACTTGCAAACGCCTTGAAGACTGCAGCAGAAAATGTATCTGAATCTACTAAAATTAAATCAGATACTATTACTGCTGCTAAGATTACTGCTGCAGATGAAGATTTTGAAAGCGATGAATTTGACGAGTCTATCGACGATGTTCCTTCCGGAGAAGATTCAGATAGTTTAGCTGATAGTATTGACAGCATTTCTGACAAGGTTGACGATATGCAGGACACCATTGATGATGCTGAAGTAGAAGATGACATTGACATAGATATAGAAAATAATATCGACAATCATTATATCGCTGAGTGTGAAAGATGCCATGGTATATTTATTTCTTCTGTTGTTGAATCAGACCAGCAGCTTGAAAAAATTCATGGAACCTGTCCTCTTTGCGATAGAGATACCGATCAGTATCTAAAATGGACTGTCAAGAAGGTAGAAAAATGAAGAGTAAGAAGAAAGGATTTTTAACTTGTGATATATGCGGAAAAGACTTCATAAAAGTTTATGACAGTATATATCAGTTAACCTTCGCCGGAAAAACATGTCATTTTTGTTCTTACAACTGTTATAGAATTGGTCAGAAAACAAAGGAGAAATCTACGAATGAAGCGTTATATCAGAAGCTCTACAAGCAAGTCAGACAAGACTGTAAGGAACACGTTAAGATACAAGGGAACTAGATTTAGAATCAACTCTACAGATGTTAGTAGATGCAATGATTCTGCTTCGCTGTTTACTCAATTCAAAGCAAATATATCATTACATTTTTAATTAAATTTATTTAATTTCATGTCATATCTAATAAAGTTAATGAAGCTGATGAAAGTAAATTCCGTTTGCATAGTTTACTAAAAGATTAAATTTTCAGTAGACTACAACCTTATATTATGATGAAGGAGGTGAATAAATGAAAACTTGGAAACAAAATCTGAAACATCTAACAGCTGGGCAATATCATACACTTAGAACTATGTGCAGGTTGTCGAAGAATATTTATAATCAGTCAATTTACAACATTCGTCAGCATTATTTTGCAGAAGGAACGTATCTTAGATACGAAGCTAATTATCCATTTATGAAGAACGAGGAGAACTACAAGGTACTCGGAGCTGCCGTTGCACAGCAGACCATGAAATGCGCGGATAATGCCTTCAAGTCCTTTTTTGGATTATTGAAGCTTGCCAAATCAGGAAAATATGCGTCATGGCAGATAAAGATGCCCAAGTATCTAAAGAAAGACAGCATGTATAAGATATGCTTAGTGCAGGCCCAAACTTCAGATGGAATGCTTCTTGTACCTATGTCATATCAAACGAAGAAGAAGAACTATGATAGCATTCGTATCAAAATTCCTCCTTATCTACATGATAAGAAGATTCGTCAAATTCATATCATACCTAAGCACAACGGAAAATATTTTGAAGCTGTTTACATGTTTGATGATGCAGAGCAAGAGACGCCTATCTTGGATAGTGAAAAAGCTCTATCAATAGATTTTGGTGTTAACAATCTAGCTACTTGTGTAACTAATACAGGTGAGTCTTTCATAGTTGATGGTAAGAAATTAAAATCAATAAATCAATGGTACAACAAAGAGTTATCCAGACTATCAAGTATTAAGGACAAACAGAAAATAAAAAGTTACACAAACAGGCAGTATGCTATCACTAATAAGCGAAATAATAGAGTAAGTAACTACATGTATAATGCTGCAAAACTCATAATCGATTATTGTATAAAACATAAAATCGGCAACATTGTTGTAGGATACAATGACGGGTTTCAAGATAGATCTAACTTAGGTAGAGTTAACAATCAGAATTTCGTTCAAATTCCTCTAGGAAAGTTAAAATCTCGATTGGAATATCTTTCTAAATTGAATGGCATCAATTTTGTACTTCAAGAAGAGAGTTATACTTCAAGGGCATCATTCTTCGATAATGATGACATTCCTGTTTGGAACCCTCAGAACCCAGTAGAAGCAGAGTTTTCCGGCACTAGAATTCGTAGAGGCTTGTACAAAACAAAATCAGGAACACTCGTTAATGCTGATATTAACGGAGCACTAAACATATTAAGAAAAAGTAATGTTGTAAGTCTAACGGCTTTATACACTAGAGGCGAAGTCAACACGCCTTTAAGAATAAGGGTTCTTTAATTAGAACCAACCTTCTTAATAAGAATTTCGTATCTGTTTAATCAGCTTGTACGAAATTCGTTGATCTGAAATTCATCCTTACGACCTAGCTGAATACGCTTGGGCAACATTAGAGAATGGAGTAGTACGATACTACAAAGATGGAAAACTGATTGATAAAACATTCTATTTCAATTCAGATGATATGGATGTTGAGGATTACGAGTGGCCGGATGCTGTGATAATGAATGTTTGCGATCATTTAATTGAGCTGAACAAGAATGTTGAACAACGGATTGATCATACATAACTGATAATACAAAACTTCTTCGGGAGGTAATACAATGAAGATATCTAAAAGAAGCAAGATAACTTCTTCTTATCAGAAAGCTAAAAAAAATTAAAGGAGGAGTTACATAATGAAGCGAATCATAAGAAATTCAGTGACGAGCTCAAAGAGCACTAATCCTCAAAGTGAATATGAGTATCGTAAACATATTTATTTGAAGAGAAAACACGAATTTGAAACTCTAGGCGAAGATGACAACAACGATGTGCTTTCTAGAGAAGAGAAGATGAATATTGCAAAGGCTGAGATGGATAAGGTGAACCCTAAATCCGTCAAGAGTGCTAAAGATGCAACATTCCAAAATGATAAGAGATTATCTTCTACTTCTGAACGATATAAAGGCTATCTTATTGTATTAGATAGAGGTGGAGATGGATATAATGTCTATGATAAACACAGAGAGCTAGAAGACACTGGATATCCATCTATAGAAGCTGCTAAAAATTTCATTGATGAATTAGTGTCTGAAGCTGGCGACAAAATAGAAAGCTCTGTTGATATCGATGAAGAAACAGAAGATCCCGGTATTGCTGAAGCATTCATTCGTACTAATGTGAATGATTGCTCCAATGTAACTGCAAGTCTGAATTATGTTACTCCGGAAATGAAACAATTAAAACGTGCTGTATCTAAGATATCTGTGGACAATGATGACCAATTCCACGAACTGGTAGATTCCCTATTGATCAATGAACCTATCAACTTGGTCCCCGAAACCCGAGCTCTGAAACGCGCTATAGATAGCCTGGTAGTAGATAGCGAAGAAGAGAGAAGAACCTTGGTTTATGAAGTTGCAAAAGATTTAGGAGTAATCAATTCCTCATCCAATGTAGACGTATATTCTGCTGATGATACAGGTGATATGTATGACGATGATGAAGAGGACATTGAACGCGAATTTCAACGTATTGACAGATCAGGTACTGACGAAGACGTTGAAATTGCAGCTATAATGTACAACTTAGGGACTACGATGAAAGAGGCTCGTGAAATATTACCTACATTGAGCAAAGATAAAATCAAAGATTATGTGGATTACTATTATCTTAGAGATTTACCTGCGCCTACACGCTTGAAACTTTGGAACAATCGTAAAAATATCTCATCTTCATATAATGAATCTGGAATCTATGAAGAAACAGAAGATCCTAAATGGATATGTCTTGATATCAAGCATGTAAGAGACAGCGACGGAATGCTGACTGATTACGCTCTTTACACTACCAAAGACGAAGATAAATATATCTGCATGTTCGGAGATGCAGATGTATATGCTCCAGATGAGATGTATGCAGATGCTGAGTTTGATACAGAAGACGAAGCGCTTGAATGGTTTGAAAACTATGTTGGGCCTGGAGATGAGGAAGATGAAGACGACAATGATTTAGTATTTATAGATCCTGAGTTTGATGAATATGATGTGTATGGTTCAGAGGAAACCGATGCTGAAGAAGATGATGATCTAGATCATCCCGATCAAGAGTATGACTCTGCTGCAACTTCTATCAATTCTACTAAACTCCCTGCAATTTATAGAATGATTAAACTTCAACCAGGAACTGTCGGAGTTGACTTCGGAGGAGGAAGATTTGATAACGCGGTTGAGTATTTAAGAGATCAAGATGTAACACTTTGCGTATATGATCCTTACAACAGATCAGCAGAGCATAACCGGGAAGTTCTTCGTACGCTTAGAGCAAATGGAGGAGCAGATTTTGCTGTTAATTCAAATGTTCTGAATGTTATCAAAGAACCCGAAGCAAGAAAAGGTGTCTTAGAGAACATCAAGAAGATAACAAAATCTGGTGCCCCTATTTACATCACAGTTTACGAAGGACGAGGAGACGCAAAAGAAGGCGTAACAAAATCTGGTTATCAGCTTAACAGAAAGACCGCAGATTACCTTGAAGAGATACAAGAAGTATTTCCAGATGCAAAGAGAAGAGGAAAGCTAATTGTAGCTACAAACAAAGGATCGGCTAATAGTTCAGTAGATATCAAAGCTTCGTCAGAAATCATCTGGGATGATCTGGATTGGAACCAGCAGATTCAGGTTATGAAGAGATATATCAGAAACTACAAAGGTACTAGAATTTTCGAAGATTTTGCAGATTATATAAACAAGCCTGTTGAAGATATAATTGATTCATTCTGTGATGCAGAATCATATGGAGATATAAGGATTCCTGAGAGAAAACAGCTTGATTCTGAATATAGAAATGATGATATCTATTCATCTACTACATCATCTAGCAGATACTGGTATTTCACTCGTCATGGTGTTCAGCCTGGTTCCGTTCCTAAGTACGTAAACATACTTGATATTGTAGATAAGCCAGAAGGTTCATATTTCCTTGCGGACGGTGTTATTCTCACAAAAGATCTTCGTGACTATGATATTAAGGAGCGTAAACCGGAAGATAGCGTAACTTCTTCTACGCGTATTGAATATTCAGATATCTTAGAAGAAATAAGAGAACAGTGCAACACTAAACTCATTCATATCATGGCTCAATATGGGTTTGACGAATCTGAAGCAAAACAGTACTCTAGAGTGGATGCATCAATAGAAGACAACCAACATGGTAGAATCGAAATTGGCTGTGAATTAGATTATGACGGTCTCATGAGTGTTTGTCAAGAACTAGATCCAATTGTTCAAGCATATGATCCTGATTCATATTTTGAACCTGTAGATCCAGGAATTGCAGAAGCATGGGTAAATCTTGAGAAAGCGTCTATTGACTCTTCAAGCAATATTCAAGCTGGTGCATATGATTTTCCGGAACCATCTCTAGATCCTCCTGAATATCCCGAACCTGAAGAAAGTGAAGAAACAGTTGAAGTTGAATGTGACATCAATCAACTCGAAATTACAGTTGAAGAAGACGGATCATGGGAGTATCAAAGAGATGATTTCCTCGACGAAATGCTTACTGCTGAAGATGAAATTACTTCTGAAGAGTATGATGTATACATTCGAGACAGAAACGGCTTGATTGAAGACTTTGATTCAATTGTAGAACCAAACATACCTGGAGCACCTGGAACCTATTTAATTTCTTGTCATGTAAAGATGGTTTATGACGTAACAGGAGTAGAAATTGTCAGAGAGTACCAAGGTAAGGACGAAGACGGTGATCCTATCGTTGATGAAGATTACTACACAGGCAGCGCTGATGTGGAATTCAACAGAAACGAAAGCTACATCACAAATTTCTACTCAGAAGAGATCTAAATAGATAAGAATCGTTATAATCAGTGAAGGAGAAATTCTTCACTGATTATTTTTTACGGAGGACACATCAAAATGAAAAAATTCAGATCCGTACTTTCTGTAATCTTCGGTATTATCTGCACATCCAGTTTCTTTATCTGCATCAGCATAAATGCAGATCATCCGGATTGGTTCAAGTATCTTATGATTGGATTCGTTACCTTTGTGGTTTCTTTCTTACTTGCAAGCTTCTGCTACAACCCTTATAAATACATTCGTCATTTGTATGCGTCTTTCATGACCATTGCAACTAAGATTCAGATTCATCGTAGGCCCAATAGCAAACTTGCTGTAGGTGTCAGAGCAAGATTTTCCTCTAGGTATGGTGGTCGTTATAATAAGAAAATCAACTACAAGAAATTCTATCGTTATGCTCTTAGCTACTATGATAGAGATCATTTTCAGGAGGTGTGAAAAAGTTGAATCTGAATGAAGAACAGAAGCGAGCAGTTGAATGCGATGATGATCTAATTCTATGCATGGCTGGAGCAGGGTCTGGCAAAACAACTGTTCTCATTGAAAGAATAAGCAGACTTTGTGAAAAAGAAGACCCAAAGAGTATTCTTGCTCTTACATTTACAAATGCCGCAGCATTTGAAATGAAGGACAGATACATAAGACGAAATCCTGGAAAACTGGTTCCGGAATTTAGAACATTTCACAGTTTCTGCTACTCTGTTCTATGTTCGGATTATGAAATAAGGAATAAGCTGGGATATAATTCAATCCCAAGCATATGCGACGAAGCAAAGATGAAGAGAATTCATAACACTGTTTATCTTGAGCTAGGTCTTCATCTGTCTAAAGATGAGTTATCGGGAAAAGTTAAACTTAGCCCAAAGAAAGAGCAAGAATTTGCTCTTTATAAAAAGAGAATCAAAAAAGTAATGAAAGACGAAAACATTATCACTTTCGATGAATTGTCTTCGTCTATTTGTGATTTATTTTTCAATGAAGATCGGCTAACACAGAAATACAAAGATCGGTTCAAGTATCTTCTCATTGATGAGTTTCAGGACACTAGCCCTGAACAGTGGAAGTTTGCAACTTCGTTCAAACATTCTAAAATTTTTCTTGTCGGTGATGAGATGCAATGTCAACCGGCAGGATCAATTGTAACTATGGCTGACATGACAAAAAAGAAAATAGAAGACATTCAAATTGGGGATTATGTCTTATCATACAATAGGCGAGAAGGAAGATATTTAAGATGCCTGAATTACAATAGCGGAAATTTGAATAGATATACAAGCAAAGTTACTGATATTTCTAAACATTTTGCGACAGACGTTGTTAAATTAGTTACAAGAAACCATGAAAGCAGATATACAAAATCGCATTTAACTTATGCAAGAATACATTTTCCGGGAAACGAAAATGCTTTTGTAACTTATCTAATGAGTAACAAAAAAGGATGGTGGAGAGTAGGAAGTACTAAATTGTTTCTAACTTCTCAAAATGACTACTTTGGTCCAAGACTTAGATTGCAAGAAGAAAAGGGAAATAAAATATGGATACTTGGTATTTACTCATCTCAAAATGAAGCTTGGATGAATGAACAGCTTGTTGCATATAAATACGGTATTCCTCAAGTTACATGGCAGCATAAAAATGTTAAATTTTCATTAGATGATGTAGACTATCTTTATTCAAATTTAGACGATTTATCTGAAAAAGCGAATATTTGCTTGAAAGCTTACAGAAGGGATATAAACTATCCATTCTTTACAGATAAAGATAAAAATAACCATTTTTCAAAGCTTCATTTATTTGAATGCCGTGTCGGTAATGTAATCCCTGGTATATTTGATATTGTTGTTCCTGAAGAAAAATTTACATCAAATAATTATGTCGAACTTCGCAATTCATACGAACTAGTTGAATCTGTTGTTGACGAACCCGACCAGTATGTATACGGGTTAAATATTGATAATACACACAATTATGTTAGTGACGGAATACTAACTCATAATTGCATATACGCCTTCAGGGGCGCTGACAGCTCTATCATTAAGATGCTGTCAGAACTTGATTCTTGGACTCATATTTACCTTCCTAGAAACTACAGATCTACAAAGCAAATATGCAGCTTCGCAAATAAAGTTGTTCGTCAGTCTGGCAGCAAACTGAAAATAGAATTGGTTTCTGATAGGTCAGGTCCAAATGTAAAAGTACTACCTTCCACTTCAAATAGATATTCTGAACCTATTGGAATAGATGATTTTGCTACTTTCTGCGAAATGAATAGAGAGCTTGAGGGAACAACAGCAATTCTATGTAGATCAAACTCAGAAGTAGCAGAAGTTTGCAGAATGCTGGATGGCGCAGGACTAAACTATCTTACAGGTAAGAAGAACACAGACTACAAATACATCCTCAAATCAGTAAAGGATAACGAATATCTAGCAGACTGGCTTGCTTCTTACTTGAATGCAGATAAATACGCTGATTTTATTCGTATTCAGTCAATTGAAAATATGAGCAGAATTGATGTAATTGTAAATTACTTTTCAAATGTAAAGAAGATCCAAGAGAGACTTAGAAAAGTGGTAACTATTAGAAAAGCGTTGAAAGACCCTTCTAGGTCAAGGATGTCTATGGCAGTCGATATATTGACTATCTGTGGATTCAATCCCTTAGATAATCAAATTGAAGTAGACGAAAATTGTTCGTCTGACGAACTTTTTGAAGCAGTTACATCAGTGATTGAAGAGAAGATTGTATCAGATCTATATGTAGGAACAATTCACAGCTCCAAGGGACTTGAATATGACAATGTATTTCTTTTCAATGTGAACGACTATTCATTCAAATTGAACAAAGAGGATCAGTGGAATCTTTATTATGTAGGTGTTACAAGGGCAAAGACTAATCTTGTTATATTCAAAGGAGACTCATACTAATGAATAATCCAACCGAAGATTTATTGACAACAATATCAAAAAGATTGTCATCTAGATCAGATTGTAAGAATGTTATGTATGTTGTTAGAATCGAAAATAACAAAGTAAATATGTATCCGGATATATACGTATACAGAAGCAAGCATAACAGACGACCTGAAGACAGAATGAGCATACTTTGCTATGTCCAAAACGTAGTTAAGGGACTTCATGTAAATTTAGATGTAGATGGTGGAATCGTTATTGATGATGTAAATTTACAGGACGGTGAATACATATATCAATCTTCTTTTGATAACAAAAGAAGAAAGTGGAAAAGACTTGTCTAGTATATTAGGAGGAAAAAATGAAGATTAAATCGGTTGAAATCTGGGGAATGCACAATGTACTGCACAAGAAGTACGATTTTTCAAATGTAAACTATTTCTTTGGAAAGAATGGTTCAGGAAAAACAACCGTGCTGCAGGCTGTTCAGCTGGCGCTGCTCGGGTACATTCCTGGAACCAATAAGAAGGCACAGGACATCTTTACGCATAGCTGCGCGCCAGAGATGAAAGTTTCTCTGGTGTTTGACAATGGGTACAATGTAACTAGAAGTTACAAGAAAAACAAGCAGTCGGTGAAATCAGAAACAACCTGTGTTCCTGATGGATTTGACCCCTCTGATATTTTAAGAGATATAGAATTGCCTGTTTTTAACTTCAGCTCCTTCCTAGCAATGTCTCCAAATGCTATGAAGGATTGGTTCATCAAATTCTTACCATCTTCTGAAAATGAAGTAAATTGGAAGGAAATTTTAGACGGATCCGAAGTAAGCTATGTAAACGACTCTCTTTATCAAGATGTTCTGAATTATGCTTCTGGGCTTACTCCTGATATTGAAGGTGTTATTAAGCTAAATGAATATATGAAATCACTTCTTTCATTCAAGCAAGCAGAGCAGAAGCGATATCAGTCTACTTTCTCTTCATTGGTTTACTACCAGGACTACGATGGTCCGAATAATGAAAACGAAATTACGGATAAAATTGCTTCACTTCGTCTTACTAAGCAGAAGTATTTGAACGATGTTTCTGCTTATAATTCTCAGAAGTATACTGAACGATGCCTTTCCGAATATTCAGACTTAAAAGACGAAATAAATGATGATGACGATTTTACTTCCTGCCAGTCTTCTGTACGTGATCTTGAAAATAAGCTCAAAGAGATCGATTCAAAAAAGTTTGAAATTGAAAGAGAAATCAATTCAAGGCGTCATGAATATGATGAAGTAAACAAAGTTGCATCAACAGGGGGAATTTGTTCTTACACAAACGAAGTTTGCTCTTCTATTCAGCCAATGATAAACGGAATGAAAGAGCGTGCAGTGAGGTTGAAAGAAAGCATCTCTAATCTGAGAACTCAGCTAGAATCTATTTCTTACTCTAGAATGTCTGTATGCAAAACTTTGAATGAAACAAACCAGAAACTTTCAGCTATTATCAAGCGTTATGGTGAAAGAGACACTATTCTCAAAAGTTACAAACCTGTAAGTAAGCCCGAAGATTTGGATATTTCTTTTATTGATAATGAAATTGCAAGACTTGAAGAATGTATTGTTCAGTTGCGAGCAAACCTTCAATATGATAGAATTTCCGAAAATGTTAGCAGAGAAAAGATGGTCATGGAGCAGGACATTGACACACTAAAGAATTGGATCAATGCTACCGGGCCTAATGGAATTCAGGCGAACTTGTCTGAAAAACCCTTTCATGATATGGAGATCATCCTAAATAATTTCCTGCATAATATGTATGATCCGGATATTTCTTTCAAATTTATTCTTGATAGTAAGAATAATAGTTTTGGATTTGGAATTGTTCGTGATAAACGATTTATCAAATTTGATACTCTTTCAAGTGGAGAGAAATGTATTGTATCTATTATTCTAGCTACTGGGTTGATCAGATGCAATGATTCTAAAATTCATCTCATGCTTGTTGACGATGCGCTTGATCATCTTGATGACGAAAAAGCAGATATGTTCTTCAGAACACTTGCAAAAATTGAAGATACGCAGTTCATTCTTGCAGGTGTTAAAAAATGCAGTGTTAATAACAGTGATAACTTCAAAATCACTGAAATAATTTAACAAGGAGAATATAGTAAATGGGTCTAGAAATTGGTAAATTTGTTGATGTAGAAGTAATTCGTATCATTGACAAGGGAGCAGTTGTTCTCCTAGAGGATGGACATACAGAGCTCATTCATCTATCTAAAGTGTCTAATAAATTCGTTAGAGACGTAAACGACTACCTTTCTGTGGGAGACAAGATGCAAGCAGAAGTAGTCAAGGGAACATATAAGGAAACTGAACTATCACTCAAATATCTAGATCTGTCCCCTAAAAAGAAAGAAGATAGTGAAAATCCAGTAGAAAATATCAATAAACATAAATCTTGCAATCAACCAAAGAAGGAGTCATTTCATCAGATGAGCATCGATGACATGATAAAGCAGAGCAACAAGCAGTTTGATGATAAGTTTAAGGGCAAGCGAGAATTCACAAAAAGGAACAAGAATTATAGAAAGAATAAGCGGCCCAACGAAGATGATTGAAACTGTATTTCTTCCTGACGGAAACATAAGGTATATAAATAGCTGTTCAAACAAATTGTACACCAGTTACGCTGATGCTAAAGTAAATGAGGAAGAAATGAAGCAAATAGATACTAGGCTGAGGAGAGAATCCTCAGCCAAAATCTATTTCTAAAAATTAAATAAACAAATTATCTCAATTATGTGTTTAATAAATTTAATAAACCTTATCTATAATTGAGGTGATGAACATGAGAGCAAAAGAAGTATTAAAGTTACTACAAATTTCGCAGCCAACATTAGGTGACTATGTTAAGAAGGGATATATAAAATGCGATATTCTGCCGACCGGCAGACGAGAGTATGACGAAGATTCAGTGTATCAATTCTTAAATAGAGATATTCCAAGAAAAACTTACATATATGCACGAGTTTCTTCCAATAACCAGAAAAAGGACCTAGAAAATCAAAAGAATCTATTACTGAATTATTGCTTAACTAACGGTATTAAGGTAGCTGGAGTTTATTCTGATGTAGCTTCTGGAATATCCTTTGAAAATAGAAAGCAATTTTTTGAATTGCTAGACGAAGTTATTGATCACAAAGTAAATAAAGTAATCATTACTTACAAAGATCGAATATCTCGTGTAGGATTTGATTTATTCTATCATCTATTCAAAAAATTTGGAACTGAAATAGTCGTAATTTCTGAAATTGGGTCGAGTAAGTTAGACTCAGAAGAAATATTTGAAGAAATTGTTTCTTTGCTGCATTGCTATTCGATGCGGTTATGTTCTAAGCGTCGAATCAATAAAATCAAGGAAGTATTAAAAGATGAGTCACTTGACGATTAAATCCTATAAGTTTAGGCTCTATCCTAACTCGGAGCAGAAAACTTTGCTGGAAAAGACATTTGGCTGTTGTCGGTTCGTCTATAATCATTACCTTGCAAAGTCGATTGAGGATTATGAGAATACGCGAAAGTCTAACTCATGTAATCAGAATTGTAAGGATCTTACTCATCTTAAGAAAGACTACAAATGGTTATCCGAAGTATCTTCTACAGCATTACAGCAAAGCATTCGTCACTTAGACGAAGCCTACCAGAATTTCTTTAGAAGAGTCAAACAAGGAGAAACACCCGGATTTCCTAAATTTAAGAGGAAATCTTCAAATCAATCCTTCACAGTTCCTAAAGATGCTCCATCTACGCTCGCAATAAAGGAAAATAAGATACAGATACCTAAGTTAAAGTTCGTTAAGTTCAAACAAGACAGAGAAATACAAGGAAGAATAGTATCGGCTACAGTATCGAAAACATCTTCAGGAAAATACTATATTTCTCTTTGTTGTGTTGATGTTCCTGTTGAAGAATTTGAAAAGACTGGTTCGGTTGTCGGACTCGATTTAGGTATCAAAGATTTTGCAATAACTAGTGACGGAGGCAAAATTGAAAATCCTAAGTTCTTAAGAAAATCAGAAAAACGAATCAAGCAGTTGCAGCGTCAATTATCCAGAAAGCAGAAAGGTTCAAATAATAGAGCTAAAGCAAAAATTAAACTTGCGAGCAAGCATGAAAAAGTAGCTAATCAAAGAAAAGATTTCTTGCACAAAATCGCAACTAATCTTGTCAAGAACCACGACTTGATTGTTTGTGAAGATTTGCAAGTTAATAATATGGTCAAAAATCATCACTTAGCGAAATCCATTGCCGATGCATCGTGGTCAGAATTCTATCGGCAGCTAAGCTATAAATCCGAATGGTACGGAAAAACATTTGTTCAAATTGACAAATTCTTCCCCTCTTCTCAAATTTGTAGCTGCTGCGGACAACGAAATCGACAAGTAGGAAAAGATTTAAGCATTCGACAATGGACTTGTCCCAGCTGCGGAGCTGAACACGACAGAGATATTAACGCAGCTATCAACATTCTAAATGAAGGATTAAGATTAGTTTTGAATTAAATTCTGGCAACAATATACCGCAGGCTATGTGGGAATTAACGCCTCCGGAGAGAAGGTAAGACTTGAGCTGCTTTTAGCAGCTCAAGCAGTCTCGTTGAAAGAGGAAGAAAATAATGAATCTAATTAAATTTGAAATAGGATTTAGTTGAGTTTATCGATTTTCGTAGCATATAAACAAAACATTTGTCAAGAAAACAAGAGGTGTATGATGTTTAATAAGTATCCTGAATTGCGAATTGCATATGAAAATGAATGCAGACGACAGGAACAAAACATAGAGCTCATTGCTTCAGAAAATTTTGTCAGTATTGATGTATTATCAGCCCTAGGAAGCGTATTTACAAACAAATACAGCGAAGGTTATCCGAAGCGCAGAACTGAAGATAAGGGAAACAAAGGAAGATACTACGGAGGGTGTCAATACATTGACGAAGTAGAAGATTTCTGTATTGAGCAATGGAAGAAAGTATTTCATTTAGATCATAAGATACCTGGATTGAATAAAACAAGTTATCATGTTAATGTTCAGCCTCATTCTGGTTCGCAAGCTAATATGGCTGCTTACATGAGTGTACTTAATCCAGGTGATACTATTCTGTCAATGAACCTAAACAACGGAGGGCATCTTACACATGGATCACCTGTAAATTTCTCTGGAAAACTTTATAATGTTGTTTTCTATGATGTAGATGAAAGAGGATATATTGATTATCTTGACATTGAAAAGAAGATAAAAGAGTTCAAACCTAAACTTGTTTTAGCTGGAGCAAGCGCTTATTCTAGAACAATTGATTTTGAAAGGATATACAACATAATAAATATCTGTTCAACTCATGATTACAGGCCTTATTTCATGGTAGATATGAGTCATATAGCAGGGTTAGTTGCTACAGGTAACCATCCTTCTCCTTTTGGTTATGCAGATATTGTAACTACTACAACACACAAGACATTAAGAGGCCCTAGAGGCGGTATCATATTTTGTGTAAATGACCTTGCAAAGAAAGTAGACAGTTCAGTATTTCCTGGTTGTCAAGGTGGCCCACTTCAGAATGTAATTCTTGCAAAGGCAGTATGCGCTTGTGAAGATTGTCAACCGGAATATTACACATACATTGATAGAGTTGTTAAGAACGCAAATGCAATGGCAACTAGATTCAAACAGCTTGGTTATGACATAGTAACAGGTGGAACCGATAATCATATGTTTCTAATTGATTTATCTAAAACATTCCCTAATTTATCTGGTAGAGATGTTCAGGAATACTTAGACAAATTTAATATAACCGTTAATAAGAATTGTGTACCAAATGAAAAACGAGGTCCTCAGCAAGCTTCAGGAATACGGATTGGTACACCTGCAATGACAACTAAGGGCTGGTCAGAAAACGATTTCATAATTTGCGCTGATAAGATTGACGAGCTGATTAAACAACTAAATAAGAATCGTTAATAAGTATGTAGGCAGACAACATCTGCTTACAACCAGAAGAGAAGTGTCGCGACCTTCGGGAGGTGCTAATTTTGGGACGAGCACTCAGGCAAGTTGGTGTGTAGCCTTGCCAGTTAAATACTCATTCGTATCAAATCAGAAAGTAGTAGATTTTGACTTATCCAACAGCTACAGTTTTACGCACTAGAAAGAGGTTGAATGATGGTGAAGCCTGAATCAAATAAATACTACGATCAGATTGATAAAGCTATTAGTTCATATGAACAATTCAGATCTTATCATTCTATGAGTCCTGATAAAATCTGCGACAAGATTGATTGGTGCTGGAAATGGAGAAAAATTTCTGAACATCAAATGCACAACCTGGTTGATAGAATAGTTTATCTTATGGATAATAACTTAGTTTGAGTTTATTTTAATATTGGGGCGTCGCCAAGCGGTACGGCATATGACTTTGACTCATACATTCGCTGGTTCGAATCCAGCCGTCCCAGCCAGTGGTCAATTAGCTATTGACTGATGTCAGAGTAATCAGCTAACCTGACAAAGAATGAAAATGATCGCTGAAAACTGCTACTAAAGGATTCGTCCTCGTTATTTACCTTAAGATAGGGGCTAGTTATCTTCGGATTATTAGTTGATAATGAGTAGCGTGACAATCTAAGCGGTAAGCTGATGATTTAGTTTGGGAGGTAGTTATCTTGAAATTTAGAAAAGAACCTATTTTAGGAATGGCTAACTTATATCCTAAACGAACTCATCTTCCTGTTGTAATATGGGTAGATAACCTAGGCTCTGCTAGAAAAGGAAAACATAATGAACCCAGAATCAAGGTTCAAAATGTAAAAGGTGACAAAGCTGTAGACGACACTTTTAGCTTGTCAATAAGCAAGAATCCTGAAATTCTTGCAGGAAAGCTTAAATTATCAAATGATGACTACAAAGAGATTGTAAAATTTGTTTCAGATAACTACGATGTTTTGATGAAACATTGGAATCAAGAAATTGATGAAGATGAACTAAAGGAAATTATTTACAATCGTTATTAAGTATGTAGCAGCTAGTAAGCTGTAACATAAGGAGCTCACAATCCTGCCGAAATATCTTCTAGAATATTTCCGCACAATATAGAAAAGAGTGGGTGGCAAGGAATATGCCATGAATGATTCTAAGCTTGACAAGCAAGTATAGCCGGGTGAGAAACTATTCCCGGTAACATTTATCTCATATTATAATATGAGTGGATTGAAACACGGTAAATATTGCCAATTAGTTTATGAGGTAAAACATTGTAGCTTAAGATACAATAAGTTGGTTCAAGCCCAACATTGACAGCCATCAGTCACTATTGACTGACCTTTCCGAATCTGATATAGCTGTCATCAGTATCAGATGCAGTTTTCTCCTTCTCTTTTCTGTTCATCGAATGTGTTGAAAATAAAGAGAATGATATAACAATATAAGTGACTTATATGAATAATTCATACTACACGGAAGATTAAGCATAACTGGTACTGCGGCGGTCTTGAAAACCGTTCACGTGAAAGCGTGTGAGAGTTCGAGTCTCTCATCTTCCGCCATGCCTTTTCATTCAGCTGACATTAGATTGTCACGTAGATGAAAGTGAAACCAACTATTCTGGCAGGTTGTCGACGGGTTGAAGAGCCGTAGAGTCTAAACTATTCTCCTCTATTCTAGAAAGAGTCGGAAAGCTAGGTCCCGTAGTAGCAGCCGAAAAGTATCCTAAAACGATAGGCGTTAAAACATGTTTTATAGGTGACAGCCTGGAAAGACAGGCAAATATATTGCGGGGTGGACAAGTAGCTAAGTCGCCAGCTTCATACGCTGGAAATCGCAGGTGCAAATCCTACCCACCGCAACCATTGTCTACTGGTCACCATCTACATACGACAATCAAAACTGAATAGGAGATGGAATGGGAAACGGTAGTCCAGATAAGTGGAGCGATGTTCGAATCATCAACCTGATCCTGTTCGACTCAGGCAGGGAATGGTGCAAAACTTATCAAGAGGAACTAAGTACCTGCCTCGCTTCGGATAGCAAAGAAGGCGTTAGTAGTAATCGAAAACTACTCGCGGTTACAGGGAGGGAGAGGCGTTATAGGTAAACCTCCCAGGTGTTCTGCTATAGTGCACCTTAGAAAGGCGAAGCTTTTCAGTTAGGAATAATCCGGCCAGATAGCAAAATACGCGGATATAGTGTAACGGTAACATCCGACTCTTCCAAAGTCGTGTTGCGGGTTCGAGTCCCGTTATCCGCTCCATAGAAGAAGGTGAAAATATGTCTGTTTATAAATGCCCAGTTTGCGGAGGAAGAGGATTTGTTCCTTTCGGATTCTATTCAATTCAAACATACGATGGAAGCTCAATAACTAATTCTGCTTCAACTGAAGTTTGTAGAAGCTGCCATGGTAGAGGAATCTTATTTGATGAATTTTTAGGATCAACTTCAAATAGTATTCATAGATGCTGCAGTAATTGTGAAATGAATGATGGTTTAGTATATCTGTCGTACCCTCCTAAATACAAGTGCACTTTATCTGGTCATTTCAATGAAGGAACGCATACATGCAATCTAGATGATATTTTGTCAAAGAAAAATAACCAATCTAAATAAGTTGATACTCGGTAGGGCGCTGGCGTGTGCTTGACCGTGTGTTTCCGTCCAGGTGTTGGCGCACCTGGACGGTTTTCTTTTTCTATTTAGTAAATTATTAACGAATGATTAAGACCATTGACTTTTTACAACAATCGTTATATAAAGTGTAGTAATCAAATTTGCTGGTATGGTGAAACAGGCAGACACAGATTTATTATATACGGGCGTGTGGTGGAATTGGAATACACATCGGATTTAAGCTCCGCTGCCGAAAGGATTGAGGGTTCAAATCCCTCCACGCTCACCAATGGTTCAGCAGACAGCTTATCTGAAATATCTCTTATATCCGGAGGTGATGGATTTGTATAAATTCATCCGAAATTCTGTATTCTGTCAAGCAGATGCTAAAAAGAAAATTGAAGCGCTTTCTAAGAACTATAGTGACATTATTGCAGAACATGTTATGAAATGCGTTGTATTTGGAAAGTCTCATCCTGATTATGTTCACTGGATTGAAGATGAGATTTGCACATATATAAACACTGTAGGTAGACGAAGAAACAAGAGTAATATCAAACCTTATGTTTTTGAAGATACTATGTTCTATAGTATCGGGGACGAGCCTTATGATGCTAAAATGTTTATGCTTGACTGGTTGGATGAAAACAGTAAGAAAGATAGACCTTATCCAAGATTTGTGATTACCTCTGAGCTATGCACAAAAATTTGTAAGTGCTATTCAGAGCTTTCTGAAAAGGTATCAAATTGGTTATCTAAGCATAAACATGATGGCAGAGAATCTTACAAAGATGAAATCTTGTCAATTGTAAAGCCTATAATTGACAAATACTCAAATACTTGATATTTATTGTTGAGGTTGAAGAATGAATATTGTTATTTATCAGCTTGAAATTATTAGACCGGCAGACCAAGAGGTATTGTATCAATTGTTTTTCTTGACCGAAAAAAGAGCAATGAAGTGGATAAAAAAGAATAAAGAAAAGTTTGTTAAATATAATTGGAATTGGCGTTTATGTGGTGAGTCTTTGTGGTTTGGAAAGACACCTGATATTTTTGAATAGGAGATAACATGGAACGTTTTAATGTTTATGAAATTTCTAGTACTTCTGATTATCATGGATATTCTTTAATAGCTGCAAAAAGTGCTAGTCAAGCAAATGCTTTTATTGAAGATTTTAAGAAATCTGACCCAGATAACATTTATGATTCTATGGGCTATAATTTTGTAGATGAGAATGATAGAATTTCAGATATTTACTCTGACATCTCTGGATTTATTACACATAAAATTTATTATTAAAAATATATTTCACTGTAAATTTTGCAATACTTCTGAAGATTTAGATGATTGTTGCTTCGATTTTGGTTATACAAAAGAAAAGTAGAGAATGCTATAATTTTTACTGCTGTAAAGGTAATGACAACTATAACTAGTAAATATACACTTATATATTATGTGGAGGAATAAAAATGTACATTATTGAAACTTGTCCTAAATGTGGGCATGACCTTTCAAACGAAGTAGTTGCCACGTATCCGCCAATTCACTGCAAAGTTTGCTACCATTGCGGTTGGCGCTGGGAAGAAAAACAAGAAGTCAAGCGCGTTCCTTTTAATCCTGATCCTGAAAATTCTGATAGTGATTGGATCGATGATACAGAATTAGGTGAACTGAATTTAACAGATGTATGCACTCTAGCTAAAGAATCCCCAATTACGATCTACGATGATAATCGTTTAGCTAGTTTTCCTAACACAAATGCAGGTGCAATTTACAATACAGCATTTAACAATGAAGCATGTAAAAATTGTTCTAATAATACTGCTAACGGAGGCAGTGGTATTTGTAATTGCACATTAGGTCAGATGCCTGTTACTTGTTAATTTGAAGAAGAATACGAAACTAATAAGAAACTAATTGACAGTGATATTATTGAAGGAGGATAAATTCAATGGAACATGTCATTCAGTTTGCAGTTGGAATTGACGACGATAGAATCGTTAATTTAGTTGAAGCGAATGCAAGCAAACAGATCATTGGGGAGCTCAAACAGCAGGTAGCTAATCGCATTTTCAGTGCTAACTACTATGATAAGAATGCTGACCCTTCAAGAGATCAGCTGTCAGAGGCGTCAGTAAAAATTGTATCTGACTTCCTCAAAGATAATAAAGATAATATTGTTGAACGTGCATCTGAAATCCTTGCAGATAAGATGTTCAAAAGTAAAACGATTAGGGAAAAGATTAAAGATTCTGTATAATGTGAATCGTTATAAATGATGCATAAATAATCTTGACATTTGATTGAAAAGCTTGGGTGATTCGTTTATTTTCATTTTTAATTATCATAATTGATAATTAGAATATAAACCTGGCACCAAATGAGGGTTTGTCCTCGAGTAATGCTGCTGAAAGTGCATCCTTACGGTGGAGGTAGTGGTTAACCGTTATTAGATTCTTGTAAAATGTAACAGAATCAGAAAAGCGAGGTTCAATTCAGAAGTATTTCAATTTTGTTAAATGAATTACTTTTGATGGTCCGGTACGATTCCGGAGGGATTGTCTTCAATCCTAACGCTTAGACCCTAAACTTCTATAAGAGTGTAGCTACTCAGATGCCATTCGACGGAATGGGTTAGGGCTTCGGCCGCCGTCTAAAAAGCTGGAGTTTAAGGGCGTATATAGTTCGACGAAATAGAACTACGCTGATACTCCGTTTTGCGAAAATAAACGGGCGGGTTAGCCGACCTTGTTAGGCTACTTCGGTAGCTATTCGGTTAGAATAAGGAATGCTACTTATTCGGGAGCTAAATTTAATGTGCATCCTTCGGAAGTTAGAGCCTGAATGGTAAATTTTACGCTGCGCTCGTCACGGTGTAAAATGAGGTAAAACTTGTCCGCTCCTAAAAGTTAATATCGAGCAAACTCACCATAAAGTGTTCTAGCTGCTAATCTAAAAGAGAATGAGATGATTAGAAGGATTGAGCGAATCTAGATGCTCGTTATTATATTTGCCATCTGCAAGTCCTACATTGCAGTGAGGTTGGTAGGACAACCAAAAGTCAAGCGAACGACGGAAATAGCGCCGGACACCTCGCCCGTTGAGGAGGGAATTTGAGCAAAAAGGTAAGATATGCTCACACCAGAACATAAGGGCATATGGAATGGTGAAAATACTTACTAAACCAAGCTGCCAGGTTATCTGAGAGAATGTCAGGATTTGAGGCAGATAAGTGATAGAATGCAGTATTCTCGTCTGACTTTGAGAAGAACCTTTCATATTATCACTTAATGAGTTCTATGCGTTGCAAACACTTCTCTCATTCGGAATAGAAAAGAAGGGTTAGACATGACGCCTTGGTCAAGTGGTTAAGACACGGCCCTTTCACGGCTGTAACATGGGTTCGAGTCCCGTAGGCGTCACCATCACATCCTATCAGATGTGTTAAGTGTGATATATGGTAACAGATTCCGACCTAAGCGCACGGGTCTTCTAGAGGCCTTCGGAATCGAATATCCGGGTGTAGCTCAGATGGTAGAGCGCGTGGTTTGGGACCACGAGGCCGCTGGTTCGAGACCAGTCACTCGGACCATTTTTCATTCAATTTTTATTCATCGTTATATAACATGTAGGCGGCATCCATCTCGGATACAATTCAACAACGTAGATAGAGAAAACATTTTCTCTATAATGGGAGGTAAGATACTCTTGAAGTCGCTTACAAAAAATAAATTAGCATCGTTATATAAAATGTAGAAACAAATATGCTGGTGTCCCATAGAGGTCGATTGGAACGGTCTTGTAAGCCGTCGGCTTTGCCCACGTCGGTTCGAATCCGACCACCAGCTCCACTCGTGTTCATCTCATCTCCTTTCGCCAGTTTCTGGTCTGGCTAATCAAAACCAGATAATTATCCTGCCTTAGCACAACGGTAGTGCAACCGGTTTATACCCGGCATAAGGCTCCAGATTAGGGCGCGATCTCGGTTCGAATCCGAGGGGCAGGACCATTAGCGGCCCATACAAGCTTAAAAGTATGGTGAGGAGTCAAGTTACTCAAGTTAGGTCAGCTTGACATCCAACAGTAAGGACCTACAACAGGTTAGAATGACGTCTTAGTCCTTTCTTGAATAAACAGAACCTGACCCGTTTTGGCGCCAAGGGTGAACGCTGCTAGAAAGTAAAGAAAGGCAATAAAAATTTTACATGGGAGCATAGCTCAGTTGGTTAGAGCGCATGACTGTTAATCATGATGTCGAAGGTTCAAGTCCTTCTGTTCCCGCCAGCGCCTATATCAGTCTAGGTCTTGAAATGATATAGAGACCAATGCATTATCTTTTTAGAAAGGTGATGTATCTGATGAAAAGAGATCATCAACTCTCGGCGAATTAGAACTTGACGAATTTGTCTTTTGACAAAAATAAGCAGCAGGTTCGTCTCTGCGCTTAATCTACTGAACTGCAATGTTGATGTAAGCAGTAATTAGGTTCCCAAACCAATTCAGGGAGATTAAGAAAAAGTTTGCTTATTTAGTGGAAAGAGGGTTGGAGGGGCACAGCAAGTAGAATAAAAGGACCTATCCAGAATGCCAGGATTGACACTATAAAATGCTGTCAATGAGAGCATCAGTATTAGACCACGGTGAAGCGATGTGATGATAGGAATTGGGACTATCTAATTTCATCTAATGCCGGTATACATCTGGTTGTGTAGATAGGCAACAAATTTGAAAGCTAGTACTAGGATGTGCCAAGGAGTAGAAGTAATAACCTCTGTCTACTGTGTATTTCTGCTAAATAAGCTCAACTTTTTATTAGGAGTTTGAAAAAATGAAAACATATACTTTTATCTGTTATGATAACTACCCAAAAACAACAAAGAGGTCTCACATTTTTAAGAAGCGCTTTTCTTCGTTAGCAGATGTTGCTAAATTTATGAAAGCTTCAAATAAAATCTATCTATATCATCAAATGAACGAAATTTCAAAAGACGAACTAAAAATTCTTTCAATGAAAATTCGATCGTTAAATAAAATGAAGGTGTAGCTCAGTTGGCAGAGCAATTGCCTTTTAAGCAATGGGTCGAGAGTTCGAATCTCTTCACCTTCACCAAAATATGCGCCTGTGATGGAATTGGTAGACATGCGAGATTTAGGTTCTCGTGCCTCCGGCGTGTGGGTTCGAGTCCCTTCAGGCGCACCATATATGGAGGATTAGCTCAGCTGGTAGAGCAACTGACTTACATTCAGTAGGTTCGTAGGTTCGAGTCCTACATTCTCCACCATTATTTGACCAAGTAGTTCAGTTGGTTAGAATGCTAGCCTGTCACGCTAGAGGTCGTGGGTTCGAGCCCCATCTTGGTCGCCATATTTGGGTCCGTATTTCAATGGGAGAAAGCTTCTTTTGCACGGAAGAGGTTGCGTGTTCGAATCACGTCGGATCCACCATTTGGGCCTTTAGCTCAGTTGGTTAGAGCATCCGGCTCATAACCGGACGGTCCTGGGTTCGAGTCCCCGAAGGCCCACCATAATTGGTACAACACGACTGTAACGGCTCCCGCGGTTTAGAGTTGTATCCCGTTTCTTGATTGAAGCGTGTAGTGTCAAGAGAGCCCCCGACGAGCCATATGGGCACCACCTAGCGGTGAAAAGATATGAGAAGCTCGTCAATTAGTGTACGCCTCAGTAGCTCAGTTGGAAAGAGCAACTGCCTTCTAAGCAGTGGGCCACAGGTTCGAGTCCTGTTTGAGGTGCCAGTAAGCACATTAAATAACGTGGAATAAAAATAGAGGTTGTGCTGGGACGTTGAACCTCTTGTAAAAACAATAAGGTGCTTTACGCCAGGTGGTAGACGGCTCTTGCAAAGAGAAGACGCTGGTTCGAGTCCAGCAAGCATCAAAAGCTGCTCTGATTGGGTCCGTGCTTAATTGTAAGTTGCAGGAAGATAAAAGCCTGCACGCTAATCTTCATCACCCAGAGAAGAGAAAGGACAGCAGTGAGAATCTGTCAAAGATCAGATAAGACAGAACAACAAATCGAGCAAGTAGAGATAGCGCTGTCTTGAAAGCTCAAAAATATCCTATCTGCAGTAGGATATTAAATCTAGCCCTTCGTGACAAGCTTGCACGAAGGGCTTCACTATGAATCGTTATAGTACATATATCGATACAGGAGTGATATCAATATGGATCAACAAGAATCAACTATTCAGAATAACATAAGGACACAATCAAAACTTATTCAAGACTATATTGAAAAAGTAAGGCAGCAAAAGAAAGAAATTGAAATGCTTCAATCTGAAATAGATAGGCTTAAATTTATAATTCAAGACTATCAATGCATGATGATTGTTAATGAGAGGTGAAATAAATGAGTTTCAATGCACTTGAAAAGAAAATAAAAGAGAACGCACAAAAATACTATACTGATGGATCTCAGTCAATGACAGACGCAGAATTTGATTCCGCAGTAAGCGAACTGAAAAAGTCAAAACCTGATTCAGAATTGTTTACAACAGGGTGGGGATATAATCCAAATGAAAACAATTCAGGAAAGAAGTTCAAGCACAGATATGGGCTTGTCGGATCTTTGGATAAGGTGCATAATTGGGAAGAACTTCAGAAAGATCTTAGAGATAGAGAAATAATTGCATCATTGAAACTTGACGGCCTAAGTGTAGTGTTATATTATATTGATGGCGAACTTGATCAAGCTCTTACCCGTGGCGACGGAAAAATTGGAATTGACATCACTGACAAGGTCTTGTTCATCAATTCTAAACTGAAGCAAATTGATAAGACTTTTACAGGAGGCGTTAGAGGAGAAATCCTGATGTCCTACCCCGCGTTTGAAAACTACGCTAAAGATCATGAAGACGCTAAGAATCCTAGAAATACTACTGCAGGTCTTATAAACGCAAAAGAAATTTCAAAAGATCTAAGACTTCTAGACATCGTTTTCTACAAAGTAGTTGGATGTAATGAAGACAGATTCTATAACTATGTTGATATGCTGAACTACATTGAATCTCAGTTCTATCCTTATGTTGTAGATTACGAGAATGTTTCTCTATTTGAGAAAGCAATCATGCACAAGATGGATGATCTAAGATCTTTATGGTATGGTCACTATCCTGCAGATGGAATTGTGCTTGCAAGAAATGATTTAGGCAGACTTGCTCAAAATGAAACTGGAAATGTGAATAGCGATGAAACAAACGAAACAATTTATACATTTGTTTCACAAGCATTCAAATTTCCTGCTGAAACAAAGGAAGCAAAAGTAAAATGCGTTGAATGGTCTTTGAGTAAAACAAAATATCTTATTCCAAAAGTGAAGATTGAACCTACACAGCTTTCAGGAACAACTGTCCAGTATACAGCAGGATTCAATGCTGATTATATTATGAATAACAAGATAGGTCCAGGAGCTGTAGTTGAAATATGTAAGTCAGGAGAAATAATTCCTGATATTCAAAGTGTTGTAAAAACTTCTGATGAAGTTAAACTGCCTACAATTTGTCCATTCTGCGGAGAATATCTTGAATGGAAAGGTGTGCACCTATTTTGCCCCAATAATGATTGCGGACACTCTAAGATGACTGATTTGCTTATTTGGTGTTCAAAACTTGTTCCAATTGATGGACTTGGAGATAAAATAAGAGAAAAATTCTTCACAGAAATTTATGGAGAAGATTATTGCACTGTTGATCAAATAATGAAATATCCTGTATTGACTCGTGCAAAGGTACCTGACATTGACAAGGGAAAGCAGTATCAGCTATTTAGAGATTCTCTATTAGCGCTTTTCAGAAATAAATTCAATATCGTGACTGTTCTTGAAGCTCTTAATATTCCAAGACTTGGGCATGAAACATCAAAGAAACTTTCCAAGTATCCGGATGTTATTAAGAAACTTGCAAACAATGATGAAAATACCTTCATGAACCTTCATGCCTTCATTGGAGATTCAAACGCAGATTCTATCAATGAGCACAGAGAAAAGTTCATGCGGATCAATTTCCTGCTAGATAGAGATGGAATTGATTGGAATGTGATAGAATCTTCTAATATTAGAGTTGCAATAACAGGTAAACTATCATGTAAGCGAGCAGATTTTGAGAAAGAGCTTGAATCAATTGGAATCTCAGTTGGTTCAATAAATAATGAAACAAAATACTTGATCACTGATGACCCTAATAGTTCCTCAGAAAAGAATAGAAAGGCAGACAAATTAGGAATCAAAAAGATAACAGAGGCAGAGTTTAGAAAAATTTTCAGTATTTAAGGAGGATTATTTGATGGAACTTATTGAGCCTAAGGTAGAAATGATTACAGAAAGAGATATTTACAAACGAATTGAGCTTGCTGGGAGAACTTGTTATAAGTCAGAAGACAAAATTAAAGAAGACTCAGCAAAAAAGTTTGTCAAAGCTATGATTAAGAGTAATCATACTGCTATGCTTGAGCATGCGTCGCTTGTTTTTCAAGTTGACTCATATTTCATATGGGACACAATTAAGAGGTTCAACAGACGATATTTGAATATTACTGAATGTTTAGACCCTAATAGAAGTAGTCAAACCAATAGAAGGCTCTTAGTTTCCGGAAACATCCGTGCAATAAATGAATCGAAGAACCGTTTCCTGCTTAAGGCCATGGTTGATGCAGGCTATGAAGATGCAGTATACAGTTATGATAAAATAGAACTTGATAAAGATTATAGTGCAGATATAAAAGTAGTAGATATAATGAGTATAGAAAATATTCAAAGCGAAGAGATTTTGAACCACTACTATCCCTCTTTCAGATGCATTACAGATAGGGCAGTAACTCATGAGATGGTTCGTCACCGTCCAGCAAGTTTTGCTCAAGAATCTCAGAGATATGTTAATTATGAAAAGAAAGGCGGAGTTGAATTCATTAAACCATACTGGTTTGATTCCGCATCTGCAAACGAAAAGATTTCGTTCAAATTCTCTTTGCAGAATTCTGAAGGAATATACAAAGAACTTATTGAAGCCGGTCTAAAGCCTCAAGAAGCAAGAGGAGTTCTTCCTAATGCTACAAAGACAGAAATTGTTATGACAGCTCCTATGTATGAGTGGCAGCATTTTCTCAATCTTAGATATTTTGGAACAACTGGAGCACCTCATCCTGATATAAAGAACATTGCAAGCTTCATATATAATTATCTGAAAGAGGATGAACTTGTAAGTAAATATGAATCAATTTTACTGTAATCACAACTAAACTGTAAACAGAAATCACCTTCTGAACCTTGTATACATCTGAACCAGGTCAGGAGGTGATTTCTATGTGTAACAATTGTTTTCTTGAAATTCCAGATACATGTATGAAAATTTTTGAAGGATCAAAAGTTCGATTAGGTAGATTTGAAACTCAAGTTTGGGTTTTGCATCATGGATGGTATACATGTAATGGAAATAGACCACACTGTGGGTGGTATTTTGTTAACTTAGATAATCCTTCAATGATAAAACCTGTATCATTGCCTGATTTATACGATATATATTTAGTAGAAAACTAAACCTTGAAAGGGGTGAACGAATTGAACTACATTTCCGTTCCTGGTACCGGAACAAAACTTTTTGATGGTACAGTAGTTGCTTTAGCAAAATATCCAGGAACAAAATGGATTGTTCGACAAGGATGGTTCTCTTATCAAGGACAACAGCGAAATGGATGGTATTTCTGTTCAATTTCTACTCAGACGACGATACCTGTTAGCAACGAAGACCTTTTGACGGTGACGGTTATTTCATCTGACGGATGCGGATGTTGTCCACCTACTCCATGCCCTCCGACACCATTTCCTCCTGGTCCTCCAGGTCCGCCACCAATGGGAAATCTATTCAGCGATAAGGATAAGTTCCAAGTAGATAGATCGTTCATATCTGTTGACACAATCGCTGAACGAGATTATCTTCTTCAAAATCAGCTCATTCCTGATGGTAAAATCGTCAAAGTTAATCAAACTAAGCAAGGAACAATGTATTTTACCTGGAATCAGGTCCTTTCTCAATGGGAAGAAGAAACCTTTGGTATTAACACAGATAAATTCGTAACCAGTGAAGGGCTTGAAACAAAGATTACTGAAACAATTAAGTCAAGCGACGAAGTTAAGTCAGTAATACAAGAAGTCTCTCAAGCAGATATTCAATGGAATCAATTAAATTAAGGAGTGAAGAATAAATGGCCAAAGTTCTATTTAGTTATGGCGTAAAGGCTAACTATCTAGCTTTATCTGCCAAAGATGAAAATACACTGTATTTCATCACAGACAGCCAGGAAATCTTCAAAGGTAGTCAGCTAATAGCAGATAAAACAAAGCTGAATGTTTCCTTTGTGGACGCTATTCCTACTGCTGAAACGTCAGTTCCTAACGTCCTGTATGTAGCTACCGTTGGTGGTAAGACTACAATGTGGATCAAGAACGGCGATTCAATGATTCAGGCTGGGGGCGGAGAAGCTACTGAAATTGCCGACGGCGTAATTACTATTAGTAAGTTCGCTGACGGGACAGTTGCCACTACTCTTGATGCAGCATCCGATAGTACCATTCCTACTTCTAAAGCAGTTGCAGATGCTATTGCAAATGCTGTCAAGGGTCTTGACGGTGCTTTTGTTGATGTATCGGCTGAAGCCGCTCCAGAAGGCAGTACAGGAACAGTTATTAAGTTTACCGCTAAAGACGGATCTACTAAACAAGTAACTGTTGCAGATATCTTCCTTGCAAGCGCAACTTACGATAATGCTACACACAAGCTGAAGCTCACTCTAAATGACGCAGCTTCTTCTATTGTAGAAGTTGACCTTTCAGATCTAATTGGAAATTCACTTTCTGATGTAGTTGTAGGTCAAGATGAAGCATTCACAGTAGAACTAGGACCAGGAGGCACTCTTGGTGGATTCAAGACAGGCGACAAAGTATCAAAGGATATGACAGCTGAAAATATTGTCAAGAAGCTTCTTATGAAGCAAGTACCTCCTACGTATACACAGCCTTCTGTTTCTATTTCAAACAACGGTGGTTCTGCTTCAGGATCTTATGAAATCGGTTCAACTGTAACTCCTAAAGTCAGAGCAACATTCACACAGAACGATGCGGGCGCTGTTACCTCAATCCAGTTCCAGAAGAATTCATCTGACGTAGGAGATGCTCAGTCTTCTGCTCCTGCTACATATGAAGAGACTGGATTTGTTCTAGAATCCACTACATCCTTCAGAGCAGTTGTTAATTATGCTGAAGGCGCAGTAAAGAAAGACAACTTAGGTCAAGACTATCCTGACGGTCATATTCAAGCTGGAAGCAAAACTACTAGCAACTATACATTCACTCCGTATCGTCAGGGCTACTTTGTAGGATCTACTGTTGATAAAGCTACGCTCACTTCTTCTACCATAAGAGACATGACTAAGAAGAACGGAGCTTACAGTGCACAGACAATAGAATTCACAGTACCTGTAGGAGCAGGTAGAGTTGTTATTGCTTGCCCTGCAACTTCAACAGGACTTAAGAAGGTCATCAACACGTCCGCACTAAACGCAGACGTAACATCTACGTTTGTAAAATCAACTCTTGACATCGAAGGCGCAGATGGATATTCAGCTATTACTTATAATGTCTGGACATTCATTCCCGATGTTGCTTACGGTCAAAAAGCAGTTCTAGCATTTACACTAGGTTAACTTAAGAAAGGAGTGAATTTTTGCTATGGCAGTTATCAAAAAAGATAATTCCTACATGGAGTTTCCTCTTCAGATAAGCCGGCAGTACGGTGGCCCTATTGATAGATACTCAGTATTCTATTCAATGGAAGACGCTACTAGCTACGCTACTACTAGCCCTCTGTCTTATGTAGGTCAGATCATTTCTGTTGTAGACGAAGCTGCTCAAACTTCTACAGCTTATCAGATTTCAAATACAGCAGGCAACCTTGTCGAAGTAGGTAAGGGAGCTAACAAGCCGATGCTCTTTGTTGCTGATGAATCTGCTATGCTTGCCTTGCAAGACATCGAAGTAGGTCAGCAGGTTTATCGTGAGGACAAGAAAACCATTTGGATCTTCAAAGGCGGTGACGCTTCTCAGCTTTCTAACTGGGTCGAATCTGCTGCACAGAATGATACAGTTTGGAACGGAACAACCAACAAAGTTGTATTCTACTCACTGACTCAGCAACAGTATGATGCAATTGGTTCAAAGGACTCAAATACATTATACTTTGTCTCTGATTCCGGTAAGGTTTACAAGGGCACAGCAGATATGACAAAATCAGTAATTGTTACTGACGCTGTTCCTGCTGTTGCTGATGCTATTCTAGACAAGCTTTACATCGACTCTGCTTCTTTTGAAGCTAAGATTACAATTGATGGAAGCAACTGGATTATTCTTTCTCCGGGTTATCTGACAGACGGAGCTAACTGGGCAAGTGCAGATTCTAAGAAATTTGCAACAATCGGCCTGATCAAGAAAGGGATCAGCTCAGCTATTGAAGCTATTTCACTTAATACTACGTTTGATGGTACTTCTGGTACTGTCAAAGTTGGTGAAGGTCAAGGAGCTACGCTTACAGGAATTGCTCATGGTATAGCTTATGACTCTTCTCTTTTGAAGATCACAATTCCTCAGTACGGCAGCGAAGATCTTGTTATCAATATTCCCAAAGATAAGTTCGTTACTACTGGTAAGTATTACGAAAACTATCCCGAAACAGATCCTACTCATCATAAGGTTATTGTCCTTACAATCGACAATCAAGTCGATCCAGTTATCATTCCTGCTGAAGCGCTTGTAAACATTTACACTGCTGACAATACTGCGAAGAACCTTGTTGTTACTATCTCCGATGATAACAAGATTTCTGCTCAGTTAATCATTGATCCAGCAAGCGGAAATGCTTTGAGATACAGCGATGCAGGATTCATGGTTGACATTTCTGGTAAGCTCGACAAGCTGTCAGGAGCTCTTGGCCAGAAACTGCTTATTAGTAATACCGATGGTACAATCACTGAAAGTGGATATGGAATCCAGACGGAAGGAGCTCTAACAGACTCTACTTCTGATCTAGCTGTAAACAAAGTTATCTATGACGCACTTGCTAAGAAAATTGATGCTGTTGAAGGAACTGAAAACAACATTGTTGTATTTGGCGCAGGTAAAGCAATCAAAGATTCTGCAAAGGCTGTTGGTGGAGACAAACTTAAGTCTACAGTTGATGCTAACACAGTTGCTACTGAGGCTGCTGTTAAAGCTGCAATTGAAGAAGCTCTTGAGTGGTCAACCATCGGATAATATTTTCATTATCTACCCTCCGCTTCGGCGGAGGGTAGATATACAATTAAATTAAATTTTTAGGAGTGATTTTATGCCCGCAATTAAAGGTGTTGTAGATTTTAAGTATGGTCTGCAATCAGCTTATTCTGGCCTGGTAGCCAAAGATGTAAATACTCTTTATTTCACTACTGATACTCAGAGACTTTTCGTTGGTGAAACTGAGTACACTCGTCCTGTTGGTCATGGTAATTCCCTTCCCGTAGATTTCATGCCGCCAGACTCTCTATTCGTTGTAGAGAATGGTGCCGCTCGTTCACTTTACTACAGCAAAGACGGTGAATCTTGGGACCTGATTTCTCGTCTGCCTGCATCTATTACTGCTGGTGTAGTAGGTGCTAACGCTGGTGGTCAGCTTGACTTTGGAGCAACAATCAAGATTCCTAAAGTAACTTATGATGATAGAGGCAATGTAACTGCTGCCGAAGATGTCACTGTTAAGCTGCCTGCCAAGCCTGCAGATATTAAGAATACAGTTACTGTTAGTGGCACCGGCAACGCTGTAACGGCTGCTGAATTTGATGAAGCTGGTCATGCACTGACCCTTACAAAGGGTGAGACTTTCGCTACAAAGCAAGAGCTGACAGACGCCATCGGTTCAATCACATCTTTTGAGATTGATTCTAATGGTGGTAATGGCTATGCATCACTTGCAGCTCTGAAACAGGCGCATGCAACTGGTACTGCTGGAGTGTTTTATCTAGTTGTAAATCCAGATTCAACAGACAGTAACGCCTTTGTTGAATACTTCTGGACTGGTAAAGCTTATGAAATGGCTGGCAAGTTCGGAGAAGTTGATCATAGCTCACTTGCTACAAAGCAAGAGCTGACTGACGGCCTTGCTAATAAGGTTGATAAGACAACTACTGTCAATGGTCAAGCACTTAGCGGTAATGTCCAGATCAATGACATTACTGGCAATGCTGGCACAGCTACTAAGCTGCAGACAGCTAGAAAAATAAACGGCGTAAGCTTCGACGGTAGTGAGGATATCACAATTGATGTTGGTCCTAACACTCTTGCCGGTCAGACTGATGTCAATATCGCTACTCCTGCTGCCGGTCAGTCTCTTGTATATGATGCTACTTCAAAGAAGTGGATCAACAAGAAGCTTGCTAAGGCAGATGTTGGTCTTGGAAACGTCGACAACACAGCAGATAGCGAAAAGGTAGTTAAGTCTGCGGGTAAGCTGACAAATGCCCGTAATATCACCCTTTCTGGTGATGCTACAGGTTCAGTCAGCTTCGATGGTTCTAAGGATGTAACAATCGCAGTTACTGGCGTTAAAGCTGCTGCTGATGGTGAAGGTAACAACATTGTTGCTACTTATGCTACTAAGGAAGAAGCAGCTGCTGCTGTTCTGACTTGGCAGTCCATCTAATTAACTAACTAAGATAGGCGGAGTCAATCGAATTAAGTAAATTGGCTCCGCCTTATTTCTAAAATCCTTATATAACAATGAGAGGTGATTGTAGTGGCCAACAAAACAGAAGATGTGATTTTTAGAAGAGGCCCGGCGGCTACAATGCCCCAAGAAAAACATTCCGGAACTCTTCTAGTTGAATCTGACACAGGTAATGTATTTGTAGATGATTCTGATGAAGTCAGAGTTCAGCTAACTGATACATCTAAAATATCTAGACATGGTGACAAGTTCGACAATGATGTTGAGCTTGATTTCCCTTCAGAAACAGAAGGAAAATCTTCTAAGTTATCAAGTGATAACATAAATTTCAAAAATGGTGAAAACTTTGCTAAATTCGACAGTAACGGACTTGATGGTAGCGAACAAGTCATTGATAATATACGAAAAAAGTTAGATGTTCCAGATCATTTCGTTTGGGAATCTATCTAATCTATGTATGAAAGGGTTGATTCTTAAATGGATCATATTATTGATTTAGATATAGTGATTTACATTTGTACGTTAATCGCTTCTATTTCTGGTGCATCTATAATAATTGGAAAAGCAATAAAGAAATCAGTTTCATCAGCAGCAAAAGAAATAATAGATGAAAGACTTAAGAAGTCAGATGAAGAGCACAAAAAGTCCATAGAAGAAATGGAAGATAGAATGAATAAGAAAATCGGTTCTCTTCAGGATTCTGTAGATAAGCAGATATCTGAACTTCGTACACAGCTTAATCAGCTGACAGAATCACAAAATGATGTTAACAATAAAATGAAATCAGCGTTACTTGCTAGTACAAGAGATAGAATAAATCAAGCTCATGACTATTATATGCGCAAAGAGTTCATTGGAGCTCATTCATTGTATATAATTGAACAGCTATATGAATCTTACAAAGAGCTTGGAGGAAATAGCTTTATTTCTGATCAGATGAAGGACATCCATAGCTTAGCCGTAAGAAGTGCTGAAATGATTATTAAAGAGTAAGTCGTTGAAAGGAGATATTTTACATGCCTACTGCAAAGAATGAAGTTAAACTTAAATTTGGTGATAAGGCGAAATATGCATCGGCTATAAAAAATGCTGATACAGTATATTTCATTACTGACACTAATCAAATTTTTGTAGGATCTTCACTAGTTTCTTCAAAATGCTATTATGTGACATCTCAACCCTCAGCTTCAAATTACGGAGTTGGAGATATTGTAGTTTGGAAAATTTCAGAAAACAATGCAAAAATATGTATAGTTAATTCATCCGGAGAATTTGACATGTTAAGCATTTCTATTCCAACAGAATTAAAAAATCCCAATGCTCTAACATTTACTGGTGCGGTTACTGGGACATATGATGGTTCTGCGGCAAAAACTGTAAACATTCCCGCTGCTATTACTGTTGATGACGCTCTTTCTAGCACATCTACTAATCCTGTTCAGAATAAGGCCGTGGCAAATGCCATAGTAGGTAAAAAGAGTGACACGGGCACCAGTGCTGAGATATTTAATGATTATGCACATAACGTAGCAAGTGGTGATTATTCTCATGCTGAAGGCAATGGGACTATAGCAAGTGGTAATAGTTCTCATGCTCAAAATGATCATACTTTAGCAGCTTATGCCAATCAAACAGCAATGGGTAAATATAATAGTAATAAAACAAATACTCTTCTAGAAGTTGGTAACGGTACGGGTGATGAGGCTAGGTCTAACGCCTTTGAAGTTTATGATGACGGTCATGCAGAAGTAAAAACAATGGGTAGTACTGACAACTCTCTGACCACCAAAAAATATGTAGATGCTAGAATTCCGGCAGCAACAACAGCTAATAATGGACAATTTTTACGAGTAGTAAATGGAACACCAACATGGGTCGCGCTAACAAACGTAGCAGAGGAGGGTGCATAATATGGCATTAACTGACCAAGTAATCATGCCAGGTTCTGATTACCAGGCTATTTGTGATGCTACAAGAAGTTTAACAGGTAAAACAGGTAATTTGAAGTCAGGAGACATTTCTACTGAACTAGGAACTATTGGTATTGTAGAGCAGGCTACACCGTCCCTGACGCTCAATGCGGCGACCGGCGTGGTCACGGCAGAGGCGACGCAGGCCGCAGGCCTTGTTGCCGCCGGGACTAAGAAGGCGACCACGCAGCTTGCGACCCAAGCAGCGAAGACAGTCACACCGACAGAGGCGGAGCAGACCGCCGTTGCATCGGGGAAATACACCACCGGAGACGTTGTGGTTGCTGCAGTTCCTACCACTTACGTAGGCAGTGGTGTTGCCAGAAAGAGTTCTTCTGACTTGACAGCAGATGGCGCTACAGTTAATGTTCCAGCAGGATATTACAAGAATGCTGCTAGTAAAAGCGTAGCAACAACTACCCAAGCAACTCCAAACATCACAGTAAACTCTTCTGGTCTAATTACTGCTTCAGCTACTCAATCTGCTGGCTATGTTTCGGCTGGAACTAAATCTGCTACTCGGCAGCTACCTATCCAACCGCCTACAACAATAACTCCTTCGTCACTTGCTCAAACAGCAGTTCCACAAGGTAGATATACTACTGGAGCAGTAACTGTAGCAGAAATTCCTAAATCTTACATTGGACCGCTTGCGCCATCTGCTAATTGTGCTGCTATTTTAGCGAACGTTTCAACTTCTGTTGGAACTCTTAGTGGCATTACTTTAAGTTTAACTAGAAGGCTGTCTACTTACGGCAATAGTAATATCGCAAATAAAGTAATAGAACAAGATGATGAGTATGTCGATGAAACTTCAGTAACTGTTCCAACAGAAGAAAAAACTATAACTCCTCACTGGACTGCAAGTTCTAGTGCTTCTAGCTATAGCGCAACAGGCGGAAAGCTTATCAGGCGTGTAGTTGTAAATAAACCATCAACACTTATTTCTTCCAACATTAAAAATGGAGTTGAGATTAGCGGAATTACAGGAACATATACTGGAGATGATGTATTTATCAGAGAAGTGAGTACAAAAACTTCTACAACTAGCGCAGGAGCTATAACATTCACAACTAGTCGTCTTGCTAGGTATCTTTGTATTCGTACTATATATGGTGATTCTTATGTGGCATCTGCTGATATTCGTTCGATTTCTAGTTGGAGATCAATTGGCGACCTATATTTAGATATAACGTATAAAGGAAGTACCTACCATTATACGTGGAATCTTTTTAGATCAGAAGATCCTAACTATGATGGCGCTAATATGACAGTATACATAATTTATGACTCATTATGATTTTGTTGGAAAATAATATTTTATATTGCGGACTAGGTGGAAGTCGTGCAAAAAATGTGAATATCATTAACAGTGATTATGATTATGTATGTGTAAAAACAGACTTGAAAGATGAAGTTACTTTTGAAGTAATTCAAGATAAAAATTTAATAACTTGGACGACAGAAAGTTTCTTTAGGCGACTTTATGACACAAAACATATGTTTAGGTTAGACACTATATTTTTAGGTAACTTCTTAGAGGAAAATAATTTTACCCATTTCATAAAGGAAAATAGAGAAGACTTCGTTTACAAAAATCTTGGTCTTTTGTTAGAAAGCTATGAAGACAACTTTAATTGGGTAAAAGAATATTTTACTGGCTTATATCGAGTTAGTAAAAAGATACTAATGTATTCTTTTTTGCACATGAATATTCTCATAGGCCTCCCACAAGGAAAAGAACCAATAAAATGTTTCTGTCCAGAAGGAGAGCTTCACGACTTCCTTATCAACATAAGAAACGGCGAGTATTCCGAAGAATATCTTTGGAATGAATTTCTAAAATTAGAAGAACAGAAAAACAAAGAGCTAAAATTCTACGAAGCGCCGCGCGATGAAGAGTTCTTTAGAATGGTGAAAAACGAAATAGACAAATATAATTTCCTGCCATATGAAGATTGGAAGTTAATGAATCAGAAAAATTAAATTATAAGGAGAGTAAAATATGAGTTACACTAACAGTCCGCTTGTCAATTACACTCTGTTGTCTCCTAATCATGGAGGTCAGCGTGGTCATAAAATTGACACTATTACAATTCACTGCGTTGTCGGTCAGCTTACTGCAGCAGGTATCGCTAGCTGTTTCCAAGGAAACCGTCAGGCTAGCTGCAACTACGGCGTTGGTAAGAATGGTGACATATCACTGGTTGTTGAAGAAAAGAATCGTTCTTGGTGTTCGTCTAGCCGTTTCAATGATGACAGAGCAATTACTATCGAAGTAGCATCTGATACTACTGATCCATACTGGGTCACTGATGCTGCATTCGATTCAGTCATTAAGCTTGTTGCCGATATCTGCAAGCGAAACGATATAGAAAAGCTTGTCTGGTCTACTAATAAGAACGAGCGTATGAATCATCTCAATGGATGCAACATGACAGTCCATAGAGATTATGCAAACAAGTCTTGCCCTGGTGATTATCTCTACAGTCGCATGGGAGAAATCGCAGAGAAAGTAAACGAAATTTTAGAGGAGGAAATTATTATGCGTTATAACAAGGTAGAAGATATGCCCGAGTGGGCACAGCCGGAGATTCAAGAGCTTGTAGATGCAAATGCTCTGCGCGGCGACGAGAAAGGCAACCTGAATTTGACTGAGGATATGATTCGGATGCTGATTATCAACAAGCGCTACGCCGATTCCGTAGGCTGCTGCAAGCGATAAAAATTTACCTCGTTGTAGTAAAGTACTACTACACTAGGAATGAAAATCAAATCAATCTCTCGGATGAAAATCCGAGAGATTTATTTTAGGACCTTGTATACATTCAACATGAAGAATTTTACCTTATTTAGGAGGTTGAAATAAATGCCCAGACAAATATGGAATGAAGGCCGTGTACAAGGTTATTCTGCGTATGAAATATATCTGAAACAAGCGCTTTCCGATAACCCTGATTTACAGCCTGCTACTGAAAGAGAATGGTTAGCTTCAAGCATAGCTTTCGGATCTTCTATGGTTGTTAAGATTCCAAAAACAAGCGAGGATACAGGATATTTAGACATTCCTCTTCCTGAAAACTCTAAGCTTTGCGCAGCAAATGTAATATTTGCTAATTTGTTTTTAGGCGAATGCGAATATGATGCTAATAGCCATTTTGCAAAGCGCGTCATTAACTATGGATTCTGCATAAGCAATACATTAAACTTTCACCCTGATACAAATGGAACAGAGATACCTACTACTGACGACGATATATCATTGGACAGTGCCTTATTACATTCAGAAGCATACAACAAGATAATTGATGGTGTAGTAATTCAACCTGGCAGATGGAAAGAAACAGGTGATGATGATGGGCAATATATGGATCTATCTCCGGATATGTCTAAATCACCTTTCATAAGAATTTTCTATTCTGGAAAGATTGAATCTACTATACAGATAATGCTTACCGGCTTCACAATTAGATCTGTTGTTTCAGGAGTTTGCGGAACAGACGGAAGCTACAATGCTACATCTCCTCAAGATGGGACATTCTTAGGTCCAGCTCAGTTTCCATGGGCAGCTAAGATAATTTTTAGCCAGAGCACCGCAACATCAACATCGCTAAATATGTCGAATTATATCCGACAAATTAAAGGAGAAGAATCTTTTTCTAAATTACGTGGCAAACCACTTATTGATATGGAAACATGCGATCCAAGTGATTTCTATTCATCAAAGCAGCCGGATGCAAAAATTGATTTTGATCTATGCAGCCTTGACTCATTTGACAGAATAGGAAATATTTTAACTATTCACTCAAAATCAGAAAAGTATTCTCCGGCAATATACGCAACCAGATATGATATATACAAAGAAAAGTCATTATCTCCTTTCAATGTTGTTGGTAAAGGTTCTGTTCAGATGTTTGATAATTCTACGTCAGACGCTGACATGAAAGGATATGAAAAGACATATCCGGGTACATTTGCATTAAGACGAAAAGATGACGGATCTATTGAAACAATAGATGAAGACGGTAACATTTCAGGAGCAACTAGGATAGAGCATATAGATGTAAAAGCTATAGACCCATCGAACAACAAAGAAATCATAATAGGAAAAGCCTCTAAGATAACATCAGGTAAAAAAAGTTGTATAAACTTATCTCTTTCAAAAGATGATTCTGGAACAGATACAAGTAGAAAAATTTCTACTGGAGACCCTGCTCAAGTAGGAGGTACTACTTTCTATCCTAACACAAACAACATAGATATGAAATCTATATTAGATGTTGTAAACAATGATGAAGAAGTAGATTTACTTGGAGATAACATGAAGCTTCTGAAGGCCGGATTGAATTCCGGAGGGAATAAAAATGACACTCCTTACTTTCAACTTCCAAATGGGTTACGGTTGTACATATGCGGAGATGCTCCAGTTTCATCAACTGAAATTCCAATTGGATCAATCGGAATAGGCTGGACAGAGGGGTGATAAAATGCCTCAATTAAGTTACTCCTGGCATCAGGATAAATGGACTTATAATGCTGAAGGTGTACTAAAGAAAATAGGCACATTCACGAACACTACAAGCAAAGAGATAAAAATTTTTTCAGTTGAATTGTACCTTGGAACACTAAAAGGCTATGTAAATTCAGGAACAATATTTACTGGCGACGGAGGGCCAATAGATACTTATATTAAACTCGGTGGAAATACATCAGATACTAAAACTGTTTCAAATGTTTGCGGAACTACTAGTATCGGAAGCAGTATAGGAGCTGACGCAAGCAGCTGCCAAAAATACACTTTCACTATTTCTCCAATAACATTAGCAGTTGGAGAATATGTTGATCTATATATAATGACTCCTCCGCTTTATGAAGGAAATACTGGAAAAGTTCTTGTTATGCAGAATTCTACCGGTAAAGCAAATTATGAAGAAATTCAACACACGTTTACTATAACATATGATGCTAATGGTTATGGAACAGCTCCATCGTCGCAAACTGGTCAGTTACCATTGACAATAAAGTCAGGTCCAACAGGATATGACGAAGATATATATAAGTTCGTTCATTGGAATACAAAATCCGATGGAACAGGATCAACATATGAAGTAGGCCAAAAATATGAAAATCCTTCAAATTTAACTTTGTATGCAATCTGGAACTACGGTTCTTGCTATCTAGCTAATGGAGGAACAATATATACATCTTCTGGAACAGAGTCATATGAAAAATTCATATATTGGTCAAGCAGCTATACAAGAAGCGTAAACATTCCGTCAAACAGTAGCTGGCAAGTAGACTTCAATCAAGAAGAAACAGGTGAAATTTTTCAATACTGGGCAGATAGATCCGACGGATCTGGCAACAAGTACTATCCTGGAAATCAATACAATATAAGCGGCGGTCATAAGTTCTACGCTATATCAAATTTACCAAGTTACACTGTCAAATGGTTTGATGGATATACAGATAAAGTACTGAAAACTATGACAGTTAAATATGGAACTACAATACCACAATCAGACTATCCTCCAGAACCTGTTAGACAAGGTTACAAATTTGCCGGATGGTACGGAGATACGACAAATATCAGAGGAAATGTTAATGTTATCGCTATGTGGGGAGATTCACCTGTTTGGATAATGACAATAGACGGGTGGAAGAAATACGCTCCAAAGGAGAAGAAGTGATTTTATGGGCTGGGAATACTACAACGGAAAACCGCAATTTTATTCATATCCTAATTATGTATTCAATTCTGGAGCAACTAAAAAATATGAAAAGAACGGAGTTGACCCGGGAGCTGGAACACTTCATTATTGGTCATGGCAAACAGGTTCACTTTTCAAAGATTACGATATCGTTATAAAATATATGAACGATACAGAAGGTGCTTTAAGATTAAAAAGTTACAGTATAAAAACAACAGCTTGCGATTCTGGAGGACTAAGCTACTGGGCTTGGGGAGGTCTAGTTGGGATACCATGTGTAGGATATGGTGGAACTTACTACACATACGTTAATGTAACAAACGATAATGGTAATACATACCAAAGATCGTCAGTTGTAAATGTTGTCGTTCCAAATCTATCTGGGACAAACATGAACTTTAGAGGTACTAGCGCAGCAAACTCTGCATCATTTGGAAATCCTCCTCAATTCCCTGAAGGCCAACCAGGAGGTATGACAGGACGATTATTTGAATTAACCGATTGCCCTACAATTCAACCAGGTGGATATGCCTATGTCCACCTTGGAATAGGGCATTTCAATGATCCTGCTTCTGATCCAATATCTACTACTATACGATTCAAAATGGATCCAGGTGAAATGGAAGTAGTTGCAGAACCTGCGGAAAATCCTGTTATTTGGAGATTTGGTGAAGACAAAGATTGGCACCTAGTTAAATCACTATTCAAGATGACTTCATCAGGTTGGCAACAGATTGATAAGTGAGGTAGCTACAATGAAAATAGAATGTAGATCAAACCAAATGCTATCAGCTAACCAACAAGTAAATAGATTAGGAAAATTTCTATACAAACATATTGATGGATCGTTTAACTACAAAAAATCATCAAACATGTATGATGTATATATGACAATTTTATATCAGCTTCCTGTTGATAAACAAGATGAGGCAAAAGGAAAAGAATTCAACGACCTTCATGAAATGACTCTTGATATCAACATAACAACATACATGAATAAGATTAGAATAAACATAGTTGAGATGACTCCTGAAGAGAAAACAATAGGATACGATCTATACGAGCCTGAAAAGCTTGAAGATTTAGTTAAAGCGAGCGAAATTATACTGAAAAAAATTCATAAAAGAATATCCAGAGAATTTAGAGAATACGAATTTCTATTTTGATTGAATCGTTATTGTATTTGAATAATCAGATAAGCCAGATGAAGAAGGAGATGAAAATGCTCGATCATCAAATCTGTTGATATATCTGGCCTGTGTTTTGTAAGTTCCTGACACCCACAGGTAAAACAAAAATAAAGGAGTAATATACATATGAATAAACTAAAACAAATCATTGTGACAGAAGCGAAGGACTACAAGATCCTTCTAAGAAACGCTCCAACTGTTACAATGATTTTCTTTACCCTCAGCGTAGTTCTGATGAACATTTTTGCATCAAAAGAGCTTCTAAATATTGAATACCTTGCGCTTGATTGCGGATTTCTTCTATCTTGGATGAGTTTCCTTTGCATGGATATGCTTACAAAGAGATTCGGAGCAAGAGCAGCTATCAAGCTTTCGTTGTTTGCAGTTTTCATGAATCTTATCTGTTCAGGAATTTTCTTCATCATTTCTAGAATTGGAAATAATTGGAGTGTATTTTATAACTTCAATGACAACATTGCAAACGATTCAGTGAACGGAGTATTTGGTGGAACATGGTATGTACTAGTAGGATCTATGACTGCATTCATTGTATCCGCTATTGTAAACGCTATTCTAAATGACGGAATTGGTAAGCTTATCAAAAAGAAGAATTTCTTTGAATACGCAATGAGATCATACGTTTCTACAGCTATCGGTCAATTTGTAGACAATTTTGTTTTTGCTACAATTGTCTCTAAAGTTTTCTTTGGATGGACATGGACTCAAGTTGTGTTTTGCTCGCTTGCAGGCGCAGCAACTGAGCTTCTTTCCGAGGTTGTATTCAGCCCTGTAGGATTCAAAGTTTGCAAGCGATGGGAAAAAGAAGAAGTAGGAAAAGAATATATTGATTTTACTAGGGAGGCTGTTAAGACGTGATTGTAATTGTTACAGGTTCATCTAGCGGTATTGGCAGAGAAACAGTTAAGAAATTTCTTGACAATGGAGACATTGTTCATGGTATTGACATCAGTCCTGAATATGATAAAGAATATCTCAATTGCAAAGTAGGAAGATATTTTCATCATGTAGCAGATGTTGGAAAGTTTGATCAGCTCCCTACATTATACGATCCTTCTATTCTTATCAACAATGCAGGATGTCAGAACGGTCCTGACGATATCAGAACAAATCTTATTGGTGTAATGAATTGCACAAAGAAATATGCTCTGTTAAACAAGAAAATTAAAGCAGTTGTAAATCTTGCATCTGTTTCTGCTCACAATGGGTGTGAATTTCCAGAATATACAGCATCTAAAGGCGGTGTTCTATCTTACACTGTTTGGACAGCCAAACAAATTGCAAAATATAAAGCAACTTGTAACAGTATTTCTTTTGGAGGTGTAGAAACTGAACTGAATGCACAAGTAATGAACGATAGAGCAAAATGGAATGACATCATGAGCATGACTCCATTGAAGAAATGGGCAAGCGCAGAAGAAGCTGCAGATTGGATCTACTTTGTTGCAAAAGTAAACAAGTCTATGTCAGGACAAGATATCATAATTGATAATCTTGAGATGCTGAATCATAGATTTGTCTGGTAAAGTATTCAAAGAGAGTTTTGTACTCCTTATACCAGAACTTAGAAAAGATTCAGAAGATAGAAAAGAAATTGAATGCAAAGTTCAAGAACTTCATCTACCTGCTAAATACAGATAAATAGCTTTAATCGTTATTGTAGACGTACTAAACAATAGTGCGTCTACAATTTTTATAGGTGAAATATTATGAAAACAGTTAGAATCTATACAGATGGGTCGTGTTTAGGGAATCCAGGTCCAGGCGGTTGGGCGGCTTGTTTGAAGTGCGATAAACAATACAAAGAAATATCAGGTGGAACAAAACATACAACAAACAATGCAATGGAACTTACAGCTATTTTAGAAGCGCTAAAATGCTTAAAGAAAGCTCCGCTAATAGTTGAAATCTATTCGGATTCTAAATATGCAGTCGATGCATTCAGAAAAGATTGGATTTCAAATTGGAAAGCAAACGGATTTCTAAAGAATCCTATGAACCCTCACCCTGAATACATACCAAATGCTAAGATATGGATAGGAATTTTAGAAGAAGTAGCTAAGCATGATGTCTATTTCAACTGGGTGAAAGGACATTCAGAAAATGTAATGAATGAACGATGCGATCAGCTGGCCAAAGCTGCTGCACGGTGGTATCGTGATAATGGATAAGGAGCGATCATATGAAAATATTTGCATTTGCAGATGCAAAAGATAACATAAAGAATAAATTGAAAGACAAATCAGATGATCTAGTTTATCTTTAGTTAAGATATTATAAATTTAGATAGCTGTGATAATTAAATTTATCACAGCTAATTTTTAATTTATTATGACACCAGAAGAAGTTACTGATGCACAGACAAAGACCATAGCAATGCTTATTCAGAAAGGGGCAATCAAAATATCAAAAACAGTTCAATGAACCTCATATAATATAGAAATAAGAATTTAATGAGGTGAAATGATTTGAAAATCCTCATAAGATACCCTGAAATACTCTGCTGCCAAATATTTGATTCAAATCATAGGAAAGAAACAATAAAATGCGCAATTTCTACTAGAGATATCACTAAAGGTATGACAAGATGCAGATCCTCTAACATGTGGGGATATACTTTGAATGTAAGAAACAAAGGTGATAGAGAAGGAGATCTATTCATACAATTCAAAGGAAGAAATGGTGGACCTGATGATATCTACATATATTATGATGTCCCAATACGGCTGTATAGAAAATTAGTAACTGCACCATCCAAAGGGCATTTTTTCCATTTATATATACGAAACAACTATAAATACTCGAAGTTGACCGGAAACAAACGTGGAGTTCTACCTAATGCGATAAATTGAGGAAAACAAAATGAAAATGAAAAGATCTAAATCAACAAAGCTACAATCAGTAACAGCTTCGTCAAATATAGGAACAACATATTACAGAGCAACATTAGACAATGTTATTCAAACTCTCACAAGAAACGATGCAAATATTTTTCTGCTTTATTTAATTGAAGAGGATGGATTTGATGCTCTAGATTTCAAGAAGCATATGTTTGGAAGTGCTGTTTTTGAAGAAAACAACGAAGATGTAATCTACATTTGTGTTACAGACGGATATGAAATTGAAGTAGATGGAGAAATGGTTGATCCAGAAGAAGCACTCGAGAATTATGCTCCTATCTATCTTGAAAATCATATTCAAGACGCGAATGACGATGTTATAATGAGAAACATAACTCCTTATGAATTATTGGATTTTGACGAGTCTTCCGTTGCAAGAGGCATCCTCAGAACGTATGATGTTAGCTTCAAGAAAGTAGTTTCTGATTTTGAAGAAATTGAAAATATGAATAGATAAGAATCGTTATTATATTTGAACATATCAAGACAATTCAAATTGGAGGATTCAAATATGCAAAAGGGAACTTTCTCTATTAAGTTCAAAGGTGTTGTTTATGATGACGCTTGGAAAGACAAAGCCGGGCATATCTGGTTTGGTGGTAACAAATATGAATATGTTCCGTTCAACAGTATTTTCAATAGACCTGAACATGTAATTATTCATGATTTCGTTCAGACTGAATTCGGCTTTTCTTTGAAGCCAAAAACATCATACGCAAAGATCAAAATTTTAGATTAAAATAAGAATCGTTAAATACATTGCAAGCAACATAGTTTGCAATGTATTTTTATTTTTTTTTGGAGGTGATGCTACTAGCAATTTGAAAAGATAAAATACTCAATATACAATTACACATCAATACCTTAACTAATGATCTGCGCCAATCTCGCAACGATCGCAACCTATCAAGAAAGGAATATTTATCAATGGATGTATTAAAGAACCTGCGTGGAAGTATCTGGTGGTTGAAAGACGAATTCGATAAGTACAAAGGTGAAAGAGGAATCCTTAGAGGTTCTAGACCTATTATCATTATCAACAATCCTGCAAATGAGTATAGTGACTGTACTATCACATATCTCCCTATTTCTAAGTGTGAATCTCATGCAGGTGATGACAGTCGAATTCAAATGTTTTATCAAGTACCTATCCAGATTCCTGGAAACAAATCAAGTTATGTATGTTGTAATAGCATTACAACTACAACTACCTCACATCTTGGAGAATACATTGGACAAATTTCAGAAAGTAAGCTAAAAGAAGTCGAAAACGAACTTATGCGCTATCTTTCTCTTTCTTTTTCTGAAAAAGTCGTTACACGAGAGGTAGTAAAGGAAGTTAAGAATGTAGAAAAGTCACCTAAAACAACTTCTTTTTCTCTTACAGATGCTGTTGCCTGTCCCGAACTTAAGAAAGTATACTCTAATTGTACTGAAATGGCTAAAGAGCTTGACTGCTCTCCGGCGTCTATCAGTAAAGCAAGTAGATGGGGAAGTAAGCTGATGCACAAATACACTGTTTTCAAAGTAGCAACTGCTACTGGAAACTACGTAGATAAAACTAAGGAGGAAATCAAATGAGTGAACTACTCAATATTCCTGGAATTCTTTGGCAAGACCTAGGAACACGAACTGATCCAGAATGCACAACAATTGACAGCTTGATTAAGAAATCAGGGGCTAACTACACTGTATCTGCTTACAAGATGTATACAGAAGTTACAAACAGCGTAGAAGGTTATCACGCTATTTACAGAAATGATGACAAGCGTCTGATGTGCGTAGTAAACAATTTCTATCCTGAAATTGTTCAAAATGACATGACATTTGCTTTTATGAAACCTTTGATGGCTTCTGGACTTGTATCCTTAGAATTTGTATCTGTAGCAGCAGGTGGAATTTATCACTACGGGGTATTCAAATCTAATAAGACTTACAAGATTCTTGACGAAGATATTGAACACTATTTTCTTGTAGTGAACGACCATAGCAAGCCGGATAGAAAAGTTTCTGTATTTAACCTTCCAGTAAGAAAAAAGAACAAAACTATTCTTTTCTGCTCTATGACAAACAGTGCTTACAAGCTTCGTATGCCAATTTCAGAAGATGATAAGTCTAATGAAGCTATTGCAAAAATGATCATGTCTTCGGTTGATGATGCGTTTCTTTGGTGTGAGATCAAGCTTAAAAAACTTCATGATAAGCAGGTTGAACTCGAAGAAGTTACTAAGGTCATTGACGAACTATTTCCTTATGTTTCTACCTCCGACGGAGAGATTCTTGACACAAAAGCAAATGAAAAAGTTGACGAGCTTAGAAGCACCTTCCAAGAATGTATTGATTCAGATGACAATGATGAATATCGTCAAACCGCACTTTATCTTTACTTCGGTATGCTAGATTATACACAGCATTACTGGACTGATGCAGGAAAGGGATATGATATTAACAAGAAGATGACCATTGTACCTAGATTCTTTACTTCTATTGATACAGAGGGTGCAAAGGTAGGAAAGTTAATGAAACTTATTTATCCTAAGAAGTAAAAATTTCAAAAATATAAGAGATGGGCCAAGAGTCCATCTCTTTTTATTTATGTAAATCAGAAAGTTTCTCTAATATCTTGGCTTGATTTTAATCTAGAATAAAGTATTGTTTCTGCTGTTTTTAGCTTACCACGAATAGTCCTATCATCTATTCCGTAGATATCACAAATTTCAAAAATATCATTGTTTGTGAGTTTTCTTTCTCTGTCTATCATTTCTCTTATCAATAATTCTTCTACTGTATCATATTTATCAGTAAGTTCTTCATCAAATTTGCTGAAAGATCCTTCTTCTGAAGATAAAAATGGTTCATGCGTGTCTAAGTCTGCTATGTAAAGCGTACCAAATATCGCCTTCAAAGAATTCATCTTATCTGCAGGTAAATTTAGTCTTGGATCCATTAGGTCATCATATTTAACCTGTCCCCAATGCTTTCCGAGCTGTTTTCCTACTTCCATACAAAGTGAACGACGAATAGAATATTTAACTTCATTCAGCTCTCTTTCTATCATCTCTCCTACACGTAGTTTGAAAAATACTGTAAAAGAAAGATCGCACCGGTATCCTTTATGAGTTTCATCACCCTGCCATAGATACCACCACCAGCATTCGCAAAAGTGCAGCAGGGCGGACTGAAGCTTATCTTCATATGTAACAGAAGTATTGTTTATGAATGTATGCGATGCTATGTACCCGAAAAAAGAATAGTTAAGCTCAATTACTCTGTCACGGACATCAGTACGTTGAATTCGAAGTTCTTTTTCTTGAGGAAGCGATTGATAAAGTCGTATAGTCTCTTCTTTGATTTCTTTCATACTCACAAACAACAACTCACTTTATTTTTAATTTTCTATTCGCACCTAAAAACACAACCTTTGATAATCTTGAATGCATAACTATTGCCTTCAATATTATTATATTTAATAAAAATAAGAAAGTCAATATAATTTTGAATATTTATTTTATTTTATTTGTTTGAAAAGTAGGATGAAATTAAACTATTAACGAATCGTAAATTTTTTATAAATTTTTTATGTTTATTTTTTATGATACTCATTTAATATCTTCAATCTAACAAGTACAGTATGCAAATGTATGCTCAAAATTAGAGATGATCTAATGTCTAAATATCTAGATAGCTGTACAAATTGAAAGAAAATGAATATTTCAGCTATTTTGAATTTTCAATAATATTTCAAATTTACTTTGTAAAAATACATATTCTTTCAAATTCGTTAAAATTGATAATTTTTGAATATTTCATAATCTTTCAAATTAGTTGTAAATATCACTAAATATTTCAATTTGATAGAAATTGGTTAATTTTATAATATTCCTAAATATTTCAAATTCATTCAAATTTTCAAAATATTTCAATTTGGAAATATCACATAATCTTTCATATTTATTCAATTTGAAAGAAAATGTAAATTTCAGTGTTTTATTCAAATTTTCATATTTTAAGATATTCATTAAAATTGAAATAAAATGAAAATTTCAAATTCACATAAAATTTCAAATTGATTACAAATTGAAATATTTTCCATTTTTCATCTCGCATATATAATATCTTTGAAATAATAGAGTGAATGAAATGAACGATATAAAAGAGAAAAAGAAATAATTGAAATAAGGATATAATAGCGCCTCGCCACTCAAGAAATAAAAAATAAGCTCGCAAAGCTCGCATAGAACGCTCTACGATGATAACATAAATTTGCTGTTTATAGATGAAATCGAACCGCATTGACCTTCATATTAAGGAACAAAAATTTTCTAATAAAGGTATTGACTTTTCGACACAAAGGTATTATACTATGCGTGTAGGTTAAGTTAACTGATGAACAATTCGTGATCAGTTATCTAAAGTAGCTTCAGCGAAGAGCTCACCTAGTTGACATAGATAGGCCATTGAAGAAGAATCGTTATTCTACTTGCACCTGGTCATAAAATTTCAAACAAAATACAGAGTCAAAGTTGGTTCAAATGGAGTGCCAATTTTGTACTCCCTATCAACTAATTCAGATTGCTATTGAGCGAATTGACTGCTTGATATCCGTCAGGGTATCCAGCAGGTCAGTAGAAATATGGATTAGCAGGAAAACAGCAGTTTAGTAAGATAGGGCGGAGGCGCACCAGCGTTACTTCGTCGTCAGGTGTTCGCTGCACATGACAGCTATTCTGAACTCTGCTGGTAGTGAGTGCAAAATTGACACTCTATCTGCTTTATATGGAGGAAATTTGAATGGATATTTATACAGCATTGAAATCAGCTTCAAAGCTTGAAAATTTCATACTTAGCGAGTTTGATTTCAAAAAAGGAATGTACAGCACAACATTCGCAAAGCTGAATTCTATTTCCGAAAAGTGTGAAATGGTCCATTCAAAGATCCAGTCTTGTGTGAAATTAGATAAATATTTTCATGAAGAAGATCCTATGAAGAAAGCTATTGAATTAGCAAACCAGCTTAATGAAGTTCTTGATAGAATATCTTCAAATGGTTCGACCATATCGTCTTCATATGATGATATGGTCAATTTGCATGATACTATCAAATGCTGTGCAAATAAGCTCGGGATAGATACAAGTGAACACGATCCACCTAAATCAGGGTTAGATGAAAAATTAGATATGATACTCTGTATGCTGAAGGGTGGCCAAGAACATATAGTTTCATGTAATAAAGACATCATTTTAACAGATGATAAACATGAACTTGAGTCAGAAGAAAATGATAATTCTAAAGAAATACAGCCATCTGCATCAGAGAGAGCACAAATGCCTAAGAAAGATATTTTGAAACTCTATTCTAGTACAATTAAATCAGCAAAAATTGTTTCTACTGGATACAAAGAATCCGATATGTTGAAAGACATCATCTGCAGATGGTTTGAAACAAGATTTTCAATGGCGAAGAAAAACAAGTTTACATACAACTTAGCAGATATGTCTAAGTGGGTTCAAAGTATTACAATTGCATTTTCGGAGGCCTATTTGTCAGGCAATATGGATGAATTCAATAGAAATTTTGATTCTTGGATAGAAGATGTCAATTCAGGTGAAAACAAATACCCTATTCCATACTTTGTGAAAGATGCTTATGATAACCCATCCGAAGAAGCATTCAAAGAGTTTACATTCTCTGTTTGGGAGCTCGTCTTAACTAGAGCTTTTAATAACCTAATAATGTTCAAGTCAATACCTATAAAGTACATTTATCAGGAATCTTGTTTCTTGGGAATAAATGATGTAGTAAACTATCTTGATAGGCTTTACATGGATAATCAAACCAAATATCGAACTTCTGAGTATTCAAAACCTTATCATGAAGATAACTTTTTCAGAAGCAAACCATATCTCACTTGTTTAGAGGAGGTGAATGCAGATGCCTAAAATAAAGTTTGAGAACATTACAGATAGTTTATCATATCCTCCTGCAAACGAATCTGCTATTTCTGTTACGCACAATGCTATAATTTCGTCTGCTATCTCACTATTCAAGAACACTTACGAATTCAAGAAAAATGTAATACGGTCAATGAATATAATTTCATACTGTATTATAAAAAATATAACAATAAACAGCAGATGGGAGTCAAGTAACTTCTGTGAAGGTCTTGAGAACATTTCAGAGGATACATTGAAATCTGTTTTAGGAAAAACCTATATCAACATGAAAGACATAGATTGGACTAGCTGTTATTCGGAAGTTGAATCTGATGAAGAGATTTCTGAACATATCTATGACGATCCAGAAGAGAAGAAAACATACAAAATTGATGAAATATTGGCTAACACAAATCCAGAAGACATATATGATGAGCATCCAAAATCATCTCCAGAAGACCTTTATTTGAATGGACCTCGTATTCCAAGAATTGATACTTCTAAGGTATGGAAAAGCGGAACTGTAGATGGAACTAAACTTTGCGTGTATTATTCTCTGCCTCGTGTACCAACTGTTCAGTCAGAAATTTCAGTAACAACTAATCCAGATGAACTAACTGACTCAGAACTTCTTCACCTTTATCCTGATTGTATGTTTTACACAAGACCAATGGAAGTTTATTCTGTTGCTTGCGGAATGGATATTCATCCTACGTATGGTGGAGTTCCTAAAATAAAAGGATTTACAAAGAAGCAAGTAATTGATAACATTATCAAGTATCCTTGTATTGATGGCCTTACTCGTGTAGGAAAAAGGAAAGGTCAACTCGTGTTTGTTGAATTTGAAAAGTTCATTGAAGTAGACGGAGAGCTCTATAAAACAACAGACATGATGGATAAGATTCCTGAAATGAAAGGTCTTAAGAAAACATGGCCTGTAATAAGAGAGTACGTTGTCCGTCGTTATTTGTTAGAGAGAGATATAAAAGGAATTGAGCATAAATATCCTATGTTTGGAACTCTAGATCCTTTTGTTACGCTTTTCATGCCATCTAAAATTTATAGAGAAGAAGGATATAAAGACTCTGTAGATATTGCAAGACAATGTGTCAAGTCAAGAGTATCTTATCTTCAAAGCAGAAATCCTGTAATAAGGAGGCTTGAGGAAAATGAATAACTGCATATACACTCCGTATTGTACATACAAGCAGTGCGATCTTGCTTGCCCTGCAAATACAGAGATCAGTTATTGGATGAAGAGATGCGGAATCTCAATGAAGAATCCTTGTTTATCTGCAAGTAAGAATAAGATTGATAAAGCAAGGGAGCTTCTTGATGAGCATTCGGGAGAAACTTGCTATTATAAGTCCTCAAATCCTATGGAAGCTGCAGATATATTCTGTTATACAGCTATTTGTCTTCATGGCAGAGGAACTGCATTAGGAAACGGAATCTACCATCTTGATTATGCTTCCTACATTGATAAGATAAAAGACAGCTGGAATGATCACATTGAATCTTATGACCTTCAAATGATTAAGGTTTGGATAAATGCAGCGAAGTATCTCTTTATATCAAATCTTGACTATGTTAAGTTTGGAGACTTTGAAAGCCAGACTATGCTGAAGCTTTTCAACGATAGAAGAGATTCTGACAAAACAACATTCCTTATTTCAGGTAAAGAGGACTTGATCGGAGTAGGAAATTTCTTTCCTCGTCTTCAGTCAGTTTTGAAGGGAGTGCTTGTTGAATGACAAACTCGGTAGAACTTCAGGTCATTTGTAGGCTTCTAACTACACAAGATGCTAGTGAAGTTGACCGACTTTGCTCATTTGATGATTCTTATTATTCTGTATTCAAGGATCAAATAAATTTCATACTTGAGCACAGAGAGAAGTATGGGGATGTACCAGACCTTTTTACTTTTCAAGCTCAATTTGAAGATGTTGTAATTGTAGAAGTAAATGAACCTGTAACTTACTTGGAGGACCAGCTCCGTAAGAACAAACAGCATATTCTTTTTCTTCAAACATTTAATAAACTAACAGACTTAGGTTCTGCAGATGTATCTGAAGCATGGGCTTATCTTCAATCTCAATGTGAAAAAGCTGCTTCGCTTGATTCATCAAATCCTGTTAATATTGTAGCAGAAGCATTCAAACGAAGCGATGAGATAATTGCATTTAACAAGCAGAAAAGAATTCCGACAGGATTCAAAGAGTTGGATAAGGTCATGTATGGAGGCTTATCTACAGTCGAAGAATTGTGCTTGATAGTAGCAAGAACCAACTCCGGTAAGAGCTGGGTTTGTACAAAGATGATGGAGTTCGCTCAATTGAACGGATTTCCAGTCCTTTATTATAGCCCAGAAATGCAATCTTCTTTCATTGGTACTCGATTTGATACTTGGAGAGGCCATTTCAAGAACAGTGATCTTCAAAGAGGTATGTACAATGAAGATTATTTCAATTACTTGAAGAAGCTTGTTACAGAAGAAACTGGAGCTCTAGTTGTTGAAGATAAAGATATGTCAGAAGGTAAAACAACTGTTAGAGCAATGGAGAATCTTGTCAAGAAGCATCACATTAAGCTATTGATAATTGATGGTCTATCTTATATGTCGGACACAGAAAGAGCTGACAGCGATGTTCTACGATACAAAAACATTTGTAACGGATTATTCAGACTTAGCAAAACATATGGCTGCGCAGTTGTTGTTGCAGTTCAAGCCAATCGTGAAACTAAAGGAAACACTGATGAAAAAGGTATTCCATTTCCGGATCTAACAAACATTGAAGGATCTGATCATCCAGGTAGAATTGCTACACAAGTATTTGCTCTCAGACAACTTTTTGAGGAGCACACTCTTGAAATAAAGTTGCTTAAATCCAGAAATGCAAAGAATACAAATCAAACTTTCGCATATGTTTGGGACCCGAATACAGGATCCACTGAATACATATCAGATAGTTCTGATTCTGATTCGCCTCCACCTCCTCCGTCAGCACCTGGTCAGCTTCCTAAGTTATCAACACCTACAGTTTCAGCAAAGATTGTTCATAATGAACCGGATGAAAGCCTAATTTCAGATGACGACGATGACCTGGACGATGTCGAATTCTAATGATTAAGACCCGCTGATCGTTATATGATCAGCGGGTTCGCTTTGTTGTATCGTTAAAGAAATTACAAAGAAGGTGAATATATGGACATAAATATTGTAATTGATAAATTGGCTCATCAAGGTATGCTCAGGCCTAATAGAAAAATAGGTGATTACTATAGTTGTTACTGTCCGTTTCACAATGATGGTAATGAAAGAAAACCTTCGTCAGGTATTCTTCTTCACGACCAATATAGAAACGGGCAGATGTATCCTGCTGGTTGGTTCAATTGTTTCACCTGTCATCATTCTTACCAGCTTCCTGATTTTATTTCAGAGCTTCTGAAAATTCATTCAATTCATCAAACAGGTAAGGCCTGGCTTGAGGAAAATATTGAAGGATACAATAATGCAGTAGAGTTTGAGCCGCTTATTCCTGAAGATATGATGAAGGGAGTAAACAACGCATTTGCAATACAGTCTATTAAGGAAAGGATGAAGACTCAGAAACCTTCATATATTTCTGAGCAAGAGCTTGCGAAATATAGATTTACAGTCGATTACATGTATTCACGAAAATTGACTGACGAAGTTATTGAAAAATTTGATGTAGGGTTTGATGCAAATTTCCTTCCTACAGGTAGAAAGAAAAAGATTCCTTGCGTAACGTTTCCAGTTAGAGATGTTAATGGAAATACGCTATTCATATGTAGAAGGTCTGTTGAAGGAAAAGCCTTCTATCTTCCTTCAAAAGTTGAAAAATCAGTATATGGATTGTATGAACTTCCAAGAGGATGTGAGTCAGTAATAATCGCAGAAAGCTGTTTCAATGTTCTAACATGCTATGTTTACGGCTATCCTGCTTTAGGCCTTCTTGGTACCGGTACGCCGAGACAAATTGATCAACTGAAAAGACTTGGTGTTAAGGAGTTTGTGCTTGGAATGGATCCAGACGAAGCAGGAGATTTAGCTTGTAGAAGACTGAAAAATGCCCTGAAAGATGTAGCTATTGTAAGACGAATGATAGATATTCCTATTGGAAAAGACATAAACGATCTTTCTAAAGAAGAATTCGTTAATATATACAACAACAGAATTTAAGGAGGACACACCTTGTATATTTCCAGTCATAACGACAATTTTATGAACAAGAAAACTGATAAGCAATATGAAGATAGCTTTGATTATACAGTATATGCGATGCTAATTTCTGAAATGAATGAGGAAATCTCTAGACAAAGAAAAAGGATTGAAGCATTCAAGCTTGTAGAAGAGATGAATAATCAGATGATTGATGCTTTGATTGAAGCTAATCGTCTTCTTCATGCTGAACTTGAGAAGGGAATTGATACAAATGATAGATATTACAGATCTAAGCCTGGACGGGTACAAGTTAGAAAGAATTCTAGACATAAGGAGTAAGTGCGAACGAATCATTGACTGGATGCTGAATGAGAAGTGTTCAATTCGTGATTGCGCAAAAGATGTCGGAATGCCTAAATCAACTGTTCATGAATATATTCATAAATATATAAGTGCTGGTTGGGATGAAGAGTATCAAGAGATAAAAGTTATACTTCGATGGAACAAACGAGAGCGGTTCAAGCCTAAGAAATATTGGCATGGTAGACCGTGGTAAGGAGAAGTCATGAATTACGCATGGATGATTAGACAAGATGGGAAGGAATTTGAATGTACTCATCATTTCTATTGTATGAATGATGATGACCTTTCTTCCGAAGCTGAATGTTCTGCATTTATCATTAAAACTAAATCTAAGGACATTGATTTAGCTAACCAAGTTATTGACGCTTGGCTCGCGCTTGGTATTGAACAAAAAGTCGATTATAATGCGGATGCTCATGACATCAATGAAGCTATTTTGAATTTCGTGAATAGTCTTCCTTACAGATTTCAATATCCTATCTCCTCCAGAGAAATCCTTGATGTTCATATCAAAGCTAATAACTATTCAGATGTTGATAGCTTGTATGAATATTGCGACGAAGTAAGAGAAAATCTTTATTCTATTCAAGAAGAAATCAAACATTCAATCAATCAGCAGTTTTGCAGAGCAAGATACGGTGGACAATATAATTCTACTTACAGAAATAACACAATGTGGTTCCGAATCTCTAGTGTAGGTTTCAATTGGGCAGATATTGTTTATATTTTTACTTCAAAGAATAAGAATAGATTGCACATTGACAAAGTAAGTATCTGCAGAGATCATGAATCTGATAATGGATATGATTCAAATGAACCTGAATATTTCTATAAGGCTAAGGATGGATCAGTATACTATGATATGCCGGTTGATGAATTTCTAAATGAAGAGCATGAACATTCGCTTGTTTTCTCTGCTTCTATGCTTCCTTCAAATGTATTGATTTATGCAGTAAGTTTCGCTGGTGGGGCTACTGAAAGACAGGTAGTTCAATCTGCTGAGTGTAGAAGAAATCAATATGATTATGATACTTGGGATAAGTTGAAGACGATTGAGAAGCGAGTCAATTGTATTTCTGCATCCGAATTTCTTGACAACGCGCCTACTCGGACTAGAAATAGAGTTCAAAAAATTCAAGACGACATTTTGAACACTTATCCCGAGATTAAATCTGTTGATGTAGATTTTAAGCACAGAGAAAACACAAGAGGAAAAAATGTTGGTGTAGAGTATATTTTCATTATATCTTCTGACAATCCTAAAATTGATGGAATTAAAGTAGGAGTAGCTTTCAACAAACCTGAAACTTCTCCAGATTTGATTTTCAGACGATTCAGAATAGAGTACGAAGAATTCAAAGGTTTCCGAAATATTGAATAAAATCAAAGTAAATTATTAACGAATGATTAAGTTGCCAAAAAGGTATTGACTTTTTCATTGAAACATATTATAATATGTTTGTAGTTAATCAGTCAACATAAAAGCCAGACACATCAAAATTTATCAATATTGGAGGAACCAAAGATGGCAAGAAGACCTTTGTACAAGCAAGTTTCCGCTTTTGATAGCAATAATAGAAAAAGAGTTGCTCGTGGTGTTGAGCCTATTCCGTCGGTTAATCCGTTCAAGGCTACTTTCAACATGTTCCGCGAGTATCTCGGCTATGTCAGACCGCTGACTTATTCCGAGTGGATGGAAGTTGATCCTGAGGATAAGGCAGCGGTTCTCTATGTGCAGTTCTACGATCAGATCACGCTCGCATGGTACAAGTCTCGTAGTTTCTACGCTCAGGAGGAGGACGGAGTGTCTACTATGATGCAGTACCTTATCAAGAATGTTCCCGTCCTTGAGAAAGATCCTAAGCGGTTCTCTGAGCGGTACATCTATCGTGTTGCTTACAACTGCCTGTATTGCATCTGTCACGATATAAAGGTCGACAAAGACCGTTACGAGCTTGAAACTAGCAACATTCAGGCCACTGATGGTGATGATGAGGTTGATCTTTTCAACCTTGTTCAGTCTAATTTCTCCATTCAGACAACTATCAACAAGGAGAAATTCTGGGCAGTTGTCATGTCTATGGACGACGATGTATTGACCTTTGTAGATTGTCTTATCAATAAGACTCGTTTTCCTGCAGGAATGAAATCTAAGAGTGCTTCTTACATTGAGAAGCTTCGTGCAGCTCTTAAGGATTTCCAGGACATGGAATATTGATCAACGAGGGTTCTCAGGAATTTGTATTCAAGAAATGTTTATCTTGATGAATCGTTATTACATATGTAGAGGAGGTGATAGATGTTGAGCACAACAGTTTCTACTACAGTTGATTTTGAGTTTGCTTATCTTATGAAGCTGAAAGGTAAACCTATTCTTAATTCGCACAGATATACAATGGTAGCTACAGTAGGTTCTTCTGATATCCAAGATGGGATAATTATTGATTATGATGAACTTAAGGATATTCTTATTTCTTCAGTTCCAGATAAAACATTCGTAGCTTCTATGGTAAATTCTGATAAGGAATTGAATGTAGCTAAGGCGCTACAGGATTATGGAGTGCCTATCAAAATTGTTTCATTTGAGCTATGCACAGAAAGACTTGCAGAGCTATTCGCAAATACAATTCAGTCAAAGCTTGATGAATATCACCTCGGATATGTTCTACTTTCGTTGATTCTACAGGAGAATAGCTCTTCTTCTGTTAATTGGCAGAATCAGAAATCAAATCTGTAATCATATCAAAACAAACTGGAGGAATTTAATATGGCATTCAAGACAGTCGAAAGCTACAATGAGGCTCGCTTTGGTGGGTTCTTCCTTCTTCGAAATGATGGTGACTTCGCAGATGTCGTTTTCATGTATCGAAATAAGGATGATGTCCTTGTAGCTGACACACATTATGTGAAGGGTTCGGATTATTCCGGCTATGTTCACTGCTGCGGAAGAGGGTGTCCCGCTTGTTCTAAGGGTATCCGTGTTCAGACAAAGCTTTTCATTCCTGTTTACAACATCAATGAGAAGAAGATTCAGTTCTGGGATAGAACAATGCGTTTTGAGCCTCAGCTCATGAACGATGTGTTCAAGAATTTCCCTGATCCTTCTAATTATGTATTCCGAATCACTCGTCACGGTCAGGCAGGTAGTGTAGATACTACCTATGAAATTCAGGCCATCGGTAGAAACAACATTATGAGCTACAGTGATATTCTTGCAGCAAATAACGCTTCTTCTCCTGATTATTATAGTGAAGTTTGCCGCGAGTATACTGCTGCAGATCTAAGCGAACTGCTCAACCAGCATGCAGACAGTAACAGCAATGTTTCTCCTAGCAGCTTGCCTAGCTATCAGGTGAAGCCTCGTTCGACATCTAATGCTCCTGAGTATGTTCCACCTGCAGTAGAACTTCCCGATGAAAATGAACCCGTTGGTACACCTGAAGAGCTTGATGATGACGTAGTATTCTGATAGCAAATTCAAGACCCTACGTGACATCAAAATCACGTAGGGTTTATTTTATAAGGAGGTACAAATTTGAGCTTATTCAACTCGTCTCAGATGGCTAAAATCAATGAAGTAGCTGAACGGACAAAGCAGCTCAACAAAGAGAAGCCAAAAGCTGTAAGAGTTTCTACAGTTAATGCTGAACTAAATGAGATGTCAAAGGCTGTTCAAGAATACTTCAAAGATTCTAAAGCTATTCTGATAAGGACAAAGGAACAACTTCATGATTATGTCACAAATTGTATTGAAGCAGGCTATGCTGGAATAGATACAGAGACAACAGGACTGGATAGACAAAATGACTGGATTGTCGGTGCCTCTCTTTACTATCCGGGAGGAGTAGAGTGTTACATCCCTATGAAGCACCTTGTTCCTATATTTGAAAGTCCTTACAAAGGGCAGCTAAGTTACGAAGAAGTTTCTGAAGAGTTCAAGCGGATGGAGAACAGCAGCATTCGCCTCATCTTCGCAAATGCAGACTACGACTTGGCCATGATATACAAGGATCTAAAAGTTGATTTCTGCGATAGATTCTACTATGATGTACTCCTTGCATGGAGATGTTTGAAAGAAAACGAACTTCATAACGACTTGAAATTCCTTTATAACAAGTATGTGCTCAAAGGTAAAGGAGATCCAAAACGATTTAGCGATTTCTTCTCTGTGAAGCTATTTCCTTTCTCTGATCCAGAAATTGCAAAGTTGTATGCTGCAAATGACGCAAAGATTACATACGACTTGTTTAAGTGGCAGCTTCCTTATGTTACTGAATCCCATCCTAAATGCAAGAAGGCTCATCTTGAAGCTATTTCTCGTCTTATATGGGATCTTGAGATGCCTATGGTTAAGGTCTGCCAGAACATGCATCGTACGGGCATGTATATTGACAAGAATGTTGCAAATGCTCTAAAGAAGAGATATAGAGAAGATTACAACAAAGAAATGAAGAAGCTTCAAGATATGGTACAAGAAATAATTGATAACTCTACTGTATCTTATTCTGGAAAGCGTCCGTTTACTAGAGGAGTAGATTTCAATCCTAGTTCTCCTCCTCAGGTAAAGTATCTTGTTTATGATCTTCTTCAAGTTCCTAAAGGTAATTCTTCTGGTACAGGAAAAGAAGTATTAAACGAAATCAACCTTCCTGTTACAAATCAAATTTTGAAGGTTAGAAGCCTTTCAGTTCTTATCAATACATTCGTAGATAAGCTTCCTAATTCTGTTGCAAGAGACGGAAGAATTCATGGTCAGTTCAAGCAAATTGGAGCCGATACAGGGCGAATGTCTTCTGCAGAACCTAATCTTCAAAATATTCCTTCTCATGCTGTTGATATTCGTCATATGTTTAGAGCTACTCCTGGTTACGTCATGTTAGGCAGCGACTTCAGTTTACAACTTGTTGGCTGAAGTAAAACCTTGTTAAGTCGATGAATACTTGATTGATAATTCTATAACCTAAATAATAGAATTGGTTCGACGATCAAGTTAATATCGAGCAAAATAGATAATATTTATCTATTGTGTGTAGAGACTATCGAAAGCTAGAAATTGACATTCAGAGAAATCTGTAAATGATTTTAGGTAAATCAGGTCAGTTGAGATAACCAAGTGAGTAGAGTACAGCTCAAGTGAGTTAGCGTCTACATGATATTAGTGTAGAGTAAGACTATTAAATGGAAATTCAAGGGTTCATTTGAATTGGTCAAAGATTCAAATGTTCAAGAGATAGTCCGACACTCTTGGTGACAAGAGAAATGTTTAACGAACATTCAACTAATTAAGCAACAAGAACCAAAACTAACTGCTTTTGTCGGAGACATCAAAGAGATGTGTGAAGGTTTTGCACATGGAAAGGACGCTTATGCTCTTATTGCAAGTGTATCCTTCAATATGCCTTATGAAAAATGTCTAGAGTTTAACCCAGAGACACATGAGTATCAGCCAGATGGTAAAGCAAGACGAAGTGAAGCAAAGAGCATACTTCTAGGCGTTCTTTACGGTCGGTCAATTCCATCTATTGCAGATCAGCTTTACGGTAAGCGAGACGACATGACAGATGAACAAAAACAAAAAGCTGCTCAGAAAGTTTTTGACGCTGTTATGAATGCTTTCCCAGGTCTTAGAAATCTGATGATAAATACTCAAAAGCATGCTTCTGAGTACGGTTACACTGAAACAATTCTTGGAAGAAGAAGGCACCTACCAGATATGCAGCTTCCAGAATTTGAGTTCAAAGCAATGAAAGGGTATGTAAATCCTGATGTTGATCCATTAGATGTAAATACTCTTGAAAATAGAGACGAGATCCCGAAGCATGTTGTTGATGATTTGAAAAAAGAATTCGGAAAATACAAGTACTATGGTCAGATTGCTAAACGGACTAAACAGCTATATGAGGAAGAACATATACGAGTAATCAATAATCGGCCAAAAATCAATGATGCAACGCGCCAATGCGTTAACTGCGTAGACGATGAAACTGAAATCCTTACTGTTAATGGGTGGAAGCATGAAAGAGATGTATCTGTAGGCGATTCTGTTATTGGATACGATGTAAATTCTAAGAAAGTTGTAGTAACAGATGTAACACATAAACATGTGTATTCTGACGAAAATGGAATTCATGTTTACGAGTTCAATTCTCCTACTTTTAATGCAGTATCGACAGAAGATCACAGATGGGTTGTTTGCGAGTCAGATGAGGAGCCTAGATTCAAAACATCTCAGAATATTTGGAAGAACAAATGGCCTGACTATCCTATTCTTAGAGTAGATGATAATGATCTTCCTGGAAACAGTTTGTCAGATGATTATCTGAAGCTTCTTGGATGGATAATGACAGATGGATATTTCTCTAAGCAATACTATGGAATTGAAATCTATCAGTCAACTAGACGAGAGAAGAATGCACTCATCTATCACAATATGATAGAAACATTAAATAATCTTGGATTTAGTTTCAATGATAAGTCAGATGATGGAATTTATCATACAATATACATAAATAAGAATGATATTTTGTATGATCTCTGGAAATCTAATCCTGACAGAACTCTATCCTTTGATTTTGTTTCTACTTTATCTCAGCATCAGGCAGAAGTTCTTATGTGGGCTATGATAGAAGGTGATGGTACCCTCGGAGATAATGGAAAATCTTCTAACATAACATTTACATGCAACAGTGTAGAAAGAAAAGATGTTTTTCAATATCTTGCCTTCATTGCAGGATATGCTACAAACGCATATAGGATTTCTGCTGAAGATGCAAACAGATGGACAAATGGAAAACTATACCCATCACTAATTAACAAAACGCCTGTAGTAGTCAAGAATGACTACTGGACAATTTCTGTTCTAAGGGTAAAAAGAGCTCATATCTATCCTCATCATAAATCAGAAAGATTTGTCAATAAGGTTTGGTGTGTAACTACAGTAACAGGAACTTGGGTCATGCGTAGAAATGGAAAAGTTTCCATTACAGGTAACAGCGTTGTGCAGGGATCAGCTGCTGACCTTACTAAGATGGCGATTTTGAACCTCTGTAACAATAAAAGATGGCAAGAAATTGGTGGAAGGTTGCTTGTACCGGTTCACGACGAGTTAATCACGGAGGTGCCAGCACAATATGCAGAAGAAGGAGCTAAGATTCTTTCAGATTGCATGTGTGGTGCAGCTTCTTTCATGCCATTCCCGATTACATGCGATGTCGAAACTTCTTATAGATGGTATGGTATGGAGTATCCTTGTCCTTATCCTAAGCCTGAATCTTTAACAGATTATAACTCAGACGAGATAAAGTGGATCCAGTATCATCTTGTTGAAATGGAGTATAAACTCCCTGTATATAAAGATGAAAATGGTGAAAAACCTCGTGGCGATGCTGCAAAGGGAGTGAATGGTGTTGAAAGCCCTGAAATGAAATCTGCTATTGAGGATTACATCAAGAGTCGTCATATTTCTTCTGATAAATTCATTGATACTATTGCTAAGGAGGTGGACATGGGTGGATGAGATGTGGATAGATATTCCAGGTTACGAAGGAATGTATGAAATATCTTCATATGGGGTTGTAAGAAGTAAACCGAGATATGTTGAAATACCTGGACAGGGAAAACGATTCCTTTCCGGAAAGATTATTTCACTATCTGAGGAAAATGGATATAAAGTTTTCAACGTATGGAAAGAGAATAAATGCAAAAATTTTTCAGTCCATAGGTTAGTTATATCGTTATTCAATCCTGTACCGAACATGGATTCTCTTCAAGTTAATCATAAAGATTGCAATAGATTCAATAATAGATTAGATAATCTTGAATGGGTTACTCCTAAACAAAATATTCGTCACGGCATATTACACGGAAACTTGAATAATCGTGAAAATTCATCATATAGGGATATATCTAGAAATGGAAAGAGCGTAAAATGCTTGAATGATGAAAAGACATTTGTTTCTATGAAAGCAGCTGCAGAAAACTATGGTTTGACATTAGACAATGTTAGTCAGAGTATAAAGAAAAATAGGCCTGTAAAAGGTTATCAATTTGTTCTTAATGAAGTATTTCTAACAGAACCATCTTCTTTGAATGATCCAAATACTTCTGAGGGTCATGCAGCTTCTCCTGTATATTGCTTTCAAACCGATTGTATCTATCCTAGTAGAAATCAAGCTGCAAAGAGTCTAGGAATATCTGTTTCATCGGTTGTTGATTCGTTAAGAGACGGAAAACCTCATAGAGGATATACATTCAAAAATGCATACTGAATCGTTAATGTAAACAACACAAAATGTGTAAAACTCAACATAAGGAGATATCAAAATGCGATTTACTGTAAGCACAAAACCGTTCTCTGATGGCTTGAATCTTGCAATTGTTAACTCAAATGTATCAAAGTTCAGCCAGAAGAGTAATATCGCCCAGGTTAGCGTAAGCAATAACCATCTTGTTGTCAACCTGGAATGCGATAATGTTAAGACCGAGATTCGATTCAAAGGCGGAATTGACAGTGAACTTTCTGATAAGATTGCAACTGTCAGCTGCTTGGTACTGAAGCAGCTTGTTTCCACTTTTGATTCTGCAGTCACTACTGTTGAATTTGATGAGAACGGGCTTATTCTCTATTCTGGCAAGTCTAAGTTTGTTGTCCCTGACATCATCAAGAATACGGACATGGAGTTAAACAAGCCTCGTTACAATGTTGGAGGTTCAGATATTCGTCAAATTGATAAAGCTTCTTGGAAGTTCATTGACGACCATCAGATGTTTGCTATCAGCATGTCTTTTGTCAATCCTATCTACACTCGTTGCTGGATTGGAGACACAACTGATGTACTTGTAGGCGATATGGATAACAGCATCTTTGCACACTCTAACAAGGGCACACTTGGTGAAACTTGCCTCCTTCGTAGTGACATTATCAACATGTTTGTTTCTCTGCCTGAAGATGCAACTCTGTCTAATATCGGAGATGCTTATCTTGTGCATACAAAGAACGACTGCTACGAAATGTATTCAGAAGTTACTCCTGAGCACGAAGATGATCCTAATCTTGGAAGTTACAACGCTGATATCATCATGGATATGATGAAGACGGATATGAGCAAAGCTGTAAAAATCAACACTTCTTCTATTCTGAAGACATTGAATCAGTCAGATTTGCTTTCTACTGAAGATAAGTCTGCCAAGGCTGTATTTATCAATGTTGATAGTAATGTACTTACTGTCTCCGATGATAATGTAGATTGTAAGGTTGATGTTGAAGGCAGTTCTGGAATTTCTTACAATATCAAGATGAAGGCAAGCAATTTCAAGTCAGCAATCTCTAATATTGACAGCGAGTCTGTTTTCATTGCTCCTGTAACTAATGGGGAAACAGATGAGATTGTAGGGTTGATTCTTTGGACAGATAACATGTCTATCCTTGTTGCCGGAGCTGATCAGTAATGGCTTTTAGATCAGTTTCGTCTATCAACCTATCTCGATTTAATTCAAGTGTAAGCTGCAATTTCCTCGAAGATTATGAATCATATTTAGATACTAAGTCTACAGAAAAAGCATCTAAGTTATCTAGCAAAACCTTTGCTCCATCTTCATTTAGATGCATGCGGAAGAGTTGGTTTCGGCTTAGAGGAGTAGCACCTGATAAGAATAAGAAGCCTGATAGGTTGCTTGACTTTACAGCTGACATAGGAACGGCTTGTCATAAGATTATTCAAACTGATCTGAAGGATATGCTCAAAGAGAATTGGGTCTCAGTCGAGGATTTCTTGGCTGAGAACCCTATTCCTCATAAATACAGTTTATCCAAGTCCGAAGACGGATTAGAAACAAGAGTAGAATTTCACGATATTCCTATCAGATTTGCAGTAGATGGTATTGTTAGAATTGATGGTGAGTATTACTTACTTGAAATTAAAACAAGCGAATTTTCTGCATTCAATAATCTTACTCAATGGAAAGATGAACATGAAGACCAAGTTAAATGCTACATGACATTACTTGGACTCAAGAAGTGCTTGTTCTTGTATCAAGATAGACAATATGGTTCACTAAAATGTTACCAATTAAACATAAGTGAGAATGATGTTGAAAAAGTGACAAATGTTTTCAAAATCGTTATGGATTGCGAAAAGAACATGATTGCTCCAGATAGATTACCTAGAGGCGACAAATGGTGTTCTATGTGTGAGTACAAAACGTCTTGCGAAACTTGGGGGTGACAAATATGCCTTCTCTTGCTGTAAAATATAGACCTAAGACATTTGAAGACCTTGTTGAGCAGTCTATTGTTCGAGATATTCTCGTTAAAATTTGCGATACAGATCCAATTGTTGTAAGAAACTTTCTCCTTATTGGACCTGCAGGATGTGGCAAAACAACACTAAGTCGAATCATAGCAAATAAATTGAATGGAAACTCTTCGAACATAATTGAAATCGACGCGGCTTCAAATAATGGCGTTGATAGCGTAAGGTCAATTGTAGATCAAGCTAGGACATTTCCTGTTGGTAGCAAGTACAAGGTTTTCATTTGTGATGAGTGCTTTTCTGGTGATACCTTGATTTCTACTCCTGGCGGAGATATTTGTATTCGTGATATTAAACCAGGAGACACTGTTTTCGGAATAAACGGGCCTGTTAAGGTAACACGCCTATTCAAAAATAAGGTGAAAAAATCTAACCTTCTATCTTTACGAGTCGGTAACACTACTTTGCTGACGACGAAGAACCATCTATTCTTCACAGACAATGGATGGGTGGAAGCTAAAGATTTGAATGCTGGTGACAATCTTTATGATTACAAGACAATGCAAAGTTTGTGGAAGTTCGTTCCAAGTGATGTATCCGAGCGATCAGAAGCAAATTTGCAGCAGAGAATGCCGGAAGCAGTATATGAAACAGATACTGTCTGGCCCAACTACTCGGTCATATCAAAAAATATGTCCAATATGTGGAGAAACCTTTTGGACTCCGAGGAGTGTAGATGCAAAGACTTGTTCAATGAAATGTGGGTCAGCTTACAAGAAATTGAATCCGAATTTGGACAAGAAATTGGAGCAACGTTCAAAACACTGGCGTACATTTACTTGTCCAGTCTGTGGAGAAGTTATGACAATCCGAAACAGCGACAATCGGAAAACTTGCTCGCTAAAATGTGCTTCGAAGATTCGATCGACTCCTCCTCAAAAGCCTCCTGTAACAAAACAATGCGAATGGTGTGGAAATTTATTTACAGTCAGCTATTCGAACAGGACGAAAAAGACATGCAGCGAGTATTGCAGAAGATCTCTTGTTACTTCCAAGCAAATAGGACGACCAGATCCAAAGTCTTCTATGCGAATGAAGATGAACAATCCAATGAAAAATCCGGATTGCATAAAGAAAATGATGAAGACAAAGGAAATGAATGTGACCTTGCACGAAGGGCCTGTAATTCGTGGTGGGAACGGGCATTACACTACACCTCAAATTCTTTTGAAGACGAAGCTGGGAGACAATTGGAGGTTAGAGTATCCAGTTCGGACAGGAATATCAACAAAGAACAATCCAATGAGGTATGCTACGAATTACAAACTAGACCTAGCTTATCCCGAATTCAAATTAGGGATAGAGGTGGATGGTGCAGAGCACAGTGTGAAATCTCATATGTTGCTAGACGAGAAGAAAACAGCATGCTTGAGAAATCTAGGGTGGAAAGTATTGAGATTTACCAACCAGGAAATAATGACGAATTGTTCAGAAGTTGTTTTGAAAATAAAGAAGGAGATTCAAGCTATGCAACAATGTATGATCTAGAAATTTCTGGTCATCCTTCGTATTTTGCTGACGGCATTCTTGTTCATAATTGTCATGCATTTACATCAAACTCGTGGCAGATATTTTTGAAGACGCTTGAAGAAAGTCCTGCAAAAACAATTTTCTGCTTCTGCACAACTAACCCAGAGAAGATTCCTGCAACAATTTTATCAAGAGTTCAAACATTCCAGCTGTCCAAAATCAGTCTAGAAGGAATTACTTCTAGATTGAAGTATGTTCTCGATAATGAGATTTCAGAAGGAAGAAGTATAACTTATGATATGAAAGCAGTAAGCTACATTGCTAAGCTTGCTAGAGGCGGAATGAGAGATGCTCTTACTTTACTTGATAAAGCTCTTTCATACAGTGAAGATGTTTCTCTTGAAAATATATCAAAGTCTCTTAATCTTCCTAACTACGATGATTATTTTGATCTTCTTAATGCCTGTGCAAAGAAGGACAATTCCGCTATTGCTAAGATAGTCAACGATGTTTACAATTCTGGAGTAAACTTTGTAAATTGGTTCACAGGATTTCATTCATTTGTAATGAACATTGTTAAGTACATCTTTCTTCAAGACATCAATGAGACAATGATTCCTTCATATTACGAGGATAAGATTTCGTCTTACACTGCTAAACATTCAATGATCTGTCTTAAGCTTGCAAATAAGCTTCTGAGGATGAACAACGAATTGAAGACTACATCTTATCTTCAAGAGCTCGCTCTTACATACCTTTGTAGCTGAGGTGGAATTATGGGCAATCTAAAGGAAATTGAAACTTTATATGATTCAGACTTAAAAGATATGATAGACTGGTGTGATGATATGTATCAGTCTATATTCTCTAAGTATTTTGATATTCAGCGTGATATGTTTGTTAGAATGAAGTCTGAAGAAAGACCTATTACAGATGATGAGCTTGAGTGGATTCTTACACAAGTTCCAATGAATCTTTTTGATGCAGCAGAGCATCTTGCTACAATTACTACTAAGCAAGAAATCATTAAGTTAGGGTGCAAGAAAAGAGAGAATGAATTCTATAAGAATTCTTCTGAATCTACTGATACTAAGAAGAAGGAAGAAGCGTCTATCAAAGTAACAGAAGATAAGATTCTCATTCTTGCATATGATAACTTGATAACTAGAGTAGAGAAGGAAATGTCTTACTCACGAGAGTTGATCATGTCTGCTAAAAAGATATATGATTCTAGGAGAAATACAGAGCAATCTAATCCTGTATCAGAAGTAAATAGTAAATCTAACGATCTTCCAAACTATTATTCAAGCACTCCAGGAAAGCAACCTATTGGTTAAGAGGTGAAAATATGTCTCTATACGATGATATAATCAACAAAAAGAAGAAAGAATGGTCTGCTGAAAACCTCATGGATGGTGCTAAGCAGTCGAGAGGAAAGAAGATTCCATTTTCATCTCCTCTTATGAACTGGTCTACTTATGGAGGTATTCCTCGTGATAAGATTACCGAGTTCTTTGGAGAGCCAGGAGGAGGAAAAAGTACTAGCGCAGTTGATATCTGTAAAAATGCGTATCCAATTTTCAAGCAGGAGCACGAAGACAGAATCAACTATCTTAGAGGTGTTGCTAAGACAGGAAATAAGGGCGCAGCTGCTGAGATGGAAGAGCTAATAGAAAATGGACCAAAGAAAATCCTTTACATTGATCTAGAGCATTCTTTCGATAGTCAGTGGGCTTCTACTATTGGAATCAAGCCTGAGGAAATAGAAATTATGCAGCCGCCTGATGTAGTTGCAGAAGATATTCTTCAGACTGTTCAGGAACTAATCTGTACAGGTCAGGTGGGTCTTGTTGTTCTAGACTCTATACCTTCTCTTGTGCCGAAGGCAGAATTAGAGAAGAAATATGGTGAAAGAACAGTTGCATCGCTAGCAGGGCTTCTTACCATTTTCTTTCGTAAGATTGTTCCAATACTTACTAGGTATGGATGCACATTGATTTTTATCAACCAGATCCGTCAGAACATGGACAATCCTTATGTTGTTAAAACACCTGGAGGAGAAGCTCCTAAGTTCTATGCTTCTATGCGAATTCTTTTCCAAATCGGCAATCCTGTCGATTTCTTAGGAAATGAGCTTCCAAAGAGTTCCGAGAATCCTGCGGGTTACATTGTTAACGCAAAATTAGTGAAGCAGAAAAGCGCACCTAACGACAGAAAGAATGCTTCCTATTTTCTGATGTGTCAATCTGGTATTAGAGAAGATATGGATTTCGCTAATCTTGCAATGAAGAAGTACGGAATCATTCACAAGGCTGCAGCTTGGTTCAGCTTTGCAGATCCTTACACAGGTGAAGTTATTGAGGAAGATGGTAAACTTGTTAAAGTTAACGGAATGGCGAAAGTATATGAATACTTGAAGTCAAACAAAGAGTACTACTCCAAACTGAAGAAGTATATAATGGATGATATATACGGAAAATCTGAGGACGAAATAAACGAAAATTCAGAAGAATCTTCAGAAGAGCTTTAAGAAACCTAGGCGGTCAATTCTTTGACCGTCTGTTTCTTTGAATCGTTATTGTATACATAGGAGAGTGTATGATATGTCTACAAAAGATTTTTCAAGCATTCAAGAGAATAAGGTTGCAGACTATTTAGGATTCTGTGTCGTCTCGGGAAGTGGCGCAAGAGATTGTCATCCGGGTGATATAATTGGTAAGGAATGGTTAGGCGAATGCAAAACTCACATTTCTAAAGTTTCAAGAATATCATTCAAGTTAGATGTCTGGAAGAAGATATGCGATGAAGCAATAGCTAAACATAGATATCCTGTACTTATTGTTGATGAAGGATCTCAAGAATTAGATAACACTTGGGTGATGGTAAAGATTTCATCCTTGTCAAGAGATTTCTCAAAAATAGAAATCAATTCAAACATTGCTCAAATTTCTAAAAACACAATATCTTTTCTAAATAGAGATACTAAAAAAGTGTATGATAGATGCGTTTTCTGCCTTAATACCAGTAAGGTTGTTATGAGTATGATAGCATATGATGAGGAGGTAGGTTTCATGCCGCTCTCAGTGTTTAAGGAGGTTGTTAGCTAAGATGAAATCAATTCAGGAAGCAGGAAAAGAAATACTGACTAACAACCCTTCTAAAATGTATGTCTTTACAGGCGAAGAATACGGCATAAAGAAACGATACTTATCTATACTTAGTTCATATTATGGGTCCTCTAAAGAGTATGAAAAAGTTGAAGATGTGTTATCTATATTTCGTTCGAAGAGATTGATAAAGCTTCAGCCTTGCTTGTATATTGTGAGATACGATGAGGACTTCATAAAGTCATTGAATGATAGATCAGAGAATGATATTCGCAAATTAAATATTTGCGGTACTATTGTTCTTCTTTATGAAAATTCAAAACAATCATCAAAATTGGAAAAATATCTTCCGTCATATACAACATCTGTTGACTCTGTCAACATAAATTTTATGGTTAAATACATCCTTTCTGAATTCAAAAACATGTCAGAGAAAACTGCAAGAGATGTATGTGAAATATCTTCTAACTATGGGCAAGCACAAAACATTTCATCGTGTTTGTCACTTCTTTCTTCCCAAGAATCAGGAAACATATCAAAGTTATCTATGATGGAGTTGTTTGGAAAAGAGTCAATTTCAAATGATTCAATGATAAAGACAGGAGTAGCGTCTAAGAATTTTAAGTATCTTATTTCAGTACTTGAAAGATACAATGATGACAAGGATAAAATTTTCTACTCAATCCTATCTACTATGCTAGATCTAGATAAACTTAAATCTAATCCATATTTTGATTGCGAAGCTAAAGCGTACGCTAAATATTGGTCGGGTCCAGATATCTATTACATGTTTGTAAATACTTACAGCATGCTTAAGCTATCTCGGTCATATAACAATTTTGACATTGATAACGCATTGATTTATCTTTTTAGTCTGCTTCAATTTGATCATGTACCAAGTGAGGTTGAATTAGTATGAATTTTGTTTCTCAAAAGGCACCTACATTGCAGTTAATGGATTTAGCTAATTCACGACATCATAGTGTATTGATTGAAGGAACTCAAGGATGCGGTAAAACATATCTTGCTAAACAATATGCAGCTATGCTTAACATATCTGATTTTGAAATAGTTAAGTGTTCAGTGGATACAATACGAGATGCAATTGAAGAAACATGCAAGATAAAAAATGATGTAGTCATCTGTCTTGAGAATCTTGACGATGGCGTAATTTCCGCTTCTTACACAATCCTTAAGTTTCTTGAAGAGCCACTACCTAATGTTTATATTGTAGTAACTTGCAGAAACATAAAGAAAGTTCCTGATACAATCATAAGCAGAAGTGCAGTTGTTAGCTGTGGACCACCTATTGACAAAGATATTGAAGATTTTGCTGTTAGTAGGAACTCTAAGAAATTCAAAGACTTGTCAAATACTAACATCTGGAAATGTGTAAGGTCATTCAAAGATGCAGAATATGTGTTATCTATGAATGATGAACAGATAAAGTACTTTAACCAATTAGATAATATGATGTCATTTTCTGACACTGTTTCAAATATAATTTGGAGATTAGGGCATTATGAGGATAACACAGAAATTCCTGTTGGATTGGTGATGCAATATATAATTTCAAATACACCTTCTAAAACAGTCAGACGCGCAGCTATAAGATGTATGTCAGACATTTCACTGGGAAGGCTTGCACAGCATGCTTGCTTAGCTAGATTTGTTTTTGAAGCAAAATATGTTGAGTAAACTTGACCTTGAATATAATCGTTATCAAAGATAAGTAAACTATATTATTTGAAAGGTGTTTATAAATGGAAAGATACGTATTCTCAGGCTCATTGACGGACGAGATGCATGACATATTGGCAGGTATGCCTAACTTCAAACCTTTTGATATTCTAGTATCTCAGCTTGATAGAAGCGCAATTAAGAAGACAATCAAATGGAAGCATGAAGGATTCTGCAGATGGCTATTTATTGATAGCGGAGCTTATTCCGTTCATACCGGAAATGCAAAAATAACTGCAGACGAATACATAGATTACATCAACTCTATTGACGAAGATATTGATGTATGCGCACAGCTTGATACCATCCCTGGTCATTTTGGTCAACCCAAGTCCCAGAGAGACTACGAAGAATCTGCAGCAAAGAGCTGGGAGAACTATCTGTATATGCGTAGCAAATTGAAGTCACCCGAAAAGGTAATGCCAGTATTTCACTTCGGTGAAAGCTTTGACGCATTAGGTAACATGCTTTCATGGAGAGATGAAAACGGAAATAAACTTGACTATGTTGGAATAAGTCCCGCAAATGATGCTTCGCAGGCTCAAAAGAATATCTATTTGAGGGAGGTTGCAGATTACATAGCGAAGTCTGAGAATCCTATGGTTAAGACCCACTTATATGGAATGACAAGCATTGACGCACTCAGTAAATATCCTTGTTACTCTGCAGATAGCATCAGTCATAGACTTATCTCCGGATATGCGAAGATTCTAGTACCTGAATTTGGAGTCATTTCAGTGTCAAAGAAATCACGAAGCGTTAAGACTAAATCAAACATGAGCTTCATAGATACTGCAGATGAATACAATATGAAGAAATTGAATGATTACATAAACAAACTTGGGTTCACTCTTGAGCAAGTTCAGGAATCTTCTTCAATTCGTGTTTGTATTACAATGCACGCAATTAGAGAGATGGTTGAAGGAGATTTTAAGTACAACAGTAACAATGTTTTGAAGTCCAAGAAGCTTTTTAGTTTTCAATGAGGAATTCTATGGAAGAGATTTGGAAGGATATTCCTGGATACGAAGGACTTTATCAAGCATCTAATATGGGACAAATAAGAAGCTTAGATAGAGTTGTTGAATACGTTAAACATTATTCAGATAGAGATGTAAAAGCTGTTCACAAATTCAGGGGCAAGGTTCTTAAGCAAACATTTACGTCTGGTTACCTAGGAGTACTTCTTAGTATAGACGGAAAAACAAAAGATGCTCTTGTTCACAGACTGGTTGCATGTACTTTTGTTGATAATCCTGAAAATAAGCCTCAGGTAGATCATAAAGATGGTGATAGGACTAATAATAATGCTGATAATCTTGTTTGGGTAACTAGCAGAGAGAATCACGCCAGCGCAATTTCTAGAGGTTCACACACTTGTCAACAGTTATTCAAGCAGAAGAAGATAATTGATGTTGATACGGGTGAAATTTTTGATTCTATGCTTTCTGCAGAAACAATGTATGGTATTCCTAGAGGAAGAATTTCGTCTGCTATAAAATCTAATCAAAGAGTGTACGGACACAAGTTTGAATTGTATAAAGGAGGTTGACTTAAATGTCTGATATTAAAGATAGTGGAGAAAGAACAGATTTCGCAAATGGTGCTGTGAGAGAAATAAGAGAAGAAAACGGAAGATGTGATCTTCTACCTCTAAAGCAAGTTGCAATGCTTTTTGACAATGATTATATCGTCAAAACAGCTCTTGAAGGAATTGACGATTACATTTATAATGGTAAGAAAGACGGCATCATTTTTGCTATGAAATCTTTTTGCAAGGTTGAATATGGAGATTCTATTCCTGAAATGATTCTTACCGTTTCTCATCATTACAAAGATGCGCTTTCAAAATATCCTGAAAGAAATTGGGAGAAGGGCCTTCCTACTCATTCGTTTGTTGATTCTGGAGTAAGACATCTGCTTAAGATTGCAAGAGGTGACAAAGATGAGCCACATAACAATGCTTTTGTTTGGAATATGCTTGGAATCTTATGGAATGATGAGCATCATCCAGAATTAGTCGATATGCCATTTGTAGATAAGCTTTGTTGCCCTAACAAATATAGACCTGAATGTGATTTGTCCAATGCTTCAGATAAAATTTCTGATGTATCGACTATTGCTTTTAATACAGATACGAATAAGGATAGACGGTGGTCATACATGAACAGATCATCAACTACACATTTTTGATTTCACAAAGGTTGTGAGTGAAAATACCGCTCACAACCTTGTATACTTTCAGAATCGATATGAAATTGGAGGAATTCACAATGTCTCTAATTCCTAGAGAAGAGTTAACAACTCTTAAATCTGCTAGTGATGTACGAAATGTTGCTGATAGCGCATATGAAATTCATGAAGAAATGTCAGTAGCTCATGATATAAACACAGCAGCTAATTCAGGCGAAAAGTCTATTACAATTGTTAGAAAGCTGTCAGAGAATTTAGAATCAAAGCTGAAAGCAAAGGGATATACAATTACAACTGCATCCGAAAACTATCCTGAACCTTACTGTTATGTAATTTCCTGGATGTGATACAATGAGAGATGAAAATGTATTCTGCTTGAAGGCAGCATCCTATCCTGAGTTGATATCTAATCGTCGTGTATTCAATTTAGGAGAAGTGAATGACATTCTTGAGGTTTGTTTTCCACATGGAATAAAGTCAATATATGAAATAACGCACATATCAAATCCTGAATACGAAGTAGATATATCTATTTATCTAAAGCCTACATGCAGCTGTTGGAAACAGATAATGAAAGAGGGTCTATGCCTAACTCCAGGTCAGCATGATTATAGAGTCAAGTATTATGACTCAGTTATTCGTACAACTCGTTACATGTACTTCGGATACATTATTCAAGATAACAATCCAGACAAACCATATGTTTATATGAGCAGGTGAATACATGAAGATATTGGCTAAACTATACAAGTATAATGCAAACACTAGTAATAAAAATACAGGTGACTGCGTAGCTAGGTCAATATCATTAGCTCTTGGTATGGACTATGACGAAGTAAAACGTGGCCTGAAAAAAGTAGGTCACGAAATGAATCTTCCTGGATGGAATTATTTTAGAGGATTCACAAGGTATATTCGTGAACAAGTTGGATATGATATATCATGGAGAAAACCTGTTGAAGTTTTCAACCGGACATTGACGGTAGAAGAATTCTCTAAAGAGCTTGACACCGGAACATATCTGATATTATGTGGTAAGGTTGAAGGATCTCAAAGTCATATGGTTGCTTGCATAGACGGTAACTATTATGATTCGTGGGACAGCTCAAACAGAATTGTTTCGTATTTCATGGTGATAGATGATGAAGGTCAATCTATTTCAGACGGTGTAGATGTAAATGACATCTCAATGAGAATATTGGATGAGGTAGATAAGTACATTGAAAAGTTAAATAGCAAGTGTGCATATTTTCATCTTGATTGCGGAGGGTTGAAATCATCCACAGATGATTACACAAGGTCTTTTACTGTAGTAAACTACATTCACAAAGAAAGTTTACCTGAAGAAGTTAAACCTTATTCAAACAGATACAGGGATAGAGTAAGTAAGACATTCTATATCAAGATGAATCCTCATATGTCATATGATGTGAATTTTCAAAAGAATGTTGAAAGACTCCGGTACCAGATAAGAGAATGGAATTATGCAAACCGGAAAACAGTAGAAGATAAAGTAAAGGAAGTTCAAACTTCTAGGACAATGAACAAGGAGTTTAGAGGAGATCTTCAGCTACTTTCAAAATTGCCTAAAGAATATCAGCCTTACATACTAATAGCTGAAGATAACGGTAGTTCTGACTATTCGTACAGATACAGCGTTTCATTGAACGCTCTACCAGAGGACCCCTATTCAAAATCAAGAGGTTCATGGGTAACCTGCTATGGAGATAATCTAAGAGAGCTAGTAGACGGATTGAAAAGCTACTTCAACGATTATCAGAGATATGGATACGATTTTTAAGGAGGAGATCCTTTTGAAGTACATATATGGATGCAAGATGTTCAGGTCAAGCTCAAGAAAAGATCACATAAGGGCAAATATTGCCAATCCTATCAATGTTGAGCTTGTTCAGCAAATTCAAGATCTTACTGATGATAAGGATGAAGATAGAGTAACTACTCCACCATCCGAAGTAAGTTCTGATAAAACTAAAGAACGAAAGATATTGAAAGGCCCTTCATCTTCTCACTCTGGTGGATCTTATTCTCCTTCATTTAATGATAAATCAGAACCTTCTAGAGAAGATATCTTCATTCCAGATGAGAAAAGCAGTGATGATTCAATTGACCAAATTGATTCAGACAAGCTAGATGAGTCGTCTAAATCTGACGATACTATTGAGGATAAATCTTCTGATGATGAAGTCGAATCTTCTGAAGCAATTACTGCAGTAGTAGAAGATGAATTAGACATCAATCAGCTGAAAAGCATATTGAACGATAGCTCTTCTTTAACTTACGGAGTTTCAAGAATATCTGAAAGAAAAAATGAAGTTTGGATTTACTACAATGATGATATAAATTTGAACCCAATGTTATCAGACATTATATATACAGTTGAATCTTCAAAATTCAAGAATCTTGAATTCAACAGAATAGCGAGATCTGATAATGCTGTAGTTTTTGAGAAGGTAGATAACGATGGTTAAGCGAAAGCTTCCATTAACTGAAGAATTAGATTTTCATTATCTTCTTACTCTACTTCCTCCACTAAAAGATGAGCCTGAATTTTCTTGGCTTCCTGAATTGTTTAGCATAATAGGGCATGAAAAGTTATTGCTACTATGTAAGTATGCAGGTGGAGAGAAAATAAGAATTCCTACTCTTGAAGAATTAAATTTCAGCATAAATTCATTACAATGGTTTTATGATGTTGAAATAAAGCATTCAAAGCAATACTCAGATATACCTTCTATATATTTAGAAGAAGTTAAAAAGATTGGTGACAAATACTTTGCTTGAAACTGTTAAACAAAGAATATCGTCGCTTCCTGCTAAAAGCTTCAAAGCTTTCTATAATGACTACTTGTATGAAATGCAGGATAGAGCAATAGATCAAGAAATGAATTATCTTGTTAACTATAATCAACTTGATATATTGAGTCTTGATAGATTGATACAAGATTATGTAAGTAAGATGGTGATTGAGAGATGATTACAACAAATGATCTTCAAAGATTATATGTTGATATGTATAAACAGATAAGAGAATATCTTTGGCCGTTCAGAATTGTTGAGGCACTTGCAGATCTTGAAGTAGCTTGTTACAAAGCATTTCCTGATATTGATGAAGTAAAAAAATTTTTCACAAGACTTTCATCTGAAATACGGTTTCAAGCAGATAAAGAAGAGGATGAAGCTCTTCTTAAATCACTTGAAAAATTTCAGAAATTTTTAGACGATGAAGATAAAATTGATGGAGTTTACTCAAAACTAAATAGCGTCAGAGAGGTGAAGGACAATGAGGATAAATAAGAACACGAAGCAAGCTGAAATTATTGATAACAAAGACCCAGTTCTTTGCGAAAATTCTTCTTGCAAAGAAGACGCTATTCTTAAAATAAGAGAAGCTATATCCTGTTTATCTCCTATTGCTAAACAAGATGATATTGCAAGAGAATCAATAGCTAATTTAAGCGTAATTCTTTTTGACCTTCAGTAAAAGGAGGTAGCATATGAAGGACCTCAAAACCGTTGAGGATCTGAATGATATTAAAATTCAAGATCCGCTGTCAAATTTTCAAAGGGAGGGCGTTGCTCGTATGCGCACCTCCCTACTGTCATGTACTATGGATTCTACAGGCAGCACTGCTAAGCAGGCGCTTCAACAGATAACTGTAATGAGAATCTACCATCAAATAAGTAGAATAATAAAATATCTAGATTTGATGGATAAATTAGAAGACAAATTGTATTCATCCATTGAACAATCAATAGATAACATGGCTGAAGCAAATCCATCTACATGGGCTATGTTACTTAGAATTCAATCACAGATGCAAGATAATATGCTGCAGTCGCAGAAATTACTTGCGCCATACATGAACATAAATTCATTTTCATTACCTGAAATAGTTGAAAACAGCAAGCAAGCTGATTCTACAGCTTATCTCATTCCACAAGAATCAAGAGAAAAACTTAGAACTAGCGCTCAAGCTATATTAGTTGAATTAGAGGCAGGTGATGAAATTGACGAAGATTCAGAATCTTGACAACCTCCCAGAAAGAATAAAATCAATTTATTCGTCTGTTTCAAAAGAAGAAAAGAAATATCTTAAACAAATTCTAATTGAACTATCAACAACTGGTTCATCTCCAACTTACGAAAATATATGGCTTGCGGATTTCAAAGAGGTTCCAGTAAGTATTGACACTTTTATCTGCGATCCATATTATTTAGGTTCAGCTAATAGACAAGGAAAGGCAGTTTATCCATTCTGGCGTAAGACATTACGTGAAATATTCAATTCCGGCAATAGATACAACGAAATAATACTAAGCGGAGCAACTCGTATAGGTAAAACATCAACAGCTATAATAATCGGATGTTATATGCTATATAGATTGATGTGTTATAGAAACCCACATGAGTATTTTCAGAAGAAAGAGATATCAAAATTTTCATTTGTATTCGCCAATCTTACAAAAGAATTAGCGCTTGGTGTAGCTTACAGAGAATTTAATGATACATTAAGGTCAAGCCCTTATTTTCAAGAACATGGCAAATTTTCTAAGAGCGATAGAAATTTCTATTACGTTCCAGAAGGAGATAAAATCGAGATAATTGGTGTTTCTGACTCGGCGCAAGCGCTTGGGCGACAGGTATTTTTCGCATTCATAGACGAGTGTAACTTCGCTAAATCTGGTGTCAAAGATATAAACAAAGCTAAATCTTCAATGAAAGCGCTTTACGATACAATCAATGCTCGTATTTCTGGTACATTTAGAATTGGTGGAGAAGTATATGGAAAACTTGTAACTGGTTCATCAAAGAACACTGATTCAGACTTCTTATCCGGTCATATAGAAAATCAGCTTAATTCTGGAAATACACATTTATACTTAGTAGACGAACCTCAATGGAAAATACTTCCAAAATCAATGTTTTCAGATGAGAGATTTTATTTCACAGTTGGCGACAGATACAAAAGAGGTTTTGTAGTCCCAAAGGAGAATGAAGACGAAGCTCATCTTCAAGAATATCGTGAACAAGGTTATCAAGTAATCGAAGCTCCTGCAGAATTAAGAAAGAATTTTCTTGCAGATTATGATATATCTTTAAGAGACATAGCAGGCATATCTGTTGTAGGATCAATGGGATTCATAACTCAGGAGGCAATAACTCCTGTAGTGTCTCAAGATAGGAAAAATCCATTCTTTACAGATACTATTCAGATTGGTTCTAAAGATAATGCTACAATAGAGCAATATTTCCATATAGAAGTTGTTCCGAATAACTTAAAAAGCTGCTACATGGCCATACATCTTGACTTAGCAGAAGTAAGCGATAGACAAGGAATTGTAGGTAGCTGTGTAGACGGATCAAAGATAGTAGAAGATATAAACGGAAGAAAGCTTTCTCTTCCATTTTTCAGAGAAGTATTTGCTGTAGGAATAGAAGCTCCTAGAGGGGACAGAATGTCTTTTCAGAAGGTGATAAATTTCTTAGTTTGGTTAAGACGATCCGGTTTCAATATAGGCGTAGTTTCAACTGACCAATTTCAGTCAAGTTATGTCAGGGAAACGCTTTCTCAACAAGGATTCAACACTAAGAAGATATCTGTTGATAGATCAGAAGAACCATACATTGGTTTGAAGAACATAATATACGATCAAAGAATTGAATTAGTTAAGAATCAGCTTCAAGAAGATGAGTTAGTAAATCTTCAAAGAATAAACAACCGAATTGACCACCCTGCAGGTCTATCTAAGGATGTGGCCGATGGATTGTGTGGATCTATTTGGGATCTTGTTGAAGATCAAGTTCTACCGCAGCCTAAACCTAAATCAGTTGCTTCTGTAATTGCTTCTGTAAATTCAGGACAGAAACAATACAATAGAAATAATATGCCAGGATTTAATTTTCCTACAAGACGATAATCAACTGCATTGCAGATGATATATTAAAAATTAAGGAGTCGATAAAATATGTTCGTAAGAAACTGTCTACGTGCAGGGGACTACCTTGTTCCTGTTCCTGTTGGGGTTCCTGTTACTCTTGAATACAACGATGGGTGGATTTCAAAGGTCTATCTTAACTATGATAATCATAAAACTATCTTAGCGAGCCCGTTTTTTGAGATTGTAAAATCTGAAACAGACGTTCCCTCTAAGGTTCCTATCAAGATTGGTATGACATGGGTAAAAGGTGTTCTTTATTCCGGAACTCATATTTCGTGCGATGGATTTGTTTTCAATGAAGTTGTAGATAAGATGATAACTGACTTTTTGCATAATCCTAGAACATACAGATTCTTTGCAGTTGATGTAGAAAGTAACGCAACAATGTTCCATGGGGCAGGTCCTGTAAGGCAATGGCTCAAGATGAATGGGTTCAAAGTGATTATGGGGCAGATTGTTCCTGCTACAATCAACGACAAGACATTTAATATGATGTGGAACGGAAAATATCAATTTGAATATCCTCTTATGATGTACTATTTCATTTGGAGAGGTTCAGAAACTATAGTAAGAAATACTTTGATGATTCAACATACTTGTAAACGGGTTTCCAAGAATCTACTTGAAAATGGGTCCTTGCAAGCTGTAATTTATACAGAGTCAGAAGAGAAGGTTGAAGTAGATTACTACGATGTAACATCAAATCAGGTTAGAGCAGGAAGTATTTTCTACATGGATGATAATAATCATATTATCTATTCCTGGAATGATAACACAAAGTCAAAGTTCAATGAAGAGATAACTTGTCCTGTATGCGGTAAAACATATGTTCCTAAGAAGTATACGCACTGCGATGATGATACTTGTTTATCATTGAAGTACTTCACAGTTAATAACATTCTAAAAGCATTTGGAATGCACGAAATTTCATTCAAAGATTATGTCATCAAGGTAAAAAACAATGAGATACTTTCAGTTGGAGATATCTTAAATTGTGATGAGTATCTTGATTATCAGCTGAATGCTTCGCTTTATTCTGTTCTAAGAGCAATGATTCCATTGTCAGCTGCTAGAAGCGATGACACTATTTCGTCATTTGTTAACAGATGCAATAACAATGTAGATAGCTTGAAGTACTACATCTCAAATCCTTCTAGAGCAAAAGTAGATTTTGAAATTACAGATCCGAAGTTCGATGATATGCTTGACTGGTTAAGTAAGGTCGAAAATGTAGCAGATATTATCAACATTCTTGATAATCCTAGGTACAACCCTTCGTACAAAGATAAGCTGTTTGACGGACCTCCTATTTTCCGTGATAAAAAGATTTATCTAACAGGCAAGTTCAAGCATGGCGATATGAATTCTATGATAAGTATTCTTCAAAGTTACGGTGCAGAGGTTACCGATAAATTTGGATCCGACATTGATTGCGTTGTCATTGGTGATATCTTAGAGAACATAAACGCAAGAAACGTAAAAGCTGCTCAAAATATGCGTATTCCTGTTATGGACGAATCAACATTTTTTGATACTTATGATATTGATTCTGACATACAGCAGAACCTTCAATAAGTTTGATGGAGGTGAAATAGATGCCTAACAGATGGATAGATAAATTGTTACCTAAGCCTAAGAAACAACTTTCGTATCTCCGGAACATGGTTGCAGGTTCGTTATACAGGATTTCTGATATTCGAGGAAATTCGTCTTTTTCAGATATAAAGACCCAGATTGATGCTATGAGAGCGCTTGCAAGAGATTCTCAAGTAGCTACTGCTCTTTCATACTACGCTACAGATGCTACTGTAGCAAACAGTGACGGACAGATAATTTGGGCTGTGCCTGTTGATAAGAATAAGAAAGAAGTAGCAGAGGTAATAAATGCTCTTTTCAAAAGATGGGAAATAAATAGCTACGCTAGAGATCATATTTTAGAGCTTGCTACTATTGGCAACCTATATATCCCTACAACCGATCTATACAAAGAGCCTATAGGGAATTACAATAGGGCAAACATAGCTCTTGATAACAATACAATTCCAAATGCAGAGTTTGATATTGTCCCTTCATATAAGATTCCTCCTGAGGACATTGTCCATCTATTCAAGGAAGGTAGAGATGAAGGATATATTCTTCAGCCGGATGAACAAACAACTACTTATGTAAGATATCCTTCATCATCTGTTATACATTTTTCTCTTGGTGGATTGCTTGGAGATTATACAATTGATGCTCAAGGTAAGAACAATGATGTAGACACTTATGACATCAAGTTTGCAAAGCCGCTTATGGAACAAGCTGTTCAACCAACACAGACATTAGGTCTTCTAGAAGATGCATTACTTCTTTCTTCTTTGTCAAGAGTTGTAAGATTCATAAATGTCGAGTGCGGAAATGCTGAAGAGGATGAACAAAGGGATACTCTTCAGATGATAAAGGATGCTATTGAGCAGCAGCTATCTATAAATACTCTAAACGGAGACGCTCAAAGCTTTGTTAACCCACAGTCTCCTAACAATTTAATTTATCTACCTAGAATAAATGGGCAAGACCCAATTTCAATAACAGACTTGAATATGTCAGATGCAACAGAGTCTGATTCAAAACTGCTTGATCATTATCAAGATAAGAAGCTTTCAGTTCTAGGTGTTCCTAAAGAAGCAATGAACTTCTCATCAAATGAAGGTCTAGGCGGTGCTGGTTCTGTTCTTTCTCAAAGATCAGCATTGTATGCTAACTCTTTGCAAAGACTGGAAACAGCTTATATTTCAGGCTGGACAGATGCAATAAACAAGTATTTTGAAGCAAGAAACATGAATGGGTTCGTTGATCAATTCAAGCTTCAGATGCAGCCGATTGTTACAAATATGTCAACAGTTGTTTCTGAAAAGCGTGATGCTTCTGTAAGTCAAGCGCAAAGCTTGATAGACCTGCTCAAAAATCTTGGAGTAACAGATAAAGAGCCTTACATGAAAGCTGTCCAAGAAGCACTAAAGGAGACATTCCCTCAGTTAGGCTCAGAAACAATGACATGGGGTATTGATGTAACAGAAAGCGAGGGTGGAGACAGTGGCTTCTAATTCAGAACTAATTTCTCTATTCTTTAGCGATCTAAAGAACTATAACTCTAATAATTTCAGAATAATTGAAAAGGCAGATCTAAGCAAGGAAGATGCAAGAGTTTTCAAGTCTTGTAGCAGTGTAGTTACAAGATATTTCATATTTAGAGAAAGACATCCTGAAGTTTCTGATCAAGATATGAAGATACTATACTACAGACTTGGAATTGATCAAATTGCTAGATATTTTTCAGAATATCCGTCAGCTTGTGTTGAAGATCTAAAACCTTTTCAGCAGCAACTAATATGTCATGTTGAAAGAGAAAAACGAAATAAGCAAGAAGTTACAGTTTAGCGAGGTGATAATATGTCAGCACCGTTAAGATACAGAATATCCGATTGGCATCAAGCTAATAAATGTTTGTCAAATAACAGCAGAGATCTATGGATATCTGTTACTGATATCATAAACAACGATATTCTAACGGGAGTAAGAATTGCTGTATGCCATAGAAAGTTCGGAACGTTATTTTCTACTGTTCTAAAGAGCAAAGGAAACTTGGTTTCTAAATTTGATGAACAAATAGATCCAGATATGGATAAAGAAGCAGTTCTTAAAGAGATGGCCAAATACGGATTCTTGATTGACTACAAGCCTGAATCAAATCTTCCCGGTTCTCAGATATCTTATCTAATGTCTGTCGCAGGATTGAATTTTGATAAGATAAGAATAATGAGTGTGTATGAATATGACACAAACGGAAGAAAACATTCTGATAATTACGTAGTTGCATTTATGTCTTCATATAACCCATACTGGTTGAACGCAAACTATTCTTGCTCTATGAAAGAATTCAAAGAAAGACTTGCAAGCGGTTCTGTAACTAACCTTTCTAAAGTTAGTGAACAAAGAAATTTCGACTGGTCATGGCTATACAACAACATATCAAATATTGACGATATATTGAAAAGTTGTTCGAGGTGTTGCTAATGAGCACTAACCTTATAGGCAGAGACATAATCATAATGCGAAAGCGTTATGACGAAGCATTGCAGATGCAAGGTGTACCTTGTAGGTATCAGTTTCCTAATCTAGCTTCAACAAACACTCATGGTGAACCCGTTGTTGACAGTTATTCTGATATGATAGATACTCATGTATTTTTTGAAGGCTCACCTAAAGTTAAGACATTCAAACGAATGGGGTGGGTTGTTGAAAATGATAAAGAGCTTCCATTTTTGATTCACTGCAGTTTCAATCTACCTAATCTTCAGAAAGATAGCGTATTTAGAATATCAGGTCAATACGCGGATGTAGATGAAAGAGTATTCAGAGTAACTGAGATATCATATGATTTGCAAGCTGCTGATCATCTGGTTTGTCAAGTAGTACCTGTTTACGAAAAACAGATAGTAGGTAGAACCGACAAAGAAATTGAGCGAACCTTCAACAAGTCAAATCATTTCATTAAGTCGCCTACCGATTATAGAGGGCAGTACATTTCAGAGCAATCAGGAGAGAGGTGAAAAATTTGATTTATCTTTATGACAAGTCAATAGCAGATGATTTAAGAAAATCATTCAATCCTGAAAATATGCCCAATCCTTATGTTAAAGTAGTGGATGTTGACAGTTTCATGAGCATTGGTGCTCAAGTAAAAGACGATCAGCTTACATTTCCTATAGTAGGATTGAACAGGCCTGACAACTATTCTATCGACACTGATAGAACAAACTTCACGCTTATTCATAAAGGTATTCCTGTAGCTGTAGATGATAAAGAGAATGAATTCTACAACGAAAAAGTAATTCCTATAAAGCAGTCATACGATATTCATGTTCTTACTACAAATCAAGCTGACATGGATGAGATGATAAGAGAAATCATATTTAAGTATACTAATATGTATTTCCTTACTATAACTTTACCTTATGAAGTAAAAAGAAAAATCAGGTTTGGAATATGTATAGATGGTGAAATAGAAAGAACATCTGGTTATTCAAAATATGCAGAATCCGGAACACTATATGAATCAATAATTCCTGTTAGAACAGAGGGAATGGTAATAGTAAGTTACACTCCTGTAAGGATAAGACGGACAGAATTCGTAACAGAGATAGAAAATCCTAAATACTGAACCTTGTATACTTTTAGAAAGAGGTGAGGAAATAGTGATATATTATAAAAATACATCATCTAGGAAGCTCACATTTCATGGTGTAGAATTTGGTCCAGGAGAAATAAAGCCTGTTCCTGATTTTATAAATACATTGTGCATGGTTCGTTGCGATAAGCCATCTGAGCCTGTCAGACGAATTGATTATGTTAAGCAGGAAAAGAAAGCACAATCTACACCTGCTATTAAAGTAAATAATGAGCAAGGAGGAATTACTGATGGCTCAGATTAACATCAATGAGATAAGCCAAAGCTACAGCTATAATATCGGTACTAACGCTTATTGCACAGTTGCAATGCCTATTACTTCCTGCTGGGGTCCTGGATACTTTGACAAAGAAAAACAAGGTCTTACAGAGGATGATATTCTAGAGAATCTTCGTTGGGAGCATTTCGCTGCTACTCAAGAAGGTCTAGAGAGTTTCGTATCTACTTATAGAGGCCCTGCTTCTAATTATCGTTCAGCAAAAGATTTCTCTTATCAGATGGCCATGACTCTTCTTACTGCAGGCTACGATGTTCTTGCATGCAGAGTTTGCCCAGGTACCCCTGCAGAAGGTACACTTAAGATTAAGATTGACGATAGCAGTAATACTAGCAAGGATCTTAGTATAAAAGCAAAGTACCCTGGAACCTTTGGAAATAATCTTCGATGCGCATTTAAGAAATCTCGTTCAGTTTTCATGGTTGACGGAAAGGCCCAGCAAGTTGATTACTGGAACATGATTGTTTATGTCCTAGATGCGTCCGGAGTAAAGACAGCCGTAGAAAATTTGAACTTTGTTTTCGAAGTCGCAAATTCAAATGATTCACTTTACCATATTTCAGAGATTGAGTCTAATTTCGTACAATTTTCTGATTATGATTCTCTTAAGGATAATCTTTCATTGTCTGGTACGGTGAACGTAGATCTTTCTGGAGGACACGACGCATCTGCAAACGGTGAAAGCGCTGCTATGCTGCAAGAAGCGTTAGCTATCGCTACCCTTCGATACGAAACAGCTCTTGGGTCTGCCGACGGGGTAGCTTATTTAGCCCGACTATCTAAGTTAACTACATCTGATGAAAACAAAGCAGCTATCATTCGTTATAAAGAATGGGTTTACAACGCTGCATACTCTGCAATGGAGAAGCTGAAAGATAAGCTGTCTTATAATTACAATAGACTTGTAATGCCGGGTTGGGACGATCAAGATTTCTCGTCTGTAATGGATAATTATTCATATGATGATGTAAATACAAAGTTCGTCATTTCTCCTTTGCACATTAGAATGATGGATGTAGCGTATAACAGTCGTTGCGGTACTGCTTATATCGACATTCCTAAGAGTCTTCCCCGTTCTAAGGTTTGGAACGAGACAGATGGTGAGGAAGGGTACGCTCAGATGCTTGCAAGATTCCAGCCTGATAACACAAGCTTTGATCTAAACGCAAGCCTGTATACATCTCATTCAGCTTTATTTGCTCCTTGGGGCAATTACATCTATGTAGGAACTTCTAAGCAGAATGAAGCCTCTCCTTCCTTCATGGCACTTATGATTGAAAGAGCAATGATTCTGAATCAGTCAAGTCAGTATGAGTGGGCTCTGCCTACTACCCGTAGACACAACTTAAAGATCGGAAAGCTTGCCTACAGTGTAAATAAGCATCTGCTTGACGATTGGCAGGGAACAGAAGGTGTAGGAGTAAATGTTATCACAGACATTCCTGATATGGGAATGAGCCTGTGGGGCAACAGCACTCTATTTGAAGTTCCTGTAGCAACATATCAAGCTCTTGCTAATCTTTCTACTAGAAAGCTTGTCAATGCTGTCGAGGATCAAGCATACAGATGTGGAATTAACATCACCTTCCAATACAACAACGAGGATGCGTATAGCAGCTTCTATGCAGGTATGACTCCGTTACTCGATACAATGAAATATCAGGGAGCTATCGAGGATTACTATATCAAGATGTCTGCTGATATCAACGGGTTAGATCGCGTCAACCTTAACTCAGTTATCGGAAAGATCTATCTGACGGTAAACGGTGTCATAAGCGATATCAACATAGACTTGATCGCACTTCCTAGCAACGTAGATCTTGACGAGTACAGAGCTGATTAAGTTGAAATAGGATCGTTAATAAATACATCGAGGACAGGGCTTGGCCGGCCTTGCTGAAACTGCACTTTCAGCTAACTCGATGTATTTATATATCTGTGCAGGGAGTGAAACTGATGAAAGAATATGTATGTGTAAGATGCGGTAAAACATTTGAAGCTAACCACAGAACGGCGGTATGTAGCGATTGCCATACTGCTGTTTGTATTGTATGCGGAAAAGTATTTGAACTTAAACATCCTTATACGCAAAAAACGTGCTGCTCAAAATGTAGGGCGATATATGTAAAAGAATCTGGAATAGCAAAATTGTCAGCAGAAAAAGCTGTAAGCACCTGCAGAAAAAATAATTCATATTCTTCTTCTGTTTATAAAAGGAAATGTGCATATTGCGGAAAAATATTCGAAACAACTTCTAGAAGACGAATATACTGCTATGATAAACATTATGGAAACTGCCCTGTTTGTGGTAAGCCTGTTGAAATAAGGGATATGTCTGTTGGGCCTACTTCGTGTTCATACGAATGTAGACAAAAACTAATCGAAAGGACTAACCTTGAAAAATACGGAAAAAGCTGCGTTTTTCAAACAGGTGAAGTAAAGGAGAAGATATGAAGATCCCTAAGTATGTTCTAGACCTAATCATAAAAAGACAGCGATATGCTGAAAAAGCTATGGATAATGCAGTATCTTTGCAGGATTGGCTTGATAAAAACGAAATTCAAGTTGAAGATGAGGATTCTGTTGGAGGATACGAAATGTTTTCTAATCCATATCAATCTGCTCGCAGAGTTATGAACGCAATACTAGAAAAGGAGTAATAATGAGAGAATTTCACAAATGCCTTTCTGGATATCTTGCACCTAACGGATATTTCTATGAAGCACCATATTATTCTCATCTTGAAACGGCTACTAAGATAGTTAATATGTGTGAATTGCCTAGACCTAGAAATGCGAATTTGGATGAAGATACACTTCTCTTATATGGATTCATATGTATTCGTACTTCAGATGTATATAAAAGAGCAAGAGATTCTGAAGGTAAAATTCTTCTTATTTCAGATAAACAGCAGAAATTCTTATCTATTCACTGGAATGAATTCAACGACAATCAAAAGAAATGTATTCTTGATTTAATTTCGGATTTTGGATTGCTAAATAGTTTCTATAAGGAGATAGGTGAATGTACAAAGTAACAATGACTGTAAATGTAATCTATCTGAAGAATGGATATGAATATCAGTATAATAGAACATACTATCGAAAGACGAAACCAACCGTGAGAGAAATGGATTCAAGATTAAATAAATATGCTTATTCTATTTTGTACCAGCTTCAGAAAAAAGGATTGACATGTGTATTTGCAGGTAGACGATGGAGCAAGGAGGAAATAGTTGATGGTTGAATATAGATCTTGTTTCTTTGAATCAGAGAGTTTTGAGGTTCAGGAATTAGTTGATTCTGAAACAACTGAACCTGAATTTGCATTTTATGCTAATAAAAAGTTACTTTTTACCACGGACAAATACGGGATCAAGGAGATTTGGAATCAGCTTGATTACTTTATGAAGGAGATTGAATAATGGGATTATTTGACAAAAAAGGAACAGTAGTATTTGATTTTGATGGAGTAATTCATTCGTATACATCAGGTTGGCAAGGTGAGGGTGTAGCAAATGATCCTATTGTTCCAGGAATGGCTGAGGAGCTAAAACGAATTTATACTTCTGGATACAAAGTAGTTGTAGTATCAACTAGATGTAATTCAAGAAAAGGAATGGACTGCGTAAACGATTATCTACTAAATAATGGTGTTCTAAAGTATGTAGACCTTATTACTGCAAAGAAGCCTCCTGCAATATGTTATATTGATGATAGAGCAATTTGTTTTGACGGTCATCCTGAAGGGCTGCTTGAGAAGATTCAAAATTTCAAACCTTGGAATAAATAAAGTGTCAGAATATTTCTGACACTTGCTATGCGCAACCTTCAATAGTATCAGGTATTCCTATTGATAAGATACAATTGATAGGATAAAAGGGAAATCTTTTAACATGAAAAAATAAATCAAATAAGATATCCTAAAATCTGCCAGCATTTTTGTATTGAATAATTTAGAGGTGAAACAATATGAAAAGATATGTAAGAAGCGATGATAAAATAAGAAACAGTACTTCGTCAAAATTGATAACAGATCCGTCCGTTCCATTGACTAATTCTGACGTAAAACGTGTTAAATCAGTAAATATTCCAAGCGAACTATCAGAATTTAATGCTTAACGTTTAGATCTACTTTCTAATCTTCAAAAAATAGAAGTTGATGATAAAAATAGTAATTACTGTTCAATAGATGGAGTTCTGTTTTCTTCTGATAAATCTACATTGATAAAGTTTCCTAGAGGAAGATCAGGAGAATATATAGTCCCTGTTTCTACAACAGTTATAGGTGAAGGTGCATTTGAGGAATCAACAAAGATAGCATCTATTAAATTGCCTCCTAATCTAAAGTTAATAGAAAAACAGCTTTTAGAGATTGTCATAGCTTGCAGTCTATTGTTATTCCTAAGTCAACCGAGGAGATAGAATATTCTGCATTTGCAAAATGTAGGGCGTTACAAACTGTTGATTTTTCTGAATCTTTTGTTCATGTAGGGGAGTTTTGTTTCAGTTATTGTAAATCATTGAAACAAGTAAAGGGAGAGGAAAATGCAAATTTTGATGAAACTGCTTTTAAGTATTCTTCATTTTCAATTGACGGAGAAGGATGGAGTAAAAATTGGCCCAAACCGTTAAATAAGGAAGATTATCCTTGGGGTAAACAGATAGAAGATGTCTATGTAGACGTATTGGATAAATTAGGTCTTTGGTCTGAACCTTCTGTTCAAGGAAATTACGGACAAGAGAAAATAATGGACAAGTCAAATGATGATACAGTTTATGAAGGCGATTATTATGAAATTGGAGACGATTTAGAAGACATTTACTACGAATCAAAGTCCAAGTCCGATTTCAAGAAGTCTGTTGAAAAATATGTTAGAAATATGCTTTCAAGCTATCAAGAAAACGATATTCCTACACTTTAAGAAGAATTGGCATAAGAAGGGAAGACAATTGTTGTCTTCCCTTTTTCTTTTGTTATTTGAATTCATATACAGCAGTACCCAGGTCATGATATGAAGAATATCCTAAATTTATCATGTCTAATTCTGTCCAATGACGTTGTCGTCTAGATGCATCAGATATGAAATCTACTCCGTTCCACCACCATTTCTTTCTTTGAATATCTCTGTTAGATTTCATTCCAATTTCCTCGTAGTCCTCAAAATTATCAAAACAAAAATTAACATATGAAACAATATTGTATAGTCCGTAATCAGATGCAAACTTAGATAATATAGAAAATCCATTCTTAACATGATATCCGGGAAGCATATACATTCTAGATAGTTCCGCATAATACTGTCTATCTTTTGATTTTTTGAAAGTCATCATGCAGTATATTACACTATCCTTAACTAACCCTATAGCTAGAAGTGTTCCTTTTGCAGCCTTTAACGGATAGTACTCATTCATCCAATTATCTGAAATATCTTTATTTAATCTGTATAGCTTCAAATCTTCACCATTGATAATAGTATGTGCTTCTGGTTTCTTGTAGTAATATCCTAAGAAATTTCTTTTCTTTTCATAAGAAGTCAATCTTTTTGCTTGAACCCAATCTAACTTTGAAACATTGTCTACTCCATATCTACTTAAGTTTGTTTGTATTCGTTTATCATTTGATGTATTCATACGAAAACTACCTCCTTGTAAAAAAATATAAGGTATCAATTAGAACATAGTTATATTATCAATCTTGTATTAAATTGCGAAAGCAAATAAACTCGATATAAGGAGGATGTGTATATGTTTACACCACTCAAGCTGGGTACAAACCATATGTTAGGTGTGGATAACTTTATTCCTTTGACAGTGAATAATTTCGAAATTCGCATATACAACATGGATGGAAGTGCACCTACGGAGTTCTCAGATCTGCTAACACTTTCAACAGATGAAGTAGGCGAAGTGGTAGAAGAGCAGGATTCAATTGTTGTTCACTATGGCAATGGTCTAATCAAATTCCCGAGTAAGGTTGATTATTCCGATGTTGAATGGACTCTTAACTGCTACTGCAGCCCGAATGTTCTTGAGGCTCTTCGTGAATGGCGTCGGAAAGTTTATGATCCTGATACCGAAAAAATGGGACTACCGTCTGAGTACATGCGTCAGGTCTATTTCATCAAGTACGATGGCCAAGGAAACGTCAGAGATGTCATTCGTTGCCCAGGTACTTGGATCAAAGGACTAAGCAATGGCGCCCAAAATCAAACAGGTGGGGAAGTAGTTAAGGTAAAAACCACCCTCGTTATCTCAAAAGCAATTTACCTGAAACCTTCGGATCTTAAGTGACCTTAAAAAGTAATGGAGGATGGATGTCCCATCCTCCATTTATTTTTTATTTTGCTATCCATTCCCATACTGATTGACCACAGTCATATAATGATCTCCACCCATTTTCAATCATCAATTCTTCATTAGATGTCCCTTTTCCAAAATTGGTTCCAAATAGCTGATCATAGCCTCGTTGACGTAGTAAGTTATCTGTTATCTTCTTGCCATCTTTTGACCAAACTTTAGCGGGAGATGTGTTTCTTACAAAACTCATCCCTATTTTTTCATATACATCACCTGTAAATTTAGCTAAGTCGCAATACGATATTATGGACTTTGGATGAAACTCTTTTATAAATAACTTGAATAATTTAGATGCCCCTCCAACAACTCTGCAATCTGATCTATTTGCAAATCTAAGCAGCTCCCATTCATAATTCTTATTGTATCTAGATGGGCCAAAGGTCATTACAGAAACGAGCTGATCCGCTAAAAAGAGGCCAATACAAACTGTCTGAGACGATAGACCTCCTTGTATATGATTATCATCTAAAAATTGATTAGTTAGTTTCAATGACAGCATTGATACATTGCAGTCTCTTGCAAACACATTGTTTGATGGCTTGGCTATCATCTGAGCTAACTTTATTCTATCATCCCAGTCAAAAACATGAATGCATCTATATCCATTGTCTAGTGCATTTTTAGATTTATCTCTATGATAGAATTTATCTAATATTTGATGATAAACATTGTCTTGTTGGCTGTGCGTATAAGACGGGTCAACTTCAACTAATATATTTGAACCTAATACTCGAATATCATATATTTTTCTATTCAATACGAATTCTTGTATTGTATCTAATCCAATATCATTTAGCATATCATTAAATTGCTGCTGAGTTTTTGATATTCTTTTTCCTCTTCTGTCTTCTGCAACTAGTTCCATAACATCTTCTCGCAGAAAAACCGGATATACTCCGTATCTCTCTAATGTTGTCTGCTTCACTTTTTCTGCTACTTCTTTGCTGTGCATGGGCGAAATTCCACCGTATTTATCTTTTATGATATCCTGTATCTTTTTTCTAGTACCTGGATAAGCTATAGCGTAGTCGCAACCATATTTTTCTCTGCATGTTTCTATTCTTTTCTTAATTATATCTTGGTTTGTCCAAAATTCTGCAGTTCCATATCTTGAAACTAATGTCTCATTTATTTTTTCTCTTATTTCAGGGGACCACATAGCGCATTCATGACCGTATTTCCTCAAATTTGTCTGCTTCACTTTTTCAACATTTTCAGAAATTTTCAACGGATTGTCAGCACCGTATCTTTCCAAACAGGTGTGTCTGCGTTTTTCAGATATTTCTTCTAGTTCTTCATCTGATTTCTGTTCCCAAGTAGAACGCACTTTTTCTTTTGTCGATTCCATTTGTCCTGCGTTCATTACTCCATATCTATCCATGAATGATTGTTTTATTTTTTCCGAAATTTCTGGTAATTTTGATGGATTATCTACTCCATACTTGGCCAAGCAGGTCTCTTTTCTTCTTTCTATTGCCTCTTTAGAATTTCCCGGATCTTTGCATCCATACTTTGCTAAACATGACTCTTCTTTTCTTTTCATAGTGCATTCTACAGAACAAGCCCTAACAGGTTCTCTTAAGTAGGCGTTATTTACTTTATATGTTTTTCCACAAACTGGGCATGATCTAAAATGCTCTCTGCTACAGTAAATTTGTCTTGAATTCTTAGCAAGAAAAGGCTGTCCGCATTCTTTGCAAATTTTTTCTATCATTTTTTTACCTCCATCAGTAAGGTGGTGAATTCGTAAAGATAATAGGTTAAAATAAATAACG
>UMCT01002347.1_pt1 | contig 103987 bp, 105 predicted proteins | sample 1964291 | NCBI WGS metagenome assembly UMCT01 (sample SAMEA4835974, study PRJEB28245) | human gut metagenome | biome: gut microbiome; material: fecal sample | place: Denmark | collected 2008 | reverse complement strand
CCCTTGGAATACATGAAATCTCAATTCAAGTTTGCCATATCCACGTATTGAAAATACGTCGCCCGGTTTTAACTGGTAGCTGCTGTTTTCGTACAACCTGTTGTTTAGTGAAAATTTCTTTTCCCTGAACAACAGGGATGTGCTGCTTCTTGAAAGGCCTGTTATTGTGGCGGTCACTGCGTCCGCTCTTGCAGATGCTGCGATTATGTGCAGAGGTTCCTTTTTTATCTGTATCTCATAAGTATCCTGGGTGCTGCAAAAAGTACATTTTACATTTGTGTGCCTTATCTTTGTCAGATTTTCTGCGATATAATCGGCAACAGTGTCCACACAGAATATATAGGCATTGTTGTGCTTGCCAGAATGAGTGGATTCGGTGACCAGTATATCGCCCACCATCTCCCTCTCAATGCCAAGATTCATAAGTGCCCCAAGGAAATCCCTGTGGTTCAGATCGTCTGAGAATTTGTCCGAAACAGCGGAGACCTTCATGGTGCAGATGGGAAAAGCCGGTGCGTAGCCGCAGTCGGCTTCATTTCCAAAGGCGATCATAACGCGGTCGCAGGATTCCCTGCCTCCAAAGATGGTATATCCTGCAAATGACAACTGTTCAAGATTACTGTAAAATACTTCCATGTCTGCAGCACTCAGAAAATTAGTATATGTATATCTGTTCTGGCGGAAGGCGGCATTTGCCAGATCCTTTAACCGCCCCTTTAGAATATCGTTTTCATTCATAGCATGTCCTCCGAGATCATTGACTTCTTACTATTATATTACAACACTCCGATCTTCGCCAACAGTCAAACGAATTTGACAGCTTTGCACGATAATCTGAAATTTATTGTTGCGAAAAGTGATCATAATGAACAATAAACCGTTCAAACGTGAAAAAAACAATCATTTTGCATTCAAAAATCTTCTAAAAACTATTGAAATGCGCAACTGTTGATAAATTACCACAAAAAGAAGCCTTCGTTTTATAAATTTTTGCGTATTTACAATTTCAAAGTGTTTTGATAGTATATGGGCATAACAAGGAGATGAGTTGTGATCAACAAGCCTTCTGGTTATAAAAAAGACAATCACTTATATTTTGATAGACGGAGGGTTCCCTTAGCACGAAATTCGTAGAAATCCCTTTATACGATGTAATGTAACCCCATAACCCCAAACCCCAAAACATAGGAATCCTCCACTCCCCCCTTCTTAACAGCCTGTCGCATAAGCGACGGGCTGTTTTTATGTTCTGAAAAACAGGGGGGGTTTAGAGTTTCATATTGGATGCGCTTATGGCGTTACCGAGTTCTGTGAGACTTTCCACGAAGGCTGCGTATTTGCATATGTCAGTCATCTTAGATTTTCTTTTGCTATTTCCGAGAATGCTATAGATATAATCTCTTGACTGGTCGATTATATATGTTGGCGTTGTGTCGTGCTCGTTGTTGAATAACATGGATTTGAAGTTCTGAAAAAAAGAATAAATTTCATAATCTATAGAATTGTCATTCCGCTGCATGTATTCGAGAAGCATATCGATATAGCGCAAAGCTGAGTGTACGTACAGGATAGAGTTTTCGTTTATGTACAGTACAGTTTCCGGCACAAAGAAAGATGGATGTGCGAAACCTTTTATGCTGTGCAGGGCTTCCATTTTCTGGGTGGCTGACTGGTTGAACGAGTAACGGTTTTTGTATTGTTCAATGATAGAGAGCGTGTCCGCTGAATTATTTTTTGCTATTACGCGCCGTCTCTCGTTGATGTACAGTTTTAACTCCAATAGAAGAAAATATATATCCGGGGATGAAAAACGCTGCGAGTTTTTGATATACGGAAATGAACCTGTCATTCTTCTGAAAAATGAGTCTGCTGTGGCATAATTGTTTATTATGCTGATGGCTGCATCTACATTGAAATTCTGGACAAATTCCCTGGTTGCGGGCTGATACACTGTCTCGTTGTCAATGCGGGATACATAGGAACTAAGAAAGATTATCTTCTCTTCTGCGGTGAGTTCGTATCCGTTGAGGTTACAATAATTGATGGCGGAACAGGGGGCATCGGTTTGTGTTTCGGCATTGTTTAAGTCTGTCATAATGATCTCCTTTGTTTTTGTATGGATAAAAATGTAGCACTTTAACGCGATAAGTGGTAGGATATTTATGGATACAAAATTGTACAATATGTATAATTTTACAATGTATGAATAGCTAGAAGAATCAAGGGTTTATGCTGTGTACGACAATTGTGAGAGAGCCTTTAGGGGCAATTTAGGGGCAAAAAAAATAAAAGATGACCATTCAGTGTGAAAACTGAGTGGTCATTTTTGTTAGTTGATAATTGATATTGTGTCGACAGCCGCATTGTCTTTTTGCTTCATTTTTTTAGTGATATGAATGTAAATAGCTTTTGTTATTTTGTCATCGTGATGTCCCAATCGACGGGATATCTGTTCTGCTGACATAGTTTCTGCCAGAATCGATGCGTGTGTGTGCCGCAGCTTGTGCGGAGTTATCTCTCTGCCAATAGCCTCGAAAGATGCTATCTTAAGATGTATGTTATATGTTCCGTAGGACAGATAGCTGCCAGTCTTGAGATGCGGCATAAAAAGTGTGCTTTTAATTCCGCTTTCAAACATAGCCTCTTTGCGCCATAGCCGCAGCTTTTTGATGAGTGTGAGCAATTCCGGTTGTATATGAACATCTCGAATCGAGTCCTTGGTCTTAGCGGACGTAGCATGCTTAGTAGAGGGATAGTAAGTCTTTGTAATGTGGATGGTCTTAGACTTGATATCCACGTCTGAATCTTCAAGTGCCACAAGCTCCCCAATCCTCATGCCTGTAAGAATCAGAAAATAGGATATATAGTAGTCCTGCCAGTGGTTATCTATAAAGTAATTAAGTAATTTTGTTATCTCATCATGTTCAAGATATTCATTGCTGATGTCATATACCTCTGGTATTTCGTCGGAGCTCTCTTCGCTGATATAGTCGAGTTTTAATAGTATATCATGATTTGAGTGATAGTCGTTTTTCACCCCCCATTTTAGAGCGAATTTCAGATATTTTATATATCCGTTTATTGTGCTGATTTTTTTACCGGTAGCAAGAAGTTGATCATATATATAGCGGGGAGAAAGTTTGTCAACGAGGACATCATTACCGATTGTGCTTACACAACGATATATATATGATTTCTCAGTTACAATTGTACTTTCTTTCCTCTTGCACTGCCGCAATGATGCTATATAAGCATCAGCCAGCTCCTTGAGCGTTGTATCTGATCGGACAGGAGAGGAAGTCTCGGCTTTCTCAATCTTCCCGGCAAGGATCCTTGCCGCCTTGTTTCTGTTCTGCGGTGATGCCTTAGGCATCGTCACAGTGACCTTCTTCACCTTCTCTGTGAGCGGATCTGTGTACCTCTCACAATACTTGACTGTTCCATTCTTCTGTGTTTCACACCACATAAAATCACCATCCTATCTAAAAATAGGCATAAAAAATAAGCCTATCAAAAGTGGAAGGCTTATGGTATAATATAGTTTGCGATCACTGTTATTCATAAGCCTTCGGTTTGTGGGTAACTTCCCTCAGGTGTACCCGCACCTGGGGGATTTTTTTATAATGTGAAGATGATATTATTCATCCGCATCATCTGTCTCATCCTCTGTTGAATATTCAGAGGTATATGCTTCAGAACTTGACAGTGACTGTCTGTATTCTTCAGCAAGCATTGTTCTGTTGAACTCTGCAGTAGGGCAGATCTCATTTACAAGTTCTTCAAGTTCATCTATTGATACATTAAAGAACTCTTTTCTAAGATTTACCTTGTTTACTCGGCGATCATTAAGTCTCTTGTGAAGTTCGGTTTCAAGACCAGAAGCGTCATCAGAGAAAATAAAGCTGTGTACATCAAATTTGAACGGAACAGAAGCATCTCCAAGTTCATTAACTCTATCCTGTGGATTTATTCTTCTTGTCATTCCGACTTTGAATACATTCTCACCAAATGAACCCAAGTTACTGATAATATAAACATTACCAGCCTTACCATTTTGCAACTTTGCTATTTCATCCTTTTTGATTGTTACATCTGCAAGCTGAGCCTGCAGTTCAAGGATACGAGCTTGCAGAGCAGCAAGGGCTTCACCTTCTGAAGCTTTCGCCTGTTCTTTGAGGGAAGATATCTGATTCTCATATTTTGACTCTTCAAGCTCCACTTTTTTACGTTCGGCCTCAAGGGCCTTGCGCTCCTCTGCCTCCTGACGCATCTGCTCTTTGATTGCAAGCTGTTCTTGCTTTGCCTGTTCTTTCTTGACGTAGTAGTTATACTCTATCTTTGCGGCATTGATGAAAAGATATTCCATTTCACCTATGAACTTAGTAAGAGTTCCGGCAATTGTTTGATTACCTTCAGCTGCAATCTTTAGATACTTAGCACAGATATCTTTTATTTGTTCAATACCGTTGTCAAGCTTGTCATATTTTAAATTGTACAAGACGTTCTGCATCTCAGATTCCAGCCCCTTGACAATGAGGTCGTAAATCGTTTTGTTGGCTTTAGTAGTGTATCTGATAGCATATTGCTGTCTGAGAGTGTCAATGGATTTCTCGTTTTCTCTGTATGCTTTTCGCAAGCTTTTTATATCCATACAATGTAATTTAAGGATAACAGATGGGGCAATGAGATTAGCGTCCTCAATATCTGATTGGCTAATTCGGCATTCATTATATGGAATGTCAGCAGTGATGAAGTTATCTAATGCATATTCAATACTGCTGTAGATCTCCTTAGCACGAGAGATCTTTCGCTCCTGGGTCGCTACTGATTTTTGCAACTTATCATCTTTCGTTTGGAGTGTAGCAATATCTGAACGTAATTTATCTATAGTGGCAAGGCTTTCGGATATTTCGGCATTCACCTGATTAAGCTTAGCCATTGACTGCTGATGGTCATGCACCCCTAAATCTTGCATAGTCTTATTCATGTCTTGCATTGCTTGATTCATCTGAGCATTCTGAGCCGCAAATTGGGCATTCTGTTGAATAATTTGTTGATTGGCTTCCTTTTGTTTCTTTTCGTCCAAGGTCTTCATTATCATCAATACTATGCCGCCGATTGCTGGAAGTATAAGAAACCAGCATGCGCATAGAATAGCAATAAACCATGTACTTAAATACCATTTGTTTTCTTGTTTTTGATTCATCGAATCTCTCCCTTCATTTGTTAATTATTTTTGCAACCCATGTGCATAAGCCTCAATAGAATCTGCAGACTCCTTGTGAAAGTCATCCCGATCTATATGTCTGCAAGCATGGATATATGCCTCATTCAATTGTTCTGTTGTGAAGCGTGTATTAAGAAACACAGTATATGAACCATCTTCATTACACGTCACAGTTTCTTTTACTTTAGTTGCTTTCATATCAAGATACTGAACATATATATCATCCGTCATTGCTATCCCCTCCTTATTTGATTATTTACGCAATATATATATCAAAAACAGTGGGATGTTTTTTGCACAGCATTATTTATTATCTTTATTTTTGAGAGCCAAGAGCATACTCTGTACTATCTCTAAATCTTCGGGTTTGGCATCCCTTGCGGCATCGAAGAGAAGAGAGAGCTGTTTGTTCTCGAATATCTCTTGTGCTTTCTGAGCAGTTTCTTCATCAAAATAGTAAGATGGTTTTGAATCACCTTCAACAATCAGATCCCCAGGTTCAACATGTAAATAATTTGCTATATCTATAATCGTATCGAGTTTAGGCACTCTTGCTCCAGAGCACCAGCCGGATACAGTAGATTTGTCATAACCCAATGCATTCACCATATCGGACTGAGTTTTACCATTAAGATTAAGATAATATTTTAATAATTTTGCGAATTGGTTAGTTCCCATCTCTTTCACACTCCTTTAATATTGATTATACTCATTTTGTGGAATATAGCAATGCAAAAAGTAAAAAAAGTTTGCAAAATGTATTGACAGTTTGCAAAATGCGGAGTATTATTCAAGTATGCTCAATGAAAGGAGATGATAGTTTTTGCTGCCAATTAAAATTAAATTAGCTGCCGTTAGAGTAAATGCAGAGCTTTCACAGCAGGAATTGGCTGATAAAATGGGAGTATCAAGAGCTACTATAGGCAGTTGGGAAAGCTACAATACTAAGATGTCTAAAGCAGATTTGTGTCTCTTTGCAAGCATTTGTGGATTCCCAGAGGAAAATATTTTTTTACCATATGAGTTTGCAAAATGTGGACTAAACGGATAAGAGAAAGGAGATGAGAGCAATGAGCAGAGCGGTCAAAGACATACAGGTAATAGGTGTCAGGGAGATTGGCCGGTTGCCGTACATAAGCAAGGCGAAAATGATGAAGATATTTGAGATGTCATTATCTACAGCAACCAGACGTATAGCAGATCTTGACAGATATGTCCAGTCTGGCAGATATGGACCATACACCATACTGGATGGTGCCGGAGTAACAAGGGTCAATGTGCTTGCCTTGGTGGATTATCTGAAGTACAAGAAACAGCTTGACGCTGGCAGACGAGTGCCGCCGTTCGACATAAATAAGGTAGCAAAAGAAGCCGTCATAAACTGGGATGAATTAGATCCCTGACAGTAAAAAAGCACCTTTGGAATAGCAGTTCCGCCGGTGCATAGAAAAATACTCAATAAAATCATAGCAGAAAAGGGGAAGAAAAGCAATGAAGAGGAAGAACATGGATACAAAGGCTGTCAAGATGGTGAGCCTTGTAATAATGACTATTTTATTTTTGCTGTTGGCCTACAACATCTTATTCAACGCAGAAGTGCTGCTTGCACTGCCGGCGGTAGGATTGGTGGCGTACTTGCTTGGAACCGTGTTCACGGAGCTGGGACTTTATGGCGTGCTTGAACTTATGAACAGCATTGAAGATGCCAGAGAGGAATAGAACATGGTTGAGATGAAAGTGCTCGGAAGTCATGAAGAGTGGCTTAGGGCAAGAACCAAGATAGGCGGTTCTGATGCCTCGGCCATCTTTGGGATGAGCCCATACAAGACAAACGTGGAACTGTTTAAAGAGAAAGCATACGGCATAGAGCCGGAGGACATATCAGATAAGCCTTATGTCAAGTATGGAACAGAGGCAGAAAAGCATCTGAGGGAGTTATTCAAGTTGGATTATCCACAGTATCAAGTTGGATATGTGGAAAACAACATGTTCACGAATGATAAGTACCCATGGGCGCATGCAAGCCTTGACGGATGGCTTATGGACCAGGATGGACGCAATGGTGTGCTTGAGATCAAGACCACAGAGATCCTGCAGTCAAGTCAGAAGAAAAAATGGGATAACAGAGTGCCAGATAACTATTACATACAGGTGTTTCATTACTTGATGGTGACAGAGTTTGAATATGCGGTACTCAAGGCACAGCTCAAGTTTGAAATTGATGGAGAGGTATATTTGCAGACCAAACACTATCCGATAGAGCGGTCGGAGGTAGAGGATGACATTCAGTATCTTATTGATGCTGAGAGAAGTTTCTGGGAGAGCGTACAGGTGAAGAAAGAGCCGCCGCTGATACTCCCGGAGATATAGGAGAGATGCAATGTATTACAACGAATGTTCGCAGTGCGGTGCTTACTTGGATCCAGGCGAGCACTGCGACTGTGAGGAAGAGAGACAGCGACAGACACAGCGTATCATGTCGATGATACGAGAGAACAAGAACAATAACCAGTATGAGCTGGTGCTGAATTAGGAGGTTAAAAATGGAATTAAGAGTTAATGAGGTAGCGATACCGGAGAAGATTGATTTTAACTACGAAGAGCTCAAGGCTGAGCTTATATCTAAGGTCTCATTTTATGAGACGCTTGTCTACACAGATGACCAGATCAAGGACGCAAAGGCAGACAAGGCGAACCTTAACAAGTTAAAGAAAGCCCTCAATGACGAGAGAATAAGAAAAGAGAAAGAATACATGCAGCCGTTTAATGTGTTCAAGGCTCAAATCAACGAGATCATAGGTATCATAGACAAGCCTATAGCGGTGATAGACGAACAGGTCAAGGCATACGATGAGAAACGCAAAGCTGAAAAGCAGAAAGCCATTGAAGATCTGTTCTCTCAGATAGGTTTCCAGAACTTTGTCACGTTGGAAAAGATCTGGGATCCTAAGTGGTTGAATGCATCGGTATCGATGAAGAGTATAGAAGATCAAATGAAGTCAAGAATGTATGAGATCGGCAATGGAGTGCTTACACTCAGTCAGCTCCCGGAGTTTGGCTTTGAGGCTACAGAGGTATTTAAGGAGACATTAGACATTAACAAGGCCATTTCTGAGGCTAAGAGAATGTCAGAGATTGCCAAGGCAAAGGCAGAAGCTGAGGCAAGGAGAAAGGCTGAGGAAGAGTCACGAAAAGCAGCAGAAGAGGCAAGACGAAAGGCTGAGGAAGAGCGCAAGGCACAGGAAAAGGTTGCCGAGGAGCAGAGAGCCGCAATGGCAAAGGCTATGACACCACCAGAGGAGGTACAGCCGACACCAGTACAGGAGTCACAGCCGGAACCACAGAAGATGGTAGTCAAGTTTGAGGTAGAACTTACAACAGAAGATGCAACGGCTCTGAGAGAGTTCTTCCAGAGCAGAAATATAACATTTAGAGCGATTAAGTAGGAGGTATACAAGATGATTAAAGTAGAAATAGACTCAGTATCAATGAGAGGGAATACTCCGGTGCTAGTAATGGAGTTAGCACTTGCAATGAAGAGTTTAAGGGAGTCACTTGCTAAAAGATATGGAGAGGTTGCTACAGAAGAGTTGATAAGTAGAGCCATGGAAGCGTCCAAAGCTGAGGGAGACATTAACGAGATTATGAGTGACCTCATAGATGATGTCTTATTTAAGATATTGCCAAAAGCCAATATAAACAAGGACAACATAAGGGAAATGCCACAGGCTCTGAAAGAGGTACTGCGCAAGATGTTAGAAGATATGATTATGCATTAGGAGGTAACACATGGCAGCATCAGTGCAGATCACGTTAATTATATGCATAACAATAATCGTTTTAGTTTTCATAGGAGGTAAGAAGAAATAATGGCAGTAAATAACAGTTTAGTAGCAAAAAGTAAAGCACAGCAGAATCTGGGAATTACAGAGTATCTTACAAAAGATGCAATCAAGAATCAGATCAACAAGGTGGTTGGTGGCAAGAATGGACAGAGGTTCATATCTGCTATCGTATCAGCATATAACACCAACCCTACACTTCAGGAGTGCACGAATCAGTCGATTCTTTCAGCTGCACTTCTTGGTGAGAGCTTACAGCTTTCGCCATCTCCACAGCTCGGACATTATTACATGGTCCCATTCAACAATACAAAGACTGGCGTCAAGGAAGCTCAGTTCCAGATGGGATATAAGGGATATATTCAGCTTGCGATCCGTTCCGGTCAGTATAAGAGACTGAATGTTGTCGCAATCAAGGAAGGGGAGTTGGAATACTTCGACCCACTCAACGAGGATATCAAGGTCAATCTCATGGTTGATGACTGGGACAAGCGTGAAGAGGCTGAGACCATCGGCTACTATGCAATGTTTGAGCTTGTGAACGGATTCAGAAAGACAATGTATTGGAGTAAGGCTCAGATGCTTGCTCATGCGGACAAGTATGCACCGGCATTCTACAAGGACGCTGGAAAGGTCAAGACAAAGTACGGAGAGAAGCAGAGAGTATCATATGCTGACTATGAGGCTGGCAATTATGATCCGAGAGATTCATGGATGTATTCATCATTCTGGTACAAGAATTTTGATGGAATGGCTTACAAGACAATGCTCCGTCAGCTAATCAGTAAGTGGGGAGTAATGAGCATAGATCTCCAGAAAGCATTTGAGGGTGACATGGCAACCTTGGACGCTGAGGGACATCCTACATACGTTGAGAATGACAATGATGAGTATGTGGAAGCCACAGCAACAGAGATGAATGAACCAGAAGCACAGGCTCCACAGGCAGAGCCACAGGATACTCAGAATACACAGAACAGTGTTCAGGATCCACAGCCAGCACCGGCAGAAAATCCACAGCCAGAGATGAACGCTGCCGAGGCAGCACTGTTTGGAAGTTTCAAGTAGGTTACATTGACATTACATAATACATCACAACACGCAGCGTAATGTCTTAGCATATATCCCTGTTGCTTTTATTTGAGGGTGACAGGGGGAAAGGAGCATCGATGGCTCGGAACAGGTCAAGAGCCAAGTACGGCAACAGGAAAGCTGTAATAGACGGCATCACATTTGACAGCGAAAGAGAAGCACACAGATACACAGAGTTAAAGATCCTTGAGAAAGCGGGCAAGATAACAGGCTTGCAGCTTCAACGAGAATTTGAACTGATACCAGCTCAGAGAGAACACACGAATGAGATATATGAAAAAGGACCCAACAAGGGCAGATTCAAACCGGGAAAGCTCCTGGAGCGTAAGTGCTCATATGTGGCTGATTTTGTTTATTGGGACTTAGAAAACAACTGCATGGTTGTTGAAGATGCGAAGGTCATGAGAACAAAGGAATACATTATAAAGCGCAAGTTGATGCTCCACATATATGGAATCAGAATCAAGGAGGTGTGAGCCACATGGGAAATAAAGGGAGCTTTGTCTTTTATACCGAATACAGAGAGCATTTGTCGATGCTGCCGCCGGAGCAGGTTGGTGAGTTGATGTTTGCTCTGATGGACTACCAGGAGACAGGCGAAGTTCCAGATCTTCCAAAAGGTAGTGCGCTTGCCATGTGCTTCTCGTTCATCAAGAAACGGATGGACAAGGACAACTCCAAGTATGAGGAGCGGTGTGAGCGCAACAGGTCCAACGGCAAAAAGGGCGGCAGACCTACAAAGGAAACGGAAATTTCCAAAACCGAGGAAAACCCAAATAAACCGAATGGTTTTATTGAAAACCGAACGGTTATTTCTGAAACCGAGGAAAACCCAACCGAACCCCCAAAAGCCGATAATGATAATGAATATGATAATGATAGTGATAATGAGGAGTATATACATACTCCTACTAAGGCACGTGCGTGCGCACATGCGGAGGTGGGTAAGCCACGCAAGAAGTCTGAACCGGTCAAGTATAGCGATGATCCAGAGCTTAATGATGCCATTGTAGAGTTCATAAAGTTCCGGAAAGGTATCAAGAAGCCTATGAGTGACAGGGCTATAACGCTGATGATGAACAAGCTGGAGTCGTTATCTCACGATAAGCATGAACAGGTACAGATTCTCAATCAGTCGATAATGCAGGGATGGACAGGCCTATATGCGCTTAAGGATGACGGTAAGAGCCGAGGGCAGCCACGGAACGTGAATCCAAATGGATTTGCAAACTTCAAACAGACAGATCATTCTGAGCAGCTTGGACAGCTTGAGAAGATGCTGGCTGATGAGCTGAATAAATAACACACGAAAGGAGCCGAACCTCCGGCCGGGGTAATGCTATAGCGGGTTCCTGAGAAGTGAATGACATACAGAGAGTTTTTAGAGAGCAAGATAGAGCTTGCTACTGACAGCGGCTTTGAGGTCGATAAGAGCCGCATAAATAAAGCCCTAAAGCCACATCAGAGTGATGCGGTGGCATGGGCGCTGAAGGGTGGACGTAGAGCCTTGTTTGAGTCGTTTGGGCTTGGCAAGACTGCACAGGAAATAGAGTTTTGCCACCTTGCAGCAGAACATACCGGCGGTAGAGCGTTGATTGTATTACCGCTTGGAGTTAAGCAGGAGTTCACAAGGGATGCTGTAGAGCTCCTGGGCTATGAGAAACCTGAATATTGCCGAACCATGGAAGAGGTTGAGACAAGCACAAGTCAGATCGTTCTGACGAACTATGAGAGAGTGAGAGACGGAGATATAGATCCATCGTATTTTGCGGCAACCTCACTTGATGAAGCATCCGTGCTTAGATCATTTGGATCTAAGACATACCAGACGTTCCTTGACAAGTTCAAAAATGTACCTTACAAGCTCGTAGCGACCGCTACACCATCACCGAACAAGTACAAGGAGCTTATACACTATGCTGGATATCTTGAGGTAATGGACACAGGACAGGCACTTACAAGATTTTTCCAGAGGGATTCAACAAAGGCAAATAACCTGACACTGTACCCAAACATGGAAGATGAGTTCTGGCTGTGGGTTTCCAGTTGGGCATTGTTCATCACAAAGCCATCGGATCTCAATCCAGATTATTCCGATGACGGCTATGTGCTCCCTCCACTGGATGTGAGGTGGCACGAGATACCAATACACTACGGAGATTCAGTTGACAGGGACGGCCAGATGGAGCTTTTCACTCAGGCTAGTACAGGACTTAAAGAAGCCGCAAAGATCAAGCGTGAGAGCATAGATGCCAGAGTCGAGAAGATGAAGGAGATAGTTGATAGCTCTCCGGAGGATCATTTCATTCTGTGGCATGACCAGGAAGCAGAAAGGCACGCTATCAAGAAAGCCCTGCCGGAGACAGTGGACATATACGGATCCATGGACTACGACCTTAGGGAGCAGAGAGTCATAGACTTCAGCAATGGCAAGACAAGGCTATTTGCCACCAAAAAGTCAATCAGTGGTTCAGGCTGTAACTTCCAGCGATTCTGCCACCGGGAGATATTTGTTGGCATTGACTATGAGTTCAATGACTTCATACAGGCGGTGCACAGGTGTTACAGGTTCCTGCAGCAGGACACAGTAGTAATAGACATCATCTACATGGAGAATGAGCGGGAGATCAAGGACGCACTGATCGAGAAATGGAAGAATCATAATCACATGGTCAAGAAGATGATCGAGATCGTGAAGAAATATGGCCTTGATTCGGCAAACAAGACGGAGAGATTGGAAAGGAAGATGGGTGTGGAAGGTACAAGAGAAGAGAGAACGGTAAGAGGCAAGCATTATGAGGCTGTGTATGGCGACTGTGTGGAAGAGACAAGGGCAATGGAGAGCAACAGCGTTGATTTGATACATACGTCGATACCGTTCGGCAATCACTACGAGTACAGCGCAAATTATAACGACTTCGGACACAATCAGGATACAGAGCGGTTCTTTGAACAGATGGACTACCTGACGCCGGAGCTTCTGAGGGTGCTGAAGCCGGGAAGAGTGGCGGCCATCCACGTTAAGGATAGAGTGCTGTTTGGAAATGCAACAGGCACAGGCATGCCGACTGTTGAGCCATTCCACGCTGACTGTATAGAACACTATATGCGTTATGGTTTTATGTATTTCGGCATGATCACTGTTGTGACGGATGTTGTACGAGAAAATAACCAGACGTATCGCCTTGGATGGACTGAGCAGTGCAAGGACGGCACCAAGATGGGTGTGGGATGTCCGGAATACATTTTGTTGTTCCGCAAGCTGCCAACAGACCACAGTAAGGCATACGCTGATGATCCGGTTACAAAGTCCAAGGATGAGTACACAAGAGCACAGTGGCAGATAGATGCTCATGGATACTGGAGAAGTTCAGGAGACAGGCTGATAAGCAAAGAGGAGCTTGAGGGTGTATCTGTGGATAACTTACAGAGAGTGTACAGACAGTACAGCAGAGAGCACGTATACAACTATGAGGAGCATGTGGCACTTGCAAAGTACCTGGATACAGATGGCAGGCTTCCAGCCACATTCATGGTTGTAGCGCCGGGATCCTGGAATCAGCTTGAGGTATGGGATGACATAAACCGGATGAGGACGCTCAACACGACACAGAGCAGACGAAGGGCAACGATGCACGTGTGCCCGCTGCAGCTTGATATTGTTGAGAGGATTATCAACAGGTACAGCAATCCGGGCGATGTGGTATATGATCCGTTCGGCGGCCTTATGACAGTACCAATGATGGCGGTCAAGATGCACAGATTTGGCAAGGGATGTGAGCTCAATCCGGATTACTTCAGAGATGGTGTTGGCTATCTGCAGTCCGAGGAGAATGAGGTTGACTCACCGACGTTGTTTGATTTTCTGGAGGTGGGCGACGAGTGATAAATGGAGAGCTTATTGTTGATAACTTTGCCGGAGGTGGTGGAGCATCAACAGGGATTGAGATGGCTACAGGGTACAGCGTTGATATAGCAATCAATCATGATCCGGAAGCCATCAGGATGCATAAGGTCAACCATCCAAACACAAAGCATTACTGTGAAAACGTGTGGGCGGTTGATCCTGTGAAAGCTTGTGAGGGACATCCGGTAGCTCTTGCCTGGTTCTCTCCGGACTGCAAGCATTTCAGCAAGGCCAAGGGTGGGAAACCAAAGGATAAGAACATCAGAGGGCTTGCATGGGTAGCATGCAGATGGGCGGCACTTGTGAGACCGAGAGTGCTTATGCTTGAGAATGTCGAAGAGTTCAAGACATGGGGACCGCTCAACAGAGGACATCATCCGATAAGGGCAAAGCAAGGAGATACATTCAGGCAATTTGTAAAGCAGCTCAATGAGCTGGGATATGAGGTACAGTTCAGAGAACTTGTGGCGGCAGACTACGGAGCACCGACTAAAAGAAAAAGGTTCTTTATGATCGCAAGGTGTGATGGTGTACCTATCATGTGGCCAAAGCCTACGCATGCACCGGCAGACAGTGAAGAGGTCAAGGCGGGACTGCTCAAGCCTTATGTTGGGGCATATACACAGCTTGATTTCAGCCTGCCATGTCCGAGTATCTTTGACACATCAGAGCAGATCAAAGAGAAGTACGGCATCCGGGCGGTGAGGCCACTTGCACCAAAGACTATGCAGAGGATTGCAAGAGGGCTGAAGAAGTTCGTTCTGGATAATCCAGAGCCGTTTATAATTCAGTGCAATCACGGCGGTGAGAGAAAGCCACAGGATATAAGAGATCCAATGCCGACAATCACAGGCAAGCACGGATATGGAGTTGTAGAACCATATATGGTTCAGATAGGTCAGACTGGATTCTCTGCAGATCGTAGCAAAGATGTGAGAGAACCACTTACAACTATTGTCAGCAAGAATGAGCACTGTCTAATAAGTCCTACACTTATTCAATATCATTCGGAGACCAATTCAGACGAGGTGCGAGGTCAAGGCATAGAGAATCCGATCATGACAGTGGACAGTTCAAACAGATATGGCCTTGTGACTTCGTTCCTCAGCAAGTTTTACAAGACAGGGATAGGACAGGATGAGAGAGAACCGCTGCATACAGTGACAACATCAGCCGGACATTTTGGAGAGGTCAGAGCATTCTTGATTAAATACTACGGAGAGGGTACAGGACAGGACATAGAACAGCCGCTTGACACAGTGACATCAAGAGACCGGTTCGGTCTTGTAACAATCCAAGGCGTTGAGTATCAGATAGTGGATATTGGTCTCAGGATGCTTGAGCCAAAGGAGTTATATGGGTGCCAAGGGTTTCCGGATGATTACATCATAGATCATGACAACACAGGTAAGACATATTCAAGAAGTGAACAGGTTAAGAGATGTGGAAATGCAGTCTGTCCACCTATACCGGCGGCGATGGTGAGGTCGAATCTTCCAGAGCTTTGTGTAAGAAAAAGGATGCCAAACATGAGGATAGGCGAAGAAGAGAACGGACAGTTGTGTTTTGTTTAAAGAAAGGAGAACACATGACAGAATTTGAGATAGATGCAGCATTTAACACCATCTGCCGACCTGGGCGGGTGGTGAGGATCCTCACAAAAGGTGGGAAAGAGGAGAATGTCCCGGTGAGAGTTTGGAAGCGCTGGACAATCATCAAGGTATATAAGCACCATGTACTGATGCAGAGCGAAAAAGGCTACCATGAGAGCTTCAGCAACACAGACATAAGAGAGATGATCAGGAAGGGGGAAATACGATGGAAATAACACCAGAGAGAATAGAGAATTGCAAAACTTGCAAATACAAATATAGAGACGAGTCACAGGAACCATGCGCACACTGCACCAAGAATGCAGTTGACAACTATGAGCCGATGACCAACGGCGACTACATCAGGTCGCTTGGTGATGCGGATCTTGCGCAGATAATCATGTGTCCGAGTGAGGTTGGATTTGACGAGATTGGATTTGACGAGATTGTGTGTCAGATGGGTAAGCAACATTGCATAGAATGTACCCGCAGATGGCTTGAGGCGGAAAGGAAGGTTGAGGAGTGATGGCACAGATTCCAAATGAGATCAAACAGGATCCAAACTGGACAAGGGCACTTGAAATTTCCACGCAGTACAGTGCTGGTAAATATCCAGCTACGTGGGCATTGAACTTTATCAATGAATGGAATGCAGCCGTGGCAAGGCTGAGAAGATAGGAGTGTGGGGATATGACATTAGATGCAGCTATACAACATGCAAAAGAAGTAGCAGTAACACAAAATAATCAAGATTGCATTAAGTGCGCAGAGGAACATGAACAACTTGCAGAATGGCTTGAGGAGCTGAAAGAATATCAGCAGTTAGAGGAACAGGGCAGACTTATCAAGTTGCCTTGCAAGATTGGAGATGATGTATGGTTTGTCCCGAGCCAGGCAAACTATAAACTCAACATACTGAGCCACCACAGCAAAGCAAACAGAGTTTACCATCAAAAAGTTGCAAAAATTACATTTAGCATGAATGGTTGGTATCTGGAATGTGACAAAGATTTGGAATATGCAACAGATCACATTTTAGTAGACAAGATGTACAAGGAGACTTGGTTTCTTACAAAAAACGATGCCGAGGCAAAACTGAAAGAATTGAGAGGTAACCAGAATGGAAAAGTATAAATGCATTAAAGAATTTTATCTCCCAAAATATGACGAGAACGACAGCCCTACTGACGAATATGGAACAATTCACAAAGGAAGCATATATGAGCATGCAGAGGGCTATATAGGTGAATCGGATATACGATTGTATTTAGAAGATGGAGACGATGACTATGGTTATCTTGATATTTCTTATGAAACATTAGAAAAGTATTTTGAAAGAATTGCATAAGCTGAGAGAATTAAGAGGTGGAGAAAATGGCAAATAGAGCATTATTACACATGAACAAATTAAAAGATTTTGAAAGCTGGCTTGAAAAACAGGGATATATGATTTTGCCAACATCTAAAAATCCATATGAAATTTTAAGAGCAAAAAAAGATAAAGATACAGTAATCATCTATCAAAAAAGCGACAGCAAAGAGCATTTATCAATTATGGATAAAGACCATACTTTGATACATAAATTCATAATGGAAAGCAAGCCAAAAACCAACGCCGACAGAATAAGGAATATGTCGGATTACGATTTGGGAGATTTATTGCAGAGCATAAGTTCTGGTGCAGGGAATGGAAGCCCATTTATTTCTCTTTGCATTGATGATAATGAAATAACGATGAATTTTAGTGATATTTATGAATGGCTTCAATCAGAAGCGGAATAGGAGAAAATATGGAAGATAGATATTTATTCAAGGCAAAAACCTGCAATGGGAAATGGGTAAGCGGATTTTTACATTGTAAGGAAAATAAATGGTATATCAGCAATAAAGCAGGGGCACCATTTGCATTTGAAGTGCGACCAGATACTATCTGTCAGTGTACAGGCTTGAAAGATAAGAACGGCAAGCTGATTTGGGAGAATGATATTGTAGAGTTCCAATTTGACAATGAGGATTGTCCATTCCCAAATAAAGACACAAAAAAGCGAAAAGGAAAGGTATTCTTTTCGGATTATCGAGCGAGTTTTTCTATTGCAATGGGGAGACGTGGAAGTAAAAGCTTAAACAACGACGATTTGTTTAAATATATACAGTGTGGGAACAGAGTGAAAGTTATCGGCAACATTTTTGATGATCCAGAATTGATAAAGGAGATTTGAGCAAATGGTTAAAAGAAAACTGTATAAATGGATGTTCAAAAAGATATACTTTAGAATTTGCAATATCGAACAGGGATTTTTCATGGCAGGATACATGGACAGATCAAACGACTGTATCAGATTGGAGAATCTGCTGAATAAATACAAAGAATATATTATTTACTAGAGAGGTGATACATAATGGCATACGCAGGCAAATGCGATAGATGTGGCGGGTTCTATGACCTGCCATTTGAACACGGAGCAGCAATAAGGGCAAGGGTGGTTGATGTGTTCGATGATGCAGTAGAAACAAAGGATTTATGTCCGGATTGCATAGAGGAACTCTGTAACTTTCTTGATGGGGCACAGCTCAATGATCCGCTTGGAGAAAGACAGATAGGGTTTAAGGCTCAGGTAGACCCATATAATCACTTGATGAACAGATTTACCCGGAAGGAGTGAGAGGATGGCAAAATCAGATAGAAAACTACACGAAGCAAGAATGGCGGGTGCTGCATGGCTGATGAATGTCATCAAGACACAGGGCATGGAAGCAGCAGAGAAAGAACTCAAGGCCAGAGGAGCCATGTTTGTTCCGCTTGAGGTCAACCAGAAGCAGCTTGATGAGTCAGTATATAAGATCAAGTTAAATACGATAGACACGATCCTGATTATGTCCTGCATGGTCTTACGTGATGAGTTCGATTTTGGACAGAAGAGGCTTGATAGGTTCTGTGAAAGATTTAATTCAAAGACAGAGGCTATATGTGATGGGGATATCATATGGGATGATTTGATAGAAACGTTGAAAGAAGAAACAGGCTTGGAGTTCGCTATCCGGGAGAACAAGTAGGAGGTGAGGCGGTGAAAGCAAAAGAGTATTTAAGCCAGGTCAAAATGCTTGAAGATCACATGGACAGATTAAGCAATGAATACTTCAAAATGAAAGCGATAGCGATGAATCCGGGTGGATTTGACTATTCAAAGGAAAGAGTACAGACCAGTGCCGTGGCAGATACTATGAGCCGTACAGTTGGAAAGTATGTTGATCTTGAAACTGAGATGAACGAATGTAGAAAAACATTTGAAGATTTCCGAAATAAAGCAGTTCACCAGATGTGTCAGCTGTATAACACAAAACATACAGAGATATTATATCAAAGATATATAAACTATAAGTCATTGAAAGCAATCGCAGACGAAATGGGATACTCTTACGATTGGGTGAGACATGCTCATGGGTGGGCTCTGCAAGAGTTTCAAATGATATGGAATGATTATTTAAAATCTGACACATTCAAAACACATTAAAAGCACAGACACAACACATGGTTTTAGTGTAATATAGACCGTGAAATATTGATTCATAAGGGACATGACCGTTTGCCATTTCGGTTGTGTCCCTTTTCTTATGCCCAGTGGAAAATGTAAACTCCTAAATCGTAAAATGTGAACATGTCGTTATTGATTCTCTCCCCCACTGGGCTATTTTGTTTGAGGTGTGAGATATGAGTAAGATTAAAAGATTCGAGGTTGTGAGACCTGAATATAGTTTTGAATATATACATCCGATACTTGGTAGATTGGCTTTACCAATAGCCATGATAAAGGTGATGGTTAAGTGCACTAAGATATATAAATTCCAGTCAACTATAAATTGGGGTGGAGAGGTAAAGAATGTATGTAAACCGCTGTACAAGATTGTGATCCCGAAGAGAGTGAGAAAGTAACAGAAAGAAGGTGTGACATTATGGCTAAACTTACAGCTAAACAGCAGAGATTCTGTGATGAATACCTGATTGACCTTAATGCCACACAGGCAGCTATAAGGGCGGGGTATTCTTCAAAGTGTGCAAAGCAAATTGCACAGAAAAACATGACTAAAGTTGACCTGCGTGAATATATAGACAATCGACTTGCTGAAAAAGAAAAAGCGTTGATTGCTGATCAAAATGAGGTGTTAAAGTACCTCACAGCAACAATGAGACGAGAAAAGAAAGAATGCATTGTTGTAACGACCAGTGAAGAACGTTCGATGTATGTTCCAGATGATAACGGCACAATGAGAAAACAGACTGTCAAGAAAGAGACACCACAGATCGTGGAGATACCAGCAAGGCTGTCGGATGCCAATAAGGCAGCGGAGCTCCTTGGTAAAGCATATGGCTTATATACCGAGAAGGTGGAGGCTGATGTGGATATGGACCTCAACATCAACATCGACTATGGCGATGATGATGATACCAGCGGTGGTGGTGTTGATTGAATGTTGAAGTAAAAGCAAACCCGGGATTCAAAGAAGTAGATCGGAGCAAAAAACGATATATCGTGATGAAAGGCTCTGCCGGATCTGGGAAGAGTGTTGATACGGCACAGAATTACATACTGAGGCTGATGCAGGACAAGGGCAGAAATCTTGTTGCACTGCGAAAATCTGATATTACCAACCGAGACAGTACATTCGCCGAACTGACCGGATCTCTTTACAAGATATTTGGAGATAAGGCCGATAATTATTGGAAAATCAACAAAAGTCCTCTGAGTCTCACATGTAAAAGTAATGGAAACCAGATTATTTTCCGTGGTATGAATGATGATAGACAGCGTGAAAAGCTGAAGTCAATCACATTTCCAAGAGGTAAGCTCACGGATGTATGGCTTGAAGAGGCAACAGAGTTTACACAGGCAGACCTAGAGATAATAGATGATAGATTGCGTGGAGAGCTACCACCAGGGCAGTTTTACCAGATAAGAATGACCTTCAATCCAGTTAACAAAAACCACTGGATAAAGAAGGTCTTTTTTGATAGATACGATTCCGATGTACTGACACATCACAGTACATACCTGGGGAATCGTTTCATCGATGCGGCATATCACCGCCGTATGGAGCGTAGAAAGGAAGTTGATCCTGAGGGATACCGTATATATGGACTTGGAGAATGGGGCGAGATAGGCGGTCTCATCCTGCACAACTGGGAAGTTGCTGAGGTATCTCAGAACCTCAATGATTATGATGATATCGCAATAGGACAAGACTTTGGATTCAACCATGCCAATGCCATCCTCCTTCTGGGTATCAAGGATGATGATATATACATCCTAGATGAGATATATGTGCATGAGAAAGAGACGGCGGAGATTATTCCGCTGGCGATTCAACATGCTATACCAACGAATAAGACAATGTGGTGTGATTCCGCAGAGCCAGATCGAATCAAGACATGGAAGGGCGCTGGCTATCGTGCAAAGGGTGTTGACAAGGGTGGTTCTGCTGGATCTGTCAAGGCTCAGATAGACTGGCTCAAAGGTGTGGTCGATAAGAATCACATTATACGACGAAGAATATATGTTGCTCCTCATTGTGTAAACACGATCAAGGAGCTGCAACAGTGGAAATGGAAAAAGGATGAAAAGACAGGCGAATATCTTGATGAGCCTGTACCGGTGATGGACGATGCAATGGCAGCTCTTAGGTACGGCATTGAGGGATGGCGTAAGCCTCGTTCATGGCTGTTTTAAATTGACATGAAGGAGATGGAAGAATGCTAACCCCTGACGAGATAAAAGAATTGATAGACAGTGACCGCACATCAGAAAAAAAGCAGTTCGCCCGGACAGGCGAAAGATACTATGACGGCGATCATGACATAAAGAAGTATAGATTGTTCTATTACAATGCGGACGGCGAACTGGTAGAGGACAAGACCAGAAGCAACGTGAAGATACCACATCCATTCTTCACAGAGCTGGTTGACCAGTGCACCCAGTACATCCTATCAGGGGATGGCATTGTAAAGTCCAACGACACTGAACTGCAGAAACACATGGACAAGTATTTCAACAACAATGATGAGTTCATGTCTGAGCTTTCTGACGCTATCACAGATATGCAGGTCAAAGGCTTTGCGTATATGTACGCATACAAGAATGCCAAAGATATGATGTCATTTGCCAATGCTGACAGTATCGGAGTTATTGAGGTCAGAGCCAAGGATACGGATGATGGCTGTGCATACACGATATACCACTATACAGACAGGATAGACAAAGGACACAAGACAATCGAGAGAATACAGGTCTGGGATGATAAGCAGACATATTATTATGTCCAGGTTGATAATGGGACGGTGGTGCTAGATGACACTGAACTAATCAACCCAAAGCCTCATGTACTTTATACAAAGAATAATGGAGATAAGGCCACCTACTTTGATGGATTTGGCTATATTCCATTCTTCCGGCTGGATAACAACAAGAAGCAGTTCTCAAGCCTTAAGCCTGTAAAGCCACTCATAGATGACTATGACCTGATGGCCTCAAGCCTGTCAAACAACCTCATAGACTTTGATTCCCCGCTATATGCTATCAAAGGCTTTCAGGGAGACAACCTGAATGAGCTTCAGACAAACCTCAAAACAAAGAAGATCATAGGTATAGGTGAGGATGGTGACGTAGATGTCAAGACTGTTGATGTACCATATCAGGCACGACAGGCAAAACTGGAGCTTGATGAAAAGAATATATACAGGTTCGGCATGGGGTTGAATACCGCCGGACTCAAGGACACATCAGCCACTACGAATATAGCCATCAAGGCGGCTTATTCTCTCCTTGACCTTAAGGCAAAAAAGATAGAGAAAGCTCTTAGAAAGTTCTTGAGGAGGATAGTAGAGATTGCCATTGACGAGATCAACAAGGCTGAGAACAAGGCATATAAGGCCGAGGATGTTTATTTTGAGTTCGCTCATGAGATTATGAGCAATGCACAGGAAAATGCACAAATAGAACTTACAGAGGCTCAGGTAAGGCAGACAGAGATCAATACAATACTTAATGTTGCAAGCATACTTAATGATGAGACTATTATCAAAGCTATCTGTGATTGGCTTGATATTGATTATGAGGAGATCAAGGACAAGCTGCCTAAGAATGAGGAGGAGAACACGAAAGAGACTCAGAAGGTGCTTGATAACATCAATACAGATGGCGAGAATGGAGGTGGAGCAGATGGAAAATAAAAGATACAAGATAGATTTAGATACAAGAGCGGTGCTGGTGCCGGCTGGTGAGGTCATTGGTGTGTATCATGACAAAGATGTGAACCGACTGACTTTTGAAGTACCAGGAATATATAAAGGTATAGATCTCACAGGTTATCAGATATCAATCAATTACATGAATGAGGAAGAGCAGAAAGATGTGTACCTAGTCAATGAATGTAACATAGCCATGGGCGCAAACGACAAACCGGAGAGTATAACATTTGATTGGGTGGTAGGTGCTACTGCATGTGCGGTACCTGGAACTGTCGGCTTCACTGTATGCTTCAAGAAGCTTGATAGTGAGGGTAACATCATCAACGAGATCAATACCAAACTCACGAGGATGAAAGTCCTTGAAGGATGTGAGGCAGTTGAGAGTGAGATTGAAGAGCGGTATATGACAGATCTTGCAGGACAGCTGTACAAGGAGCTGGACAAAGTAAAAAAACGTGGCAGTGATGTCAAGAAAAGGCTTGCGGCGGTCATCACTGGTAAAGGTGTTGAGACCGCAAGCGGTGATGATTGGGAAGTGGTTATTGATAATGCACAGAAGATATCAACTGGTACATCGAATACACCGATATTAAGCACAACGATGATATCCGGTGTAGTACAGTGCCGAGTGACACATAAAATAGATAACACATTGGATTAAAGGGGGAAGTATATATATGTTGACAAATAATTCCGCAGGGCTTATTAGTGTAAACCTTCAAAGCACCTCAGGCAATTATGTTGTATGTAAAACTACAGAAGGCAAATCAGTCAGTGCAAGTTACTCCTGGCTTAAACAGTTGTTTAGCGCACTATTGCCTTTAAAAAATGTGCCTAGCTCATCCGCAACCGGAGTTTATTTGGTATTAGGAACAGGCACAACACCAGCGACAGTGGCAGATATAAAGCTTGAAAATGTGACAGAGGACTATGAAATTGTCACACAAACAAAGGCTATACCACTGAAATTCTCAAGCTCTATGATAAATATTACAAGGGTTATACAAAACACAGGCAATGCGCCACTAACCATATCAGAGGTTGGATTATATGCGAGCTATGCAAATGCTTTTACAGGAGCAATGATGTTAGCACATGAGGTCATTGAGCCAGTCACATTACAGCCGGGCGAGAAGCATTCATTCACAATGGACTTATGCGTACAGTAGACATAAAACAAGGTTAGATTTTAGCCTTGTTTTTGGGGGTAAAAGATGAATAAAGCACAAAAGCAGGTTGCACAGGCACAATTAAATAGAGAAAAGCAGGCAATCAAAGAACTCAAACAGGTATATCAGCGGGCATTGAGAGATTGTGAGCAGAAGATAAGAGAGCTTTCAGAACGAACTGATATGGAGAATCTGCAGAGCATCATCTATCAGAAACAGTATCAGGAGGCTTTGAAAGCGCAGCTTGAGGGTGTTCTGAGTAACCTGCAGTCTAACTCATATGCAACTGTGTCTGACTACCTGACGAAGTGCTACAGAGACGGATACACAGGCGTCATGTATGACCTGCAAAAGACAGGTATTCCAATCATCATGCCGATAGATCAGGCGGCAGTTGTGAGAGCTATTCAGACGGACAGCAAACTCAGTAAGTTGCTCTACGACAAAATGGGCGAGGATGTGACATACCTCAAGAAAGCGGTCAGAGCAGAGGTGTCAAGAGGCATTGCAAATGGCTCAACGTGGAATGAGGTGGCTGGTAAGCTCTCAAGACACATGGCAAATACTCCATTTCAGAAGGCTTATAACAACTCTATCCGCATTGCGAGGACTGAAGGGCATCGTATACAGGTACAGTCAGCGCTGGACGCTATGTATATTGCAAAAAGCAAAGGGGCAGATGTATTGAAACAGTGGGATGCCACTCTTGACGGAGCAACGAGAGAACATCATCAGATGCTTGATGGACAGATCCGGGAAGTTGATGAGCCCTTTGAGGTTGGTGGTCGTAAGATTAAGGCTCCTGGAATGTTTGGAGATCCGGCAGAGGACTGCAACTGCCGTTGTTGCTTATTGCAGAGAGCAAGGTGGGCGCTGGATGATGAAGAGCTTCAGACTCTGAGAAAGCGAGCGGAATACTTCGGGTTGGATAAGACAAAGGATTTTGAAGAGTACCAGACGAAGTACTTTAAGGTGTCGTTTGAGATTGAGCATGAAAAAGATGTTGCAAATACCCAAAACGGTGATAGTATAAGAGATATAATGTTCAAGGCATCAAAGTCTGATGCTGGCATTATTAGAGATGAAAAAGCTGTTGTTGACGCATATTCACAGTTACCGGATAAAGTTCAGAAAGCAATGGCTGATGTAACCTTTAATATGGGGCAGAACGGCAGTAGTTGTGATGTGAAAAAAGGCATTATTAACGTTGCCAAAGGCGCTGAGAAAGAGGATATAGACCATGAATTTGGACATCTGATAGAAGAACGTATGCTGAATCCTAAAGTTGTGGAAAAGTATAAGAAATATTTAACTGAGGGATTAAGCGATAAAAATATTACTACGGAAATATACGAAAATGATGCAGGGCAAAAATTTGCAATATATATTTTGCATGGCGATAAATTTATTAGCGAATATCAAGGCAGGTTATATGTTAGCCGCATATCTGATGCTGTTAATCCGGATGGAAGTATAAAAACTGAATTTTTATTGGAATCCACCTCAGAGCTTTTCAGAGTGTATCAAAAAGATAAAACAATCCTTAGTACATATGAAATCGGGTTAGTAGAGGAGTCTTTAAAATGAATTTAAAAGAAGAATTTTTAAATATTACATCGTATGAAGAATATAATAAACAAAGAGAAAAGTTTGGTACTTTGCCTCGTGATGCAGAATTTTTATCTCATTTAGACAAGTTGTATGGTCCAGGATACGTAGGCGGAGATATAGCCAATGGAGTTATAGAAGAACTATATAAACCCGGCAAAAGACACATAGGAGAAGAATAGAAAATAATGCTAGATGGATTACGAGCACTGTACAGAGATGTATGGTGTTTTTTTATGCAAAAAATAGGAGGATGAAAGAATGCAGAAGTACATTGGAACAAAACAGATTGAGGCAAGACCGATGACAAGAGGCGACTATAACAATTACAAAGGATGGCAGATTCCAGCGGAAGAAAATCCAGCAGATGAAGGCTATCTCGTAAGATATTCAGATGGATATGAGAGCTGGTCGCCGGAGAAGCAGTTTAACGAAGCATACAGACCATGTGACAACATGACGTTTGGAATTGCTCTTGAAATGCTCAAGAAGGGCTTCAGAGTTGCAAGAAAGGGTTGGAATGGCAAAGGAATGTTTGTTGTATTCCAGAAGGGATATCCTGATGGCATACCATGTAACAAGCAGACCGCAGAAGCCTGGGGAATCAGCGAGGGTGACTTATTCAAGTGTAACCCATATCTGCAGATCAGATGTGTTGATGGTTCACACTCCATGTGGGTGCCGAGTATAAACGATTGTCTTGCTGAAGACTGGGTAATAGTGGAGTAGAAACGGAATAGCAGATAATTCAGACCGTGTTTTTACCATGGTCTTTTTTTATGCCCAAAATCGGCTCAAGGCAGTAAAACTGTGACCGACAAAGAATAACTCCGGCAAGAGTGATAACTGCCATGTGTGGCTACGATTAAAGCCAGAAAGGATGGAACAATGGAATTAAAGGAACTGTTAGGAGATGACCTGTATAAGCAGGTACAGGCGAAGATTGACGAGAAGAACAGCACAGAGACAGATAAGCTCAAGCATGTAAGATACACAGATCTGTCCGAGGGCAAGTACGTCAGCAAGGAGAAGTATGATTCAGAACTTGAGAAGCTCAACGGACTGATCACCGGCAAAGACACGGAGATTGGCAATGCAAATAAGCTCATTGAGGAGCTTAAGAAAGCTTCCAAGGGTGACGAGGGCATGCAGCAGAAGATATCAACTTATGAGACAGAGAATGCAAGGCTTCAGAAAGAGCTTGAGGAGACTAAGGTCAACTCAGCTATCAAGGTGGCTCTGCTTGAGGCTCATGCGGTTGATACTGATTATATGGCCTATAAGATCAAGACAGCCCTCAAGGAGAAGAATGAGGAGCTTAAGCTTGATGATGAAGGTCACATAAAGGGATGGGATAACATGCTCACAGACTTAAAGACACAGTTCCCAGCTCAATTCACAGCTTCATCCGGCTCAGATGATGGCGAGAGGCACATCATTGAGAATAGACTGCCAGATCCTACAAATAAAGATACAGGACTGACGAGAGAAGACATATTGAAGAAATCATATGCAGAGCGTGCTAAGATTGCCCAGGAAACACCTGAGCTATATGAAGCTGCTATGCATGGAACAAAGTAAGGTAGAAAGGAAAAGGTGAAAGAATATGGCAATTACAAAGGTAAGTGACCTCATTAACCCAGAAGTAATGGGGGATATGATTGATGCAAAGGTAGAGGCACAGGCCAAGCTTTTAAAGTATGCCCATGTTGATACATCCCTTGAGGGTGTACCAGGAGATACAAAGACAGTTCCATCATGGAATTATATCGGCGATGCTGAGGATTTTGATCCGGAATCAGGAGATGAAATTGAGGCATCTAAGCTCACAGCAACAAAGAAGACATTCACTATTAAGTGTGCAGCTAAGAGCGTATCAATATATCAGACAGCAATCAATAGTGGTTTAGGGAACCCTGTTGGACAGGCTGAGACTCAGCTTTCAAAGTCTATTGTAGGCAAGTTGGATAATGATCTGCTTGATGCTGCATACACATCAGAGAATGTATATACACCAGATACTCTTGCAGTAATCGGATATGATGGCATTGTTGATGCTAACACAAAGTTCGAGGATGAAGAGGATGGAATAGAGAAGGTTATGTTCATAAACCCTAAACAGGAGGGAACGCTTCTCAAGGATGACAACTTTAAGTCAGCGGACAAGTTTGATAAGAGCGTTATTGTGACAGGCTCTATAGGTAAGATTGGATCATGCTGGGTAAAGAAGTCAAAGAAGATCAAGCTCATGACTTATGAGAAAGACACAGAGAAGGGAACTATTACTATAGTGGCTGATTCAACTGCTGAGTCAGACACAAACAAGCATCTTAGTACAGTTCAGCCAACATGCAAAGATGAGCTTGTAATCGGTGATAAGGTTAAGAGCCTTGCAGCTGGTTCACAGTATTATCTCTGCCCTATTATCAAGCTCCAGCCTGATTCAGATGAGACCGAGTTTACAGAAGAGGAAGCTCCAGCTCTTACAATTTTCCTCAAGAAAGATGTTCAGGTTGATCACGAATGGTTACCGAAGAAGCAGAGACATGATATCACAGCATCTAAGTATTATGGTGCTGCACTCACCAACGCTTCAAAGGTTGTACTTGCTAAGTTTAAGAAGTAAGGCGGTGGTCATATGATCATGACTGTCGATGAACTTAAGAAGTATGTAGACACCGAGGAGAAAGATTCAGTGCTTGAGGCTAAGCTTCAGGCACTGGAACTCCTGATCAGAAAATATACAAATAATAATTATCAGGACAGGAACAGGCGGTTTGTGGCTCCTGTGGACGCTGTGACAGGCTTTCAGTATGCATCAGAGCTGTTCAAGGTTGGCGACACTATACAGGTGTCAGAGTCACGCTACAACGATGGCTTGTACACCATCAAAGCTGTGGATATGGACAATGGACATATAGAGGTGAATGAGGAGCTTGTAAGCGAACCGGTCGTCATGGTGACAAAGATAGTATATCCGATGGATATCAAGCTGGGAGTTGCCAACATGCTTTCATGGGATTTGAACAACAGGGATAAGGTTGGTGTGCAGTCTGAGACCATCAGCAGGCACTCTGTGACCTATTTCAACATGGATGGCGACAATTCCCTCATGGGATATCCAAAGTCGCTTCTTGGCTTTTTAAAGCCGTACATGAAAGCGAGGTTTTGAACATGAGAGGAATAGGCGGAAATGCAGTTGCGGACATACAGATCAAGAGCATAACCAGAAATGAGATAGGTGAACAGGAAGTTGCATGGGTGTCAGAAGATACCTTGACCGGCTGGCTAGACCTCTCAGGCGGTGACAGTAAGTACGCAACATATAATGCCAAGGTGCAGGAATCAACGCACATGTTCATAGCTGATTATAAACGTCTCAGTGACATGATCAAGGCTGAGAACAGCCGTATGGTGGTTAATGGTCAGGTATATGACATCATGCTGATAGATGATCCGATGGGGATGCATGAGCAGCTTGAGATATATCTGAAGTACACAGGAGGGCAGTAATGGGAAATGTGGAGTTCACAGACAACAGAATAAAGGTTGAGGCGGCTCTGGATGATGCTGTTATTGCCTTTCTGTACGAAGCTGCCGGAGAGGTCGAGGCTCAGACGAAGAGAGCACAGACGAGAGTAGACACAGGACAGACAAAAGGTGCATGGACGCATCATGTAGATGAAGATAAGGGCGAGGCGGTTATTGGTAATCCTCTTGAAAATGCTATCTGGGAAGAATACGGCACAGGCGAATATGCTTTGAAAAAGAATGGCCGTAAAGGCGGATGGTGGGCTCCTGTGGGACCTGATGGAATGAGCTTGAAACAAGCCAGTAAGTTCAGTAAGGTAAAAAAGGATAAGGCAGGAAATATAGTAGCTGTTTTTACCTATGGTAAGAAGCCACTCAGACCTTTACAGAAAGCCTTCGACAAGACAAAGGGCAAGATCATCAGGCGACTTGGCTCTATTCTCAATCAGACGTTCAGTGAGTAAGGCGGTGATGGCATGACGACAGAGACATTATCATATATCAATAGCGTACTCACAGATGAGCTTGAGATTCCATACGCATTCATGGAGTGGCAGGATGACCCGCTGGAGGCATATTTTGTTGGTGAATATTCAGAAGGTGATACACCTGAGGAAGATGGATGTCAGGAAATAACATTCATCATAGACGGCTTCACAAGGGGCTCTTGGCTCAGCCTGGAGAAGTACAAGCAGAAGATAGAACAGAATATTGAACGAACGGCAATCCTTGCAAGTGGTGCGGGGGTTGCCGTTTTTTATGGGAATGCGTCCCCAGTGCCAACAGGGGATGCAGACCTCAAACGTATACAGATCAATTTGACTATTAAAGAATATAAGAATGGAAGGTGATTATATCATGGCAGATACATTAACTTATGAAGAGTTTAAGTCATCCGGTATCACAGACAAGACACCGAAGAACATTGTGTTTGGTGCCGGAACGATTCACAAAGGGCTCAGGTATGACGCATCAAAAAAGACATGGAACTTTGCTGAGTCTTTGATCGGTGCAACATCCGGCGGTACAAAGCTGTCAATCAAGCCTGAGCTCAAGGATATAGAGGTCGATGGTGCATCAGTTAAGGTTAAGGAGTTGGCAGTTAAGACAGGTGAGACAGCACAGATGGACACTAATATGGTGGAGCTGTCGCCTGAGACGATCAAGATGGCTATTATCGGACAGAATGGCACATCAACAGCGGAAGGATACGATGTGATCGAATCCAAGGCAAGAATCGAAAAGGATGATTATATTGAGAACTTCGGTTATATCGGAAGATTCTTAGATGGTCGTCCTGTTATCGTGATCTTTGACAATGCGCTCTGTACATCAGGCCTTGAGATAGAGGGCAAGAACAAGGAGAATGGCACATTTGCGCTGACTATGGAGTGCTATGCGGATCTGTCACCGGCAGCTGATACATTGCCATACCACATCTATCTGCCTACCGGTACGACAACGGAGCAGGTTCAGCAGTCTATAGATTCCAGTACAGAAGTAACAGACTAATTGACATAGAAAAGGAGAGATAATCATGGGAACAACCGAGATAAAAAAGAATAAAGATGTAGTAGAGAATACCGAAGTAGTAGAAGATGCCGAGGCAACAGAAGATGTGCAGGAGATCAAGCCATATACGCTTAGGAATCCCAAAGCAACAGATATAGCCGCATTCTTGAAGCTGTTCAGTAAGCTGGGAGTAAAGGACTTCAAAGACTCGTTCAGCGGCAATGGGTTCAAAGAGCTTATAGCCAAGGAGCGTGAGAAGGCTTCTGGTGATGGTGAGGATGATGAGGACACATCGAAGTTCCTTGAGAATGTGGGTATTGGTCTTGCATTCGAGCTTGTAGATGTGATCCTGACAAAGCTATCAGACTGTCAGCGTGAGGTATTTGTCTGCCTGTCACACCTGTCAGGAATGACAGTGGATGAGGTAGCAGATCTTGACCTCTCTGTATTCACACAGATGTTGTATGATGCGGTCACACTTCCAGGTTTTGCGGATTTTATCTGGGTTGTTTCAAACTTGTTCAAGAAGAGACAGTAGGCTATCTCAAGTTCATGGATCTGATATTTCGCAGATATGCGGATCCGTACACTCTGCTTGATACGATGATAGACAATCAGAGCTTTGATGAGTTTGTATGCACGTTTGTGCGTCTTGACGATGATGATAAGCTCTGGGATATGTATATTCACAAGTGTTGGGAAAATATATCATTCAATGACTTCAAGGCAAGGCTGTACGGCACATCAGGTGGCGGTTCACAGCCAGTCAGATCAGGGGCATTTGAGAGCAGAGGCGAGCTTGAAGCAACCATAAAGAATTCTATGTCAATCATAGAAAATTTTAAGCCATAGGGGCACACAGAACGTGTGTCTCTATTTTTTTATTATCGAGGAAAGGGGGTAGACCCTTTTGGAAGTATTTAAGATACTGGGAAGAATCGCAGTATCAAATGAGGATGCGAATGAGAAAATTGAAGAGACTGGCGACAAGGCAGAGAAGACAAGCAAAAAGATGAGTTCTGTGTTTGGCAATATCGGCAAGTTTGCGCTCAAGGCAGCAAAGGTAGCCGTTGTTGCGACAACAGCTATGGCCACTGGAATAGCTGGCATTACTGCTAAGGCTGTAAGCGAGTATGCGGACTACGAGCAGCTTGTTGGTGGTGTTGAGACACTGTTCAAGGACAGTTCAGATAAGGTTGTTGAGTATGCGAATAATGCATATAAGACGGCGGGGTTGTCGGCGAATGATTACATGGACACTGTAACGAGCTTTTCAGCTTCGCTGTTGCAAGGTTTGGAAGGCGATACAGCGCAGGCTGCCGAGTATGCGAATCTGGCCATAACAGACATGTCAGATAATGCCAATAAGATGGGCACCAGTATGGAGATGATTCAGAACGCATATCAGGGCTTTGCAAAGCAGAACTACACGATGCTTGATAACCTCAAGCTTGGTTATGGCGGCACTGCATCCGAGATGGCTAGACTTATCAATGATTCTGGTGTACTTGGTGACACCATGACTGTGACAGCAGATAATGTCAATAGTGTATCGTTTGATAAGATGATAGAGGCTATTCATGTTGTGCAGACTAACATGGATATAACAGGCACTACCGCAAAAGAAGCAGCCACGACAATACAAGGATCCATCGGCATGGTGAAGTCCGCATGGGCTAATCTGCTCATAGGTATGGCAGACCCATCTCAGGATATGGGAGTGCTGATGAATAACCTTGTTGATTCGGCTATGGCTGTAGCAGATAATCTTGTACCAAGGATAGCCGATACACTGCCGAGGGTGGTTACAGGTATATCAAGTCTTGCACAGAAGCTGGCACCGTACATACCGCCTCTTATTGAGCAGTTACTGCCATCATTGATACAGGGAGCGACATCGTTGTTGTCTGAGGTGGTCAATAATCTGCCCGGAATACTTGAGACATTACTGCCCGGCATAGGTGGGGAATTGGGACAGTCGATATCAACCGCTCTAAATTCTGTTTTTAGCACCCTGACATCGATTTTACCATCGATTCTGCAGTTGGTTGGACCTGTGCTGACAACACTGTCAACACTGCTTAATCTGCTTTTACCACCGATGATGCAGATTATTCAGGCAGTTTTACCGCCACTTACGAATCTGATCAATATGCTTTTGCCGCCGGTGACTCAGATTATTCAGTCTTTATTGCCTGTATTGATGTCTATTCTACAGCCTATACTTGGTTTACTGCAGCCATTTTTAGATTTGCTAACTCCGATCATTGATTTGGTGATGCAGGTGGTCGGACCACTGACAGATCTTATCAATATGATATTACCACCACTGGCGGAAATACTTTCGATGCTGATGGAAGATTACCTAAATGTGCTGCAACCAATCCTTGAATGGTATTGTAAGATGCTTTCAGGAACGCTTAAGTCTGCTATCAAGTTGATAGTTACAGCGATCAATAACTGTAAAGAATCATTTGCTGCAGCTTGGCGGGGAATCAAGAAGGCGTGGAACGCTGCACCAGAGTTCTTTAGTGGAATATGGTCAAGTATTAAGGGCACATTCTCTGCCGTAGGCACATGGTTCAGTGATATATTTGGCAAGGCTTGGGCTGGTATAAAGAATGCATTTTCACCGATGGTGAATTTCTTTAGCTCTACATGGCAGAAGATTAAGAATATATTTAGCAAGGTCGGAACAGCAATAGCAGACGGCCTGAAAGGTGCTGTGACATCAGCGGTCAATGCGATACTTAGTAAAGCTACAGGGATTATCAATGGCTTTATCCGGGCAATCAATTCGGCTATATCAGTCTTGAATAAGATTCCAAAGGTGTCGATATCGAGAATAGATGAGCTTGACGCTCCGCAACTTGCTGAAGGTGGTGTGCTTAAGCGTGGTCAGGTTGGTATCCTTGAGGGTAATGGAGCTGAGGCTGTAGTGCCACTTGAGAAGAATACTGGCTGGATCAGGAAAGTTGCGGAGGATATGGCAGATATAACAGGTGGAACACCTGTGGGAGGTGACTCAGAGTGCTTGAATGTACTGTATAAGATATTAGAGATCATTAAACATATAGATGATAATCTGTATGACCTGATAGTGAAAGCTTTGACTGATGGGGTAAGACTAAAGATAGACGGCAGGGAGTTTGGAAGGATGGTGAAGGCGAATGCTTGAACAGCTTAGATATGTGAATCACTTAGGTGAGACTATAGAGTTCGGGAAGAAGGGTATCTTTGCCAACTCAAACGATCTCAGAAACTACGAATATACATACGATAGCAGCAGGAACCGTGCCGAAAATTTCAGAACAGGGGTGGTCTCAAAGACCATCCCTGTTGTTATATCGGCAGAAAGTAAGAAGAAGTGTATCGATCTTAAGAATAGACTGTATGAAGTCTGTGAAAAAGACATCATAGCAGAACAGAAAGGGAAGCTCTATATAGGTGATTACTATCTTGAATGCTATGTGTTTAGTTCGGCGAAGAGCAATTATCTTGACGTGGCTACATCGATGAATCTGTCACTTAAAGTAGTAACAGATGGTGGCAGATGGATGAAGGAAGAGTTGCACAACTATAAGCATGTACCAGATAAGTTTATTGAAGGTAAAGGCTATGAGTATTGTTATGAATATGATTACAACTCAATTTCTGACAATATCAGTAAGCTTGAGGTGGACGACTTCAGAAACTGTGATTTTGTACTCAGCATACATAGTGGTGCTGTTAATCCAGTCATATATGTTGACAATCATTACTACAGCGTTAGGTGTGTTGTTGGCGATGGAGATAAGATCGTTATTAATTCTGCAGAGCTTACGATAACTCTTGTGAAAGCAGATGGAACCCGGGAAAACATGTTCAGATACAGGGACAAGCAAAGCGATGTGTTTGAAAAGATATCCCCCGGGAATCATCGTGTGATGTGGAATGGAAGCTTTGATTTTGATTTAAGTGTAATACATGAGAGAGGTGAACCAAAATGGACATAAGGTTGATATACACTGATGCAGACAGGGTAGAACAGGGATATCTCAGGAACTTCAGCGCAGATGTGGATGTTGCAAAGGATAAGGATTTTGAGATAACTGTAGCTAGGGATAATAACATTCTGCGAGGTGGCTCATGGTGGTATATCAACAACACAGAATACGGTGGCATAGTTGATAATGTTGGAGTTGTTACTGCAGACAGGGAGATTAGGTATACGGGCCGGAATCTCAGAGGCATACTTTGCGACAAGATTATTGAGCCACCGAATGGCGAAGACTACAGAATCGTAACAGGTGATGCAGTTACAGTGATCAATAAGCTCATTGAAGTGGCTGGACTTAGCAGCATATACAGAATGACAGGCGAATCATGGAATGTACAATCATTTCAGTTCAACAGATATGTGAGTCTCTATGATGGCATATGTGCGCTGTTGAGCACCCAGAACAGGGTCCTCAGGCTTGTGATTAAAGATGGATATGTGACTATGAGTAGTGCGGTGCCTTACGATTATACAGAGGATAAGGATTGTATGAGATCGGATATCAACTACAATATCACACAGGTCAAGAATGGATATAATCATCTTATCTGCCTTGGTCAAGGCGAGCTCAAAGACCGTCAGGTGCTGCACTTGTACGTTGATAAGGTGGGAAATATCACTGATACGCAGACATATAAAGGCTTGGAAGAACGCACAGCAATATATGACTATAGTTCGGCAGCAAATATTGATGAGCTTAGAACAGGCGGTATAGCAAGAATACAGGAGCTTAATGTGGACAGCTTAGATATGACACTACCAGATATGTCAATGCAGATTGGGGATATTACTGGTGGTACAGAGGATATTACAGGAATCACCGTCAAGAAACAGATAACAAATATCATAGCTAAGATAGATGATAACAGCATAGACATTGAATATTCGGTGTCGTAGCGGAAAGGGTGGAAATATGAAGATAATAACAGGAAAAACAGGGAAACCACATGTAACGAGTGCAGATGATAGAGCCTTGCACAGAGCAGAATGGGATGGCGATGGATTTTTGTCGGTCTCCCAGCCACCAGTGCTGGTTAATTCAACGACACTTAGAGTATATCCGTGTGACATTATGTTTCAGGGGTGCCATGCTAGGGTTACAGGTACATATGAAGATCTTACTTTCCCCAGTGGAGAAACAGGTAAAAAGCGAGTTGATATTCTTGTTGCAAGATACACGCTGTCAGAGGAAGGACTTGAGGATATGTCATTGCTGATCTTGACAGGGCAGCCTGTAGAATCCTCACAGGAGCCACAATCACCTGTGTATGAAACTGGCATAATAGCCAATAATGTAAGTGTCGCCGACATGCCGCTTTACAAAATTATACACGATGGAATAAATGCGAGTGGGCCAGTTGCGATTGCATCAACTTTCCCCCCACTTAGTAATAAATATACAAAAGAGGAGTCAGATTCAACGACAGAGAATATCATCCAGGAGATATCGAAAGTCGGAAAAACAGCCGCAAAGGCACAGTCTATTGCAAATGACGCAGCATCAATGGCTGAGGAAGCTATAGGTAGGGCTGAGGAAGCGCAGAGAACAGCAGACACTGCATCATCGAAAGCGGATAATGCACAGAACACGGCAGATGCTGCAAAAACAGATGCTGCTAATGCGCAAAGCTATGCGGAAAAAATTGCAACAAAAAGCCTTGTTATATCTGATATAGTAGGCGCAACAGCGACTATACCAGGAACTGACGCAGGAACGACACTTCAATATGCCGTTGATGTAGAGCTTCCAATGAATACGGGTAGAATATTAGTTATTCCTAAAAATATCCCTAGTGGTGTCACATACATGGGATATGAAGCTTCTTCAATAAATCAGACTACATATTCGATAACTGTAAAAGCAAAAAATACAAACAAAGCAGATTCAAATATAAGCTTAGTTGTAGTAGGAGTTGCAAGACCTAAGAATCTTATATAGGGGGTTGAGCATGTATATAAATTTTGAAACAATCATTCAGGTCGGAAAGGTGCTTGGAGCTCTTGTGCTGATAGGAGGGATACTCATATCAATATATAAATGGTATTCCAGGCAGAATGAACAGGATGTGGAGATTAAGAAGATGAAGGAAGAACAGTGTCTGCTTACATATGGTACACTTGCATGCCTGAAAGGTCTCAAGGAACTTGGATGTAATGGACCAGTCACAGAGGCTATTGACAAGATGGAAAAACATCTGAACAAAGCGGCACATGATCAGGAATAGGAAGGAGATATAATCATGGATAAGTTAGCAATATTATTATTAGTTGTTGCAGTAATTTGCACGTTAATCACAGTTATCACAGAGTTTACAAAAGAGGTTGGGATACTGAAGAAGATTCCAACCTCTTTTCAGGTGCTTATAACAAGTCTCATCATATGTGAGATATGCTTGTTTGTAGCATTATCATATTTCGATATTCGGCTGCTATGGTATTACCCTGTAGCTGTATTCTTTGGTGCTTTTATTATTGCATTCATCTGTACCAGAGGATGGGACTATCTGATCGAAATATTTAAGCGATTTTACAGAGGCGGAGATATGGAGAGAAAGGAGCGTGACGGGAAATGAATGGAATAGACATCAGTGCATGGCAGGGGGATGAAAATATAGACCTTGCCAAAGTGTCATACGACTTCTGCATCGTGAAAGCAACCGAGGGAACAGACTACAAGAACAGATACTTTACAGCGCATTGTGATAAGGTCCTGAGTAGAAAGAAGCTGCTGGGGGCATATCACTATGCCAACGGCGGAAATCCCCAGAAAGAGGCTGACTACTTCCTTGCATATGCAAAGAAGTACATCGGCAAAGCAATCCTCGTACTTGATTGGGAAGCAAAAAACAACCATCTATTTGGTGTCAAGGATCTGGAGTGGTGCTTGCAGTGGTGCAGTTATGTGCAGAAAAAGACAGGTATTAAGCCACTGATATACATCCAGAAGAGCACTATGGATGCAGTGAAGAAAACTGGTTTTGGTCTGTGGGTCGCTCAGTACCCAGATTATGTTGAGACAGGCTACCAGGAGCATCCGTGGAACGAGGGAAAGTATAATTGCTTGATCAGGCAGTATACATCAGTTGGCAAACTCTCAGGTTACAACGGTAACCTTGACCTCAACAAGGCATATATCAGCGCTGCGAGCTGGAATAAGCTGGCAGGCAAGGCTAAGATCAAGCCTACATCTACGACAGCAAAGAAGAGCGTTAACACGCTGGCTAAAGAGGTGCTGGCGGGCAAGTGGGGCAACGGTACTGATCGTAAGAATAGACTCACAAAGGCTGGATATGATTACAATAAGGTACAGGCAGCAGTCAACAAGCTCGTCAAGGCTTCACAGATGTCAGAGGACAAGATCATCAATGCAGTTGCTCATGAAGTCATCATAGGCAAGTGGGGCAACGGACAGGAGCGTATCAATAGGCTTAAGGCAGCGGGGTATAATCCAACTATAATCCAGAACAAAGTCAATGAGATTTTGAAGTAGAACAGAGAGCCCATCATAGCAATATGGTGGGCTTTTTTTAGGGGCAATTTAGGGGCAATTTAGGGGCAAAAAATTGATTTGCCATGATATGTTATTACACGAAGTACCTTCAAAAAGTAACGTATTTAAGCCATTTTGAGATATTTTGACATATCAATATATTAATTATAAAATAAACAATATGTATAAATGTATACAATGGAGGAGAGAGATGAATAGAAGGAGAACAAAAAAGGGGGCGTCGGATTCTACAGAAATGGTAGATACGATAGGCTTCAATATGCGGGATATCCGCAAAAACAGCAGATCTTCGAAGTATACGGTAAAGTATATGGTTGCGGAGATAAATGAGCTCCTGCCGGAGAATCATAAGATAACAGAAGGGATATATTACAAGTGGGAGAATGAGGAGAGGCTTCCGACAGCGCGGCACATTCCGGCTATAGCTAGTGTTCTCGGTGTGTCTGAGACTGCACTTTTTCACTGGCAGGGTATGAAGAATGGAACTGTCAACAGTAAATATAGTCAACTGGTTGAGAGCGTTAAAGCACTTGGAGATGACAAGACGGCTGATATAGCCTGGCTTGCATCGGGTTGGTCAGGTGACCTTAAAGCTCTGGTTGAATTTGACATGCTGTATGCAAGTCTGCCTGCGGAGGACAGACGGGATGTGGCATCTCTTGGAATAAGATTATATGATGTGTGCAGGAAAGAGGGCAGACTGAATCAGGATGTGCCATCTGTGGATTTCTCTTATTTGCAGCAGGCTCTCAGGGATCTGTGGGCATCAAAGTAAGATATAATTGCACAAATAAAAAAAATATCTTTGTTCTTTTTGACAAAATATCCAACTTGACATGGTAAAAATCAAAAAAATCTTGACTTGTGCACAAAAAAAGCTATGATAATATCAAGGGCAACCGATTGCGCATGGAGCGTTGCGCAAATGCGGAGATATGTGCTGAACAAAAGGAGACTTGAACATGGAGACAAAAGAGTCAGGCCAGAAGATGACCATTTCTGATGTGGCTGAGGCGTTAAATATATCTAAGACTACAGTATCGAGAGCGATTTCCGGAAAGGGAAGGATCGGTGCCGAGACAAGGCGGAGAGTTCTCGAGTATATAGAGGAGCATAATTATAAGCCAAGCGTTATAGCGAAGGGGCTGGCACAGTCAAAATCCTATAATATAGGATGGGTCATGCCGAGCGACTACAGCGTGGTGGATCTGCCGTTCTTTCAGAAGTGCCTGATGGGATTGCTGGAGATGGCTGCGCCAGTGGATTATGATGTGCTTGTGTGTACAGTGTCACCGGATGATATGAGCCAGTTGGAGAGAATTGTTGAGAATCATAAGGTGGATGGGGTTGTACTTGGAAGAACTCTTGTGAATGATGCCCCGGCAGAATATCTCAAGGAAAAAAAGATACCATTTGTTGTGGTTGGAAGTATGGATGATGACAATGTTGTCCAGGTTGATCATGATCACAGAAGTGCATGCCGTGAGCTTACATCTATACTGCTTGCCAAAGGAATGACTAAGGTAGCCCTCATGGGTGGCAATAAGAATCATGTGGTAACCCTCAACAGGTATAGAGGATATCTTGATGCGATGGAGGATATGGAGGTACCGGTAGATAACAGCCTGGTATACTTTGATATAGATAATTCCGTATTATGTGAACATGCCATTGAAGAGATAATGAAGCAGAAAGCAGAATGCATACTGTGTATGGATGATGGAATATGCCAGAATGTACTTAATATACTGGATAAGAAGGGCATAAAGGTGCCAACTGATGTGAGAGTTGCGTCATTCTACAACAGCTCACTTCTGAACAATTACCAGCCTGCGATCACATCGCTCCAGTTTGATCCGCGTGAGCTTGGAATGGTGGCATGTAAACTGCTGGTGGATTTTATAGAGGGCAACGAAGTTAAGAAGAAGACACATCTGGGTTATGAACTCAGATTAAAAGAGTCAACGAAGTAATTCATAGTTATATATCCTTCCTAGAGGGGCGTCAGTGTTTGGCTGACGCCCTGTTTTTATGTGAAAAGGGCCAGAATATGCGCAATATGCGCAAAAAATGATGCGCGACGGGCATGAAAATACACCATAGAATATTGCTGTTATAGCAATATTCTATGGTGTAACAAAGAGGAAAGTAATGAAAAAACGGCCTAAATGAGTGTAATAATGGCTAGAAAAGGAAATGAAACATGAAAATCTCACATATGGGATTGCGGATGATTAACAAATATTACCATATATAGTGCACAACGCAAACGGGTGCGCAAAATATAACGAACATGGAAACGTTTCCAAATGAAGCGGCTTGTGCAAAATGTATATTTTTTTATTTTAAAAGTTATATGAATTAGTAGTTGACAACAATAAACAGAACTGATAATATATAACCATAAAGAACAACCGATTGCGCACGGGAAACAATAAGGGCAACTAATTTTCTTATTATTTATTTAAAGAGGAGGACATAAGAATGAGAAAGAAAGTTTTATCATTAACACTTGTTGCTGCGATGATGGCAGGATGCCTTGCGGGATGTGGCAACGCAGATTCAAAGGACGAAGGAACAACAGCAGCTGCTGGCGACAGCACAACACAGGCTGCAGCATCAGATGATGCGATTCAGAACTTAATTGATGCAACAACAGGAACTGTAGATCTTTCGGTATGGGCTTCTGAGGAAGATCAGGATCTCACAACACAGGTTATTGAAGAATTCAAGAAAAAGTATTCAGATGTTGACTTCAACATCACACTCGGAGCCGAGTCAGAGTCAAAGACAAAGGATGATATCCTGGTAGACGTTGAGGCTGCTCCTGATGTATTCGCATTTGCTGATGACCAGATCAATGAGCTGGTTAAGGCTGGAGCACTTCAGCCGGTACAGGCTACATATACTTTTGATGTTGCAAACGAGAATGTAGCAGCTTCTGTTGAGGCAGCTTCTGTTGATGGAACATTATATGCATATCCAATGACAGCAGATAACGGATACTTCATGTTCTATGATTCATCAGTATTCACAGAGGATGATGTTCAGTCACTGGATGCTATGATCGAGGCAGCAAAGAAGGCAAATAAGAAGATTGCTATGAACGTATCAGATGCCTGGTATGTATACTCATTCTTCCAGGGTGCAGGTCTTGACCTTACACTTAACGATGACGGACTTACAAATACATGTACTTGGAATCAGGCAGGCGGTACAGACGTAGCTCAGGCAATTCTTGATCTCTTTAAGACTGGCGCATTTGTAGATATGGATGATCCTACACAGGCAACAGCAATCGCTGAGGGTACGATCTGTGCAGCAGTTAACGGAACATGGAGAGCGGCAGACGCTCAGGCAGCATGGGGCGAGAACTATGCAGCAGCTAAGCTTCCTACATACACAGTTGCAGGCAAGCAGGTTCAGATGGCTTCATTCTCAGGATGCAAGCTTGTAGGTGTAAACCCACATTCAAAGAACGTAGGCTGGTCAATGCTTCTTGCTGAGTATCTTACATCAGAGGATACACAGGTTACAAGATTTAAGCAGAGAGGCCTTGGTCCTTCAAACATCAACGCTTCAGAGTCAGAAGAAGTTAAGGCTGATCCAGCTATATCAGCTCTTGCAGCTCAGGCAGCATATGCAACACCACAGCGTGTAGGCGGCAACTACTGGACACCAGCTGAGACACTTGGTTCAATCCTTGCCCAGGGTAATCCGGACGGAACAGATCTTCAGAAGCTTCTCGACAATGCTGTAGAAGGAATTGAAGCACCTGTATCACAGGAGTAATCTCAATTAAGAAGTACTTTGAATAATATTTATAGGTTATAATGAGAATGCCTCATATGTCATTCGTGGCATGTGGGGCATTTTAAAAAGAGAGGAGCTTTTTCATGAAGAAAATATCAGGATTCTTTAAAGCCATAGGAAGATACTTCAAGAATTTTGGTGTTGCTTTTGCAAAAGGTGATATATGGGTTAAGCTCTCAGCGGTTATCATGGGTGCAGGTTACTTCGCAAGAAAGCAGATCGTCAATGGTTTGATCATGCTCATCGTTGAGGCTGCGTTTGTGTTGATGTGCGTAGGCTATGCGGCACCAAACCTTGCCAAATTTGGAACTCTTGGAACTGTAAAGTTTGAGCAGGTATTTGATCCACTCACCATGCAGACAACCACTAATAATTACGACAATTCTTTCCAGATCCTTCTCAATTCGGTGGTTGCGTTGTTCATCATTCTTATATTCGTGCTTTTCTACATTCACAATATCAAGACAGTGTACAAGCTTCAGCAGATGAAGGAAAATGGAGAACATATAAATACATTCAAGGAAGATATGAAGTCACTCTTCAACGAGAAGTTCCACATAACACTTCTCACACTTCCTACAATTGGTGTAGTCATAATGAATATTCTGCCGATACTTATTCTTATAGCGGTGGCATTTACCAATTATGACCAGCAGCACCTTCCACCAAACTCACTGTTTACATGGGTGGGCTTCAAGAACTTCGCAAGCCTGTTCTCAAACAGCATGACAGTTACATTTGGATATTCATTCAGAAAGGTTCTTGGCTGGACACTTGTATGGGCGGTCATGGCAACATTTACCACATTCATAGGCGGTATCCTTCTTGCCAAGGCGATCAATTCCAAGACAACCAAGCTGCCAAAGATGTGGAGAACACTTTTCATCATATCAATAGCAGTTCCACAGTTCGTAACACTGCTTTTGGTTAGAAACTTCTTTGCTGATTCAGGTATTGTGAACACTATCTGCTCAAATATTGGTATCACAGACATGCTTAAGCATGCAGGACTTGTCGGTGAGCATCTTACATATATACCGTTCCTGACCGATCCTCACTGGGCAAAGGTAATGATCATTCTCATCAATATCTGGGTCGGTGTTCCATACCAGATGCTGATCGCAACAGGTGTTCTGATGAACATACCTACAGATCAGATTGAGAGTGCAAAGATTGATGGAGCAACAAATTTCCAGGTGTTCTGGAAGATCACAATGCCATATATCCTGTTCATTCAGGGCCCGGCACTTATAACAGACTTTGTAAAGAATATCAACAACTTCAACGTAATCTACCTGCTCACACAGGATGTATTCGTCACACAGAATCAGGCGCTTGCCAATTCGCATGCAAAGGAAGTTGACCTTCTTGTTACATGGTTGTTCAGACTTACAAATGAATACTACGACTACAAGATGGCATCTGTTATCGGTATCATAGTATTTATCATATGTGCAGCATTTACACTTATATCATTCTCAAGAATGATCTCAGGAGATAAAGAGGAGGAGTACCAGTAATGAAGAAAACAATAGGTTCGATCGTTAAACATATCGTATTACTTGTCCTCGCAGTTATCTGGCTGGTTCCGATCATCTGGCTGGTTGTCACCTCATTCAGCGGATATAAGGGAATCAACACAGCGCATTTCTTCCCAACTAGCTGGTCTATGGACAACTTTGTTCAGCTGCTCACAAGACCTGACTCGGTTGTGCAGTATGTGTCATGGTTCAAGAATACACTTATCATTGCAGTATTTACATGTATCATCTCTACTATATTTGTAATTATGGTCAGCTATGCGATGAGTTGTATGAGATTCAACGGCAGAAAACAGATCATGAGTGCGTCGCTGATACTCAACATGTTCCCTGGCCCACTTCTCATGATAGCAATTTACTTTATCCTGAAGATGCTGGGACTTACAAACAGCCATTTCGGTATGATCATAGTTTACTCAGCGGGATCGGGACTTGGATTCCTCATCATGAAGGGATTCATGGACACAATACCAATGTCACTTAAGGAGGCTGCCAGACTTGAGGGCGCTTCGGAGGCAAAGATATTTATGAAGGTAATTCTTCCTCTGTGTAAGCCAATAGTAGTGTATCAGGTAATCAGTTCTTTCCTTATACCTTGGGGCGATTTTGTATTCGCAAAGCTTATGCTCAACTCAGGAGTTTCGAAGGACTGGACAGTAGCTATAGGTCTTTACAATATGCTTGAAAAATCACTGGTCAACAAATACTTCTCAGTATTCTGTGCCGGCGGTATCGTGGTAGCTATCCCTATCTCAATACTGTTCGTCATCATGCAGAAGTACTATGTAGAGGGTGTAACTGGCGGTTCTGTAAAGGGTTAAGGCGGACGGTCTGAGAGAAATGAGAAAATTTATTTTGGGCAGGTGTCTGCGTACCGGATGGACCACATATGGATGGTGGTGTGGATGCCTGCTATAATTAGCCCTAAAATAGGGCAGACAGGATGAAAAATGAGGATATTGTCGCTTATTTGGGGACAATTATCTTTAGATCAAAAGGTTACAACATATACGAAATAGGAGATTTAAGATATGGAGAATACATTTATTGTAAACATTATCCATCGTCCTGAGATGGTTCCTGAGTATGCCGAGAAGGTTACAGGCCATGGTCAGGCAGAGGATATCGGAAGAAAAGCTCTCCTCACAGAGTCACTGGACATATTCAAGTTCCAGCAGGAGACAGCTCACAAGAACGGACTCAAGACTACTATTCAGATGACATATGCCAGTCTTTTCAATGAGGAGGCTGTGTCACTGGCAAAGGAGCACCACGAGAAGTACGGAGATGAGATAGCACTCTCTCTTCTTGGGCTTCCTTGCACAGAGTTCAGAGAGAAGTACAAGACCAAGGATTTCTGTATCTGGATGTTCTCAATGGAGGACAAGAAGAATATCGTTGATGACGTATTTGGAAAGTTCCATGATATATTTGGCTTCTACCCTGAATCAACTGGTTCATACTACATGGACGCAGAGCTCACAAACTACATTAAGGAGAAGTACCCATCAGTTAAGTGTGCAGTTGCAACATGCTGGGAGGAGGGTCCTAAGGCTTACCACACATGTAACAACTCATGGTACACACTGTTCGATGGCGGCCCATGGAATCCGTGGATACCTTCAAAGCAGAACACACATGCACCTGCAGCAAATGAGGCTGAGGACAGCGGAATCGTTGCCATCCCGCATCTTTCAAGAGATCTGCTGGCATGCTATGATGGAAATGGTTCTAACTTTGGTACACATCCACAGAACGTTCTCCGTGGAATGATCTATGACAGCAAGACATGGGAGTACCCATATCTGTACAACCTTATCGACCAGTATCGTCATCTGGCTAAGTTCAACAATGGATATTCATACAACATGATGTTCGTTGGACCAGGCTGGCTGAACAAGATGGGACGCTGGGAGGCTCCATACGAGCTGCTCAAGAAGAGCTACGAGGATGGAATGAAGTATTATGGCGACCTGAAGAAGGAAGGCAAATGTATCGACATGACAATGGCTGAATTTGCTGACTTCTACAGAGAGAACAAGACATACGAGGAGCCTGAGTGTGCTCTTTGGAAGGATATACTGTACGGATCAGACAAGCAGATATTCTGGTACTGCGATCCATACATGAGAGCCCAGATCAACATGGATCAGGGCGGTGCGATCGTTGACCTCAGACCATACGCTGCAAAGCTCAACTGGCCTGTAGGTATCGGAACTCCACATGTTCAGGATGCTTCATATCCATTCCTGATCCAGGAGAAGTACAGAGCAGGATATTTCACACACTATGCTGGAGAGGGTACTGTAAGAAGTGCCAAGATCAGCTACAAGGGTGAGGAGGTCGACCTCTGTCTGTGCAGAACAAAGGCAACATTCTCGCAGGAGGAAAGCACAAGAATCCTTACACTTGACCCAGTGGATATCGAGTTCTACGATCTGACAGTTAAACTTCAGACAAAGATATATTTTGAGGAGGGTTCATCCAAGATAAGACATGAAAGAACTATCCTCGAGATGAGCAACCCTGATGCAGAGGTTGAGATCAATGAGTACATGGTGGCATGCTACGGTACAACAGAGTACCCAGAGGACATGACAGGAATCACTCTCACAGCAAAGAATGCTTCAGAGAGCAAGTCACTCACATATGAGTACAGGTGCAGAGAAGAGGATCTCGCAGGCGCCGATGAGGTGTCAGCAGTTATACCTGCGATCGAGACAAAGGCTGCCATGGGAGCATCTGGCAGCGATGCAACAGGATATTTCAAAGAGGGATATGCGTTCTCGCCAATGTTCACTCTTGGTTATACAAAGACACTTAAGGATAAGGAGGTATTTTCAACATGGCTCAGTCTGGAAAAGGCAAATTAAATTACAGATGTCCAATGTGTTTTATGAGAGATCTGGATATAGATATGTTCTATGATAAGGACAAGAAGGAATACTACTGTATCCGTTGTCAGTATGTTGGACCAGAGGAGGACGTTCTGGCAAAGAACGAGCTCATCAGAATAAAATATGGAAGAATGTATGACAGGATTACATTTGACGACTAGGTGACAGATGTCATCTTGATAGAAGGCCGCCGACAGATGAAGATGAACTGGTACATCAGGAGTATGCAGAACATTTTTCTTCGGCGGCTGTTCTTGGTTATAACGGGCAGTAAAATAAATGCAGGTGAAGGAGACAAAAATATGGCAGATTATATAAAGGGCGTGGATCTCTCCGCTGTTGCCGAGGTTGAAGAGCTGGGGGCGAAATATTATGACGATGGTGTGCAGGGAGATATATTTGACATACTTAAGAACTATGGTGTGAATTCTGTGAGACTTCGTCTGTGGAATGATCCGTACACGGAGGACGGCGTACCTTATGGTGCGGGCACAAATGACCTTGAGGTATACAAGAAACTCGCGAAGCGCGCTATGGATCATGGAATGAGCATTCTGCTTGATTATCACTACAGTGATTTCTGGGCTGACCCGGGCAAGCAGAGGGTGCCAAAGGCGTGGAGAGGCATGGATGCGGATCAGCTTGAGCAGGCTGTGTACGACTACACAAGGGAGACTCTTTTAGAGATGAAAGATGCGGGCGTTCTCCCTCAGCTTGTTCAGGTTGGAAACGAGCTTACAAACGGACTGATGTGGCCGCTTGGGCAGAAACCAGAATATGACAATATCGCGAAGTTTGTGAGCGCAGGAATAAGGGCGGTCAGATCGGTTGACTCTGATATTCCGGTTATGATACATCTCGACAATGGCGGCAATAATCCTATGTATGTGGACTGGTTTGATAACTACATGGAAAGAGGAGAAAATTTTGATATAATTGGAATGTCGTATTATCCGTTCTGGCATGGAACCATGAAGGAGCTGGAGGCAAATATGCGGGATATGGCGGATAGATATGGCAAAAAGATAGTTATTGCTGAGGTTTCCATGGGATTTACCATGGAAGACTATGCTGACTATGAGAAACTGGGGCCTGACGATAGAAAGGGCTATGCCACAAAACCTTCACTGGTGGAGAATCTTGACTACCCTATGACACCTGAGGGACAGGCGGAATTTATGAACGACATAATGAAACTGATAGATGATGTTCCTGGTGGCGATGGCTTTTATTATTGGGAGGCAGGCTGGATACCAGTACCGGGAAGCGGCTGGGCTACGGAAGGTGCTCTGTCATATATAGAGGAGTCTGGACCATGCGGAAATGAATGGGCAAATCAGGCACTTTTTGATTATGACGGACATGCTCTGCCGGCACTTAAGACTATACGTGATTACAAGCCGCTGCACAGCGACTATCCACTTAAGTGAATTATGGGGACGGAGGTGTCTGTCCCCTCCGTCCCCGTGGTTTCTGATAGTAAAGTACATATTTTTGATACATTTGGATATGTTTTGGTTGGGCGGGTCTGTGTATAATATATACAGATGCGCCCTTTTAATATATTTGGCAAATTTACAGATGGGGGACAGGACGGGTTGTTCTGATTGATCAGGAGGTAAGGTATGAAAAAAGTAGCATTGTTCATGGATGGCTGGAAGAGGTATTTCACCTACGCCTGGCCACTGGGATTTATGCAGAAGATAAAGGAAGCCAGGGCTGATGTGAATTTGTACATATTCAACAGCAATGGCAATTGGAACAGGGACGACGGTTACAGCTATGGAGAATACAATATATACAATCTTCCGGAGCTGACAGACTTTGATGGGATCATAATATCTGTCAACAATATTAAATATCCGGAAGTCACGGCGGAACTGCTGGACAGGATAAGGAAGAGCGGAGTTCCGGCTATAAGCCTCGAGACTGCTTTTGATGGTCTGCATTTTGTGGGTATAGACAATTATGATGCCATGTATGACATGACTCGGCATATGATAGAGAAACACGGTGCGAAGAAGGTGTGGTATCTTGCCGGACCGAAGGACAACTATGAGGCTCAGGAGAGATGCCGGGCATTCAGGGACTGTATGGATGAATATGGCCTGACTGTGGATGATGAGGATGTCCTGTTTGGAGATTTTGGTTTCAATGACGGTGTGACGGGATTCGAGGAGCTACTCAGAGCACATGGACATACGTGTATAAAACACGAGAAGGACGGACCGGATTACGGCGGCCCTGCGGAGGTGTACGGTGAGATAACCAGTGGCAGTTTTGCGGATTCTGCTCCGAATGCCGAGGCTTCGAATAATGAGGAGATGGACGATAGAAGGCTGGAAGAACGGGAGATAGTGAAGAAGATCCTTCCGGATGCAATAATCTGTGCAAATGACAACCTGGCTGTGGGTGTATGCAACAGAGCTGAAGCACTTGGACTTTCAGTGCCAAAGGATTTTAAGGTTACAGGATTCGACAACTTTGATAAAGCAGCGTACTATACGCCGCGCATAACAACGGTGAGCAGGATCCGTGAGAAGATCGGAGCTGCGGCTGCAGAGATCATGTTGAATATATGGGCGGGAAACAATCCGGATACCAGCTCCTATATAGATTATAATTGTATATTTACGGAGAGTTGTGGCTGTGGCACGGATGCTATGCTGAACGGCAGACAGTACCTGAAGAATTATATAATGGGAGTTGTGGAACGCGAGGAGATAGATGAGAGCACACTTGACTTCACGCATTTGCTCAGCAAATGTGGTGATTACAGTGGCCTTTATCCATGTGTACAGACGGCATATTCACAGGCAGAGTGTAAGAAATGCGTTATGGTTGTCGACAGATCCCTTGTGGAGATGGGGGAAGCTGGCCCGACTCTCTCAGCAGCATACGATGAGGATGTATTTGCTGTGAAAGGCTATCCTCAGAGAATGCAGATCGTGTACAGGCAGGGCATAGCTGATGACGGTGACGATACATACCATAGTATGTTTCCTCTTTTGGATGATGAGACAGGCGGCAATATATTTTTATTTGCGCCATTTCATTTCGGAGAAAAGGCAGTTGGGTTCTGCTGTGTCGAAAATGGATATTACCTCATGGATAAGCAGCTTTGGTCAACTGTAATGAGCGAAGTGAATGTAGCCATGATAAACCTGTTCAACAAATGGAGGCTAGAGCAGATCAATCAGGAGCTTACGGCGATATCCATAAAGGATCCACTTACCCAGATATATAACAGGGAAGGTATGAGACAGATCGCCGCAAAGGCATTTGACAAGGCTGCGGGTCAGGGCAGGGCACTTCTCATAATGTTTGCCGATATGGACAAGCTCAAATATATAAATGACACTTATGGTCACGAGTACGGAGACAAAGCTATAAGGAGTGCCGCAAGAGCCATAGCAGGTGGAGGCGGAATAAGCAGTATTCCGGTTCGATACGGCGGAGATGAATTTGTATCCATATCTATATATGATGAGACGGAATCTCCTGAGGAAAGAAAGACGGCGATCCTTGAGAAAGCCAGGGAGATAGCTACACAGGAGAAGCTTCCATTTGCCTTGGAGTTTAGTATAGGTTATGTTATAACAGACCCGGATGGTGATAAAACCCTTGAGGAGTATGTGAGGGAGGCGGATCACAGCATGTATCAGGAGAAGATACAGAGAAGGGTAAGCAGATAATAATAAAAAATTATCAAAAAATGGAGAATCAGGTTTTATGTGCTGATTCTCTATTTTCATTTGGTATGTTATAATTAACTGTCATGATCCAATTCGCCGTTCGCCAATCATGCAAGCGTGTTGGCTCACTTGCGCTCATTATATCATATCGACTGTCGGCTCAATGAGGACATTCGCATTATGACGTCTTGCGCAAGCGCATCCGTCGCAATGCTCATTATATCATGTGGACACAACGTGGATTATTTATATTAGATACTTAGGATCAAAAGGAGGATATACAATGTTTAAGAATGTAACAGACACAGTATTTTATGTGGGTGTGGATGACAAGAACATAGACCTGTTCGAGAATCAGTACATCGTGCCAAACGGAATAGCGTACAACTCATATGTCATCATGGACGAGAAGATAGCTATCATGGACATGGTGGATGCAAAGTGTGCAGACCAGTGGTTTGCAAATGTGGCAGAGGTGCTTGGCGACAGAAAGCCGGATTATCTCATCATATCCCATCTTGAGCCGGATCATTCCGCCAATCTTGGTGATGTGCTTGCAAAGTATCCGGATATCAAGATCGTGTCGAATGCCAAGCTTTTCGGAATGCTTCCAAATTTCTTCGAGGTTCCTGTGGCTGACAGAAGCGTGACAGTTGCGGAGGGACAGACACTCTCACTTGGAAGCCATACGCTCCAGTTCTTCATGGCTCCTATGGTCCACTGGCCTGAGGTTATGGTCACATATGAACAGAGTGAGAAGATACTCTTCTCAGCGGATGCATTTGGCAAGTTCGGCACTCTGGATACCGACGAGGACTGGGCATGCGAGGCGAGAAGATATTACTTCAATATAGTAGGAAAGTATGGAATGCCTGCACAGGCACTTCTGAAGAAGGCAGCAGGACTGGATATCCAGAAGATATGTGCACTCCACGGACCAATCCTCACAGAGAATCTTGAATATTACATAGGCAAATATCAGCTGTGGTCAACCTACACACCTGAGGATGAGGGAATCTTCATCGCATACTGCAGTCTCCATGGCAACACAGAGAAGGCTGCAAAGAAACTGGCGGAGATACTTGAGGCAAAGGGTGCGCCAAAGGTTGCGATATCAGACCTCTCAAGGGATGATATGGCAGAGTGTATAGAGGATGCATTCAGATACGACAGACTGGTTCTGGCAGCCCCAACATATGATGGCGGTGTGATGCCTGTCATGGCGGATTTCATCAACCACCTGAAGATGAAGGCGTACCAGAAGAGAAAAGTGGCATTCATTGAGAATGGTTCGTGGGCTCCAATGGCAGCCAGGCTCATGAAGGAACAGATGTCAGCGATGAAGGATATAGAGATCGTGGACGAGCACGTGACCATAAGGTCTGCGTTCAAGCAGTCGGATGTGGCAGCACTCGAGGCGCTGGCTGACAAGTTGTTATAAAAGATACAGTAAAGTAAGTCTGGAACCGACTTACATATGTAGTTATTATTTATCAGACAGGTGAGTTGCCAAAATAAAGTTGTTATACAGAGTTGCTATACATATCGTGAGCAGGGAATTTGAGCTCGCCGGTCCTTAGGTGGCGCTGTGAGGCGGCACCTTAGTACCGCTGCAGGGCGAAATAAGCGGAAGCAACCCAGCGAATGATATGTATAGCAACTCTGTGTTCAAAGAAAAATTGGCAACTCACCGTCATATCAATAATATAAGGAAGGTGTAAGACATGGCTAAGTCCATGGTTTCCGGTAAGCCCCTCAGTCTGATGCTGCAGTTTGCCACCCCGCTCTTGCTCGGCAATCTGCTCCAGCAGACGTACAACATAATAGATGCGGCTATTGTGGGGCAGATACTGGGAGATAAGGCTCTGGCGGGAGTTGGAGCAAGCAGCAGTATACAGTTTCTGGTTCTGGGATTCTGTATGGGCTGTTGCGCAGGATTTGGTGTTCCTGTTGCAAAGTATTTTGGTGCAAATAATCTGCACAAGATGAGAAAGTATATATTTAACGGCGCGGTGCTGACGGGCATCATAGCGTTGATAGTCACGATTGTATGTTCGGTGTGCTGTAATCAGATACTTCATCTGCTTTCGGTTCCGCAGGATATATATGACAAGGCATATGCTTATCTTATAGTTATATTCCTAGGAATTCCGTTCACACTCATGTACAACTATCTGTCAAGTGTGCTCAGGTCTCTGGGAGACAGCAGAACGCCGTTCGTGTTTCTGGCGTTCTCGGCAATACTCAACATATTCCTTGACCTGTTCTGTATAGTTGTCCTTAAATGGGACTGCGCCGGTGCGGCTATAGCAACCATCACGGCACAGGCGGTGAGTGGAATATTGTGTCTTGTATATATCTTCAAGAAGGTTCAGATCATGCATCTTGAGGCGGAGGACAGGGAGATAGAGGGCTCTGCAGTGAAGGAACTTCTTGTCATGGGAATTCCGACAGGCCTGCAGTTTTCCATAACCGCCATAGGAAGTATGGTCATGCAGTCTGCAAATAACAAGCTGGGAAGTGTGTATGTGTCAGGCTTCACAGCCGGTATGAGGATAAAGCAGTTCACTATGTGTCCATTTGATGCATTTGCAACGGCGGCATCTGTGTTCTGCAGCCAGAACCTTGGCGCCGGACAGGCAAAACGTATAAAACAGGGCTTGTGGCAGGCGATAGCAGTCGCAGTGGGATATGGATTGATAGCAGGACTTATCATGATATTCTTTGGCAGACCGCTCTCAATGATATTTGTAAAGAAGAGCGCAGTCGACGTACTTGATGCCTCTGCGAAATACCTTAGATGTATGGGATTCTTCTACTGGAGTCTCGGTATACTGAACGTGGCGCGTATGGTGACACAGGGACTTGGATATTCCGGTCGGGCTATATTCTCAGGTGTTACAGAGATGGCGGCCAGGATCATAGTGAGCCTGGGATTTGTCGGAACATTTGGATTCACGGCCATCTGTTTTGCTGACCAGACAGCGTGGGTCACAGCGACCATCTATATATTGCCGACATGTCTTTACTGTGTGAAGAAGTCCACGGCGAAGATTGCTGCGGCAGAGTGATAAATCTTAACCTGATTTTAATCTTTCTCATATTTTAGATTAATCATCGGTTGGTATAGTAACAACATCAGTTGATGATATCAGCAGCAAACGATAAGAAAGATGACAGATCATCGGAAGACGATGAAACTAAGATAATGAGAAAGGGTGCAAAGATCATGGATAAACTGGAAAAGGTAGAAAAGTTAAGAGAAAAAACAGGCGTAAGTTACGAGGATGCGAAGAACGCTCTGGAGGCATGTGATTATGACCTGCTGGATGCGATCATTTATTTGGAGAAGCTGGACAAGGTGAAAGCTCCTGAGGTGGAGAGCTTCACCACGGGTGCAGAGCAGCAGACCTCAACAGAGTTCGAGCAGGCACAGCGGACATATACAAACGACTGCAATAAGGTGACATTTGGACAGATGATGGACAGATTTTTCAAATGGTGCGGCAAGGTGTTAAAGAAGAGTGTGGACAGCACATTCATAGTAGAACGCAAAGGCCAGACCATGATAAACGTTCCAGTGCTGGTGCTTGTGATCGCACTTATACTTGCATTCTGGGTAGTGCTTCCACTTCTTGTGGTAGGTCTCTTCTGTGAGTGCAGGTACCATTTTGAAGGAATCGGCGACATCAACGTAAACCTTAATAGCGCATGTGACAAAATGGCAGACTCAGTTGACAACCTTAAGTCCGACGTCAACAACAAGTAATCAGAAAGATATATAAAAACAATATCAACACAGAATAAAAAGCTATATGTAATAAAAACAACATATATATCAAGTTGGTATAAACTGAAAAAGAAAAATATTAAAAGTAAAAACAGACATAAAAAAGATGAAAACAGGAATATCTTTTGCCGATATTCTGTTAATTACCAGCTGATATAGTTTGGCTTTGAGAATGTAATGTCTGTGAAATATACCTCTGCAATGGGTAGCCGTGGCGACTGAGCTTTGGTGCTTCTTGCCGAGGCAGAGACCACAAACGTCCTTATCGCGGTCGGCGCCGAGTGCAGATAGAAGCAAGCCAAAGCGAAGAAAGATAGGCGTAATTGCAGAGGTATATTTCACAGGCTTACTTCAAAACCAAACTATATCAGCGTCCGTCATAAAAGAAAGGAAAAAGATATGGCACAGAAGATTCTCATTGTGGAGGATGAAGAGAAAATTGCAAGATTCGTTGAGCTGGAGCTGCTGCACGAGGGATACGAGGCGGAGAAGGTATTTGATGGAAGAACAGGGTTGGACAAAGCTCTGTCCGGTGGCTTCGACCTCGTGGTGCTGGATGTGATGCTTCCGGGACTCAACGGTCTGGAGGTGCTTCGAAGAATCCGCAAGGAGAGTGATGTGCCGGTCATCATGCTGACCGCGAGAGATGCGGTCATGGACAAGGTATCTGGTCTTGATGCCGGTGCAGACGATTATCTCACCAAGCCATTTGCCATAGAGGAGCTGCTTGCCAGGATAAGGGTTGCGTTGAAGAGACGCGGAGTTGCGGAGGTTCACACACACAGGATAGAGATCCGTGGAGTGTGCATGGACACCGACAGGCATGAGGTTACAGTGTGCGGCGAGATAGTTGAGCTGACAAACAGGGAATTTGAGCTGCTGAGAACACTCATGGAGAACAAGGACATCGTTATGGACAGGGAAAAGCTGCTGAATGCGGTGTGCGGATACGATTACCTTGGAGAGACAAACATCATAGATGTGTATGTGAGGTATCTGAGAACAAAGATAGATGACAGATTTGGCGTGAAGCTCATCACAACGGTCAGGGGCGTCGGATATGTTATCAGAGAATGACCAATGTGAATACCGGCACGGAGCAGACAGATATGTGACAAGCCAGCAACGCATGGCACGGATACGCACAGATAGAGAGAAAATACATGGGAAAGAAAACTAACGAAAACAAAAGAATGTCATCGATAGCCAGAAGGATAAATATGAGCTTCTGGCTCAAAGAACTGGGCAATGTGATACTTATAGATATCGTCATTGCCTTTCTTATTGTAAGTGTATTTGCCGTGTGGGGAAGAAAGCAGCTTCCACAGGGCGTGGGCGGAATGAGATACTACGTTGAGAAGAATGAAGATGGCGGGGCTTATGAGTATATAATAGAAGGATCAGATGAGAAGAAATACAGATATGACGTTAATATCTTATGGGAGATCATAGAGATCCCGAGCATTATATTGCTGGGGATGGAGACAATAGTGTTGTTTATTGCGTTGTTCAGGACGGCGGATGTCAGAAGGAGATTGAAACCGTTGAATGATCTGGCGGTGACGGCTGAAAAGCTCAGTAAGGAGCCGATGGATCACAATAAGATAGACGATCTGGAGAAAGCCATATCACACCTGTCTGCGGATGACGACGAGCAGGTTATACACACCGGAGACAAGGATCTCCAGAGCATAGAGATCGCGCTCAACAATCTGCTCAGAAATATGAAGGAAAATGAGAAACGTCAGATGAGATTCGTGTCGGATGCTTCCCACGAGCTCAGGACGCCTATTGCGGTTATCCAAGGATATGTGAACATGCTCGACCGCTGGGGCAAGGAGGACGAACAGGTTCTGGAAGAGTCCATAGAGGCATTAAAAAATGAATCCCAGCACATGAAGGAGCTTGTGGAACAACTGTTATTCCTGGCGAGGGGCGACAGTGGAAGGCAGCACCTGAACATGGAGAAAACCGATCTCAACCGCATGGTAAGTGAAGTGTGGGAGGAGTCAATGATGATAGACGAGAGCCACAGATATGAGTTCCGTGGTACTGAGAATGAGGCGTGTGTGCTCGGCGATGTGGCGATGATCAAGCAGTCCGTCAGGATATTTGTCCAGAACGCGGCGAAGTATTCTGAACCCGGCACGGCCATAATACTCGGTGTAAAAGAGGAGCCCGGTTATGTCAGTTATATGATAGAGGACGAGGGAACCGGAATGAATCCGGGCGATCTGGCTCATATATTTGACAGATTTTACCGCTCGGATGAGGCTCGGAATAATGAGACCGGAGGCTCAGGTCTTGGCCTGTCCATTGCCAAATGGATCGTGGATGCCCACGGAGGCACCATACAAGTCATATCCAGAGCGGATATAGGATCAAGATTTGTTGTGAGATTCCCTAAAATTGTTTAATAAGAGAAGCTGCATATACTTATTGGTAATCTGAGTATCTATGGTTGCTGATCAATCCAAGAATCCAGCCTGCACTTCCTAAAATTATGTATTCTTTCATAAAAGAGGCGAGAGTCTTAACTGAGTGAACATCAATATACCATGGTATGATAGCATTAAAGAGATTTCCTCCGCTAAGAGACAGGATGATCAGTGTAAATGATAAAATGATGGCTATGGTGATGTTCTTCGCTGTATATACTGCACCGTAATATAAACCGCAGAAGCAATATATTATAATAAGATTTTTGACTATAAATCTTTCTGGGTAGAGAATTGTCCTGCAGAACAACAACGATGTTATGGCACACATTAATAAAGACAGGTATAAAAAGGGAATAATTGTTTCTACCCATTTTATTCTGTGGGTTATGTAAAAAAGTTCCCGGCTGGGGCTATATACAAACGGCATAAAGGTTATTGTATATAGCAGCATAACGCACACAGGATATGCTACACAGTAACACTGCTGCAGTGCGTTTTCTTTATCCTGCGGATCAAGGTTTTTCATCATCATAAAGCCCGTAATAGCAGCTAAAATAGCGATAATTACACAGAGTATCATTCCTTTACGCAATATAAATAGTGAGTTGTGTATTCTTTGCGCCATAGTTACACTCCGTTCCTGTAAGACTTAAGAATATACATGTAGCCATCCTCCAAAGTGGGATCAGGTGATGTGAGCTCTTGGGTATCGATAGGGCGGGAAGCCAAAAGCCTGGTCATGGCTGTTTTGATTCCATCTGTAGTGTCTTTTGCGATTATATAGCCTTGATTGATAATTTCTATATAGTTACATAAAAACTCCGCATCGTCTACAATGTGCGTGGATATAATAATTATCTTGTCATCACAATTGGTCTGTTTTATAAGATCCCTGAATCTGAGTCTTTCCTCAGGATCAAGACCTGCTGTCGGTTCATCGCATATTATTATAGGGGGATTGCCAAGAAAAGCCTGGGCGATTCCAACACGTCTCACCATTCCGCCAGACAGAGTATGAGCCTTTTTGTCAATATAACTTGATAAATTGACACTTTCTATAACTGCTTCGATGTCTTTGTCAAGACTACATGATGAAATACCCTTGGAAAATGCAATATAACGCATACATTCTCTTACGGTCATTCCGGGAAAAAGGCCAAATTTCTGAGGCAGATACCCGATATCAACAGAATGTATATTTGCTCCGTTCAGGAGAATGCTTCTGGTAGCTGACGGATATAACCCAATAAGGGATCTCATGAATGTGGTTTTGCCGGCACCATTAGGACCGAGCAGTCCGTGTACTCCTGATTTAAAATTACAGTTTAAATTGTGAAGAATTGTGTTTCTTCCCAAAGTAGTTGTCATATTTTTTATTTCCAGCATAAGAATCCCCCTTTATCTGAACGGATACAAGTTACTTTATTCTGTTGTTTCAGTGATGCCAAGTTCGTCGTATACATCTTCCTGAATCTTTTGAAGTTCCTCATCGGTGAGAATTGAATCAATATTGTACCAATTACCTGTCTGTATATAATTGGTGTAGTAAATATCCAAATTACCTGCAGCATCAAACATCATCATGTCAGAACCGTACATATATGCATTTCTGTGTATTGGTTGTATCAGGATTGTTTTTCCGATAAGGGAATAATCAGTTGCCTTTTCTTCAGGTGTATAGTTTATATATTTTTTTATCTGGCTTGTTATGTAATGATTTCGACTCGGATCTGTGTCCGCGCCAATATATGGGAAAATGTATCGCACATTATCAATAATCTGTTCGCTCCAAAATATGCCGGAAACAATGCTTAGCTGATTACTGAAACCACTGAACGTGTCACCGGACATGTTGAGATTGCTATACGTAGTAAAATCAGAGCATATGGATACTGTGAACCTGCTCAGATCCTTAGGAAGCTGGCAATATCCGTTTTGAAATAAGTCTCCATTTCCAGCAATTGGGTAATACGGGAAGTTCCCGGGAAGATATGCGCCATTTTCCCCTGTGTAGCAAATATTATAGGATTTCCCTGTGTACTTTATGTATACGGACGAGAGATCACCGGTTTCGTTGTATATGCATAGCTTATTTCCATTTCTGCTATAGCGGACAGCATGATCCTGGTCATCTGTTATGTAGTCGATATCGTAATCTTTACAGAGTATAAAATGGTATTCAGGGAGACTGGTGTCTGATAGCTGCATATACATATCTGCGATCAAATTCTTCCTTATGTCAAAATGTATGTCATACTTTGTAACGTAAAAATCTATTTCCTTTGTTGGAGTAAGTAATTCCTGTTCATTTGCAAATAAATCCGAGGAAGCGTCTGCGTATCCAGGGTTACTGCCGCTATATGGGATGTTGCAGATATAAATAAAGGAAAACGAGCATAACACCGAAAATATGGTGGCAAAAATCAAGGATAATTTCTTGTATCTGAAGAAATTTGTGATCAAATATACAGATATCAGACCAAATACTATATACAAAGGTTTGGCCAGGAAATGTATATTTACAGGAATTAAAGCTGCCTCATCTGGAATATAAGTAAGAGAAGCGCAGAATATGTTGGATATTTCCTGTATACTGCCGATTTTATCTTCCGTTGGAAATGTGAACTTACCTGATTGCAATATGGCAACTATGGTGAACACAAATAATGCAAGATAGGCAAGGATAGTATTGTTGATATACGATATGATGAGTCCGATAATAACAGCACAAGTGTTAACCATAAATACATGTGTGAAAATAGCCTTAATTGTATATATATAAAAGTCTGCAGAGGAAGAACATGACAGTATACAAAGGCATATACATAGAACAAACATGCACATACATAATAAGCCGTTTATGATAGAGAGAATAAGCAGCTGCTGTGATTCCCTTTTAATTGATGACATAGTGTATGTGCTTATGCTCTCTACCACATTGTATTTTTTTACGATAGATATGTATTCAAAGGACAGGTACAAAAACAGAATATAATAATATATGGTATTTCCAAGCATCATATCTGTATGTTCAACTATATCAATGTAGTTAAATTCTCTAAGCAGACTGTCTTCAATGAATTTGTATACTGAATAAGAAATACAAAATATGATCGCAGCGATGGAAGGCCAAAAGCATTGTGGAGTTTTCCTGAATAGTATGTAATTCTGTTTAAGCATTACCTGTTTCCTTTCAATATTTTAATAATCTATTCTTGCCCAGCCTATACCAGGTTTACTGGTATTGTTCTGATATAATTTTACTGTTAGTTTTTGGCTATAACCAGTTTTGGAGGAGTATATGTAATTAAAATTTGTATTAGGAATACATCCCCCAGTTATATAGGTTTGTGATTTTGCATTATCAGTTATGCTATATCTTATGCCAGTACCTCCGTTTAGCGCTCCGCCATTTATTTGCGCGCTAGCACAGCTTACTGTTGCACTTTTGCTTGTATCTTTCATTACAAGGCTTATTGACTTTGAACTTGCATTGGCTATTGTTGGTAATAACAGCATAAAGCTAATATAGGTAATAATATTGATTTTGAGTGTTTCATGTTTAATTTCCTCCCATTTTATAATAAGTATAACTACTTTACCTCCCATCATTAATAAATTATAATTAGAAAAGTTTAGTTGCTCTAAAATTTACGTAAGTTGTATTAATTGGTAAATGAAAGGCGAAAGATGTTAAAAGTTGCTATATGCGATGATGAGCAGAAGGATATAGATATTGCAGAAAAATGCATATTGGAGTATTCGTTTAAACACAATCTGGATATTGAATGCACCGGCTGCAGGACGGGGCAGGAATTGCTGAGCAAGCTGGAATCTGGTGAACATTATGATGTTTTTATTTTTGATGTGGAAATGGAGAAGGAGGATGGAATATATATCGCCTCAATTATCCGAAAAAGATATGATAAAAATGCAATTATCATCTTTGTAAGCAATTACCCGGGACATATGGGACGGAGTTTTTCTGTGCATGCATATAATTATATTCAGAAACCTCTTAAATATATAGAGTTGGAACAAGTATTATCTCAGGTTTTGCGTGAGATAAGGGACATGGAGTTTAACAAGTTGATTGTGCCAGCGGCAGATGGAGAAAGAGTTGTTAATATGTCTGATATTATGTATATAGAAACCTCGAGAAAATTTCAAAAGAGTGTAGATATCCATTCTGCAAAAGAGATTATACAAGTTACTGGAAATTTAAAAAAATGGTTTAACTTGTTAAAGGACAAAAGGTTTGTATACAGCTTTAAGGGGTATATTGTAAATATAGATCACATAGTTACCTTGAGGGGCGGAGAGCTTGTTTTGGACAATAACGAGATTATTCCGTTATCAAGGAAATATGAGGAAGAGGTAAGGAAGAGTCTTATTAATACGGTTATATCAGATATGGAAAATACCAGAGGTTAAAGGGTGAGTTATTTAGTTTTAATTTTTATGTCAGCGATTATGGACGCGGTGACTGTAAAAGTCTATGTAGAGAAATGGCTTGGAAAGCCTCAGCTCAGAATATCAACAATAGCATATTGGGGTATATTTATTTTAACAGAGCTGGTTGCAAGAGGCGGACAGCTTTTCATGATAGATGTATCACAGGAGAAAGCAATGGTCAGCCAGATGACCGCGCATGTAGTTAGCATGCTTATATTTATTTGTCTATATGATTCCCGTATAGCTGAATGTATATCTGCGTTTATTATATGGGTATTGGGTTATCTGGTGAGCATCGGTTTATCTGATGTAGTGGTAATTACAACGGATCAGATGCTGTATGACGGTGGAATAACTCATCTGATCTCGGTGATGGATATGTATGCACAGTTTATTATGCTGCCTGTCCTGATCATAATACTGGTAGTGAGAAATTATGTATCAGGTAGATATTCATTTAAACAGTTGGTCATAGTGCTTATAACTCCAATGATAAGTTGTTATCTATACTTGATAATACCAGAACAGATCGTGCTTTTGTCAGGGTATGGATTTATATTTGTGCTGATAATTGTGCTGGTCTTAAATGTTTTGAATTATTATCTGTTTGATAACATGGTGGATAATTATAAATTGAAAAATCAGGTAACAATGCTTGGTTATCAGTTGGAGCATCAGTCGGATAAATATGACCAATTGGTTCTTTCTTATAAGAAAATTGGCAGTATGGTTCATGATACCCAAAAGCATATAAGCTATATAAGGTCATGCATAGAAGAGAAAGAATATGACAGGATAAGAACAGTATGTGATAGATATGAGGAAGAATTAAAAAATAAATATGTTGTTTCAAAAACAGGAAATCTTGTTATTGATACATTTGTGAACAGTGCGTATACATTTGCCCAAAACAATGGCGTGAAATTTCATACGGATTTTAAGTTCGATAAAAATTCAATAATGGTCTCTGACTATGATATGTGTATAATAATAGGAAATCTGCTGGATAACAGTATCAATGCATGTAAGAAACAGAAGGAAAAAGAGGGGGTATATATAAAGCTGGCAATAGTGCAGACAGATCGGCATTTGGTAATAGATGTGAAAAATAGCAGTACACAGTCTGACGTGGGCGGCAGTAAGGATATGACTCATGGATATGGTATACAAAATGTGAAAAATACCATGGACAAGTACAATGGAATAATGGAGATAAAGAATACATATGGGGAATATGAAACACTTGTGCTGATCCCCATAAATCAGGATTAAATGTACATAAACCGCATGCCCCCGCATAGACTGTAAAAACAGAATATGCGGGGGCTTTTTCTTTGAAGGATTATATAGAAGAGCGGGCAATCGAAGCGGCAAATTATATCATAGACACAAGGGCGACTGTGAGACAGACAGCGGACAAGATGGGTATAAGCAAATCAACGGTGCACAAGGATATAACGGAACGGCTGGTCCGTATAAGACCCATGCTGGCGGCCCAGGCCAGGGTGGTGTTGGATGCCAACAAGGCGGAGAGACATATAAGAGGAGGGCTTGCCACGAGGGAGAAGTATCTGCATGTCACAAAGTTTTAACATAGCTTATGTTGTATTTTTCTCTGATTTGGGTTAAACTTTTGATGATTGTATAATAGCGGACTAAGTGTGGGCTATTAGAAAATGGCAGTTTAACTATAGATTAGAGGTTAGGATATGAGATTTATTCATGTTTCGGATGTGCATTTGGGGATGATTCCTGACAAGGGAAAGCCTTGGAGCGATGTCCGTGCGAAAGAGATAGAAGAGACATTTGACAGGATCCTGGATATTGCGGAGGAGAGAAAGGTAGATCTGCTCCTCATTGCCGGCAATCTGTATCACAGTGCGCCGAAGGCTGCGGATCTTGCAAAGCTTGATGCCAGACTTGCAAAACTTACAAATACAAGAACGGTGATCATTGCGGGCAGTAGTGATTACATTGAAAGTGGATCTCCATCGGAGAATTATGAGTTCACATCGAACACAGTGCTTCTTCCGGCTGGGGAGTTCAGCAATGCGTATTTTGAAGATATTAATACCTGTGTGACCGGTTTCAGCTATGGACAGGCGGAATACACGGAGGATTTCTCAGAGGGGATAGATGCCCAGACGGAAGGCGCTGTCAATATACTTCTCATGCATGGAGGAGATGCCAGCCACAGTCCATTTAATTTCCGAAAGCTGGCTGACACAGGATTTGACTATGTGGCACTCGGACACCTGAGAAAGCCGAAGCACATGGTGAAGAACCGTATGGCATATCCGGGATCGCCGGAGCCTTTGTCACCTTCTGACACAGGAAAGCATGGCTTTATTTATGGACAGATAATAAACGGAGAGACAAGGATAAAGTGGGAGCCTGTTGCCTGCAGGAATTACATCAACCTTGGACTTGAGATAAAGCCGGAATATACTGACAGACAGATCGAGCATGCTGTTCTGAAACAGATCGATAAGATGGGAACGCAGAACATATATCGGGTTATCCTGAAGGGTCAGAAGGGGCGCGGAGTGAGACCTCAGTTTGATGATGTGTCTCAGGATTACAAGATATATGAGGTTGTGGATAATACGATGTTCGAGTACAATGCTGATGGTCTCAAGAGGGACAATGAGCACAATGTACTTGGAAGATTTATCGCTGAGTTGTCCGGTGAGGATGACGAGGTCAGCAAAAAGGCACTTGAATATGGTCTTGAGGCGATCATAGCAACTGGAGAAAAGTAATGTATATAAATAAACTTTTTTTGAAAGAATTTGGAAAATTCAATAACAAAGAAATAAAGCTGGACAAAGGCTTGAATGTGCTCTATGGAGAGCCCGGAGCCGGCAAGAGTACGATCAGGGATTTTGTGTCCGGTATACTGTATGGTATGAATAAAACCAAGGGTCTTGGAGCCCGGGGAGACAATTTTGCATTAAGAAAGCCATCCGGTGGAAATGGATATGCCGGAAAGGCACAGGTGACAAATGCCGGAAAGAGTCATCTTATGGAGAGAAATTTCAACATGTCCACGGACGGTGCAACGCTCACTGATATAGAGAGTGGTAAGGATGAGAGACTTGTGTCTAAGAATTCCTACAGAGGTGTCCTGTTTGATATGGACAAGAGCACATTTGTGGATGCAATGTGTGTTGATCCGCCGGAGGAGATGGGCGGAGATGACAAAGCTTTGTGTGACAGACTCGAGAAGTATCTTCAGAATATGAAGGAGACGGGCTGCAGCGGAATAAACAGAGCAGACGCGGTGGCGTATCTTGAGAACGAAAAGAAGAAATATGACAATCAGAAGTATCTGGTTCAGATAGAAGAGCTGGAAGCCCAGATGGATGAGCTGGGTGAAGTTGATAAGGAGCTTGAAGACATCCGAACTGCCAGACGTGAGGAGCTTGATGCTTATAATATGGAGATCGCACGTTTGAAGAGAGAGGCAAGGCAGCTTGTGAATGAAAAGGATGCTGAGATCCCTGACGATGATGAGGACAGGGAGCGAAGCAGAATATTCCTCGAGGTTGAAGCTATAGATGATGAGGACGAGCTGAAGGAGAAAAAGAAGCAGGAGAAGAAGGACAAGAAGCTGACGGACAATATATTTGTCATAATGGCAACAGGAATACTGGTTGTTGCAGTGGTCATGCTAGTGGTTCACCTTGTTGGTTTTCAGAAGTCCATACAGCAGCTATTCACGATATGTACGATTGCGTTTGTTGCTATAACCATCATAGATGGATTGTTCAGGAAAGGCGCATTTGACAGTGATAAGCTTCCGTCTGAGGAGGAGTTCAGGAGAACCATATATGAGATGGGAAGAGCAACTGAGTCGAGAACGGTTCGCGTTGAGATAGACAGAGCTTTTCAGGAGGAGCATGACAGGAAGCTTGATATGTTCAAGTTCCAGGAGCATGATGCCATAGAGAAGAGGGATGCCTACTATGAACTCAAGGAGAAGAGAGACGCCATATTTGCCGATTATGATGTGCTTGAGACTGAGAAGAAGGCCATAGATAAGGCTATCAATACCATAATGGACATATCGGAGGAGTTCTCAGGACTGTTTGCCGGTATGGACGGCAGAGTATCGGATATTCTTAGCGCACTCTCCGGTGGACAGTATCAGGAGGCAAAGCTCGATGATGAGATGCATGTTGCAGTGAAAAAGGATGACCATTTCTTCCGGGCGGAGTTCCTGGGACATGAGGTCGTTCGGCAGGTGTATCTGGCTGTGCGGCTGGCTGTTGCAGAGATACTTAACAACGAGAAAATGCCACTTGTGCTGGACGATGTGATAGATGTAACCGATGAGAGTCAGCTCACGGGAGTGCTCAAGGCGATGAGTATGGTGAACACTGAGCAGACGATATTGCTTACATCCGATAAGGATCTGGTTAACAGACTTGAGGATATGCATATAGCATGCAATGTGGTGACATTGTAGAAAGTTTCTAATAATAAATAATTAAAAGACCTGCGGAAGCTTGCGATACATGGTATGTATCAGGTGAGCTTCCGTAGGTCTTTTTTGTAAGTCTATAATTGTATATTAGTAATTCTCGTAGTTATCTGAGATAGTGTGCTTCTCCTTGTACTCAGCAATTCTCGCACTGATTCTCTCTGATGGATCAAGAAGATCGCTGAGAGATGCATCGTGGTTGAGGTGATCGATAATGAGTGCAATGTACTTGCTCATGTCGGCTGATACATACCAGTCGCGGTCTGCAAGCTCAGGAAGCTGATAAGTGAGGTTGGTTGTGATGACCTTCTCAATGAGACCTTCCTCGTGACACTTGTCAAATACCTCAAGACCCTTGGTGAAGAGACCAAATGTAGCAAGTGCAAATACTCTCTTAGCCTTTCTTGCCTTGAGCTGCTTGGCAACATCTATCATACTCTCGCCTGATGCGATCATGTCGTCGATGATGATAACATCCTTGCCTTCAACTGAATCACCGAGGAACTCATGGGCAACGATAGGATTACGTCCGTCCACAACTCTTGAGTAATCTCTTCTCTTGTAGAACATACCTACATCTACACCGAGAAGGTTAGCGAAGTAGATAGCTCTGTGCATAGCACCCTCGTCAGGTGATATAACCATCATGTGGTCGTTATCTATCTCAAGATCAGGAGTTGATCTAAGAAGTGCCTTTACAAACTGGTAAGTAGGCTTTACGTTCTCGAAACCACTCTTTGGAATAGCATTTACAACACGTGGGTCGTGAGCGTCAAATGTAACGATGTTGTCTACACCATACTGCTGAAGCTCCTGGAGCATAACTGCACAGTCGAGGGACTCGCGTCCTGATCTCTTGTGCTGACGGCTCTCATACAGGAAAGGCATGATGACAGTGATCTTTCTAGGCTTGTCTGTCATGGCAGAGATGATTCTCTTCAGATCAGCATAGTGATCGTCAGGAGACATTCTCTGAGTCTGGCCACCCATGGTGTATGTGCAGCTATAGTTTCCTACATCAAGCATGATATATATGTCTTTACCGCGGACTGACTCGTTGACAATACCCTTTGCCTCACCTGAACCAAATCTAGGGCAGTCTGCCTTGATAAGGTAAGAGTCCTTCTCGTAACCGTGGAATACGATGCTTGACTTGTTCTCGTTCTGACGGTTCTTTCTCCATTTTACGATATAAGAATCGACCTTCTCTCCGAGAGGTACAATGCTCTTATGAGCAATGATTCCTAAGCTTCCTACAGGTATTGTTTCCAACTTGCTATCGTCTGGCATAATAAAAATCCTCCTAATCTGCTTTCGTTGTCTACCTTTTGTTCATGGCTATGCTTTTCATTCTTTTTACATAGCGGATGTTATCTCCGTAGAGATTGAAGATGAGATAGCTATCAACTATTCGTGACATGATACGCTCTGTATACCTGTTCTTGAATTCCTGCAGATCAAGATTGGTAGAAATGAGAGTAGACTGTCTCTTGATAGTTCTCGTATTTATAATCTCAAATAACTGAGACAGGACAAATGAGTTGGTGTACTCTGTGCCCAGATCGTCAATTATAAGAAAATCGCAGTTATATATGTAGTCATACAGCATCTTCTGATGCGGTTCATGACCACCCTTTATTATAATGTCCTGTAAGATATTATCAAATAAATTTATCGCCGACAAGTATAAAACTGTATAACCTTTGTCTAAAAGTTCCTTAGCGATACAATTTGTCAGGAAGGTTTTGCCTGTTCCGGTCTCTCCATATATAAGAATGCCCGGTCTGCTGTCCTGAAAATTCTCTGTGAACTGTCTTGATGCAGACAATATGCTCTGTGCATTCTGGTAAGGAGTGTAATTGTAGCCAGCAATGTGTTCATCTCTGTAGAAATCAGGATTGAAGCTTGCAAAATTCTCCGTCTCCAGCACCTTCTCTATGGTGGACTGCTGGTACAACTGGCTGATGACCATGTGTTTCAGACATGAACATGGCTTACCATCTACATATCCGCTGTCTCTGCATGCGGGGCAGTTGTATATCGGTGCCAGATAATCGTCAGGGTATCCGGTCTGTGCCATGAGCTGATGCTTCTCATCGCGGAGAGCGTGGTTCTTCATGGAGAGTGCTTCTTCATCCACTTCCTGATGCAGTATCCTTGCCCTTGATGCCTGGACGGCACTGTGGGCGATGGCATCGTCGATCTCCTTTATACGAGGGATCCTGGCATATACCTCAGCTTTTCTGTTGTCCTGTCTGCGAAGATTGTCCTGTCTGATCCTGCTCAGCCGAGACAAAATATCATCATAATTTATATTGCCCATAATATGTATATATTACCTCTTGTCAAGATTGAGTTCATCTGCAAGCATCTGTTCCAGCTTGTCCAACTGGTTGGACATGTCTGTCTGCTTGAAGTTCGCAAATCCATTCGGATTCTTGGTGGCTGCAGGCTGCGCTGTGGCCGCTGATTTCTTCTTGAGGAACTCCTGATCGAGCAGTTCGACATCCCTAATGGATTGTACACCATTCTTATGCCAGTTTTCAAGAATTCCATTGACATATGCGAAGTTGGCGGACTGTGGCTTGGAGATTATGGCCTTCTCACATGCCAGAAGGATAAGATCCTCTGAGAAATTCATCTCACCTGTCCACGCGTCAATGTATGCGGTCTCTATGCTGGTAGGATTGCTTCTGCGTATTCCGAGTGCAGAGAAGACCTTTCTGTAAAATGGGTTGTAGGCGGAGCTGTCTGCCTTGGCCTTGTCAACCGTGTCGATTCCTTTTTCATACCATGCTATGGCTACGGTCTCCGCATATCTGAAGCTTGCCTTGCCCATGGTCAGACAGTATTCGATCAGATATTCGATGAGCTCCTGGGAGAAGCCAAGCTGGTCGTATATGTATATGAGACTTTCTGATTCAGGCATGGAAAGCGGTCTGCCAAAATATGCCTCTGTCTCAAACATAATATCAGAGAGAACCTCGTCCTCCTGTTTCTTCCTAAGAAATTCTGGTGTAACTGTTATCTTGTCAGGCAGAGTGCGCTCCGGCACCTCGGCCTTGTCTTCGTCTGTGATCGTCGCCGTGATCTCGCTGTTGTTATCGTCATCCCCGGTGGAATAATCCATGCCGAGAATAGAGAGGTCGTCAACTCCGCTGTCGGAGGAGATGCCCTTGTCGTGAAGAGGGAGAAGAGTTATTCCTGTAAGCTCCTTCTTCTTGTTGTAGTTGAGTTTCATAACATCCTGGCTTATCCAGTATTTTATGGCTCTGCAAATATCCTTCTCTGTGAGATTAAAATGATCTGCTATGTTGGCGACAGACACGGGTTTACTGGAAGACATAAGTCTGACCAGATACAGATATACCTTAACAAACTCTCCGCTGGCGGAGGTCATGTAATAGTCTATAAAAAAGTTTGATATAGAGGAATATGTTTCGTTTTTTTCTGTTGTAATAGTAATGTAGCTCATGTCAAAAAACTCCTTGATCATACTCCTGAAATAGCGCATTTCCCTTAGCGCAAATGCATTATAACATGAACTTTTTGGAATGCAAACAGAACATACAGTCGGTTGGGAAAAATGGTGGGGATGTGGATAATGTGGATAATGTGGACGAAAAAGAGACATAAAAATACAAAAGTCATAGTTTAACAGGGCTTTGTAATATTTCTGTAAAAATTATGTCAACAAAAAAATATAAGCTCTGTGGGGAAAACTTTCCCACAGAGCTGTGTGGATAATGTGGATAACTAATTTTTTATCAGGTCATTTCCGATAGAATAGACGTTTCCGGCGCCCATAGTTATCAACAAATCATTTTTTTTGCAATTTTTTAAGAGATAATTTTCTATATCGTCGAAAGATGGAAGATAGAACGCATCAGTACCCGTCTCGGCGATCTTCTCGGCGAGTTGCTTTGCTGAGACAAGTCCGGTATCCTTCTCTCGGGCTGCATAAATATCTGCCACGATGACGTGGTCACATACCTTGAGTGCGTCTACAAACTCATCGAACAGAGCGTAGGTTCTTGAGTAAGTGTGTGGCTGGAATACGCACCACAGTTCGTTGTAGCTTGTGTTCTTTGCTGCCTTCAGTGTGGCTGCTATCTCAGTTGGATGGTGAGCGTAGTCATCCATGACTCTCACGTTGTCGAGGATGGTTCCTTTGTACTCAAAACGTCTCTCGGCACCGACACACTCTGACAGTCCCTGTTTGATGACATCTATGGAGATTCCAAGTTCAAGGGATGCCGCTATGGCTGACAGTGAGTTGTATACGTTGTGCTCACCGAATACCTTGAGAGTTATGTCGGTGATCTCTTTGCCGTCCACAACCAGTGTATAGGTTGGATGGCCGAAGTCATCGAACCGTATATTGTGTGCTGAATATTTGTTCTGTGCGCCCTTTCCAAATGTTACCACGCGGCACTCGAGGTCTCTGACAACGGTATCATAATACTTCATATCGCCGTTCACGATGACCAGGCCCTCCTTTGGAGTCTTGGTGGCAAATACATGGAATGACTCAGCGATCTCATCTATATCCTTGAAGAAATCAAGGTGGTCGGCATCCACGTTCAGTATGATACTGATAAAAGGCTTAAATGCGTGATAGCTGTTGGTGTACTCACATGCCTCTGTTACAAAGTATTCAGATTTGCCTACACGGATATTGCCGCCGATGCTGTCGAGGATTCCTCCGACTGATATGGTAGGATCAGTGTCCGCATCTATGAGGATGTAGGACAGCATGGAAGTCGTTGTTGTCTTGCCGTGGGTTCCACTGACGGCTATGGAATATTTGTAATTCTCCATGATCTGGCCGAGAAGCTGGGCTCTGGTGAGCATAGGAATGTTCTTCTCCACTGCGGCCTTGAACTCTTCATTGTCAGGATGTATGGCTGCTGTGTATACGACCAGATCTATGTTGTCTGTTATGTTAGATGCACACTGACCGATGTTGATAAGCGCTCCCATGTCGGCAAGCTGATCGGTGATTTCGGATGCTTTCATATCTGATCCGGTAACCTTGAATCCGGCCTTCAGAAGTATCTCTGCGAGACCGCTCATGCTTATTCCGCCTATTCCCATGAAATGGACGTTGATTGGCTTTGAAAAATTGATCTTGTACATTTGTATTTCGCCTTCCTTATATAAAAGATTGATTACTATATTTAAAAGTGTTTTTTATTATAGCATAACTGCCCTCAAATGAAAATAAATGGTTTTGGTCAATTGCATAGATTGTTATTGAACGAAAATTATGTTATAAATGGAGGTAGTGTGATGGAAGCTGAGGAGAAAACTGCAAAGCTCATGCGGATCGTAGAGGGCGCAGAAGAGGTAGAGAAGATGGATGCATTGCTCAGCCTGGCTATAACGGGCGGAGATTATAACTGGATCTAAGAGGTATACATATTAGGTATACAGGGGCAAAGATCAATATAATATGAGTAGAGGTTAACATATGATTACAAATGACGCTACATTATTAAAGGTAAAGCACGAGGTGCTTTATGAGGTGGCAAAGCTTGCGTATGAAGGCAGGCTGGATGATGAGAGGGACAATCTTCCATATAAGATGGTTCCCGGTCCACAGCCATTTTTCAGATGCTGTATATACAGAGAGAGGGAGGTTATCAGACAGAGGATCAGACTTGCCGAGGGCAAAGCCCCTGGAACAGAGGATGATGGGAATGTAGTCCAGATCATCAATTCTGCCTGTGAGGGTTGTCCGATCTCACGTTACGTAGTAACTGATAACTGCCAGAAGTGCATGGGAAGAGCGTGCCAGCAGGCGTGCCGTTTCGGTGCCATCAGCATGGGACGTGACAAGTCCTACATCGACCCATCAAAGTGTAAGGAGTGTGGACAGTGTGCCAAAGCATGTCCGTACAATGCCATTGCAGATCTGATGCGTCCATGTATCAAGAGCTGCCCAGTTGGTGCCATATCTGTGGCTGAGAATGGAACAGGTATTGCGGTCATAGACAAGGACAAATGTATAGACTGTGGTTCATGTATCCACAAGTGCCCATTTGGTGCGATCGGATCAAAGTCTTATATAGTAGATATAATAAATGACATGAGAGCCGGCAAGAAGGTATTTGCCATGTTCGCACCTGCCACATACGGACAGTTCGGTGCGGATATCACCATGGCGAGCTGGAGAACAGCCATGAAGAAGATAGGCTTCTACGATGCGGTGGATGTGGGACTTGGTGCCGACATGACAGCCATGGCAGAGGCAAAGGAATGGATGGAGGCCAAGGCAGAGGGCAGGAAGAAGACAACCTCATGCTGTCCTGCATTCAAGCTTCTGGTGGAGAAGCATTTCCCTGAGCTGGCAGACAGGGTATCTGAGACCGTATCACCTATGTGCGCAGTATCGAGATACATCAAGGAGAATTATGAGGATGCCGTGACAGTATTCATAGGCCCTTGTATCGGCAAGAAGGCGGAGAGCGCGGCCGGAGAGAAGGAATCTGCGGACTATGCGCTGACATACGGAGAGATCAGAGCCATGCTGAGAGCAAAGGATGTCAAGCTTGAGCCTGAGGCTGAAGATAACGACCAGTCCACACTGTTCGGCAAGAAATTTGCAAATGCAGGCGGAGTCACAGCGGCAGTCATAGAGAGCATGAAGGAGCTCGGCTGCGAGGACGAGGTTAAGGTGTGCAAATGCGATGGAATAGATGCATGTAAGAAGGCACTGACTCTCATGAAGTTCAACAGATTCCAGGATGACTTCATGGAAGGTATGGCGTGTGAAGGTGGCTGCGTGGGCGGCCCTTCAAGACACAGGGATCCGAACATGGCGATGCGTGACAGAAAGGCAGCCCTTGATAATTCTACAGATATCAACATCACAGAGAATCTTGAGAAGCAGGGAGCAGACAAGATTGATATGGTGAGAGATTAGTGCATGGAGGACAAAGACATGACAACAGTTTTGATATTTGTGATATGTGTGCTTATATTTGTGTGCGTATCGGTGGTTACGGCGATACTTGTATACAAGTCACAGATGCGAAAGAAGAGACTTCAGTGGAATAGTCAGGAGCAGACACAGGATTCCAATCGGGGACAAAATCAGTAGAGACTGTGATATATAATGAAATAATAAGAAAATTAAGGCGTGCAACGATGGAGATGAAACTGGACTTATCCGGGGGGATTCATTGCTGTACGCCTTAATTTTATGGATTGAGGGAAAAACCTGTGCAGTCAAAATGTAATACCAATATGTGAAAATAAATTAAAACTTTTATTTTTCTGTTGACATGACAAAGAGATATGATAATATATGGATGTAGTAATCGAAACTACATGTAAAGTTAATTGAAAACGCAAATTAAAGTAATGTTTATTTTGATTGCTAGATAGAAATACGAACTTAGAAGACTTTTTATACTAAGTTAATACATAATGTGATAAAAAACGGCATGTATCGCCGGCGTTAAAAGGCGGAAAAGCCGTTTTACCATATATATTATCAGAACTTATAGTTTATGGAGGAAATTAACATGTCAACAGAAATGAGACCAGAGCAGGGAATAGCAGGAAAGTTTGTGAGGTCAGCTCTTGATGAGAATGGAGTTCTCAGCAAGATTGAGTTCACCAACAGCGAGAATTTCAACTTCGCATACGACGTAATGGATGCTCTGGCAGAGAGGAAGCCTGATCAGACAGCGCTCATCTATGTATCAAAGGATAGAACGATCGAGAAGAAATTCACATTCCAGGATATCAAGGATTATTCCAACAGGGCAGCCAATTACTTCAAGAGCCTGGGCATCAGGAAGGGTGACAAGGTAATGCTCGTGTTAAAGAGACATTATCAGTATTGGTTCACCATGATGGCTCTCCACAAGATCGGTGCCATAGCTATACCGGCGACAAATATATTAAAGGCAACAGATTATCAGTATAGAATTGAGGCAGCAGGCGTATCAGCGGTTGTGTGTACATCAGATGACGGAATCACGGCGTCCATAGATACATTTGCTGATGACAAGCTGACAAAGATCGTTGTAAATCATCCAGTAGAAGGCTGGAACTTCTTCGATGAGGGAATCATGGAGTGCAGCACCGAGTTTCCAAGACCTACAGGCGAGGATGCCGTAGGAGGAAAGGATGATATACTGTTCGTCATGTTCACATCGGGAACAACAGAGCATCCAAAGATGGTTGCACACAATCATCTGTATCCACTTGGACATTACATCACAGCAAAATACTGGCACTGCAACAAACCTGGTGAGGTTCATCTCACAGTTTCAGATACAGGCTGGGGTAAGGCTCTCTGGGGCAAGCTCTACGGACAGTGGCTGTGCGAGGCATGCGTATTCGTATTTGACTTTGATACATTCAGTGCGGACACTATATTCAAGCTTATAGAGAAGTACAATATCTCAACATTCTGTGCACCTCCAACACTGTACAGAATCCTTATCCGTATGGATATGAGTAAGTACAACCTCTCATCCCTCAGATACTGTACAACAGCGGGTGAGGCACTTAACCCTGAGGTATTTGACGTATTCAAGGAGAAGACAGGATTCACTATATATGAAGGATTTGGTCAGACAGAGACGACTCTTACCATTGGTAACCTTGAGAATACTACTCCAAGGCCGGGATCAATGGGTAAGGCAAGCCCAATGTATGACGTGAGGATCATGAAGGCAGACGGAACATTTGCTGCACCTGGTGAGACAGGTGAGATCGTCATCAACATCGCAGACGGTGCGCCGGACGGACTGTTCATGGAGTACTACAGGGATCCACAGAGAACAGCCGAGGTTATGCATGACGGCTTCTATCACACAGGTGATACGGCTTACCAGGATGAGGATGGATATTTCTGGTTCGTTGGACGTGTGGATGATATCATCAAGGTTGCAGGCTACAGAGTAGGACCTTTCGAGATAGAGAATGAGATCATGAGAATACCTTATGTCCTTGAGTGTGCAGTTACATCAGTACCTGACAGCACAAGAGGTCAGGCAATAAAGGCCACTATAGTTCTCACAGAGGGTACAGTTGGCGATGAGAACCTCAAGAAGGAGCTCAAGAGATACTTTAAAGAGAACATCGCAAGCTACAAGAGACCTAGAGTTATCGAGTTCGTTGATGAGATGCCAAAGACCATCAGCGGCAAGGTAAGACGTGTTGAGATCAAGGAAAAGGACTGGAAGTAAGTCAGAAATCAGGTGAAGAAAAATGATAGATATGAGTAAGATCAAGCCATATGATAGATCGGTTTATTATTATGAGACGGACAGGATGCAGATAGTACACCACTCCAATTACATCAGATGGATCGAGGAGGCAAGGCTGGACTGGATGAAGCAGATAGGCTGGGATTACAAGTCTATAGAGGATGACGGATATATAATTCCTGTGCTTGGTGTGACGGCTGAGTATAAGAGTATGTGCCACTTCGGCGATGATGTGCTGATACATGTCAGTCTTTCGGAGTATACAGGTGTCCGTGTAGGGTTTTCATATGAGGTCGTGGACAAGAAGACAGGCGAGCTTAGAACACTTTGCACAAGCTCACATTGTCTGCTGGATGGCAACAACAAGCTTGTGTTCATCAGAAAGGCATATCCTGAGCATGATAAGCTGTTTAAGGAGCTGCTTGAGGATTACAAGAAACGTCAGAGCAAATAAACAGAGCTGTTGTCTGGTGTATAAATAATTTAATATTGTATTAATTGATGGTTATTAATAGCTGGTAAAATTGTTTGTGTAACTTTTTTATCAGCTATTTTTATCTATTTAGACATGTAATTAGTTAAAACATCCTTTTTATATTATGGCGTAAATGCTATAATGGAAACGGTTGCGTGGGAATATATGGCAGGCTGGATGCTGCTGCAAGGAGGGATCTTTTGAAAGAAGTATCACTTGATAAACAATACTACAAAGAACATATACAGAACATATTATATGATAATTATGTGAAACTGGCGCTGGTCAACATTGATACTGGGGAGTATGTGAGTGTTATCAGTGTGGACAAGAATGCAGATAATTATAAAAGTACCTCTGACGTATCTTCCTATTTTAAAGATAACAAGGGACTGGACTGCTGTCATCCTGATGAAGTCAGAGAATTTGCATATATGTGTGATATGAAGCATGTCAAAGCACTCATAGAAGCCGGAGCCAGATCCATCGTGCGTAATTTCAGGTTCAGATTGAGACTTGGCGAGGACTATGAGTGGGTTTCCATGGATATAGAAGCTGAGAAAGAGCCGAGAGAGGACGGACAATGGGTTGTGTTCGGCATGAGGGCAGTCAGCCTTGACACCCTGGTGCTGGAGGATAGTCTCAGGACACTGACAAGGGTATACAGGCGTATATTCAGGATTGATGTGACGCACAATATTTGCGAGACATTGAGAGGCGGATATATAAGAAGCAGAGATGAGGTTAAGCATGACTGCCTTGGAGATTACATGAAAGACATGACTATGGGTGGTGAGATATTCCCTGACGATGTGGACAGGGTAAGAAAGTGCCTGTCTCCTGAGTTCCTCATAAAATATTTTGCAAATGGACATGACAGATTTACCATTAGATATAAGCGTAAAATGGATATGGTGTACAGATGGGTGATGACAGAGGTCATACCTACTGCTGACTATAGAGATGACAATAAGGTATTCTATCTTTATACGAGGGATATACATGAGGAGTATTCTGAGAGCATAGAGAAACAGGAGCTGTTGGAATTTTACAGTTACAAGGATACACTCACTCGTCTCGGCAATAGAAATGCATTTAACATTCTGTGCGACGCGTATGCAGACCGAAATGATAAGCGGTCGGTCGGATTCGTATTCAACGATGTGAACAAATTGAAGTATGTGAATGATCATTATGGACATAAAGAAGGAGATCTATATCTTCAGAGGGTATCGCAGATGTTGGCACAGCATTTTGGCGAAAATGCATGTTACAGGATAAGTGGCGATGAATTTGTTGTCATCATTATGGATATTGCTGAGCAGTCGTTTAACTCAATGATCGCCAGATATAAAGAGGTAATTGATGAGCAGGAGGAGGCTCCGGTTGCGTTCGGCGCAGTCTGGAAGGCTGAGGCAGATTCCATAGACAAGATAATGAACGAAGCCGAAAGACTGATGTATGAGGATAAGAAGAGATTCTATTCGAAACATCCTGAGGTCAAGAGGCGCGAGAGCGTGGAGAATGAGGCGAATATAGCTGTAGGAACTACAGAGGATGGAGTTCCGCATTACAGGAATCTTGGAAGGACAGACAGGATATTTGATGCCCTTGCAGCTACAACACTCAGAAATTATATATTTATGAATGATCTCGATACGAATGTGACAAAATGGTCTGCCAGTGCGGTGGATTACTTTGGACTTCCGGGGCAATACATATATGATACACAGAAAGTGTGGGAGAAGCTTATACATCCAGATGACAGAGCAATATTTGAACAGGATATTAAAGAGGTATTTGCGGGGCGCAAAAAGTATCATGATGTAGAATATAGAATGAGAAACAAAAATGGTGAATATGTGGTCTGCACCTGCAGAGGTTTCATCACCAAGAAAGAAAATGGTGATCCGGAGTTCTTTGTGGGCACTGTCATAAACCACGGTGTCATAGATGGGGTTGATCCGGTGACTAACCTGCACAATCAGCATGAGTATACCAAGTATATATCAATACATTTGAGAAACAAGCAGACGATGAGCATTCTGGCAATAGGAATATCCATGTTCAACAGTATCAATATGATGTATGGATATGCATATGGCAATGCTGTTCTTAAGGATTTTGCCACAAAGCTCAAAAATGTCGTCGGTGGAAAGGGACTCGTGTTCAGACTTGACGGTGCAAAATTTGCGATTTGTTCAAACGTGTATACCAAACAGGAACTCAAAGAGGTATACAGACATGTACAGAATCTTGCACTTGACAATGTGGGTCTGAGCGGCACATCGATCCCGCTTAAATTGTACGGAGGTGGTCTGATATATGACCATGTAGGAGCCGATGAGGACGTGATAAAGAGCAGTGTGGAATATGCCCTGGAGAGATCCAAGGAGGATCATCATGGTGAACTTGTATTCTTCAATGAGGAGATCAAGGACAATGATAGAATGAGACTGCAGCTGTACAGCACAATACACAAATGTGTGGCAAACAACATGGAAGGCTTTTTCATGTGCTATCAGCCTATAGCAAATTCCGAGACGGGACACATAGTAGGTATGGAGGCTCTTCTCAGATGGAAACACAAGGAATTTGGAGTGGTTCCACCGGGAATATTTATACCGTGGCTTGAGATGGAGCCGTGTTTCTTTGAACTTGGCAACTGGATAATAGAGCAGGCACTCACGGATGGTATGGAGATCCGCAAGATCAGACCTGATTTTGTGGTGAATGTCAATATATCAGCGACTCAGCTTGAGAATCATGGATTTAGGCAGGCTGTTGTGGATATATTAAAAAAGACGAAGTTCCCTCCTGAGTATTTGTGCATAGAGCTCACAGAGAGATGTAAGAATATGGATATAGCATTTCTGAAAAATGAGCTGGAATATTTCAGGAAACTTGGAATAAAGATCGCTATCGATGATTTTGGAACGGGAAATGCTACCTTAAATCTGCTCACGGAATTACCGATAGATGAGCTTAAGGTCGATATGTCATTTGTCAGGGGAATACAGGAGAGCAAGCCTAATCAGGTCCTTGTACAGGCGGTTGTGTCCTGTGCACATGAACTCGGATACAAGAGCTGCATTGAAGGTGTCGAGGACAAGGCACTGTTCGATTACCTTCATAGGTATGGTTCCACTTACTATCAGGGATATCATTTCTCCAGACCGGTTTGTCTGGAGGATTTTAAGAAGCTTTTGTGACAGACGCCCCGCTTGGTAATATATACATCCGCAATCACGCTTGACTTACTGTACTTCGATTGGGTGCTATCTGCATGGTGCTCCGACCGCCAAAAGGGCGTCGGCGGATCTGCGCACCAGCAAGCACCATCGAAGCACAGACGTCTGCGCTACCGATTGTCGGATATATATATTACCAAGCGGGTCTTACGTTGTGGCCGGCTTTGAGAATTGCATTTTGAAAAAATTTAAAATTGTGTTCTTTTTGGGGGATTTTGGCTTGTTTGGGAGAAAATTGTATCTAAATGAGTTTTAAAATGGCTAAAAGATACAATTCCTGGAAATTTGTGTTATTTCAGGTGCTTTTTTGCAAAAAAGATAAAATTTTGTGCTATTTGACTTGATTGCTTCAGGTTGACATAGAACATGAGCGTTGATAAGATTGGGGTAATTGTGACAATATAATATGTTGGGTGTATAGTCCCGGAGAATTCCGGCGAATGAGACATACCACACACATTGCGGACTGGGCGTATAAGGAAGCTTATGGTGCCTGGGAGGATGTTGTAAACGAGGTGTGCTCAGTAAGAAGAGAAGTGCGGTGAGAATCCGTCGCAACAGCCATTACTGTATGCAGAGCATAGACTCTGGCAAGTCAGATCGCTTGCTATATATCCACTCGGAATAATGTGAAAGGAGACACGATTATGAAGAGAAGAATTTTTGCTGTGTGTATGGCGATGTGCACGATGGCAATGGTTATGTTCACGGAAACAACAGGAAATGCTGTGAACGTGTATGCGGCGGCTGATGTAACGGATTCTACGATATATGCAGAGTCGGATGGTGTAACAGATTCTACGATATACACAGTGCCAGACGATATGACGAATCCAGCAGTATCTACAGCGACGAATGACGAGACGGATCCGGTGACAGGAACTGCGACAGAGGAAACTGCAGATGTGGCTATGGTTGATTACACACAGGCCCTTGGCAATACTCTTGTATATCTGAGGAAGACTGCGGATGATCCACAGTATGAGGCTGAGTGGAATGTGATGACTCTTGCCAGATGCGGTTATGAGGATGAGGCATGGTATGGAGAATACTATGACAATATTGTGAAATATGTTCAGTCATGTGTTGAGGAGACAGGTTCTCTGAAGCTCGATAAAAAGCAGTATAAGGGTACGGATAATTCCAGGGTAATACTGGCCTTAACTGCGATTGGCGCTGATGCCACAGATGTTGGTGGATACAATCTGCTTGAGCCATTGGCCGATATGAATTATGTAACAACACAGGGAATCAATGGCCCGGTGTTTGCGTTGATTGCATTTGACACGGTAGGTTATGATATTCCGAAGCTTCCGGATGGAAGTGACGGTGTTCAGACGACAAGAGAAGGACTTGTTGAATATATCCTTGGACGGGAGCTTTCTAGTGGTGGTTGGGCATTTTCTGGTAGTAATGCTGACCCGGATATGACAGGTATGACAATTCAGGCACTTGCGCCGTATTACAAGTCTAACACAGAGGTTAAGACGGCGGTTGACAGGGCGCTTGATGTAATGTCGGGGCTGCAGAAGGCTGATGGTGGATTTGCTTCATGGGGAACTGTGAATTCTGAGAGCTGTGCGCAGGTGATATGTGGATTGCTTGATATAGGCAGGGATGCCGGAACAGATGAGGCATTTGTCAAAAATGGACATTCTGTGCTGGATGCTTTGATGGAATTCTATGTTGCAAGTGCCGGTGGATTTGCGCATGCGGCAAATCAGAATGGAGAACTGGTTGTAAATGGAATGGCATCGCAGCAGGCTGGATATGCGCTGACTGCCTATGACAGATTCAAAAAAGGTAGGAACACTCTGTATGATATGTCGGATGCGAAAAAGCCATTATTTATAAGTGTGAAACTCAGCACCAGCTCATTTGTGTACGACGGCAAGGCCAAGAAGCCGGGCGTGACGGTGAAGATCGGTGACAGAGAGCTTAAGAATGGTGTGGATTACACCATTTCATATCAGAACAATGTCAATATTGGCAATTCGGCAAAGGTAGTGGTGACCGGCAAGGGAATATTCAAGGGCTCAGCCAGCAAGACATTTGTCATAAAGATGGCTGCGCCGGCTAAGACGAGTGTGTCGGCGGGTAATGGAGCAGCAGGCATAACAGTAAAGTGGAAGAAAGCGGCACGGGCTGACAGATATGTGGTGCTCAGAAAGGTTGGAAATGCAAAGAATTGGACGACTGTGGCCACCACAAAATCTCTGAGCTACACTGACCGGAAGGTTGCAAATGGCAAGAAATATATCTATGCAGTTAAGCCTGTTGGAAGTGGCGGGGAGGCTGCGTATACGACCCAGACAATATACAGGGTCAATCAGGAAAAGATAACAAAGATAAAGTCAACGGTGAAGAAAAAGTGCACTGTGACTTATAAAAAAAATGCGAGTGCTTCGGGTTACAGGGTGATGTATTCCACGGATAAGACATTTAAAAAGAATGTCAAGGTGTACAGGGCATCGGTAAACAAGAAGACAAATGTGACGTTGAGCGGACTCAAGGCGGGAAAGCGGTATTATGTCAGAGTTCAGGGATTCAAGAAGGTTGGAAAGACTTATTATTACGGAGCATGGAGCAAGACTGTAAATGTTGTGATCCGAAAGAAGTAGGGATATGGATAAGATTAAAGAATTTGTAAAGAAATATAAGAAACATATAGGCGGAGCTGTGGTTGTTCTGCTGATCCTGGTGTGGGCTTTCTGGTACGGAGGAAATGCGCCGGGGGCCAGGGGCTTCAAGCTGGAAAAGACCGAAGAGGGACTCACAACTGAAGCTGTAGGCGGTGCGGAACTGACGGAGACAACGAAGAGTGCGACAGAGGAAAATACTGATGCAGGGAATGACAGGAAAAAGAAATCAGACAGTTCTGTAACCGATATCTCCTCAGAGACTCATTCGGATTCTGATACATCGGAAACAGAATATCAGACTTCCGCTGAGAGCACATCGGAGAATGTGACGGAGCGAAATTCTGAGACTACCACGGAGAAGAAGACGGAGGCTACTACAAAGAAGAATACTACCACGGAGTCTCAAAAAACAACTGAGAAGAAACCGGGGACCACGACGACTACGGAAAAACGGAAACCGGATAAGACAACTGCTGATTCTTCTGCCACGACAAAGGCAACTACAGAGAATGCAACTGAAGCGCCGAAGAAAACCTACAGCTGCACTATATCAATAGGATGTTCCACAATATTTGACAATCTGGAACTGCTAAGACCGGAGAAAAAGGACTATGTACCTGATGATGGTGTCATTCTGGGAACTGTGACTGCCACATTTGAGGAGGGGGACACAGTATTCGAAGTGCTTAAGTCGGTGTGCAAGGATTATGGTATACAGCTTGAATATTCATGGACGCCTATGTATGGAAGTTATTATATAGAAGGAATTCACAATCTGTATGAATTTGACTGTGGTGATGGCTCGGGCTGGATGTACTCGGTAAATGGCTGGTTCCCGAATTATGGCTGTTCAAGCTATGAACTCAAGCAGGGAGATGTGATAAAATGGCTCTATACATGTGACCTGGGAGCAGATGTTGGATCCGAGATGCATTGACAGATTCGCTGAGACATGGGTACTGGACATAGTGATTGATAGGAGATAAAAATATAATTGTGAAAAGACAGGATTCATTTTCCACATATCACCCTATAGTCAATCTGGTATACTTTATATTCACTATAGGATATGCCCTGGCATTTACCCATCCGGTTTGCCTGGGCATGTCTTTTATAGGGGCATTTGTGTATTCGGTATTGCTTAGGGGATATGATGGCTTCAGGACTAATATAAAATATATGATCCCACTTATATTGCTGACGGCGCTCATCAACCCGGCGTTCAGCCATCAGGGAGTGACGATACTCACATATTTTCCGTCTGGAAATCCGTTGACATTGGAGTCTATAATGTATGGAATCATGGCTGCGTTTATGCTGGTGACAGTGATATGCTGGTTTTCGTGCTTTAACTGTGTTATATCATCGGACAAGATGGTGTATCTGTTCGGCAAGGCGGCGCCAGTGTTGTCACTGATACTTTCCATGACACTGAGGTTTATTCCGGACATAGCAGGACAGTTTGGAAAGGTGTACAGAGCTCAGAGGGCATCTGGATACAAACCAAAAGATTCGTGTTTTGTGAGAATTAGAACGGGCTGCCATGTGTTTTCTGCCGTTGTAACCTGGGCTCTTGAACGGGCGCTTGTCACTGCAGACAGTATGAGATCAAGGGGATATGGACTTCCCGGAAGATCTGCATATTCACTGTATAGATTTAGAAAAAGTGATACTAAAGCGCTTGCATTTATACTTGTGTGTGGATTGTATGTGCTGGCCGGCAGTGTGTGCGGAGGATTTGCGTTCTGGTATTATCCGTCTATAAGAGGAAGTATAAGTGGTACACTTACTGTAAGTATGTATGTAGTGTATGTATGTCTTATATGTGTTCCAATATATATGCAGGCAAAAGAAAATTTTAAGATTCGCAAAATGTGACAAAGGAGAAGCGGTGAATATATTAGATATAAAAGAACTGACATTTGCATATCCCGATAGCAATGATGATTCGGGCGAGAGATATTTGCCTGATGCGTTGAAAAATGTGACACTATCAGTGGGACAGGGGGAATTCGTGGTCATATTGGGAAGTTCCGGATGTGGAAAGACCACACTTCTTAGGCAGTTGAAGACAAGTATCGCTCCTCACGGAAGATCGTCCGGGAAGATAGAGTTCAAAGGAAGAAGCCTGGAGGAGATGGATGACCGGACATCAGCAAGGCAGATCGGATTTGTACAGCAGGATGTCGATGCACAGCTTGTCACTGATAAAGTGTGGCATGAGCTGGCATTTGGATTGGAGAGTCTGGGATACGATAATGGATATATCAGACGACGCGTTGCGGAGATGTGTTCATTCTTCGGGTTATCCGGGATATTCCACAGGCGTGTCGCAGAGCTGTCTGGCGGACAGAAGCAGATGGTGAATCTTGCGTCGGTCATGGCTCTGTCTCCGGAGGTGCTGATACTGGATGAACCAACCAGCCAGCTCGATCCGATAGCTGCGAATGAATTCATAGCATGTCTTGTGAGAATCAACAGGGAGCTTGGCACGACCATCATCATGACTGAGCATAGGCTGGAGGAGGTGCTTCCGTTGTGCAGCAGAGCGGTGGTCATGGATGAAGGCACAGTGCTGTGTCAAGGAACTGTCAAGGAGGTAGCTGCCACCCTGAAAAATGAAGGACAGAGGTTAAAGGAAAAAGGTATAAACAGAAATGGATTGTATCTCTCCATGCCGGCGGCTGTCCAGGTGTATCTGGGGCTTGATGGCTCGGATGAATCTCCGGTGACCGTAGCGGAGGGGCGAAACTGGTTGTCACAGTTTGACAGTAAGTACAGGGAATCGGGGCATGAGGTTGCGCCTGGGTATGTGTTGGTGGATGAAGGAGATGCCAGGGAGGCAGATGGTCAGAAAACTGATCATGGTGCTGGAGAAACTACAAGAAAAATTGCGAATCGTCAGGACAAGTCCTGGGCAGTCAGGATAGATGAGGTTCACTTCAGATACGACAAGGGTTCGCAGGAAGTACTTCGCGGTCTGGATCTTGACATATACGATAATGAGATACTTATGATAAATGGAAGCAACGGATGCGGCAAGTCGACGTTGCTCTCCCTGATAGCGGGGGTAAATAAGCCGTACCGTGGAAGAATAAAGATAAAACAGGGTAAAAGTGTGGGCATGCTCCCACAGAACCCGGAGCTTCTTTTCACAAGACGTTCTGTACGGGAAGAACTGGTGGACGCAAGTGACAGAAAAAAGTTGGTGGACATAGTGAGGTTCTGTAAGTTGGAGCATTTGATGGACAGACATCCTTACGATCTGTCAGGAGGAGAGAAGCAGAGGCTGGCACTTGCAAAGGTACTTCTGTATGATCCTGATATTCTGCTCATGGATGAGCCGACAAAGGGGCTTGATAATGGGTTTAAGGCAGAACTCAAGAGTATGCTCAGAGATCTGCAGCGACATGGCAAGACCATAGTGGTGGTGAGCCATGATGTGGAATTCTGCGCTGTGGCGGGAGACCGCATAGCGCTGCTGTTCGATGGCGAGCTTGCCACAGTGAATGGTGTACAGGAATATCTGGCCGGCAATAATTTCTTCACCACTGCGGCGGCAAGGATCTCCCAGGGGATACTTCATGGTGCTGTTACTGTTTTTGATATATTGAAGGCATATGGAGTCAGGGAGTCGAGGACGGTATGTGGAGACGGAAACAGGATCGACGATGATGCTATAATAAAGGACATAACTTTGACGAAGGAGCGCGAAGCTGATCCCCTGAAATGGTGGCAGATACTCACGATATCTGTCACGTCGGTGATCATCATATTCTGCTTTTGGCAGACCATGGCCCAGTCCAATCTGGCAGATCTTGTGCAGAGAGGGATGACCATCACGTCAAAGGGATGGAAATATCTGGCTATGTATGGAGTGATGATATGTGCCATAGCGGGGCTGCTCCTTGCTATAAGACCTGTCACCAAAAAGAAGAACGAGGATATCGTCATGGAAGCTGCCGGTCACAGATCCGTCAGGAGAACGATATTAAGTATAGTGGCTATGCTCGTTGTGATTCCACTTACGATATGGTTTGGATGCGAGAGACTTGGAGACAAAAAATATTATTTTATATCTCTGCTGATTATAATAGAGGCAATGATCCCGTTCTTCGTATCATTTGAGGGAAGAAAGCCCAAGGTAAGGGATATAGTCATATTGGCGGTTATGTGTGCTCTGGCCGTCACGGGCAGGGCGGCATTCTTCATGCTCCCGAACTTCAGCCCGACCATGGCCATAGTGATCATATCTGGAGTGGCATTTGGCTGCGAAGGAGGATTTGTGGTCGGCGCAATGTCCATGTTCGTGTCTAATTTTCTGATGGGGCAGGGCCCGTGGACTCCGTGGCAGATGTTTGCCATGGGACTGGTGGGGTTCATGGCGGGACTCTTCTTCTCCAAAAGCGGAGTGCGGACAAAGAACACGACAAAGCTTGGACTGTGCATATTCGGTGCACTTATCTGTATCCTGATATACGGCGGAATAATGAATCCGGCGTCGGTGATAATCTGGCAGCCGGCTGTGAACAGGAGCATGATCATAGCGTCATATGTGACGGGATTCCCATTTGACGTGGTGCATGGAACTGCAACGGTGATATTCCTGTGGCTGTTGGCAAGACCATTTCTTGAGAAGCTTGACAGGGTGCGGATCAAGTATGGTGTTCTGTAGACAAATAATAAAATGATTGAGGATTACTGCTATGATAAGAAATGAGAAACTGGAAGATATCTCAGATGGAAGATTATACGATGCAAATGATATGGTGAAGGCGTACTGCGATGAGTGCAAGGGGTGCCATGCCTGCTGCACAGGGATGGGGAGTTCCATCATCCTTGATCCACTGGACGTGATGAGACTTTGTAAGGAGACCGGCAAGAACTTTACGCAGCTGCTTGAAAAGGAGCTTGAGGTCAATGTGGTGGATGGTCTGGTGCTTCCGAATATAAGGATGACGGCGGATAAGTGCCCATTCTTAAACGATGAGGGCAGATGCAGCATCCATAGCGCGAGACCGGGATTTTGCAGACTCTTTCCACTTGGCAGATATTACACCGATGACGGATTCAGATACATCCTGCAGATACATGAGTGTGAGCGCGCGGGCAGGACTAAGGTCAAGGTGTCGAAATGGATAGACACAGAGGACTTGCCGCGGTACACGAAATATATAAATGACTGGCACAAGTTCCAGAAGGACATGCAGAGAAACCTGATCGAATATATGCGCGCCGGCGAGGATGAGACAGCGAGAAATCAGACCATGCTGGTGCTGCAGGTTATGTATGTGGGAATGTATGATGAAAAGGCAGATTTCTATGAGCAGTTTGATGCCAGGCTTGCGCATATTAGGAGTCTGCTGTGTATGACGGAGTAGAAAGGGATGGAATGGAGTATCTGGATGTAACTTTGTTTACCTTGTATCGGAAGTCACTTGATCATACAGAGTTATAAATGTAAAAACAGGGTATAGAGTTTATATGGGAAAAGTTAGAGATATCATAGATAAGACATTTGAATATGGACAGGGCAGAGGTGAACTGCCGGGAGTCAATGAGCTGGGTGAAGCTATAAGAATTTTGTCGGATTCAGAGAACCCTCAGAGCTCTCAGGATGATCTCTCTGACTTTGAGTATCTCAGAAGGAAGGCTTACGATCTGGCTCATCAGAGTTTTGGCAACAGGATATATATAAGAGGACTTATCGAGTTTACGAACATTTGCAAGAATGATTGCTACTACTGCGGTATCAGGAAGAGCAACAGCCATGTGGACAGATATCGTCTGACAATGGATCAGATTCTGGCTTGTGCCGATGAGGGATATGTGCTGGGATTTCGCACATTTGTGCTTCAGGGAGGCGAGGACGGAGGCTTTTCGGATGAGGCTATAGCTGACATAGTGAGGTGCATCAAGGAGAGATATCCGGACTGTGCTGTCACGCTGTCATTTGGCGAGCATCCATATGAGACTTACAGGCTGTGGCGGATGGCCGGGGCGGACAGATATCTTCTGAGACATGAGACCGCGGACAGGGTGCATTATGAAAGATTACACCCGGATTCGATGAGCTATGACAACAGAGTCAGATGTCTGTATAATCTTAAAAGTCTTGGGTATCAGGTGGGAAGCGGATTCATGGTGGGATCGCCGTATCAGACGCCGGTGAATCTGGCCGAGGATCTGCATTTCCTTGCGAAGCTGCAACCACAGATGATAGGAATCGGGCCGTATGTTCCTCACAAGGAGACGCCATTTGCGAAGATGAAGCAGGGAACGGTCAGGCAGACGTTGGTGATGATAAGCCTGCTGAGACTGATGTTCCCGAAGGCACTCATACCATCCACCACATCTCTCGGAACGATAGCGGCGGATGGCAGGGAGCGTGGGTTTATGCACGGTGCGAATGTGGTCATGCCGAATCTGTCTCCTGTGTCTGTCCGAAAGAAATACGAGCTCTACGACAACAAGATATGCACGGGGGAGGAATCAGCTCAGTGCCGCGGCTGCCTTGACAGGCGCGCAGAGGCGTTCGGATTCCAGGTAGTTGTCGATAGAGGAGATCCCTTATGATGTCTGGAAGCGCACTGATGTGCGCGTAGGTCATCAAGCAAAGCTTGACGATATATCACGCAGACGCCGCGCGAAGCGCCTTTTCATGCGTCTGCTCCTTGAGGACTCGCGTAAGCTCATTTTTACTCTCTCTCTTCCTTGATGAACATGAACAGGAAGCTTACGAACAGCAGACAGCAGGAGAACCAGATAGTTCTCATGTCAAATATACGGATGAAGTGACCGCCCACAGCGGCACCGATTCCGAACAGCAGGATGATTGCCCAGTAGCACAGGGATTTGAAAAGTGTGTTCCTGTCCTTTGTTCTGAAGTATGCACACAGGGCATCTGTGCCACTTCGTATGTTTCCAATGCACATGGTACTGGCAAATGCATAGCCGTTGACTTTCCTGAATGCCTGTACCTGCATGGCACATGAAAATGAAACCATGGCATTTGCGATAAGATTAAGCCTTATGGGAAGAAATCCCACGATAAGAAGCAGAAAAATCTCACACAATACAACGATCTGTCTCCAATGAAACTGCTGCATATTCTGAAATTTCTGTTTTATACACTCGGCAGCAGCAATTCCAAGTGCAAAAAATAATAGAGGAACGGCATAGTGTACACACATTCTCCAGTTTCGGTCTACAAGATTCTGACCGAGAAGAACTATGTTGCCTGTCTGTGCATTTGCAAATACCTTTCCTCTGAATATATAGGTATATGCATCCTGCAGACCTCCTGATACTGACAGGAAGGCCGCGGTGATGAAAGATTCTGACATTTGTCTATGTGGATAAAACTTCATGGTTCATATACTCCTTGGTTGTAGATTTGACATTTAGGCGCTGATCCCATCTGGGGGACGGAGGTGCCTGACCCCATTCGTGGATCAGGTGCAGTACCTGAAGGTTCTGTCCGTCAGGATTCTTGCAAATATCAGTCCAAGTGGCAGGGCTATGATGATCATGATGGCAGCTGCAAACCAGGACACGGCATCGGAAAGTGACATGATCCCAAAGTTGTATATTGCCCGGTAAAGATAAAGTCCTGGAACCATGATGACTATGGATGGAACTGTCAGTGAGATTCGCGGATAACCGTTGGTGCTTTTGATGAATGAAGCGAGCAGTCCGGCCGTGAGGGCTCCGGCAAATGCGGCGGCAGCTGCAGGGATGCCGGCAAGATCTACAAGTTCTAGACGTAGAGTGTTGGCTATGGCACCGATGGCAGCGGCTGTGGCAGCCATGTGTATGGAGCTGTTGAACATGATGGAGAATCCGAATACACCGCAGAAGCTGGCAATCAATCTGAATACCAGATGAAGTTCTGGTGTTATGTCGAGTGTCGCAAAATCCTGTGGGTGGAGCTTCAGCAGAAGCGCCATGATCCATGCGAACATCGTTGCCACAAGCACAATGATGATCGAGTATGTAAGCCTCTCAAGTCCGGATCTCAGATCCAGTTTTGAAAGGTCTATGCCGCTGGTGATAAATGGAAATCCCGGTATGATGAACAGCATTGAGCAGATATATCCGGCTTCGTGGAAGGCGGGTATATGGAATGCCAGTTCAGCGACCTTTAGCAGCAGTGCGTACACAAGACAAGCGGCTGACACGGATACCGCTATGTTCATATATAAAGTAAAATGGTGTTTGATAAGCTTTGTCCTTATGAGATTGCCGATTCCGGCTGCGACAAATGCCAGCATCATTTCTACAGGCCCGCCGCCTAGAAGAAATGTGAAGGCACAGCAAGCGAGGGCAGAGGCAAGTCCGAGACGGAGAGGAGAGTACAAGGTATGTATTTTTTCTATCTCATCAAGTCTCTGATGGATTTCCTCACCGGTCAGATGCGCCTCTTCATTTGGAAAATTGTCAACAAACTGCTCCATTCTGTAGAGTTTTGAGGTGTTCACGCCTGTATTGGCGATGCACAGGGACTGTGATACACAGTCGTGACCGTCAAAACAGTTGAATTCTATGGACATGAGTCCGACATCGACGGTACATGTGACGCCCAGTTCCTTGGAAAGCCTGTTCATGGAAGTACGGACACGCCATGCACCTGTTCCGCATGAGAGCATGATAAGACCGACTCTGCCTATGACAGAAGCCTTTTCAATCAGACCTGCCTTGCATATGAGTACATTGCTGTCGGCACTGGCGTAGTCATGCCATGGGATCTCCATGTGATTTTTCTCCATAATGTCTATGTACGATTCTGCATTTGCGTTTTTTGCATTCTTACTTTTCCGCATATATGATCGCCTCGGCTTTCGCAACGTGTCTTTCCAGATTCTTCATGAGCAGTGAATCCGGCAGGAATATTCCAAGCTCGTCATATCGCATGCCTTGTTTGCCCAAAGTATCCTGACCGTAGAATACAAATGCCATGGGAAGATTCTTCTCCAGTTCAACCATGATATCCCACACAGCACAGTATGCCTCAGCTTCGGTCTCCTTGAGCTTTACCGTGTCCGGCAGCTCCCTGATGAGCAGGACTCCGGTGCACTCTTCAAGGATCTTCTGCCCGACTTCCATGTTGTCAGAAGTGTATTCATGGCTGTATCTGTACGCCTTTGCAAGATACATATTCTCGTTGTGTGTCATATGTGTGTATATATCGTGAAAGTGCTGATAATCCTTTTCTCTTACAGAGTTTCTGAATTCAGGCAGAAGTTCGCCGTGCTCACCGGTCATGATGACAGGATTGGTCTTGCCATCGGCGTTGAAGCGATATGGGATGAGGTAGGAATTTCTTAGCAGATCGAACATTGTATTGTTGCAGATGGACATGAGGAATGCCGACATATCTCTGTCCAGATAAGCTGAGAGCAGTGATTTTGTAAATTCTTCCGGTGAAAGATTGCAGTCGAAGTCATCATTGCAGAACAGGTAATTACAGAATGTGTCCATGAGCTTTTCACATGCCCAGGGATCCCTGAGGATCTTTTCAAATAATATTTCTGATTTTTCTTCCCTTGGGAAAATGGTCTTTCCTTCCATAGATATGCGCATCCTTTCATATGATAAATGCTGTCTTGTCATTTAAATCTGGTTAGATTATACTATTGGAGTAGCAATAAGTGAAAATCATAATTGATATGGCAGCGATAATAAAATGATATGTTGGGGATGCTGCATGGAAAATAATTTTAAGAAAGGGAGTATAGCAGACATGTAATATAGTCTGTGGCTAACAATAGATTATGAACGTTAATTTCGAGTATTATAAGATATTTTATTATGTTGCGAGATATCATAACTTTACCAAAGCCGCAAAGGTTCTTGGAAACAGTCAGCCAAATGTGACCAGGGCGATGAACTGCCTGGAGCAGCAGCTTGGAAGGATACTATTTGTCAGGACAAACAGGGGTGTACAGCTCACAAGAGACGGGGAACAGCTCTATTCATATGTGGAGGCTGCAATGTCACAGCTTCTGACGGCGGAGGATGAGCTGGCAGATGGTGAGAATCTCACTCACGGAAGTATAACGATAGGTGTCAGTGAGACGGCGTTAAATATATATCTGCTGGACAGACTGCGGGCATTTCACATGGCGTATCCGGGTATAAATCTCAAGATATACAACCATTCTACACCTCAGGCTGTGGATGAAGTGAAGAATGGAAGTATAGACTTTGCAGTAGTTACAACTCCGGCTGATGTGGAGGCTCCTCTCAAGAAGATCGTGCTGCAGTCATATCGTGAGATACTTATCGGCGGAACGACATTTTCTTCACTTAAAAAGCAAAAACTGTCCATTGCGGAGATGAGGAACTATCCTATGATCTGTCTGGGCAGGGAGACTATGACATTCAGATTCTACGACAGAATATTCAGGGAGCATGGCGTGGAGCTTGCGCCGGACACGGAGGCGGCCACCACGGATCAGATACTGCCACTTGTGAAGTGTGAGCTTGGACTTGCATTTATACCGGAACTGATGGCGAGGGAGGCAGTAAAGAACAAAGAGGTTGTAAAACTTTCACTTGAGGAAAAGCTTCCGGACAGGAATGTATGTCTTGTGTATGACTGCCTGCACCCGCTGAATGAGGCAGCAAAGCAGTTCAAGAAAATAATAGTAGAAAGCAGGTGAGAATATGACACTGCAGCAGCTTAGATATGTGGTGATGGTTGCGGATACGGGCACGATCACCGAGGCAGCGAACCGGCTGTATATATCCCAGCCAAGCCTGACAAATGCCATCCATGAGCTGGAAAAAGAGATGGGGATAAATATATTCAACAGGTCAAATAAGGGAATAAGTCCGTCCATAGAGGGCGAGGTCTTCCTCGGCTATGCGAGACAGGTGCTTGAGCAGGCGAAGGTTCTTGAGGACAAATACAAGGGGGACGATGGCGGCAAGAAGAGCTTCTGCGTGTCCACCCAGCATTATTCATTTGCGGTAAATGCATTTGTTGACCTGATAAAGAGGTATGGACAGGACGAATATGATTTCAGCATAAGGGAGACACAGACCTATGAGATCATAGATGATGTCGCCAGGATGAGAAGCGAGATCGGAATATTGTTCATGAATGACTTTAATGAGAAGGTGCTGAACAAGATCCTCCGGGCAAATGACCTGGAATTTCATGAGCTGTTTGTGGCAAAGCCTCACGTGTTCATAAGCAGAAAGCATCCACTGGCGAAGAACGATATCATAATAAATGAAGAGCTGGAGGCGTATCCATATCTGTCATTTGAGCAGGGAGAGCACAACTCTTTTTACTTCTCGGAGGAAATATTCTCTACGACGGAGCGAAAGAAGAATATAAGAGTCAGGGATAGAGCGACACTGTTCAATCTGCTGATAGGTCTGAATGGATATACTGTGTGCAGCGGTGTCATAGATGAAAAGCTGAACGGCAAGGACATTATATCGGTGCCACTTGCGGATGAGAGCGATATGAGGATAGGGTATATCGTCCACAGGAAGGCGATCCTCAGCAGACTTGGAAACACCTATCTCGGTGCGTTGGCAAATTATCTCACGGCTGGCAGTGACGAGTCGGAAGATTCAGTAAAAATTCCTCAGAGAAAGCTCCAGCACAGGGGACGCTTCAACGAGATGAGGGATGACGGAGAGCCTGCCTGCGGAGATGTGAGGGAGAAGGCGGCGGAACATATGAGAAGGGTTAAAACCACATAGCTGACATAGAAAAAAAGACGTAGAAATAGCGTGGGTATAGCATAAAACTATATCCACGCTATATTTTTATGTATTATACAAGTGAGGGATGTCTTTATATAATGTGGAGCAGACGCATGAAATTACAGGAGGATATGATGAAGACATCGGTTATAGGATTTCCAAGGGTGGGAACATTAAGAGAGTTAAAATTTGCATCTGAAAAATATTTCAAACATGAGATAACGGCGCAGGAGCTTACAGGAATTGCAGCGGATCTCAGACACAGACACTGGATGACACAGGTGGCAGCAGGGATAGGCTTTATTCCATGCAACGACTTTTCATTTTACGATATAGTGCTTGATACAGCAGTTCTTCTCGGAATTGTGCCAAAGAGATACAGAGAGCTAAATGTCTCAAAGCTTGACACGTACTTTGCCATGGCAAGGGGGTATCAGGGAGAATCCGGGGATGTGAAGGCTCTTGCGATGAAGAAGTGGTTTAACACAAACTATCATTACATAGTTCCGGAGATAGAGGATGACACAGTGATAAGCCTTGACTGCGAGAAACTTACAGGTGAATACGAGGAGGCCAAGGAGCTGGGGATCAAGACAAAGCCTGTGGTTATAGGACCGTACACAATGCTTAAGCTCTGCAGATATGTGGGATCAAAGAATGCAGAAGACTTTGCTGATGATGTGGCAGAGGCTTACAGACAGCTCATCGCCGAGTGCGATGAAGAGAATGTGGAGTGGCTGCAATTTGATGAACCATCATTGGTGAGAGATATGGATGACGATGATAAGGCACTTTTCCACAGGGTGTATGACAGGGTATTTGCAGATCGTGCAGACTGTAAGATACTTCTCCAGACATACTTCGGTGATGTGAGGGATGTGTATGAAGATATCATAAATATGCCATTTGCCGGAATAGGCCTTGATTTTATAGAGGGCAAACAGACCGGTCAGCTTATAGACGGATACGGCTTCCCTGGGGATAAGGTACTTTTTGCCGGCCTGGTAAATGGCAAAAATATATGGAGAAATCATTACGACAAGACTCTCAAGGTAGTAGGGCAGCTCCGCGATAAGAAGATAGATGTGGTTCTGTCTACATCATGCTCACTGCTTCATGTGCCATACACACTTAAGCAAGAGACGAAGCTGTCACAGGACTATCTGAGGTTCTTTGCATTTGCGGAGGAGAAACTTATTGAACTCTCGGAGCTTGCGGCACTTGCCGAGAGTTATAACTATACAGAGCTTGAGGCATACCACAAGAATCAGGAGTTATTTGCGGGAACAAGAGACTGCAACAGCTACGAGGTGAGACAGAGGCTTGCGGCAGTGACTGAGGCAGATTATGCAAGACTTCCGAAGAGAAGCGAGAGGCAGGCACTTCAGAAGAAGGAATTTGGACTTCCTGAGCTTCCGACAACCACTATAGGTTCATTCCCACAGACTAAGGATGTGAAGTCACAGAGAGCACAGCTCAGAAAGGGAGAGATATCTGAGCAGGAATATGTGGACTTTGTAAAGGGAAAGATAAAGGAATGTGTAAAGTGGCAGGAGGACATCGGACTGGATGTGCTTGTGCATGGCGAGTATGAACGAAATGACATGGTTGAATATTTCGGTGAGGCACTTGGCGGATTCCTGTTCACTGAGAAAGCATGGGTACAGTCATATGGAACGAGATGCGTAAAGCCGCCTGTGATATGGGGTGATGTATACCGCAAAAAGCCGATCACGGTTGATTGGTCTGTATATGCGCAGTCGCTCACAGACAAGATCATGAAGGGAATGTTGACCGGTCCGGTGACGATACTCAACTGGTCATTCCCAAGGGAGGATATATCAATCAAGGAATCTATATCACAGATAGCGCTTGCAATCAGAGATGAGGTGCTGGATCTGGAGGCGCATGGAATAAAGATGATACAGATAGATGAGGCTGCACTCAGAGAAAAGCTTCCACTCAGAAAATCTGATTGGTATACGGAGTACCTTGATTTTGCGATACCTGCATTCCGTCTGACACACAGCGGTGTGAAGGCTGAGACACAGATACACACACATATGTGCTACAGTGAATTTACGGATATCATACCTGCTATAGATGATATGGACGCGGATGTGATCACATTTGAGGCGTCAAGATCCGATCTGCAGATCCTGGATTCTCTCAGGGAGAACAACTTCGAGACAGAGGTGGGACCTGGAGTGTATGACATTCATTCCCCGAGAGTTCCATCTGTGGCAGAGATCGTGAAGGCGGTAAATGTCATGCTCACGAAGATAGGCAGGGATAAGCTCTGGATCAACCCGGACTGCGGTCTTAAGACGAGAGGTGTGCCTGAGACTGACGCCAGCCTCAGAAATATGGTTGAGGCTGCCAGACAGGTGAGAAAATAATATACAAAATGCTTGACAAATTCACATAAATATTACGCAAGTCAGTCATAATGATGATCTGGTTATACGGCTGGAGAAAGAGGATGAATACCGGGAAGTCGAGAATCTGGTGCGGGACAGTTTCTGGAATGTGTATCGTCCCGGCTGCCTGGAACACTATGTGCTCAATCAGCTGAGAAATGACAGTGCATTTGTCCCGGAACTGGATTATTCGTTGCAGAAGGCTGCAGGACTTGGCTGCGGAGCACTATGCTTTGAGGGGAATATTGATTTCTATGGCAAAAGCGGATTCAGACCGGCAAGCGAGTTTGGCATTCGCTATCATGGACTTGATGAGGGGGAGGATGCATCGTTTTTCCTCTGCAAGGAGCTGATTTCCGGATATCTTGATGGAGTCACGGGTGAGTACGCTCCGCCAGAAGGATATTTCGTGGACGAAAAGGCTGTGGAAGAATTCGACAGGCAGTTTCTATATAAAGAGAAAAAGACACTGCCCGGACAGATATTTTCATAAGGAGGACCCGCCGTAAAATAAAAGAAAATTGTTACTAAAGCTCGCAAAGTTGCATAATCTGCCGAAAAAAGGTTGGAAAAGTTGCGAAAATCACCGCGAAAAGGTTGGAAAAGTTGCAAAAAATTGATATCATAGGGATAGAAAAGTTGCAAATGCAGTGTGTGGGGGTGATTTTATGCTGGAAAGATCGGCAAAAAATTATATAGATTCATGGATTCAGAGCGGCAGGGATGCTTTGCTCATAACTGGAGCAAGACAGATCGGTAAGACATATCTTATAAAAGAATGCCTCAGGGAAAGTGGAGTGCCATATGTGGAATTAAATTTTATTGACCAGCCGGAGCTTGTAACATTGTTTGACGGTGCCAGAGATGCAAAGGATCTGCTTATGAGACTTAGCCTGGTGACAAAACAGCCTCTTGAGAAAGGCCGTACGATCATATTTCTGGATGAGGTGCAGGAGTTTAAAGATATAGTGACAAGAGTGAAGTTCCTGGTGGAAGATGGAAGCTACAGGTATATCATGAGCGGTTCGCTTTTGGGCGTAGAGCTGAATGATCTCAGATCTGCACCGGTTGGATATCTGCGAGTATGCGATATGTATCCGATGGATCTGTGCGAATTTATGGTTTCTGTTGGTGTGAATCAGAATGTGATCGACACAATGAAGGAATGCTTTACGCAGAGGCTGCCTGTTGATTCGTTTGTACATGAAAAAATGCTTGATGTATTCAATCTGTATCTTATCGTGGGCGGAATGCCGGAGGCGGTCAATACCTATGTGGAGACAAATGATCTTGCGAAGGTAGCGGAGGTACATGAAAAGATAGTTAGATTGTACAAGAGTGATTTTACAAAGTATGAGACAAGATACAAGCTGAAACTGCAGGAGATATATGATGCTATGCCGGGACAGCTTGATCAGAAAAATAAACGATTCCAGATCAATAGTATAGGTAAAGGTCTCAGTTATGATAGGGTTGCAAATGATTTTCTGTGGCTTAAGGATGCTGGGGTTGCGATACCGGTCTACAATATAAGTGAGCCGAAACTTCCGCTTGTGATCAGTGAGAATAGGAATCTCTTTAAACTATTTTTCTCCGATGTAGGACTGCTGACAAGTAGGTATTCGGATCAGGTGAAAATGGCGATACTGAATAAAGAAAAGTCTATAAACAATGGTGCGCTATTTGAAAATGTGGTTTCCCAGGAACTACTCAGCAAAGGTCATAAAGAATATTATTTTAACAGCAAAAAGCAGGGTGAGCTTGATTTTGTAATAGAACTGAATGGTAAAGTAGTTCCACTGGAGATAAAATCGGGTAAGGATTACAAACGACACTCTGCGCTGTGCAATGTCTTGGCTGATGAAAATTACGGAATAGAATATGCATATGTTTTTTCGGAGAGAAACGTAGAGGTCAGCGGCAAAAAAGTATATTTGCCAATATATATGATGATGTTTCTGGAAAACGAAAAGATGGCTGACACGATATATAAACTTGACCTATCAGGGTTGACGTTCGATAAGGATATGTAGCATCAGTTTTCGCCTGTTGACGAGCCGATGTTAAAAAATAGGAGAGACAGCATGAAGATAAAGATGTGCGGAATCACGACCCCGGCCGATGTGGCCGCGGTGAATGAGGTGAGACCTGATTATATAGGAATGGTGATGTATTTCCCAAAGTCAAAGAGAAATGTCAGCGTGGAGACTGCGCGCAGGTTGCTTGAAGAACTGAGGAAAGATGTGAAGAAGGTTGCAGTGGTGGTATCCCCGGATGCGGAGCAGATAGCGGAGATAGGTGAGCTGGGATTTGATGTGATACAGATTCATGGACAGACCAGCGATGAGCTTATAGAGAGTGCGCATTTGCCTGTGTGGAAGGCGTTCAATGTGAAGGATATGGATATGTACCCACACTATCAAAGCCTTTCGAATGTTGCAGGTTATGTGTTCGATGCCGGTGAACCTGGAAGTGGCAAGACATTTGACTGGAATAGTTTGACGGATATCGACAGAGATGGAAGGCTGTTTGTGCTTGCCGGAGGTCTCACGACGGACAATGTGCGGCGGGCGATAGAGCAGGTGCATCCCGACGTAGTCGATGTGTCATCTGGCATAGAGTACGATGTGGTAGGTGGCGTCCAAAAATCGGGCAAGGATCCGGAGAAGATGCGCCGGATGAAGAGGAATACCGCTGCTTGGCAGATTTCGGGTAAATCTGATAATTGATTCTCGCTAATCACAGTCAAAATGGTGAAAAAGATACAAAATTGTATCTAAATACTCATATAAGCGGAAAAAAGGACAAAGTTTGGAGGCTTTGTCCTTTTTCATGAGATAAACTTAATTTAACGATAATTTTGTATCTATTTCACATGCATGGTAAATCCAAATTCCCACTCATCCTCATCAAATCTGTATTTCTCATCAAGCTCGGGGCCGCAGCTGTTGGAGCCGATTCCGTTCTGGCGATAGTCTATGCACAGGACGGACTTGTCACTCTCTGGCAGCTCGTAGTTGTGGGTTGCCACTGTGAGTTCCTCTGCGGTGTAAGGCGAGGCGTTCATTGAAAATGGCACAGCGGATGTCACGGTTATGCTGTGGGCTGTTGTAGCTGCGATCGTTTCGGCTGTCTGCGCATTGCAAATGCTCTGATATGATGAACCGTTGACAAAGTTATTTTTGTCGGAGCTATTCCTGTCAGACTCGTCGCTTGCTCCAGGGGCACTGACCTGAACAAGGCTACAGTCAAAGTGGCTTCCATTTTCCTGTGGCATGATATAGTCCTCGTGCATCTCGTCAATGGATGCAGAAAATGAGCCATGCCAGCTTGCATGGTGCTTGTCTGCGTAGCTTTCATATGGACCCATACCGATATAATTTACATTTCGCATATCTTCTCTCAAAATCATCCTCACGCCAAATCTTGGGAGCGTAGGGAATTCAGCATTTTTCTTTACATGCATTTTTGATTTTATAGTTCCTTCAGGTGTTATTATCCATTCAGCGTTTATCCTCAGAACAGGCTGTACCGTTGGTGCTGAGAGGCTTGACGTGCACGATATCACGGCACATCCATCTTTTATAATGCAGCCAGTCTCATATGTCCTCTCGGATATCATGTCATAGTGGGCTCTTAACCACTCGTTCTTGATATTTCTGTCGTTGTCTGTAGGCGCGCGCCAGATAGTCTTATCGCATGGAGCAGCGAGAAGTTCCTGACCGTCCATTGCAAAGCCTGTAAAGTTTCCTGTGTTCCTGTCAAATATATATTCAAAATTACTTCCGCTGACAACAAATTCTGTGTCGCTTTCCGATACATGAAGATGGGCAGAAGCTGTATCCTGAGTAGTCAGATATTGTTCCGCCAAATTCTGCGCCTTGTCCAAAGACGATGCTTTATCCAGGACCTTGTCTGCGTTCTGTTTTTGTGTGGCAAGTTCTATCTCGTCAAATCCCAACACATCACCTTTCTTTACGAATGCACTGTCACAAGCTGCCTTATATATCACACGGAGAAACATTCTGTGTGTAATAATATCTTTTGTGCAATCGGCGACATCTGAACATTCAACAACACTTGAACGATCAGTAACATCTGAGCTGCCAGAAATGTCAGCATGACTTGCTGCATATAAGTCTGACAATGATTTCTGTATATTTGTAACAGGGCTCAGGCGGATAGTTCCGACACTGTGAGGAGCTATGGAAGGCGTGTCGATATCCCCGGATGCGGCAACCTGACCATCTCGCATAACCTCGTAGCTCATTGTGAGGTAGTCCTTGATGTCAGTGAAATCCATGTAGTTGTGCAGAGTCAAAACTCCATTTGTCTCATCATATCCAGTGATCCTTACCGGGCGGTTGATGTTCTTGAATTCAAGAAGTCCTGTGTGTGGTCTGCGGTCCGGATACACCAGACCGTCCATACAGAAGTTGCCGTCGTGGATAGTCTCACCGCTGTCTCCACCGTAGGCGTACATATCCTTGCCGTTTGCCGCCTTGCCCCTGTATATGGCGTGGTCGCACCACTCCCACACAAAACCGCCACAGGTGGTCTCGTGGCTGTCGAAGAACTGGAAGTAGTCCTCCAGATCTCCAGGGCCGTTGCCCATGGCATGACAATATTCGCACAGGATGTAAGGCTTGTCGCCATCACCATCTATATACTCAGCCATCTCGGATATGGATGGATACATTCTGCTGTAGAGATCCAGATTACTGTAATCGTATTTTCTCTTGCCGTCTGTATACTGGGCGCTCTCGTAGTGGGTGAGACGGGAGCTGTCATAGGACTTGACCCATGCCAGAGCCTCCTCAAATGTCACGCCGTAAGCACTTTCATTTCCCATGGACCAGATGACTACGCTGGCACGGTTCTTGTCCCTGATGACACAGCGCCTGATGCGGTCAAGAATGGATTCACAGAATTCAGGATTGTTGGCGATCGGCTCATTCCACCTTGCTGCCTTGTTATCCCAATTATTATCAGAATAGAACAATTCACTTGGACCATGTGCCTCTATGTCAGCCTCGTCTATCACATAGAATCCATATTCGTCGCAGAGCTCATAGAAATAAGGAACATTTGGATAATGGCTGGTCCTTATGGCGTTGACATTGTGCTGCTTCATGAGAGACATATCCCTGATGACCTGTTCTCTGCTGATTGTAAAACCGGTCACAGGGTCAGAGTCGTGTCTGTTCACTCCGTGGAACTTGATAGGCATGCCGTTGATGTACACGATCTTATTCTCTATCGTTATCTCCCTGATTCCTATCCTGTCAGTGATGACCTCACCGGCGCATCTTATGATGACAGTGTAGAGGTATGGCTTTTCTGCATTCCACAGCACAGGGGAGTCGATCGACAAAGTAATGCTGCTGGAGCTGGCTGCGGTTTTGCCTTCGTCTGCATTGGTATTGGCATCGCTCTGAGCGGAAATTTCACATTTTACACAGCCTGATGAACATATGCTGCCATCGGCGTCCAGAATAGTAACTTCAATATCAACATTTGAATCAGCGCCTTTATCAACCACTGTTTCCGGTTTTGATGAAAAACGGTCTTCAACGCAGGAATATTCTGTAAATGCTGTGAAGTCTATGGTTACATCTGCCTTAGTTGGATCCTTTATATCGTCACAGCTGGTCTTTATGAAATAGTCGTATACAGCACCCTCAGAGCGTTTCAGGATATATACATCCCTGAAAATACCGCTCATGCGGAACTTATCCTGATCCTCAAGATAGCTTCCGTCGCACCATTTGAGGACCAGCACGCAGAGCCTGTTGGAGCCGTTTCTTATGAATCCGGTTATGTCAAATTCACTGGTTGAGTGGGACACCTGGCTGTAGCCAACATACCTGCCGTTGAGCCATACATAGAAACAGGAATCTACACCCTCAAAGTTCAAGTGCGCGAGTGGTGCGTCCTCGTTCTGATCGTAGTCGAAGTCGGTCACATATGCTCCGCATGGGTTGTCCTTTGGAACATAAGGTGGGTCAAATGCAAATGGATACCTGACATTGGTATACTGATGATAGTCGTATCCGTGCATCTGCCATACTGATGGAACCGGAATATCATCGAAACCGGATATATCATATCCCTCACTGTAGAATTCGTCTTGAAGCTTGTAAATGCTGTCGTAGTAGCGGAACTTCCAGGTTCCATTCAGAAACTGTACTCTGTCCGAGAGATCCCTTGCATCAAGGGATGTGCTGTATGCCTTCCCAGCAGGAATATAGTAATTCCTATCCGGCATGGTGTTCTCATGCAGAATATGCAGATTTTCGTAGTGACGCGGAATGATCATAACAATACCTCCTGTGGTTAATTTAATATATAAAACGTTGTATATTCGTCGTTTGTTAGATATATTATAAGATAACGGCACATGAAAAGTCCATACATATAATGAGACAAAATATGCACATTCTAGTTTTATAAGGCGGATACACCGCACCCTGCAAGTCCGCTTGCAGGGTGAAGTCTCTGAACAGACAAAAGAAAAAGTATAAAGCATACAGGATGTGTCTGCACACGCTTCAAAATAGTGTAAAAATAGTGAAATAATAGTGTGATTTGCCATATAGAAAGGAGCCACACATGTATACAAACTCAGCATATCTTCACAACTCACTGCTCGACATAGTGGACAAGAGCAGACCGCTCATAGTCACAAGCTGCGGAACGTACAAGCTGTATACACAGAAAGAGTTTACGACCTACAGACCTAAGGGGCGTAAGGATTATCAGCTCATATATGTGGCGGCGGGAAAGGCACATTTTGAGATAGATGGGCAGGATGTGATCGCCTGTCCCGGAAGCATGGTGATATACAGGCCGAGACAGATGCAACGGTATGTGTATTACGGAGACGAACACACGGAGGTGTTCTGGGTGCATTTTACCGGGGGAGAGGTGAAGCAGACACTCAGGCGATACGGAATAAATGACGATGTGAATATGTTCTATGGTGGAGACCATGCTGAGTACAGAATTTTGTTCAGGCAAATGATACAGGAGCTACAGCTCTGCCGGGATGACTATGAGGAGATGTTGGAATACATATTCAGACAGATGCTTATCTCAGCTCACAGACAGCAGGAGCAGGATGATTCAAAAACCTTTTCGGTCATGGCAGAGGAGATGGACCGTGCGGCGGCATATTTGGGAGAGCATTATAACGAAGAGATAGTGGTGGAAAGTTATGCAAATGAGCATAACATGAGCGTGAGCTGGTTCATACGGAACTTTAGACAGCGCATCGGCACCACGCCCACACAGTACATCATGTCAAAGCGTATAGCCAACGCCCAGATGCTTCTCGAGAGCTCTGATTATAACATGACAGAGATCGCCAAGATTGTTGGATACGACAACCCCCTCTACTTCAGCAGGGTGTTCAAGAAAGAAAAGGGGATGTCACCGATGGAGTACAGGAAGTCGATCAGGCGGTGATAAATAGCTGGAAAAAATTTATCATTAAGTGTATATATAATATAGAAGAAACTGCCATGTGTGTGTGGCGGTGGAAATTAACATGGAGGGATAAAACGTGAGCAGCAATTTATACAAATCAATATGTTTTGTAATTTTGGCTATAGTATTTGTGGTGGCTAAGCTGATAAAAAAGTCAGTGTATTCCCTGGGCGTGACGGTATTCTGTGTCAGCGTTTTGCTTGTACTGGCGATAATATTTTTAGTCAAATATATAAAAGAAAAGAGAACTACTGATAAGTAATCGACAGTTACATATAAATAGTGGTGTAAATGATTGGAGGAACTGAATATGAAGGTTTTAATGTTGAATGGAAGCGCGAAGCCGCAGGGCAATACATACCGTGCACTTTACGAGGTAGGCGAGCAGCTCAAGAAAGAGGGGATAGACTATGAGATATTCCAGATCGGAGCAGCTCCACTGAGAGACTGCATAGGCTGTGGACAGTGTACGGAAAAAGGCTGTGTGTTTGATGACGATAAGGTAAATGAGTTCGTTGCCAAGGCAAAGGAAGCAGACGGACTGGTATTTGGAACACCTGTATACTATGCTCATCCAAGCGGACGTGTGCAGTCATTCCTTGACAGAGTATTCTACAGCAGCGGCCGTGCATTTGCATTCAAGCCGGGTGCATCTGTGGCAGTTGCAAGACGTGGCGGAACATCAGCATCATTCGATGTGATGAATAAATACTTTGGAATATCACAGATGCCGGTGGCTGGCTCTACATACTGGAATCTTGTACACGGACGCGTGCCTGGAGAGGCTGAGCTGGATGCGGAGGGTATGCAGACCATGAGGAATCTTGCTAAGAACCTTGCATGGATGCTCAAATGCTTTGAAGCCGGCAAGGCAGCAGGTGTTGCACTCCCTGACACGGAGAGAGGCAACCAGACGAACTTTATAAGATAAATTAGTAAAGATTATAATATCGTGAAGCAAATGACAAAGATTGAGTTTAACCTAAATCAGAACATAGTGTTAATGGTAGAAAGAGAGATTACATATGTAATCTCTTGAACTATAGTCAAGGTATGGAAATGGTAAGTATTCTACTGCTAACACTTTTTAAAATATAAATGCGTTTGATTCAAAGGAGATTTGGTTTGTGTTTGTTATTGCTGATAATGTGGCATCCGACAATGATCTGGTGATTCATGTAATTGCGTTTATATTGTGCTTATGATAAATAGAATATGTCAAAATGATAAGCGAGCTGTGGCCTTGTAAAGATCACAGCTCGTCGTCCGTCTCGATATAATCCGGCCGGTTATTGTTCATGGTTTCCTGGCTGGAGATGGTTCTCTGGCGTTTTTCCTGCCGGTAGGCATTAGGCGACATGCCGGTGGT
>UMCT01051974.1_pt1 | contig 139304 bp, 212 predicted proteins | sample 1964291 | NCBI WGS metagenome assembly UMCT01 (sample SAMEA4835974, study PRJEB28245) | human gut metagenome | biome: gut microbiome; material: fecal sample | place: Denmark | collected 2008 | reverse complement strand
GGACACGTGCTTGAACTTGTGGAGGAAGAACTGAAAAAAGGAACGGAGCCGTCTGAGATTATTGATAAGTATTTGATTGCGGCAATTAATTATGTCGGCGAATTATTTGAGCAGAAGAAATATTTTCTCCCTCAGCTTATTGCCAGTGCCGAAACGATGGAAAAGGCGATTAACCGTTTAGAGCCGCTTTTGGAGGCGGCAAGAGGGAATGAAAAACTGGCAACTATCGTGGTGGCAACCGTAAAGGGCGATATTCACGATATTGGGAAAAATCTGGTGGCGCTGATGCTGAAAAACTATGGGTATCATGTCATTGATTTAGGAAAAGATGTGGAAACACAGACAATTTTAGATACTGCGAAAGCTGAGAATGCTTCGATTATTGGTCTGTCTGCCCTTATGACAACGACGATGATGGAGATGAAAGAAGTTGTGGATGAGGCAAAGAAGCAGGGCGTAAAAGCCAAGATTATTATTGGAGGCGCAGTAGTGACAGAAAGTTTTGCTGAAGAAATTGGAGCAGATGGCTATTCGGCAGATGCCAGAGAGGCGGTTAAAGTAGTGAATCGTCTGCTTGAGAAGTAAGAAGAGAGGATTTTGATGGTGGTTGATGTAATTATTCCGGTATACCGTCCGGAGAGAGAAAAATTGACAAAACTAATTGACTGGCTGAACAAACAGACTGTAAAACCTTCACATGTATTTTTTATGCAGACGTTAGTTGAGGAAAAAGAAGATGAAGAAGTTTTACAGATGTTACAAAAGGCGGAAAATGTGGAGATTGTTCCGATTGAGAAAAAGGATTTTGACCATGGCGGCACCAGAAATAAAGGGGCGGCCTTGTCAAAGGCAGATTATATGCTCTTTATGACGCAGGATGCAGTTCCGGTTGATGCTTATCTCATTGAGAATTTGGTACAGGCAATGGAAGAGGAAGAAGCCGCAACAGCCTATGGAAGACAGTTGCCGGATGATACGGTTGGTGTGATTGAACATTATACAAGAGAGTTTAATTATCCGGCAAAGAGTTATGTGAAATCCCAAAAGGATTTGGAAACAATGGGTATTAAAACGTATTTCTGCTCAAATGTCTGCGCAATGTACCGTAAAGATGTATATGAAAAAATGGGCGGCTTTGTGCTTCATACCATTTTCAATGAAGATATGATTATGGCATCGAAAGTGATACAGGCAGGATATAAAATTGCTTATGTGGCAGAGGCGATGGTTATCCATGCTCATAAATACACTTACAGGCAGCAGTTTACGAGAAATTTTGATTTGGCAGTTTCCCAGCGCCAGTATCATGAAATTTTTGATGCGGTGAAATCGGAATCCGAGGGAATGCGGTTAGTGAAAAACACGATGAAATATTTGTTCCGTCATGGAAAATGGTATCTTGTGCCGGATTTGATTTTCCAAAGCGGCTTTAAGTTTTTGGGATACCGGTTTGGTAAGAAGTATGATAAACTTCCGCTCTGGCTGGTAAAGAAATTTTCGATGAATCCATCGTACTGGAGGGACAAGGAGTGAAAGAACAAGTTGAGATTGTGATGGCAACATATAATGGAGAAAAATATATAAAAGAGCAGTTGGATTCTTTGCTTTCACAGAGTCATCCGTATCTTTTGGTGGATGTATGTGATGACGGCTCTACGGATGACACGGTTTCGATTGTAAAGGAATATGAAAAAAAGGACAGTCGTGTCCGTCTCTTTGAAAATAAGACAAATCAAGGGTATATAAGAAATTTTATGTCTGGCATTGTTCGTTGTGACAGCCCGTATATTATGCTGTGTGACCAGGATGATATCTGGAATTGGGATAAGGTAGAGCTTACCTTGGAGAAAATGAAACTGATGGAGAGAGAAAATCCGGAAAAGCCGGTGCTTGTCTTTACCGATGCCATGAATTTTGACAGCAGTACCGGAAAAAAACTGGGACGTTTTCACGAAATGAGTCATTTGAATGTAAAAAAGGTTGACACCGCACATCTTTTTATGGAAAATAAGTGTATTGGCTGCACCATTATGATGAACCGGGCAATTCTTCCGTATTTGAGAGAACTGCCGGAAGAAATACGGGTGCATGACTGGTGGCTTGCTTTGATATGCAGTCACTTTGGTGCCATTGGATATTTGCCGGAGGCGACACTTATGTATCGCCAGCACGAAGGAAATCAAATCGGAGGAACATCGTATTCCGGTTACTTAAGAAAAAGAATTTCCAAAATGAAAGAGCAGCGGCAGGTACTTTTTGACACGTATCGGCAGGGAAAAGCTTTTTTGCGGGTCTTTGATTCACAGATGACCAAAGAACAGAGAAAAACGGCAACGAAGTTTGCCACAATGGCGGATGCTTCCTTTTTTGGACGACGCTATCTGGCATTGCGGTATGGTTTTTTGAAAAGCGGTCTGATTCGAAATGCAGGATTGTTTTTCTTATTGTAAATACGAGAGAATAGAAAGAGAGGCCTGATATGGGTAAAACAAAAGCGGGAAAAGGGAAGATTGTGGCAAGAATATTTCTTGTGATTGGAATTTTGCTGTCGATGACCGCAGGTAGTGGTTTGGCTTATGTTAAGCATACCGGAGATAAAATGTTGGGTTTGATGAATTACGACAAATCGAATAAAGTATCCGGGATGGATTTGAGCAAATATGCGTTAGACAGTGATACAGAAATTGTGAATATTTTATTGGTTGGTGCAGATAAGAATCTGGATGAACAGGATAAGGATGTTGAGAGACGTTCGGATTCGATGATGATTGCAACCTTGGATATTAAACATAACAAGCTGAAATTGACTTCTTTGATGCGTGATATGTATGTGGATATACCGGGATATGGCGGTTATAAATTAAATGCTGCTTATTCCTTTGGCGGTATCAAATTGCTTTATAAAACATTGGCGAAAAATTTTGGTATCAAATTAGATGGTTATGTGGAAGTGAATTTCGACGCCTTTGTTAATGTTATTGATGAACTTGGCGGTATCGAGGTAAATCTGACTGACTCAGAGGCACTGAATCTTCGCCAGACCAATTATATCAAACGAAGAAAGTACCGCAGTGTGAAAAAGGGAAAACAAATCTTTAACGGGCAGCAGGCACTTGGCTACTGCCGAATCCGTCATGGTAAGAGACAGCCGGACGGTCATTATCCGGGCGTTTATACGGCAAGCGGAAAAGGAGATGATTACGGAAGAACAGAACGTCAGCGTCTGACGATGCAGGCAATTCTTAAGAAGGTAAAACAGTTGTCTCCGGAAGAGATGATTGAACTGGCAGAAGTGATTATGCCAAACGTAAAAACAGATGTAGATGAGCAGGATATTTATTCATATCTGCTTGCTGTTGTACGGATGGGTACGACAAAAATCCATCAGTTCAGCCTGCCGATTGAAGGCGGCTATACAAGCCAGACAATTCGCGGTCAGTCGTGTCTTGTGCCGGATTTGCCAAGCAACAAATCCGCACTTAAAAAGTTTCTCTTTAAGAGTTGACAATAAAGACCTATATTGCTACAATTAAATGAGCGTTATTTCAGATTAATACGCTAGGATATTCGATAAAGAGGGGGCGTATCCCATGAGTAAAGTAGTTTTATCTATATTGGTAAATAATACCTCCGGTGTGCTGAGCCGTGTTGCCGGTTTATTCAGCCGTCGTGGTTATAATATTGACAGTCTGACTGTTGGTGAGACAGAGAATCCGGCATTTTCCCGTATGACGGTATCCGTTACGGGGGATGATATTGTGCTGGAGCAGATTGAAAAACAGGTTAATAAATTAGAAGATGTAAAATCCGTCAAACAGCTTACCGGTGAAGCATCGGTATGCCGTGAATTGATATTGGTTAAGGTTGAAGCAGATAAAGACGCAAGACCGGCCATTAATGCGATTGTTGATATTTTCCGTGCGAAAATTGTAGATGTTGCAGATAATTCAATGATGATTGAGTTGACGGGTAATCAGGCAAAACTGGACGCTTTTATCAAACTGATTGAGGGCTATGAGATAAAAGAACTGGTACGTACCGGTATTTCCGGTTTGGCTCGTGGTTTTTATGATGGAGCCAAAGAGAGTAAGTAATTTACTACTTAGAAAACCATCCGCGGGATTTTATCCCGGATAGGCTTTAAATACAATTAATTTAGGAGGCTGTAAATATGTCAGAAGCAAAGATTTATTACCAGGATGACTGTAACTTGGCAGCACTGGACGGTAAAACAATTGCCGTAATCGGTTATGGTAGTCAGGGACACGCACATGCATTGAACGCAAAGGAGTCCGGATGCCACGTAATTATTGGTCTTTATGAAGGATCAAAATCATGGAAGAGAGCAGAAGAGCAGGGATTTGAAGTATATACGGCAGCCGAAGCTGCTAAAAAAGCTGATATCATCATGATTCTTATCAATGATGAGCTGCAGGCAAAAATGTACAAAGAGTCCATCGAGCCAAACTTGGAAGCAGGCAATATGCTTATGTTTGCTCATGGTTTCAATATTCACTTTAACCAGATTGTTCCACCGGCAGACGTTGATGTAACGATGATTGCACCAAAAGGACCGGGACATACGGTACGCAGCGAGTATCAGGCAGGAAAAGGTGTTCCTTGTTTGGTAGCAGTACATCAGGATGCAACAGGAAAAGCTCTGGAGCTTGCACTTGCTTACTCCCTTGCAATTGGTGGTGCAAGAGCCGGCGTTTTGGAGACAACTTTCCGTACAGAGACAGAGACTGACCTCTTTGGTGAGCAGGCTGTTCTTTGCGGTGGTGTTTGTGCATTGATGCAGGCTGGTTTTGAAACTTTGGTAGAAGCTGGTTATGACCCAAGAAATGCATACTTTGAGTGTATCCATGAGATGAAACTTATCGTTGATTTGATTTACCAGAGTGGTTTTGCAGGCATGAGATATTCCATTTCTAACACAGCAGAGTATGGTGATTATGTAACAGGACCAAAAATCATTACAGAGGATACAAAGAAAGCTATGAAGAAGATTCTTTCCGACATTCAGGATGGTACTTTCGCAAAAGACTTCTTACTTGACATGTCAGAAGCTGGCGGACAGGTTCACTTCAAAGCTATGAGAAAAATAGCTGCTGAGCATCCATCAGAAGTAGTTGGTGAAGAAATCCGTAAATTGTATAGCTGGAATGGCGAAGATAAGTTGATTAACAACTAATTTTAAGACATAAACAGATAATTAAGAAGAAACTCGGTTCATTTTGTGAATTGGGTTTCTTTTTTTGTGTGCTTCTTTTTGGAGTTCCGTAATTTGGCAGAAAGGCTTTGCTTTTCGTGGGCACTTTCGTTCGTTGAGTATGCAGCGGTATGGGTGCTTATGCTGACGCATATACAAGCACCTCATACCGGCGTACTCAAAACCCACGAATCGCAAAGTCTTTCTGGCAAATTACCGGAAGCATAAAAGACCCCCAAAAAAATATTTATCGCAACCCAAAACTGTGTTTAGAAATTGACGCTGCTCTTTTAAGTTTTCATAATTTTAGTATAAAGTCTTTGTGGGGAGTGGGTTTTGAGTGCGTCAGTAGGTGGCACTGGTAGTTTCAGTGCCCCTACTGTTACGTACTCAATGAACGGAAGTGCCCACGAGACGCAAAGCCTTTATACTAAAAGTAAGAAAAACCTAAAAAAGCAACATCATCTATTGCCTAAAAACCATTTCATGATTTTTATTGCAAAATAGTAGAATTTATGATATGATAACAAAACGGTAAAAATAAAATAAAAAATATTAAATATAAGTTCTAAAAATGAATTATACGGCATATATATAGTTATGTAAAGAAAAATGCTTGATTTAAGCAGACAAAAAACAAAGGGGGTCATGAGAAATGGCAGATAAGATTTTGGGAAACAATCAGGTGAATATTTATGGTGAAGTGGTAAGTGAGTTTGCTTTTAGCCATGAAGTGTATGGTGAAGGATTCTATATGGTGTATCTTTCGGTAAAACGATTGAGCCAAGTGTATGACAAGATTCCGCTCATGGTATCGGAGCGGCTTATTGACATAACGAAGGATTACCGAGGTATGTATATGGAGGCGAGTGGACAGTTTCGCTCTTATAACCGTCATGAAGAAAATCATAACCGGCTTGTTTTATCCGTGTTTGTAAGAGATTTACATATAGACGAAGAAGAGATGGAAGTAGAGAAACCGAATTATATCTTTTTGGATGGTTACTTGTGCAAACCACCGGTTTATCGAAAGACACCGCTTGGAAGAGAAATTGCGGACCTTTTGATGGCTGTCAACCGTCCGTATGGCAAATCCGATTACATTCCTTGCATCTGCTGGGGAAGAAATGCCCGTTACGCCGATGGATTTGGTGTAGGAGAACACGTTCAGCTGTGGGGACGGATTCAGAGCCGTGAATACCAGAAGCAGGTTGGCGACGAGGAATATGAAACACGCGTTGCTTATGAAATTTCCGTCAGCAAATTGGAGTGTGTGGAAGAGAGTAATGAGATTACTGCGGCCTGTGTGATTGATGAAGAAGATAAAAAAGAGTGAACTAATGCTTGACCACTAAAGGGAAGAGTGATATTCTTTTATATAGAAAGGTAGAGGCGCGGACTTTATCAGTAGCAAATCGGACATGACAGGATGGATGATGATTTGTGAAAGGAACGTCTGCCGAAGGAGAGGATTGCCTGCACATGATTCTTCTGGGCATATGGTAAATAATCATATGACTGTCATCGCTATGATGGAGTGCTACTCGTTATCGAAAACAATGAGGAGTTGGCACGTGTGTCAGCTCCTTTTTTTGCAATCCATTCATAAGCACAAAACGTAATTCAGAAAGGATGAAGAAAATGGCTATTTTTACTGGAGCAGGTGTTGCATTGATTACACCAATGAATGAAGACGGAAGTGTGAATTATGAAAAATTGAGAGAACTGTTGGAGTTTCATGTGGCAAATAAAACAGATGCCATCATTATTTGCGGAACAACCGGCGAGGCATCTACACTGTCAGATGAAGAACATTTGGAGTGTATTCGTTTTGCCTGTGAAGTAATTAATAAACGGATTCCGGTTATCGCAGGAACCGGTTCGAACTGCACACAGTCGGCAATTGAGTTGTCAAAAGAAGCAGAGAAAAGTGGAGTGGATGGACTTCTCTTAGTTACTCCATATTATAACAAGGCAACACAGAATGGTTTGAAAGCACATTACAAAGCCATTGCAAAAGAAGTTAATGTTCCAATTATTTTATATAATGTACCAAGCCGTACGGGTACCAGATTAGCACCACAGACAGTTGTGGATTTGTGTCATGAAGTGCCAAACATTGTCGGCGTAAAGGATGCGACAGGTGATATTTCAGAAGTTGCGGAATTAATGAGTTTAGCTAAGGGAACCGTTGATGTATATTCCGGAAATGATGACCAGATTGTACCGGTTCTTTCTCTTGGCGGTAAAGGCGTAATTTCCGTATTGTCAAATATTCTGCCAAAAGAGACCCATGACATGGTGGCAAGCTATCTTGAGGGCGATGTGGTAAAGAGCTGTGAGATGCAGTTGAAATATTTTGATTTGGTAAAGGCTTTGTTCTGCGAAGTAAATCCGATTCCTGTAAAGAAGGCATTGAATCTGATGGGAATGGAAGTGGGCAGTTTGCGTCTGCCTCTTACAGAAATGGAAGATGCAAATGCAAAGAGACTGGAAGAGGAAATGAGAAAAGCCGGCGTTATCAAATAATTAGTTACGATTGAAAAAGAATTAGGAGGAAGACGATGACTCGAATTATTATGTGCGGATGTAATGGTGCAATGGGGCGCATGATTACTGGAATTGTAAATGAAGATGCTGAGGCAGAAATTGTAGCAGGAATTGATATGGTGGATACGAAAGAACATTGTTATCCTGTTTTTCAGAAATTAGCAGACTGTGATGTAGAGGCAGATGCTTTGATTGATTTCTCGACACCAAAAATTTTGGATGATATTCTTACATTCAGCAAAGAGAAAAAAGTGCCGGTAGTACTTTGCACAACCGGATATGACGATGAGCAGCTTGCTAAAATTGAAGAAGCAGCAACACAGACAGCTGTTTTGAAGTCTGCAAATATGTCACTTGGTATCAACACACTTTTGAAGCTGGTGCAGGATGCGGCAAAAGTATTTGCTACAGAAGGATTTGATGTGGAAATCGTAGAAAAACATCACAACCAGAAACTGGATGCTCCATCCGGTACGGCACTTGCATTAGCGGATTCCATTAATGAGGCAATGGGAAATCCATACGAGTATGTTTATGACCGCTCGCAGAGAAGACAGAAACGTGATAAAAAAGAACTTGGCATTTCCGCAGTGCGTGGTGGTACGATTGTCGGCGAACACGATGTGATTTTTGCCGGTAAAGATGAAGTGATTACATTTTCCCATACTGCCTACAGTAAAGCTGTATTTGGAAAAGGCGCTGTGGCAGCGGCAAAATTCTTAAAAGGAAAGACAGTGGGCCGTTACGAGATGGCAGATGTCATTGCGGCAAACTGATAGGGGTGACAAGATGAGACAGGTTCAGATAAAGGATATTGTGAAAGCAGTCGGTGGTAAACTTGTTTGGGGCGATGAAAATGCTACCGTGACAAATGTTTCAACCGATTCAAGAGAAGTAAAGACTGGAACCTTATTTGTGCCAATTATAGGAGAGTGTGTGGATGCGCACCGTTTTATTCCGGATGTGTTGGAGGCAGGGGCTTCTTGTGTATTTTTTTCGGATGACAGAGAAAAGGAAAAGAAGGGTGCCGGAATATACGTTTCCGATACACTTTTGGCAATGCAGAAATTTGCTGCATGGTACCGCAGTAAACTTTCGGTAAGAATCATTGGTATTACCGGAAGCGTTGGAAAGACAACGACAAAGGAAATGATTGCTGCCGTACTGGAAACGAAGTACCGCACGGTTAAAACTTACAAGAATTTAAACAGCCAGATTGGTGTGGCACTGATGATGTTTGAACTGGATGAAGATACAGAACTTGCCGTGATTGAAATGGGAATCAGTATGCCGGGTGAAATGGATCGGTTAGTCGAGATGGTAAAACCGGAATGCGCGGTTTTGACAAATATTGGTGTTTCTCATATTGGGAATTTGGGCTCAAGAGAAAACATCTGCAAAGAAAAAGGAAAGATTGTTAGTTATCTTCCAGATGGCGGTACGCTGTTTGCCAGCGGCAACGGAGATGTGAGACAATTAGTTGAGACACAGGTTCCGTCCACCCGCTGCAAAGGGAACTATAAGGTTTCTTACTATGGAACAGAGTCCGGCTGTGAGTATTTTGCGGATGAAATGAGTGCAAATGAGGACGGACAGAGTTTTGTGTATCATGACAGTGAGGGAAAAGAAAAAGTTTTGCTGTCTGTGATGGGAATCCATAATGTAAATAATGCCGTGATTGCGATAGCAATTGGCCGCAAGTATGGCGTGCCGGTAAAGGATGCCATTCAGGCTTTGAAAAATTACAAGCCGATTGCGATGCGTGGTGTTGTGCATGATATAAATGGGATTCACGTTGTTGATGATACTTACAATGCAAGCCCGGATTCGATTACGAGTAATCTTCATGCGCTGTTTGATTATCCGGGAAATGGCAGACGAATTGCCGTTCTTGCGGATGTACTGGAACTGGGAAAAGATTCCGGAAAACTTCACGAGGGAATCGGACAGTTTATCATAGAGGAACAAAATAAGGGACGCAGGCTTGACTACCTCTTTACGGTTGGAAAAGAAGCGGCTCACATCAGTGATTATGTAAAGGCACATAGCGATATCCCGGTTTTTTCTGCAGAGTCTAAAGATGAAGTAATGAAAGAATTGGAAACAAAACTTCAAAAAGAGGACTGGGTACTGGTAAAAGGTTCCCGTGGAATGAAAATGGATGAAGTTGTGAAACGACTGATAAAGGAGTGACAGGTTGTTTGCAGATATTATCGTAGATTTGTCGGTGGAAGCACTCGACCGGACATTTCAGTATATAATTCCGAAACAATGGGAAGGTGAAGTGTTTGCCGGGTGCTGTGTCAAAATCCCCTTTGGAAGGGGAAATCGTCTGATTCGCGGTTATGTAATGAATATAACGGATCAGGCGGCATGGCCGGTTGAACGGATGAAGGAAATTTCTGAGATTGAGAAAAAGGAACTTCCGGTAGAATCTAAGTTGATTCAGTTGGCAGCATGGATTCGACAAAGATATGGAACAACAATGAATGAAGCATTAAAAACGGTGCTTCCGATTCGGAGGCAGATTAAGTCAGTGGAAGAACACTGGCTTAATTTTGCTTTGCCCGAAGATGAAATGAAGAAGGAATTAAACCGCTGTCTGTTAAAGCATTATAAAGCAAAAGCGCGCCTCCTGCAGGGAATGTTTGCAGAAGGTGGACAGATGACAAGCAAGCTGGCGGCAAAAAAATATAAGATTACGAAACCCGTGATTGACGGCATGGTGAAGGCGGGATGGATTACTGTTACAAACCAAAAGAAATATAGGAATCCGGTCTTTGATGGAAAGGCATTTTCCGAAAAAAAGATGTTGAATGAAGAACAGCAGACGGCAGTGGATGCATTTACCGTAGACTACCGGCAGGGAAGGCGGACGACGTATCTGCTATATGGTGTTACCGGCAGTGGAAAAACGGAAGTCTATATGGAAATGATACAGGCAGTTTTACAGGAGAACAAACAAGTTATTATGCTGATTCCTGAAATTGCACTTACTTACCAGACGGTAGTTCGTTTTCAAAAGCGGTTTGGAGACCGGGTGACGGTATTAAATTCCAGAATGTCAGAAGGAGAAAAATACGACCAGTATGAGAGGGCAAAACAAGGAGAAGTGGATATCGTTGTCGGACCACGCTCCGCTTTGTTTATTCCATTTTCAAATCTGGGACTTATTCTCATTGATGAAGAACATGAGATGAGTTATAAAAGTGAAAAGCCGCCCAAATATCATGCAAGAGATGTGGCGATTGAGAGAGCAAGGCAGAGCGGGGCAAGTGTTGTATTAGGCTCCGCGACACCGTCAGTTGAGAGCTATGAGAAAGCGAAAACGGGAGAGTATACACTTCTTACGTTACCGCACCGAGTAAACCATGTCAGTATGCCAAAGGTTTATGTGGCGGATTTAAGGAAAGAATTAGAAGAAGGAAACCGCTCAATTTTCAGCCGTGTGCTGCAGGAGAAAATCGAGGAACGGTTAAAACGAGGGGAGCAGACCATACTATTTTTAAACCGGCGTGGATATGCAGGCTTTGTTTCTTGTCGCAGTTGTGGTTTTGTGTTAAAATGTAGTCATTGTGAAGTTTCTATGACGGCACACAAAAATCATGTCGGTGATGTAGATACATTGGTCTGTCATTATTGTGGACATGCAATCGCTATGCCAAAGACATGCCCATCGTGCGGTTCACCATATATTGCAGCATTTGGGCTTGGCACGCAGAAAGTCGAGGAAATGCTGAATAAGCGGTTTCCTACGGCAAGAGTTCTTCGGATGGATGGAGATACAACAACGGGAAAACACGGACATGAAAGTGTCCTGACACCCTTTCGTAATGGCGAGGCAGATATTTTAATTGGCACCCAGATGATTGTAAAGGGGCATGATTTCCCTAATGTTACGCTCGTGGCAGCATTAGCGGCTGACATGAGTTTATATGCGGGGGATTACCGAAGCAGTGAGCGCACATTTGAACTGCTTATGCAGGCAAGCGGCCGCGCCGGGAGGGCAGAAAAAGCCGGGGAAGTTGTGATTCAGACTTATAATCCGGAGGAATACTCAATTCAGGCGGTTGCCGGGCAGGATGCCGAATATTTTTACGAAAATGAACTGGCATTCAGGCGGCTTATGAAGTATCCGCCATATTCGCAGATGGCGGCGATTCTCATTCTATCGGAAGAAGAGAACGAAGCGAAAACATTGAGCGAGAAACTGGCAGAAAACATACATTCTGTGTGCGGTGATGCAGTTACGCTTATTGGTCCGTCAAAAGCCGGGTTAAGCCGTGCCAAAGACAGGTACCGGTATGTTCTATATGTAAAGAGCATGGACGAAGAAGCAATGGCTTGTGTCAGAGAAATTGCAGAAGAAGCAAACCGCCGTGTCGTAAATCAAAAAACATGCAGCGTGCAGTATGACAGAGACCCGGTAAATGGTTACTAAATCTAAGAAAAGAAAAGGCAGGTAGGAAAAAATGGCAATTCGTAACATTCGTATGATTGGTGATGATATTCTCACCAAAAAATGTAAAGTAGTAAAAGAGATGACAGAAAAAAATAAAGAGTTAATTGCGGATATGTTTGATACGATGTATGACGCAGATGGTGTTGGTTTAGCAGCACCTCAGGTCGGTATTTTGAAACGGATTGCCGTAATTGATATTACGGAAGACAGAAGTAATCCGATTGTTTTGATTAATCCGGAAATTATTTCGGCCGATGGTGAGCAGAGAGGCAGTGAAGGCTGTTTAAGCGTACCGGACAAAGTTGGTATAGTAACAAGACCGAATCATGTTGTCGTAAAGGCATACAATGAAGAGATGGAGCCTTTTGAGATTGAGGGAGAAGAATTACTTGCCCGCGCTTTGGTACATGAAATCGAGCATTTAGATGGCGGTTTGTATGTAAATAAAGTGGAAGGGAGATTGTATACCATTGAGGAATTTGAAAAAGAATTTGGAGAATAGGAGACAGCACATGAATGTAATTTTTATGGGTACACCGGATTTTTCCGTTCCTGTATTAGAAGGTCTGATTGCCTCAAAAGAGCATACGGTTACAGCAGTTGTGACACAGCCGGATAAGGCGAGAGGACGCAGCGGAAAACTGGTTTTTACTCCGGTGAAAGAAGTGGCAGTTGAAAATGACATTCCGGTCTATACACCGGCGCGTGTAAAAGATGCGGAATTTGTGGAGCAGCTTCGAAAGATTCCATGCGATGTTATTGTAGTTGTTGCATTTGGACAGCTTTTATCCAAAGAGATTTTAGATTATCCAAAGTATGGCTGTATTAATGTTCATGCGTCATTACTTCCGCGCTGGCGCGGTGCGGCACCGATGCAGTGGGCAATCCTTGAAGGGGATGAAAAGACCGGTGTAACGACGATGCAGATGGCAGAAGGACTTGATACCGGTGATATGCTGTTAAAAGCAGAAACGGTGATTGAAAAAGAGGATACAGCAGAAACGATTCATGATAGGCTTTCGGAAATGGGAAAAGACCTTTTGTTAGAAACTTTGGAGAAAGTGGAAAAAGGTGAGATTGTACCACAAAAGCAGGATGACAGTTTAAGCTGCTATGCGAAAATGCTCAAAAAAGATATGGGTAAAATTGACATGAATTGGGATGCTGCGAAAGTGGAACGATATATTCGTGGAATGAATTCATGGCCGAGTGCGTATACCACATTCCGGGGAAAAACATTAAAACTCTGGCGTGCGAACGTGCTTGCTGAAAATACGGGAGAAAAACCGGGTACTGTTGTGGATGTATTAAAAAATAGTTTCATCGTTCAGACCGGTGACGGCTGTCTGGAATTTTTGGAAGTGCAGTTAGAGGGAAAAAAACGAATGGATGCCGGAAGTTTCTTGCGCGGTGTAAAAATAGAAAAGGGTGATTGTTTATGTTAGGTTACGGATATGGAAGTCCCTTTTATATGTTCTGGGACCCAACATATGTATTGATTTTAATTGGTGTTGTTTTATCGCTGCTTGCTTCTGCGATGGTTCGGAGAAATTTTGCAAGGTACAGTGTGGTAAGAAGTGCGTCCGGTCTTACAGGGGCTCAGGTAGCACAGCGCATTTTATCCTATGCGGGAATTAACGATGTGACGGTATGCCATATTAGTGGAAATCTGACGGACCATTATAATCCGAGAACGAAGCAGATCGGGCTTTCGGATTCTGTGTATGGCAGCAATTCAGTAGCGGCAATTGCGGTGGCGGCACATGAGTGCGGACATGTGATACAGCATGCCAATTCGTATGTACCATTATCCATTCGTACCGTATTAGTTCCGGTTGCAAATTTTGGTTCCGGAGTTTCGTGGTTTTTCATTCTTGCCGGCATTTTGTTTAGTATGCCGGTGTTAATTACGGCAGGAATTGTTTTTTTTAGTGCAGCAGTATTGTTTCAGGTTGTGACCCTTCCGGTTGAGTTTAATGCATCGAGACGTGCACTTGTGATTTTACAGGATACGGGAATTCTTGGAACAATGGAAACCGATGGCGCAAAAAAGGTTCTGCGTGCGGCGGCACTGACCTATGTGGCTTCTGCGGCTGCTGCAATTTTACAGTTGTTAAGACTGATTTTATTATTTGGAAGGAACAATCGTGACTGATGAGATTACAGGCATATGAAGTTGTTTATCAAACGATGGAAAAGGGGGAGCACAGCGACTCTGTTTTCCACCGGATTGTGGAACAGAATGATTTTTTGACGAGAGACAAACGATTTTTGAAACGTCTTTCTTACGGAACAATTGAGCGCAGTGTTGAACTAGATGCAATTCTGAATCAATTTGCAAAGATTCAGGTCTTAAAAATGACAGCACCGGTTCGCACGGTTCTTCGCATGGCACTCTATGAAATCCGCTATATGGAGAAAGTGCCGGAGGCAGTGAGCTGTCACGAGGCAGTGGAACTTTTAAAAAAGAAAGAAGGACAAAAACATACTGCTTTTGTAAATGGTGTGCTTAGGACAATACTGAGAAACGGGGATTCAATTTCTTTGAAACCGTGGGAAAGTTTATCTCTGCCACGAGATTTATATGACCATTTATGTGAACAGTACGGCAAAAAAACAACAAAAAAAATCGGTATGGCTTTTTTGGAGAATACAAAGGACATTACGTTACATATTGATACGTCTAAATGGACGAAAAAAATGTTTTGCGAGGAACTAAGGAAAGCCGGTGTCGCTGTCAAAAAAGCCTATTATATGGATGATACGGTGATTATTTCCGGTGTGGAAGATATAAAAAAAATACCGGGTTACGAAGAAGGGGTGTTTTTTGTACAGGATGAAAGCTCGATGCTCCCGGTTTTGTGTGCCGGAATCCGGCCGGGGGATAAAGTTGTGGATGTGTGCAGTGCACCCGGCGGGAAAGCAATGCATGCGCTTTTATGCTTAAAGGGTGAGGGATCTTTGAGTGCCAGAGATAAAACGGTATCAAAGGTTAAAAAAATTGAGGAAAATTTTGGACGCCTAAAGTTCCAAAATGTCTCCTGTAAAGTGTGGGATGCGACAAAGAGTGATGAAGCATTTTTTTCGCAGGCAGATGTTGTTCTCTGCGATGTGCCATGTTCCGGAATTGGAATTATCGGACGCAAACCGGAAATCAAATACCATGCATTGCAACATGCCAAAGAGCTTGTTCCAATTCAGCGAAAGATTGTAGAAAACGCTGAGAAAATGGTAAAGCCGGGAGGTGTCCTAATATACAGTACATGCACAGTGAATCAGGCAGAAAACGAAGAAAATGTTCGCTATTTTGTAGAACACTTAGGATTAAAACTCGAGTCGTTAAATTCTTTTTTGCCACCGATATTATGTAACCGCATGACGGCAGAAGGGATGCTTACGATGATACCGGGACTTCAGCGAAGTGATGGATTTTTCGTGGCGAGACTGCGGAAAACAGATAGATAACAGAGAGGAAACAGATGGATATTCGGAGCATGAATTTAGAGGAAATGGAAGCACTTGCCATTTCTCTTGGAGAAAAAGCATTCCGTGGAAAACAATTGTTCCAGTGGGTGCACGAAAAACAGGCAGATGATTTTGATGAAATGACGAATCTGAGTGCTGCTTTTCGGGAAAAATTAAAAGAGAATTACTGCATATCCGGTGTGAGACAGGTGGAAAAACAGGTGTCGAAAAAAGAAGATACGGCAAAGTATTTATTTGCACTGGAAGATGACCATGTAATCGAAAGCGTGTGGATGAAGTATCGTCATGGCAACAGCGTGTGCATTTCATCGCAGGTGGGATGCCGGATGGGATGTACATTCTGTGCGTCTACACTTACCGGACTCACGAGAAATCTGACTGCCGGGGAAATGCTCTCACAGATTTATCAAATTCAGAAAGATACAAAAGAGAGAGTATCGAATATCATTGTGATGGGAATGGGCGAGCCCCTTGATAATTATGAGGAACTTCTACGTTTTATAAAACTGGTTTCTTGTGAGAAAGGAATTGGAATCAGCCAGCGTAATATTACCGTATCAACGTGTGGTTTGGTGGATAAAATCAGAATGCTTGCGGATGAAAAACTGCAGATTACGTTAGCAATCAGCCTGCATGCACCAAATGATGAAATCAGGCGTCAGACGATGCCGATAGCCAATCGTTATACCATTGGTGAAATCATACAGGCTTGCAAATATTATTTTGACAAAACCGGGCGCCGTATTACGTTTGAATACAGTATGATTCGCGGTGTGAACGATAAGGAAGAGCACGCAAAGGAACTGGCAGGCAGGTTATCCGGTTTAAATTGTCACATTAATTTAATTCCGTTAAATGAAGTGAAAGAGAGAAATTGTTACCGCTCAACGAAGGAGGATATTGAGAAGTTCAAAACAATTCTTGAAAAATATAGAAAAACTGTTACAATAAGAAGAGAGATGGGGAGCGATATTGATGCTGCCTGTGGTCAGTTACGAAAGAAATTTCTGACGAAGAATGGTAGAGCGTAAAATGCCTATTTTATAGGGCTTTGCGCTCTTTCTTTATTTTTTGTGAAAAATTCCTAATCTACGAATATATGTTCGAAAATGTTTATTGACAAATAAAATTTGCTGTGGTATGGTGTAGGTAGCGTTGAAGAAAGACGCACGTAAGACGCATTTTCAAATATCGTAAGACGCATTTTGTAAGGAGTGATTTTATGTCAGGGAAAAGAGCAAATGGTGAAGGTAGTATAAGTTACGACCGCAGAAGAAAACGTTACAGAGCAAAGATTACAATCGGTTGGGAAATAAACGAAGAGACTGGTCGCTCAAAACAAATAGTTAAGACTATTGGTTCTAACTATAAAACAAAAGGAGAAGCAGCTAGAGCATTATCTGAATATTTAGATAGTCCATTTAACATTGAAAAGCAGAATATTACATTCTCCGAATTGTACGAAAAATGGTTTAGCGAATGTATAAAAAATAAAACATCAATGGCTTATAGAATAAAAGGTGCTTATAAATATTGTACTATGCTATACGATATTAAATTTAGAAACATGACAATATTAGATATGAAAAAATGCATTAACGAAGGTACTGCTTTAATCCATAGAGGAAAATATAAAGGCGAGATTAGAAAAGCGTCACCACAAGTAAAGCAAACAATAAAACATATATTTAATAACATGTATATGTACGCAATAGAAGCAAGAATAATAGACCACAATTATGCAAGAGATTTTACACTTGATAAAAGTGTATTCGAGCAACAAGCAAAAGAACATGTAGAAAAGAAACCTTTTGGAAATTATGAAATAGAAAAACTTTGGAAATCTATTGAATTTGTTCCTTTTGCAGATATGATACTAGTTGGGTGCTATAGCGGTTTCCGTCCTGGAGAACTAATCCGCTTGAAGATTTCAGATGTTGATATTAATAATGGATATATTAAAGGTGGTATTAAAACGGCAAACGGCAAAAATCGCATCGTTCCTATTCATCCGCTTATAAATGATATAATTATAAAATATTATAATGAAGCAAAGAAAGTTGGCAGTGAATATTTGTTTAATGACGTTACCAAAAAGCAAGGAATTGGATTAAGCAAAGATCAATATTTAAGCAGATTTAATAAAGTGATGGATACGCTAAAGTTTTCCAAACAGTTTACGCCTCATTGCACAAGGCATACTTTTATTACAAAAGCAAAAAAGGCTGGAATGAATGAATTTATACTAAAGATTATCGTTGGGCACAAAATAACCGATCTAACAGAAAATGTATATACACATAGAGATATAAACGAATTAAAAAAAGAAATGCTGAAAATCAAGTCTTAAAAATCGTAAAAAATAGGGTACTTAGTCAAAATAACTAAGTACCCTTATTCTTTTGTTTATTATTCCTTTTACCTTTTGTGAAATTTGAAAAAAGTAATCATCATTAGAATACCACATGTTGCAAATATAGTCAATGCCAAAATAATATTAGAATTATCGCCAGTATCAGGAATATCCGATAGTGGTATGTTTTCTTCTTCTATATCAATAACTTTCTTACTTCCATCCTTAATCTTTTTATTATCTTTTGGTATGTCATCATCCGTGACATTAATTGGCGTAGGACTTGCCGTGGCAGTATATGTTGGTTTTACAATCGGTGTATTACTTGATGTAGGTGTTGGTGTCAATGAACTTGTTGGAGTAATATTACTTAATGAAGTTGTAGACGTTGGAGTTGTAATTGGAGTATTAGTATTAGGAATAATACTAGGACTAGGTGTTGCTGTTACAACTTCAGTAGGTTTTGGTGTGTCAGTTACAATCGCTGTAGGACTAGAAGTTGCTTTTGGTTTTTCAACTGAATCATATGGATAGAAATGACCTTCAGCATTACTGGTTAAACTTTTAGCAATATAAGAACCTTCAAAATTTCCACCATTAATTTTAACATTTGCATTAGGCGCGACCACATGACCAGAAAGATATTCCGTAACAACTTCGGTAGCATTAGGAATATTCCATATTAATTTCATGCCATCCACATTTAATTGACCGCCTTGAACCGAACCGTCTTTAATTTGCATGAGACCATTCCCATGTTCCAATAATTTTAGTTTTCCATCGTCTTTAACGAACACTGCTTTCTTATTATCCCCAACAGTGACATAAGAATAATCTGCACCAATCTGAACATTATCTGACAAAATACTGATAACATGCTTTGTAGATATGAAATCCTTTAATGAACCATCTAATACAATAAAATCACATTTGTTCCACTCATCTTTTTCAATAACTACTACATGTTTATTAGGAACATATAATGCAATACCATCCTGACCATCAATATTTTCCTTTTTAAGCGTTATTTTTGTACCAGTGGAGGAATCCTTGCTTTCGTTCATAATCTCTTTATATAACCTATTAAAATCCACATAAGAGGTATTTGTTTTTGTAAGTCCACTTAACTCTCCACTATAATCAGAATCTATGTAATATGCCTTATATTTATCATAATATTCTTTGTATTTTGTGTCTCTAAAATAAGAACCATTACTGTAATTACCATAAGTAACAACGTAATCTATATATGAATTTTCAATGGCTGCATCACCAAAAGAAGATAGTGTTGCTTTGCCACCAATTAAAACAGCGCCAACAGTATGATTTTTAATGTCGGCATTGTCCTTTACAACATATTGATAATCAGATAATAGATTGCTAATTGTATATTTTTTATCATATGTTTTTGTACTTGCACTAGACACTGCATAGATTAGCATAAAGATAAATAGAAGAGCAAATAATAGAAGTGTCCTAAATTTAATTTCTTTCACATATTCACCACCTTTAGTTTAGTTATATTAGGTATTGACCCTATTATACGTATTAAAATTTATTATTCATTAATTGTCGGTGTATTTCCCCAGGTTGCAAATACAGATACTATTACATCTTTTAATTCGGATTTTTCTCCTTTTCTGCTAACTGTGCTTTTAATCGCTCGTTCTCTTCCTGCAAGGCAAAAGCCTTAAACTCCGTCTTTGCAAGCAGAATCTTAAGTTCTGCAATTTCAGCAGACAATTTCTTCTCCACATAGTCAATAATTGTGATTTTGTTTTCATCCATTTTTTTACCTTCTAAATTTTGAATTATTTATTGTAACACCGGGAATATTGCTATTCCGCTCAGGTTATCGTTAGCTAGGTTATTATACTGTGCATTAACAGCTATATTTCCTGTATGTGGATTAAATGCGACACGAACGCATTCCCCACGACCAGTCACTAAATTATGCCATAATACAATATCCTTAGCTTTAGAATTAGCTGACATTAAATTCATATTGATTATTGATGCCCAAGGATCTGCCGAAGATATTGGGTAACCATGAAATACAACAGCTACAAATTGACCGCCATTCATTAAAACGCCATATAAATTGGTTGAATTAGGTGTCGATGTTGTTACCTTCGAACAGTTCTTCTCAAAAGCAACATTAGCATTTAATGTAGTAGTTCCAGCCCCGTTGGCTCTACCAATTGAAACATTTCCTCCATAACTGTTTAAATATAAAGTTGTCGCAGCATTATTCTTATCGACTGCTTGAATCGTTCTTTGTCCAATATTCATGTGGTTTCCACTTGTTGGGGAAATCTGCAAGGAATAGTCCGTTAGTGAAGCACCTAAACCATATTCGGTAGCAACTCTTAATGTTGTATCAATCTTTTCAAGTGTGACAGAATCACCATTTACTTGGAAACTAGGTGTATAGGTTGCCGTTGTTCCAGATATTGTCCCTGCTTCCAAGATTCCATGCGAAATCTGTGAGTAACTTCCGTAATAAGTTCCTGCACCTGACATCTTCCGATAACTAACAAGTGCGCCATATGGTGTTTTATCTGTCAAAGACTTAGACGACAAAGCGGTGCAAAATGTTTCTCCGCTCATTGTAATAGCATCTTTGGTTATTATAAATCCACTACTCGTAGCTCCAAACGCACTCCAATCGGCAATATTCAACTTATCTGCATCAATACTTCTCGTAGCAATATTTGCACCGTTAATCTCTATGGTGCCGCTACCTTTTAAGTTTTCGATTGTAGCATAAGGTGTGAGAGCATTAGTAACATCTGTATCAGTCTGATAGTTACTGTCATTCTGGAAACTGCTTACTTTAGTTGGGAAATCTGTAATCTGAGATTTGGTATGAGTATGTCCAACTTTAGAAGCATCTATATTTGTTCTAGCATTCGCCTTTTCTATATCAGCTAACCCCTGAGATGCAACAGTAGAAACTGCTTTAAAATTTCCAACATTCCCAAGTCCAATATCGCTCTTAGTTGTTCCATGAGGATTTGTTCCACTTGGATGTGTATAAACTGTTGTTTCAGTACCATTAATTTTAATATTACCATTTGTTGTAGATTTTTCCACTTTTGTAGCATCAGTCCTTGCATGTGCAGAGTCTGCATGTGTTTTTGCAGCATTCCAATTTGTTCGTTCAGATGCTGTAATATGTATTGTAGAATTACCTGTGTGTGTATCAAGTTCTGTTTGATTTGCTTTCTTGCCGATAGCTTCATTCAAAGCAGTTTCTACATCTTTATTTTCTTGAATAGCAGCGGCAACTTCTTCCAAAGTATCCATTGTTTCAGGAGCACTACCAATCAAATCAGCAACTTTTTTGTCTGTATATTTATTAGCATTTGCATAAGCCGCATTAATAGCATCTTGCTGAGCTGTAGATACAGGTTTGCTGGAGTCGGCTGTATTGTCTACATTTCCTAATCCGACTTCTGATTTTGTATAACTTGGCTTAGTTGATGCTTTTGCCCATGCAGATACATCACTAGCCTTACGAGCATCACTTAATCGTGTATCATTTCCCATAACAACCTGAGTAGCAGAAGCGTTACCACTAGAAGCAACATCTTTTGAACTAGCCGTACCAAGTGTTGGAAAATCAGTAATATCATTTTTGGTGTGAGTATGAGAGTTATTCGCTTTTCCTTTGATTAAAGTCGTAATCTTTTCTATCATATGGTCTACGCCATCATAAAATAAAACTGACAAAATAGCACCTCCCTTTAATTGCCCATATATTGAGAGAACAAAATATCTATTTCATCGTTTGTGATAGGAGTCATTAGATTATTCATTTCCTCAATGGTTTCGTTTGCTTTACTTATTGTTTCATTTGCTTTTTTAATAGTAGATTCTAAGATGTCAATACTTGGATTTGAAATGATGCCATCAGAATTGTAGACATTTTCATAAACTTTAATTTTAAAATAAAAAGAAGATAGCTTCGTATCACCATCTTCAATAACAATTTTATATTTTGCATTTCCCTTTACATTTAGTTCTTCTTCCCTGAAAATAATAGTTACTTTATTATCATTAAAAGTCTGAATATACCTATTTACAACCGCACCATCTGCACGTGTACCTTGTAATAAAAGAACAGAAGAGGGTGATATAATGTATTTCTCTCCATCATCAAAAAGAGAGACTACCAATTGTCTTGAATCAGAGTCTCCTTGTTGAGCATATATTGTATTAACAAAGCCTTGGTTTTGTAAATCAAGACTAATTTCTTTTTGTGAAATTGTTATTCCCATAAATTTAAGTGTCACCACCTTTCGTTATATAAGAAAAGGACAAGAGTGTGATTTCTCTTGCCCTATGGGTGTAACTGTTTATTTTTTCTTACCCTTTGTAATCAACATGTTCCTGGGACGGAATTCTAAAACTAAATTGCGTAGTATCATTATAATTAGATATAGCAAAATCACCTAAAGAAATAATATCCATACCGATCAACACATCCAGTCCCTGTTGCCCAATTTCTGAATCAAATACTGTCACATCTTGTACGACTAACTCTTGATTTAATACAATATGCACTTTATATTGTTTTACTTGAGCAGAACCAGATGGTGTCTGAATATTCTGAAATCCTATTGGTGTCAGATGTAGCTTTTGAGCCAAATCATAGGAGATGCATGTTCCAGTAGCACCAGTGTCCCATAAAGATTTTGCAGGAATTGTTAAATCGTTTTCTGTATTTATCATTACAACCGAATTTAAAATTTTTTTCATCTTACATGGATACTTCTCTGTGAAAACAGATAATGGTTGTTCATTCATGTTCTTATCCCCTTTGTTAGATTTTAATTAGCTGAAATGAGGTAATATAATTTGTGTATCCTGTTTCATCTCCGTTACATTTTTGAACGATAAAATTACCATAGCCAAATTCAGAAGATGCAATATCCAATGCTTGTTTTTCCTCTTTAAAAACTCCTATAATTTTATTTCTTCTAATTGCAATATAACAATTTCCATATTTTTTATAAAAATCATCATAATTGGATAAGAAAAAATCAAAATCTTTTTTTCTGTCATCATCTGTATATTCTATAGCCATAATATACCTCCTTTCTATTGTAACATAGTTCTATGTACATTATCTTTATTGATCGCTAATAATATACGCTTATTACCACAATCTACTTCTGTACTTATTACTTTCATTTTTTGTTCACCTGAACATATTTCGATTGGTATATTTAAATGAGTAACATTTACAAGTACATCTTCATAAGAGATTGGCTTATCGGTATAATTTAACTTGTTTAAATCTAATTTATGATATCCTCGCATGATCATTAACTCCTTTAATATATTATATATTATCTATTTGACTATATGTCAAGTATAAAATGATGAAAAAAATTCACAAAAATTATCAATATTTTTGTGCAAAACATACAAAAAATATATAGGACAAAGAAATATACTTTGTCCTATATGCTAAATTTAACAACATTCTTATTAACTACCAGTTTCTTTCTTTATGCTCGATGTCTTTCAATTTAAAATAAGTTACATCTTTCATCTTAATTCCTCCTTATTTCTTAATCTTAATTCTAACAACTTTACTCCATTTGCCATACAATTTCTTCTTACCATTCATTTTATAAGCACGAACTCTAAAACTGTATGTCTTTTTCTTCTTTAGTTTCTTAGCAACAAACTTATTGGTACTGACCGTTTTTGTTTTCTTTGAAAAAGGAGCACTGTAAGCATATTGTACTCGATATCCTTTAGCTCCTGATACTTTCGACCATGTAACAGTTGCTGTTTTCTTTTTGTTATTTTTTACTTTTACTTTAGTCGGCTTTGATGGTGCAGTTACTTTTTTTACCACTTTCTTTGGTGTTTGAGATTGTGGTATTGGGGTACTGGTCGGTATAGGTGTTTGCGTTGGAATCATCGTTGGTAATGGTTTAGGTGTTCTTTCAACATCTATCTCATTATATATATTAACAGTACCTGCTTTTTTATAATGCGTAGATGACTTCTTTAAGTGAAGTGCTGGACGGATGTAATGCTTTGCATTCGGGTTATCAGTGTGTATATACGTGTTATAATCTTGAATCCATGTACAATTAATATTATAACTTGGAGCACTTCGCAACCACCATGCATCAGATACTATCAAACCAGTGTGCCTTTCTGAAATTACAAATCCATATTCACTTTTTAAGTCTGTTTCTGACAGAATAGATATTTTATCCATTGTGTTTGTTTCTAAAATGTCATTAAACTCATCGGAAGAAAATGCTTCTTTTGAAAAGTCATTATCAATCCAATTTTTTATATCAGATTCTATCCATGTTGTTGATAATGGTGCACCCCAATATCCTTCTGGATCTTTTTTATATTCTCCTTTGTATATACTTTCATCTGTAAGTAAAAACAAATCATCCCCATCTACAGATAACACACGCCATTTAATAGGTTGTTTCTCACTAGTTTTATCAATGTTCCCCTCTGAATCTTTTTGCCAATAGTTTCCAAAATAAACACAATCCCATGTAACACATGGTTGGTTGTAATATGTTGAGTAATAACCGTTTCCTAAAGAGATAGTTTTAATAACTTTATCAATAATTCTTGGATTCCTCAATTCATCAGATGCTTGTGAATAGATTGGTAACATACCAAATAATAATGTTAGAACTACAATACTTGCAATAATTTTCTTTTTCATAAAATACCTCCTCGTTGTTTACAATGTTTTATTACATTATATTATTCTCTGTTTATTATATAATATTGAGGGAGATTTTGCAAATATTGAGTATTAGAGTTCTGACAAATACATGGGACTGCTATAATAACAGCCCCAACATTTAATTTACTATTATTAAAGTTTATTAACAATTGCTCGCCAATAATTAGTTCTATTCTTTACGCTTTCAGGACTAGAAGTTCCCGATACAACATAAGATTTATACTCTTCATTGCTGTCATATGTTTCAACAAATCCCTTGATTTTAGACATTAATCTTTCAATAGATTTATGGTCTTTCTTTGTCTTATAAATGGCATATACAATCATAGGAACAGAGGTTTTCTGAATCTTAACATCTTCATTTTCTGTTAGAAAAACACTTAATGAAGTAAAGGCTTCATCTAATTTTGCAACTTTGTCATCATTTATATTATCATTTAACCAAGTGATAAAATTGCTTTTTGTTTTAGACTTAAATGATACAAAATCGTTTTCAGACGAACTTTCAATAAGCATAAAGCTTTCTATGATTATCGAAATATCTGTTGAACTTTTCAACTGAGCAGGAGACAACAATTTATCAAAAACTAAGTTGTTCGATAATAACACAACTGAATCAATAACTTCATCACTCATAATAGACGTTAATTTCTGAGTTGAGTTAAGTGGTTTGCCAGCATTAAGTCTTGCAAACATATCTCTAATTTCTTCATCTGTATATTCAGTAATATCGTATTCAACAACATTGCAATCCTTTATCAAATCCTGAATCTTTTCATCAAGTTTAGAGAACTTCTTTTTTGATATTTCATATTCAACACCATCAATGGTAATTGGCTTTAAACCATCACAGAGCGAGAATTTATCTGCAAGATAATCTCTAATCGTAGATAATCGTTGAACTCCGTCAATTGCATGTTTTTTATTATCCGTTGGATCTATAACTAAATATATTGCTGGAATAATATATTCTCTCAACATCGAATCAATTAACAAGGATTTCATCTTACGATTCCATACACCGTCTTTTCTCTGAAGTTTGTGTTTAAGTGATATTTCACCTTTGTTTAACTTTTTGGCTAGAGAACCAACAGTAATTGATTTACTTGACTTTTTCATTCCTCTACCTCCTAAAAATACAAAATTTTTGTGTTTTCAGAATAACAGATTTTTCTATTTTTGTAAATATAGTTATTTCGTATTTTGCAAAATAATAGATTCTAACTTATCAAGTCGTTCTTTCAACTTGCTGATTTCTTCATCCTTTTTATTATTCTCTTCTTTTAATATTTGTATCTCTTTGTACATTTCTTGTGAAAATGCTATATGATAAGCATGTAAGTTTTCATAGTTAATTCTATATGCTGTTTTACCTGTATATTGTCCCTCGTCCATATAGTCACGACATTTGTATTCTTCAACAAGATCCGTATCTTTCCAATCAACGCCATTGTCAGTAAGAGTATTTATTACTTGCTGTGCAATTAAACCAGTGTGAATTTTTTCGTTGTTTTCATATTTTGTATCCTTAAATTTATATGACTTTGGTTTAAAAGCAAGATATATCTGTTTTATGTCAGTTAATGATATAATTTCTTTTTTTAACCTCAAATCAGAAGAAGATTTTGGTTGATAATTGTTTGAACCGTAATTTACATTAACTACTTCAGATTTCTTATATGATAAAGAACCATATCCACTATCACATAAACTTATATTATTGTCACTTATATAATGACCTAATGTGGGGCTGCCAGAAGCATCTTTCCACCAATATTGAAAATTTTGTGAATCAATATAAAAATAATTGTTTGATGGTGCGTCTCGTCCGATACGCATTTCTTTTGTTCCTATCCAAAGAGAAGGATTGTTATTACTGTCACAACCGAAATTAATATTGCCATCACTTTTAAAATCAATATTTCCTTTTTTTGCATACAAATTAAAATTGCCATATCCGCTAGATTGGTTTTGTGTAAGGTCAATTAAAACATCTTGTTTTGTTGTGTCTACCTTAAACATATAATCGGTAGCTGTTTTAATTATAGGTCTTGCGTAAATGCCCTTATATGATATATCGGTATAACCCAAAGAACCATCAAGCGTTCCTAAAGAAACTGAGTATTTAGCAAAAATTGCTTTCCCATCTATAATACTCATTCCTGGGCTTCCATCTTTTCCTAATTCATATTGATATATTGCTGCATTGTTTTTAGTAGACAAATAGTTAGGACTTATTTCCCAACCGCCAATATTACCACTATCAGCTTCAATTTTCCCTTTAAAAGTACCATTTCCATTATTATCAACACTCATGATACCTTTATCATTTTTATTGGCTATTCGGAGTACATTTCCATTCTTTAATCCAAGAGGATCTATTTCAACAGAGCATCCATTTTCTTTTGCAATATATAAATATCCACCGCCAATTTTAGGTGAAACAATATAATTGTCGCCAATCTGGGTAAAATTTAAGCTGTTCTCAACTTTTTTCTTAAATTCATCAAGATTTTGTTGGTAATTTTCCAAACCATCAATAGATGCAGCAGGAATTATACCATCAGCAAATCGTATTCCATCGCCATCAATGATTACACTATTTTTACCACCGATAATTTTCATGTTATTGGTACAAGTAATTTGACCACCAATAATATTATCAGCCCAAATACCATAACCATATGTTCCATCAGGAAGCATTCCTAGACCTATGGCAAGTCTTGCACTTTCCCAACCATCATCCGTCATAACAATATTTCTATTGATCATCTTCATCTGATACTTGGAATAATCGTCTAATTCATCTAAGAATTTTCTGAATAGCAGTCCATGCCTATCCATTGTTATTTCCTGATTATCACCTGCCATAACAGCAGAGTAAGCAGAGTCGAGTCCATTTTGTAAAATCTTATTGATTTCTACGTTCGCTTCACTACCTTGTTTTGCTTGGTCAGTTACATAATTGTAAGTGGAAGATATAGCACTTGCTTGTTGTAAAACAGAGTTAATATCAGATAATACATTGCCAACTTGAATTACGTCTGAAAACTCAACAGACATTTTATCAACAGTATCAAAATCAAATGTAATACTGATAAGTCTCAATTTTTTAATGGTTTTATCAAGACGTACTCTCATCCAATTTCCAAGACTGAATTTATCATACATATCATGATACTTAGTATTTTCATCCCAATTTTTCCATCTTTCAGCTAAGAGAGAAAATACATCTGCACTTACACTATATTGTTGTTCACATGCTTTGTATAATTCCTTGCGTGATTTTTGTAATAGTTCTTTAGCTTTGGCGATAATATCTTGATTTGTGTTACATGCATCAGAAGTATAATTGGAATTACTGTATTCCTGTTCTTTAATATAAGGAAGTAATTCATTATATAATTCTCCAAAATAATTTTCAATTTTGAATTTATTTCTGATTTCAGTAATATCTTTCAATAAGTTATTTTCTGATTTATTACATTGCTCACTTACTTGTTTTGCAATATCAGCATAAGTAACTAAAAGAGAAGGATCTGTATTACCGCAGCTCAAACAATAATTGTATTCCGTACCACTTTCGTTTTTAGCAATTCCAACATTAGAACTTCCACATTTTTTACATGTAATTGGCTTTGTTCCTATGAAATATTTTGTGCTAGGTAATGAATAAGCAATAGAGAAAATTTCTTTCTTGTAGTCAACTGTATAATCCTCACTTACGTAATCAGGAGAATATGTACGTTTCCCATACTTGTCTGTTTCATATGTATATTCTCCTAAATAACGGTACAATGCGTTAATCTGTTTCTCAAGTATTTTCATTTGTTTATAAATTTTGTATTGAATAGATGAATAACTGTTATACATATCCAAAAGAATTTGTTTAACTGCACCAATCATCTGCTGCTGTGAAACCATTTCACTTAATGACTCTAAACATGCTTGATAACCATCATAAAAACTCTTTAATCGTTCATAACAATATTCTTTCCACGGTTTTTCTTCTTCGTTTTTATATTCCACTTTTTTATAAGAAGCAAGTTTCTGTTCGCAAAATTGTTTGATGTATGCCGCATATCTTGTTGGGTCTTGGTCAGCGAACATAAGATTAACATAGAAATCAGAATAAGTTTCCTGTAACTTAGTATATGAATTTTCAGCAGTGATCTGATTATATTCAACATAAGTTGTATCCGTTTTTGAACAATGAATTTCGGCATAATTATCAGAATTTGACGTTTCGTAAACAGTAATTATACCATTCCACCGAATATAAGTATCTGTTTCGTTTTCCTTGTCTCCAATATCACCATTAGAAACTCTTACTGAATATCCTTTATCCAAATAAAGGGTAAATAGATTTTTAATAGAAGATGCGGATACTGTTAGTTCATGACCAGAAAAACATTTTTCACCCTTATTATAAGACTCGATATAAAAATTGTTTTTATAATCTGTTGTAATAGAAGAGAGTAAATATTTCACTTCTTCTTGAATGTCTCTTGTATTATCTGCTAACTGAGGCATTTTCCCTGACTGAAGATATTGGATTAAGTCATATACGTTTGACTGTGTTTCGATCAAAGTTTCATAAGTGGATGAGATAGAAGACTGGTCTTTAATATAATCTTCAAATTTTTTTCTCAGTTCATCACTCATTTCGTTTTTAGTTTCTTCTGAAAACATCATGAGTTTAGATGAACCCATATTAAGTGCTTGAACTGCACTCGTAATATCATCATCTCCACCAGATATTTTAAACACATTTTTGATTTCATTTTCTGGCTGAAGAGTAATTGAATCAGTTAGATTTTCTGTTGTGATGAAAATGTCAGTATCTTTACCATAATCATATACATATTCAGAACTATTGCAGTTGTCACACACCCCATTTGTAATAGAGCGAAACTTACTAGTATCAAACGTTTTGTAAGATAACTGCATTGCTGTGTTTTTAAAACACTTAGTACAATAAGAAATATCATATGCATTAACCTTACGAACAGTTTTACCATTATCATCAAGATAGGTTTCAAATGTAAAGATACAACCTACTTCTTCGCCAACTTCTTTAAAAATATCTTGAATGAATGTATTGTTCCAAGAAAATGTTCTTTGTACATAATACAAACTTTCGTCCACATGTCCAATTTCATAATGTGGTGCATAAGATAAAATACGGTGAAAAAGAGAAGAGTCTTTCAACTTTTGTTTTTTCTCTTCTACTGATAGTTTATCATTTGCAGTAGTCCAAGAATATTTATCATATTTTTCAGGATCACGATAGAATACGGTAGGAATATAGTCTGTTACATTTTCATTTTCGTAATCAGATACCAATATATCATTCTCTGTATTTATTTCAAGAGTTGCCAATATATTTGCTAATTCTGTATTTGCTAATGATTCACCGCTCACGCTTTTACAAATACCTTCTTCTTTATCGTACTCACTGACTTTTAACTGAAAACAACCAAACCCTTTTACATATACAACACTGTCTGTTTTTAACTGCTTGTATTGTTCCTGTTCAATATCATCATAGTATTTGTAAAAATCAAAACTCACTTCATCAACATCATTTGCTTTTACAACAATCTTGAGATTAGCCACAGGATATAATTGACCTTTTTTATGAAGGCTTTTTGTTAAGAGATATACATCAGGATACTCTAAATTACCTGTGTTTTTGTCAAACACATAGGTATAATGATAAAAAGGATTCTGAATAATTTCGCTTTCCATTGACAATTAAATCACCGCCTTCCGTATTTCTCGCCATTTTATATTTAGTTTGCAGTTTGTGAGTTCAAATGTATTTACATTGTTGTTATAAGAATTTTGAATTTTAGGAAATACCCAATCTCCAAAATCATCATAGAGATTTTTATGTTCAATAGAAGATGAGATTCTCATCATATCCGTTAGAGTAATTTGTTCATTTGCTTTACAATTTTTTATCACTGTAGTTTCGTTTGTATTATCATTATAAATTCTAACATCCCCATCAGATAGGGCAGTAACGACAGTATTTGGAATAATATAACCAATTTCCTGTGAAGTATCAAACACCTTATTAATATCAGTTGTTACTGTTGCAGTTCTTTCTTCCGACCAACCAAAAGGTGCGTCACATGTTACAGTTGCAGTAAAACCAATAGTTTTACCAGCAATCTGCTTCTTCTCTAGCGTCATAAAACAGTTATAATAAATGTTCTCGAAACTATCCGTATCATAGAAGCATAAATAATGATATTCTTTTCGTACTAGCCATCGAATTACAGCCGCCTGCTCTTCGGATGAAAAATACATTTCTTCGTCATTTATCATACACGGATTCTTACCTAGCGAAAAAGTAAACGTTAGTTGTTCTGTATATGTTGCATTTGTTTTTAACCATTTATATGAATTAGGTGATTTTGCTGTAGAAAATTCTACTTTAGAACCAACAGTTGTTATTTCAGAATCACCATCATAAGAACACATTATAATGCCCATATCTTCGGACGATACACCGTCATATGTAAAATTAAGTGCATTCAATTACAAAACCACCATCCTTATTTTCTTTATTTGATTGAATCTAATTCTGTTTCACATAATGAAACTAATTCTTCCAATTTATCATTTAATTTGATATATCTTTGTTTTTGTTCTTTTGTCTGCTTAATTAGTTCTTCGTATTCCTCTTTATATTGAGAAATTGCATTCAGTTTATTTTTTAATGCATTGTTTTCTTTCTTTAATTTGTGGTTTTCCTTTGTTACTAAATCTAATACATCATCTTTTCTACTAAAAAACATAATATTTTCCTTTCTACTAAATAAAAAGACACTCATCAGATTTCTCTTAAGAGTGCCTAAGTTTGACTTTATTCGATTGTTTGTGATATACTTATTTAGGCGCTACCTAAAGTGGTAGGCGGTTAGTCCTTCTCTCAGAGGGACTGATACCCTCTGTTTACATAGACATCTTCTCCATGAAGAAATGCTAAGTGAGGGAGGGGATTGCAGTTATGTCTTTAGATCAGGTTATACAATTTGTGATAATGCTTACAGCAGTCGCCGATTTATTCTATACGATCGGCAAACGAAAATAACCGCCCCAGTCTACCAAACTAAGCGGTTATAATCTTTATTATAATTCAATTATTTTGGGCTAACCGCTTGCTATACGGGTAGCACTTTTTCTAAATACAATCATATCACATACCGATATTAAAATCAATACCGATTTATATTAAGTTTCTTTCCGTTAAACGCATCACCGATTGCGGCAGCAAAGGCTTTTTGCTGACTTGGGGTTTTAATCGTATCTGTAAAATCAACAGTATTTTGAACATTTGGAAGTTCAAACGTAATATGATCAATTGAAACATTTTTGGTTACATTTTTATCTAATGGTTTAACATTTTGCAGATTAGAAAAACTAGCAACAAGTTTGGTTAAATCTGGCGTAACATCCATTAAATCACGAATGTCTTGTACATTTTCTGGTCTAACAAATCCTTCACCATTACGAAACCATCCAATCCCATCTTCGCCTTGTGGTTTTACTAATTTTGCAATACCACCAGTTCTAAAACAAGCAAGATCTTTTAGTTCTTTATAAACATAACCGTTAGAACTCCAATCTTTATCATTTTTTGTTATATTTAGAAACTTTTGAATTTCCTTCAAACCATTATTTTTGTCAGATAATATATAGCCAAACTTCTTAGATAACTCATTATTCAAATCGCTTTTATATGTTTTACCCTTCTCAGCTTTTTTTACTTTTGCTTTCTTTTTTCCTGTGGCATTTGCTTCTAACCAATGTTTAAGAGAGTTTTTCCAACCACCAGCAAATGTACTTTTTTCATTTCCCCATGTTGTTTTACCATTCGTATATTGAATAACATTACCTGTATTTGTGGTTATAGTACCACCAGTGTAATTGCCACCATCTCCACCATTAGGTTTAGGTTTATCACCACCAGTTGAAGGAGTTTCACCACCAGTTCCACTTTTTGCATCACCATAAGCTTTTACAATTTTCTCAACTTCTGTTTTAATTACGGAGGTAACACTATCATCTTTTGCTGAATTAATAATGTCAGCAGTGATACGACCAGTAGTTAGTGCGGTCTGCAACTCCGTTAAATTTGTAGAGGTAGGATAACCATACTCTTCAGCAGTCTTGTTAAAGATTTGTTGCATAACGCCCTTTTGATCGTTGATTGCTTTAATTCCTTGTTGAAGTAATGCATCTTCATCTTTCTGAAGTTTTTCCATTAAATCCTGAAATTGATTCATCATATTGTCTAACATTTCTTGCTGATCACTAATGTATCTATCGTACTCAGCGTCCTGCAAATCCTGTTGTGCTTCATCTAATGATTTTCTCAATTGTGCAGCTTTAAGTCTTCCTTCCTCAGAAGTGTCTCCACTAACAGCCATAAACTGTTTCTGTAAAGACGATACATTTTTAGTTTTTTCCAAAATGGAACGTTCATAATCACGAAGGTCTTTTTCTTCATTAAGCGCTTCTTTCCTAGCATCAATAATTTCTTGCAAATGGTCTGCCACTGAACTAATCGCATCTTTGATGATTTCAATAATCTTATCACCATAGCTTTTAACCGAAGTTACTTGGTCTTGTGCGTCTTTAGCAAGTTGAGCTTCTGCGTCCTTTTGTGCCTGCAAAGAGGTGTAACCTTCAAGAACTTTTCCGCTCTTATTAGCATTAATAATTTCTGCTAGTCTGGCATTCGCTTCCGCAGCAGTGCCTTTCGTAGCACTATAAGATAAACCAGCAGCATAAAGTTGTAAAAAACCAGTATCGGTCAATGTACCAGTGTCGGAATCAGATACCTCTCCACGTTTTAATGAACTAATTGTATCAAGCTCTGCATTTAAGTTACTAGAAACAGCATAAATAGCTTCATACATTTTATCATTAAGTTCACCAATTGCTTTTGTGTTTTCGTATACAGATTTCTTATGGTCATTGATTTCATTCTCTACGGATTGAATATCATTCTGCAATTCATACCAATTATCAGTTCCTTGGTCTGTAGTGGAAAGCTGTGATTTTAAGTCTTTTAACTCTGCTTCACGTTTAGCAATGATTGCGTTATCTTCACTAGTAAGATTTTTGTAATATCCCTTACTAACAATGTCGCCCCTTGCTTCAATAAGGTCAATTCGGTTTTGAATATCTTGTTTGTCATTGTCTAATAATCCAACTTGATTATCATAGAATGTTTTAATATTTTCAACTTTTTGACGTTGCAAATCAAGAATTGCTTTTTCTTTTTCTTGTTCTAACTGCTTTTTCTTATTATAATCGCCTTGTGCTTTTGCAATTTTAATCTGATAATTATATGATTGTTTAGTTGCTTCTATCTGTTCTTGAACATAATTGTTTTTAGACAGACCTTTAGCAGTAGACTCATATGCCTGATTCATTGCATTCAACGTATCATAATAATTCTGTGCATTAGTAAGTTTTTCAACCTTAGCGTCAGTGATTGATTTCTTTGCATCCTGTGAGTTTTTCTTTGAAGATTGAGCTTTATCATAATAATCTTGATACTTCTGAATAGCATTTGCTTTTGGTTCTCCATAAGTAGCAATAAGTTTTTTATAGCTACCTTTGATTCGACCGTTATGTATCTTCTTTTTAAGAGACTTGCTAAGCTTATAAGTTTTCTTTTTCTTTCCTTTGCCAATTGTATAAGTAGCAGATTTTTTTGCCTTTTTCATATACTTTGAATAAGACTTATTATTAACAGATTGAACCTTTTTGAGAATCTTAATTTGATCGTTTAGGTTTTTATTCTCTGCATTCAAAAGAGCAGTACTTGATTTAGAAGAAGATGGAAGATTGTCATACTTTGCTTTTACAAGATCAAGTTTGGTGTTTAATCTATCAAGCTTGCGTTCAATCCAGTCAATTACGGTTGAGTTAGAAGATTTTGATTTAGATTTAGAACCTTTGGTTTTTCCCTTAGAACCGTTTGACTTGTTACCTTTTGTAAGTTCAATGTTTAACTTGTAATCATCCTTATGTTTTTTAGCATACTTATCAATGTTCTTTTGTGCTTTTAATCTATTCGAATTAGACATGTTTCTAAGATGTGCCAATTTTGATTCTGATGCTTTTAGGACACTTCCAGAAGAACTAACATATGTTTTTCTACCAGAATTCAATGCGTCTTGTAAAGAATCTGCATCTTTTGTTTGCCTTTCTGCTAGATTCATTTCGATACTTGCATTAGTCAATTCTTTTAATTTACTTAATGCAATACCAGCCGCTTGTGCCATATTCAACAAAGCAGTACAATCCGCAGCAGTTGATATCTTAACTTGACCATTCCTTATCTTTTCAAGTGTCAAATCAAACATTGCATTTTTAGCAGCTTTGGAGGCGGTTTCAGAATCATACATCCTAGAAATTTCAGAAACTGTTGAATCATTTAAATCTTCTGACTCAAAACCAAGTTCTTTTTTTACAATAGATAAATTCTTTTGTTCTTTCCTTAATTTCTTTGTGACAATTTCTTCTGCATTAACAACGCCCATTTCTTTCAATAAGGAAATATAATAATTCTTATTTTGAGAATTCAAATTTGCTAAAAAATTATTAGAATTTGCATAAGAACTTGCAAGCTTATCTTGTGCATCTTTTAACTGAGACAATGACTTCTTACTATTGCCAGCAGTGTCTTTATAGTTTTCCCAAACTTCCTTATCTTTTTCGCTCCATTCTGAAACTCCAAGCGTGTCGCCTAATGAATTTAATGTTGAGGAAGATACCGTGTTTTTTTTGCTTTCCTTCTTTTCATCATAAGCAGAAGTTATTGCAGAAATACCTGTTTTTAAAGAAGATAACTGTTTTACAGAATCAACGATTTTATTGATTTGTTTGTTTACTTTTTCAATATCTTTTTCTTTTAATCCCATCAAATCCAAGAAAGAATCAGAGCCTTTAACGCTTTTGAAAGTTTTTTTTGTCAACTTCCCTGCTTCTGCTAATGAAAGTAGCTCTTTTTTTGTATCTGTCATATCAGATTTTGAATCAACATTATCTAAATCTGACCATGCCTTTGAAAAAGACTTTTTGTTTGCTTTGTCTGCTTCTCCTCGAAGTTCCATTAGAGCATTGTTTAAATCCTCAATTGTACTGCCGTAAGAATCTCCATTTTCTTTGATCTTTCTTATCTCTTCTTCAGTAACATTGTTTTTATCTGCCCATTGAAAAATTTCGGAAGCTCGCTTACCATCATATAAGTATTCTTCTTTGACATTGCCATCTTTGTCATAAGACTTTTGCTTTGTTTTTTTATTGAATGACTGATTCAATAAATTTTTATAGCTCTTTTCTTTTTCGTCAACATCATCAAAGCCAAAACTCTTTTTTATTGCGTTTAAGATAGTTTTTGCTTGCTCATCATTAATTTTACCATTTGCTTTAAGTTCATTAATTATTACATTGATATAACCATCTATTAACTTCTTTGCTTCAATTGGATCTAATTTACTTGTATCAATTTTAAACAAACCAACAATTGCTTCGTTAATTTTTCCTTTATTAGATTTAACATCAGATACGATACTATCTATCCATGATTGAATATCATCTTGATTACCTAAATCAATCCCAAGATTAGTAAGTGTATCATAGTTAAATGAAGAAACCAATGATGACAATCCATTTCTAACATCCTCATCTTTAATATCCCAATAATCATCGTTTGCAGTAATCATTGTTTGCATACCACTCGCAATTTGAGTGGCTTTGACATCAAGTTTACTTTGAATGCTTTGAATTTTTGAAACTATTTTTTTTTGTAGTTCTGAATATTCCTTATCGGTCATTTTGTAAACTTCATCAACGTCTACATCCAACAAATCTTCAACCAAATTAACTTGATTATTATCACCAAACCATAAATCATCTAAAGTGTTTTGCCATTCATATGATTTTATTCCTTTTAACTTGTCTAGGATATCTTTTTGTTCCTTTAATCCAAAACCTTCTGTTCCACCAAATAGTTCTGAACCCAAATCTCCTTGATATAATCCAAATGTTGCACCCTTACCAACACCACTAATTATATCACGCCATCCCTTACTATAAGAATGTTCCCCTGGCTCATTTTCATTATTAAAATCATTTAAAACATCAGAAAATGTGTTCCCGTCTTCATCGCCATCAGAAATATAGCGTTTCGCTTTATTTTTTATATATTCCTTATATTTCTTATTTACATCATCTAACTTTCCACCAACAAAACCTATTTTTTCACCCTGTTCATTAAATTGTGTAGTTAAATCTGGCATTAAATCAGATAATTTTGAAACTGTATCTTTATAATCAGAATATTGGTCAGAAGTCAAAGTTAAGTTTTGTCCAGTGTCACTAACTCCATTTGAAAGCTCTTTGTATTTTTTAGACAAATCATCTATTTGTTCATTATTAGTAGAAAGCTCACTTTGGAAATCTTTTATCGAACCTGTAAAATTACTTGCAGATTCAGCAGTTCTTTCTATTTTATTTGCAAAATAATCAATTCCACTTATCACCGCTGATAATAATTCTCCAACACCCCATGATACCAACATACTACCTGCTGTCGCAACAAGACTTTTTACTGCTGTTCCTGCCGCTTTACCTGCACGTTGGAAGAGAGTAAGATCTTTTGTACTTTCTTTCATACGAGCAGTAAATGCTTCTTGAATATCTCCTGAACCGTCCCAATCTTTAAGAAATTTTTTTAATGATTCGTCTGATAAATCTAACTGTTTAATCCATTCTTCTGTTGCTTCCTTATTATTACCTAAATTTTTCTTTGCTAAGCTAAAATCCCATTCCTTGGTAACTTCGAAGAATTTTTTTGCTTCATCACTTACTTCAACAATTCCTTTTTTAGCTTTAATAGTATCTACAATAATTCCTGACCAACCATTTTCCTTATCATATTGTACTGCCTGTAATGATATGGTATAATGTATATAAAATAAAATGCTTCTGACAAATTATATTATATAGGAGGAATTTAATATGCAAAAAGAATGTAACGTATGTCATATGGTATTTTCAGAAGAAGACATTATTAAATATTCTGGAACGAATAATACCTGTCCTGTTTGTCATACGAAAAACTCTTTTATAGAAGAATATATTATGGACATAAAAAGAATTTCCAACGATCCTGATTTTATCCAAGCCATGACAAAACTTCATGAGAATGATCCAATCGAATACCAACTCAAGATGAGTCAATTCAAGGCTAATTTGAAACAGCAGGAGAGTAGTAAGATAGAAGAGGATAATAATACTCCTCATTGTCCATATTGTAAATCTACCAATATCAAAAAGATAACTGCTGGATCAAAGGTTGCGCATACTGCATTATTTGGTATATTTAGTATGAGTAGAAATAGTAAACAGTGGCATTGTAATAATTGTAAGAGTAATTTTTAATTGAATAATAAACTACAAAAAATAATACAGAGCCATAAAATATGACTCTGTATTACCTCGTGTGTTAAACGCATGTCAAAAGACAATTGTTTAAAATCCTTCCTAATGTCACATATCTATCAGCTAATGGACACCCATTTCTGTTTGATATGATACAAGTCAAGGCTAATGGACACCCATTTCCTTGTTTGTAAGAAGTATTATATCAAATAATAAACTTGTTGTCAATATTAAAATAATTTTACCAACCCATATGAGTTAGTATTATCCTTATAGCCATCATATATTTTGGGTTCTAAAACATTCCACATAGAATGTTGAATTTTATACCCATTGATATGTCTTATACAATTATATGCAACGATGTCTGCTATTTGTAACCCAATGCTGTTTTCTTCTTTTACCGTAAAACTCGTTGTGGTTATATATTTATCAATTGCTTCTGAAATGTAAATGTTAGTGCCATTTTGTAGAATATTAAAATAATGTTTTTGTATTTTTCTATTCTGCGTTTCTTCTCTTGATTCAAATACTATACTTCCACGAGCCTTATTTTTTATTAAAAAGTGTATATAACTATTTATTATAGAAGAGAAAAGTATTTCGTATATATCATGAGAAAATTTAGGATATTCATCAAGATACTCCTTTACATTAGTATATGAAGTTATTACTTTAAAATCTACTTCTTTTATACTTTTTCTTAACGAATCCCAAAAGTTAGTACACATATCGACATTTGAACACATAATTTTAAAATCTTTTTGCTTTTTAAGCATATCTGTATAATGAAATACAATATTAGGGTTTCCTAAAATAGATTTTGTATCCTGTATAGATGGTATTAAAAGTTTTTTATAATTATTTCTTGATATTATGATACCACCAAGTAACATATATGGATTTGTTTTTGTTTCTGCACTTTCGTCTAAAAATAATATATAATCTGAGTTTGTCATAGTATTTCCCCAATCATTAGTATTTAATATTACCATTATATACCAATGATCGACAAAACACAATTCTGAACATTTGTTCTCAAAAGTTATATTACATGTTTTCAGAAGTCATCATAATATAACTTTAACGCATTACGTTTGCTTTCGCAAATCTGGACTGTATATCTAAGCAGAAGAGTATTAGTCTACAAATCTGCCTACCCTTGCCAGCCTCTGAACCGTTGACATTCTTGTGCGTCACTACAAGACAACTATCGTAACATACGACTTAGCCAACGACTGCTTTCAGTTGTTTTACACAACCTACCTATTGACCATCCATTGTAATAGAGGTATACATTTCAATATACATATTGTATGACTTAACACACTACGTCATTCTAACCAATTTTCATGGGTATGACATCCAACAATTTGTTTTGCTATTAGCACCATATTATCTTCGTTTCCTTGATAATTGTGGCTTGTTGGCTTTAGGAATTCCCAGCATTATTCAGGATTTTGTTTTATTGTGTTTAAAGTACACAAAAGGATCTTTGCAATCGCTACGTTAATTGAAAGACTTTATTTTCAATCTTATAACGATGGGCGCAGTACAATTTCACCATGACCCGTTAAACTTTGGACTAGTCCACCTACAGTTCCTAATACTCCACCAAGAGACGAAATGTTACCTCCTAATGAACTAATATTTTGTAAACCGTTAAATAATCCGTTGAGTATATCTAGTGCAGTTCCACCTAAGTCGATAAGACCTTTTAGAAAATCGGAAGAAAGAAGATCATTTGCTAATTCTTCAAGTTTTGCTTGAGCTAAGTCAATTGAAGCCTGAATGGACTTTGCGTATTCTTCATTTTCCTCACGAGCTGAACCCTCAGCATTAGTTGCTTCTTTGTAGGATTTCTTAAGAACGTCAACTTGCGAAATGGCTGCTGCTAGAGCGTTACTTTGGTTTTTACCAGCTAATTTTTCAAGAAGACTTGCACGATTAATATCGCTTAAATCATTCCATTTTTCTCCAATACCTATAATGATATCGTAGATATCTTTAAATGTTTTTCCGTCTGATTCCATAATATCGAAACCAGTCATGCCTTTGATTAAAGCTTGTAATTTTGAACTAGACGTAACCATTCCATCGGTATCTTCGCCCATTTCTTTTAATTCAGTGTCAGCTCCACGAATCCTGGCACTTACAGTTTTCCACATATTCATTCTGTTACTTTCCCACATGTGAAGTGGTACTGACCATAAATACTATGGCGGTTAGTCACACGGGCTAACTCCCACGTTTCATTTTGTTATAGCGTGGCAACTATGAATATAATTCATAGAGGTGTTATTCAACAGTTCAGACTGGATCTTCATCCTATATAATAGGAGAGTAGCGAAACTCAACATGTTACCATGCAAAGTATTACAGTCGTTACGCATTCTTATATGTTGCATTATGTTAATTTAAAAATAAGGGAGAATAATTGATGAATTTAAAACAATAGAATCATTTTCTAAATGATAATTAAAAGAGTGATAATTTTCTAATATACCATTTGTAGATATATATTTTTGGATTAATCGTTTACATAGTAATAAATTATTGTAAATATCGTCTTCCCACAGATATAGAATTTCATGATTAAAATATTTTTTAATATATTTATGTTTTGCTTTATCTTTAACGATACGATTCGATTGAATATTCGAGGTAGGATAAGTGCTATATTTTATAGGATTCGTATGCCAAAAATCGCCCATTACTTCTATTGACAATTGGTAATCATCTAAATAATTATCCATAGAATAATACTTAAAATTTTTTTCATTCGTATATCTGATATTCATCTCGTCTAATGTCTGATTAATAATAACTTGTGGCTTGGTATTTGTATCTATCTTTCTATTTTCAAGTATCTTTGTTGCACGAATTCTTGATTCTTCTTTCCATTCCTCTGATTGTGAATAAATATTGCTATACCACTGTTGCCTACAAGCATCAGAACAAAAATGATAATGAAACCGCTTGACATTAGATTTATCAACAGTTATTTTTGTATGACACCAATCACATGTACATATCTTACCTTCAAATCGAACATTTTTTTCACCTATATTGGTTTTTTGCCATTTATTTTGACATTGTACAGAACAAAATTTTTGTTTGTTTTTTTTACTAGCTTCAAATATATTATTACAAATCGGACAAGTTCTATTTTCAAAAATAAATTGACGTTCATAATTTTTATGACAGACATTACTACAAAAATGATGTTTTGCACGATTGTATTGTGTTTTTGTTTGATATATCTCTTTTCCACAATATTCGCAATTAATGGTATATCCTGTTCTTTGCCCTTTTATTGGTATATTAATCACTCCTTTATATTCATATTTTCCCTTTATATATTCTCTTTTTATATTACAACATATAAGTCTTTGCTCGGTCTTGTCCACTTCTGGATATTAACCGATATAGCTACTTTTATTTTCATTACATTACTGTAAAGGTCGGCAATATATGTACAACCGACTTTTTCTGGGTCTTGCAATACACTGTTAGTTGCAGTTACCAGTGCTACGGATTTTTCAAGAGATGTATTTGCTGCATTAAATGAAGCCGCACTTCGCTGAAGGGCATCGCCTATGCCTCCGCTTGATATGGCTTCGTTATTACTGACCTCATTAAATACATCTACTATATGTTCAGCTTCTTTAGCTTCTAATTTGAAACCTTTTAAGGTTGAGATAAGCGACTCGTTGGCTGTATCAATGTCAATTCCATCGCCAACATTTTTATATAACTGAGAAACTTCAGCTAATTGTTTAGCGTCTGGAATACTATATCCATTTTTTGACCAATCTGCGGTGGCTGCAATAGTATCAGAAATTGTACCTCTGACTTCCTTTGCAATATCTGCATAACTGTCAAAGTCAGCGTAAATCTGTTTTGATGACTGTTCAGATACTTTCGCAAGTTCTGTAATCTGAGTATTCAGCTCAGTCACAGTAGACGCAGCTTGCTTGATTACATTAATAACATCATACACACCAACCATTCCTGCCATCTGAGCAGCAATCTGATGGAATCCGCTATTCTTTAAAGTGTTAAAGAAACTCTTACCACCACGTCCAGCTTCAACCTCAGCATTTACGATTTTCATGATTTCAGTATGAATTTTATCAAGGCTCATACTAGGATTTCCGCTTTCAATTTCTTTATAAAATGCTTTGATTTGAGCTTTAGCCCTAGAAGACATTTTACTATTTTCATTAAGAAGTTTATGAATTTTATCTAATTCTTTCTGACCTGAAACAGCATTATACCCTTTTTCAGCAGCAGACATATTAGTAACTGTAGCAATGGTTTTCTTAATGGCACTTTCATACTCATTCAATTTTTCAATATCTTTATTTGTTACTAAACTTGCATCTTTATTTTTTAATTCATTGAGTAGGATTTCATATTTACCAACAGCTTTTTCTACAGCATTGACATTTTTTTCATAAGGGTCACTTGCCCAACCACCGTCTTTAAGTCTGCCAATAGTTGTTTTGTATTTAGTAACCTTGCCATTATAAGAATCTAACCGCTTATCATATTTGTTAAGATTTACATTAGCATTTTCTTTTTTTGCTTGTGTGTTCTTTTTAACTTTCTGAGTATTCTGCTCTAATACATTATTCTCTTCTTTGATGGAATTAGTAGCAGACTCTACAGATGCAGAATCATCTTTATCAGGAAATGCGTCTTTCTTTGGTTCTGTAGTAGCAGTAGCAGAAGCGACTTCCTTGATAGCTTCTTTAGCCTTATCAACATTTTTAGGAATTTCCACGCCAAGCATATTACAAATTTCTTGTAACATTTCTTCTTGAGACATAGATGAAGTTGAGCTAAAAATATCGGTCTTACCTTTATCACTAGACTTTAAAGAAAGTCCCATTCTATATTCGCCATTATAATCAGGATTTTTATCATAGCTCTTTATAGTATTACGGATAAGATCCATTCTTTCTTTTAAAGCAGAATTATTTGCTTCAATCTGTTTTCTTTCTTCCTCATAAGCGATGTTATTTTTATTCATTGCTATAGTTTCTTGAATAACAGATTTTTCCATATCCTGATATTTCTTAGGAATTATATATTCTTCTTTTTGACTTTTGTTTCCATAAGGAATAACTTTTCTTGAAGATAATAATTTATTATCCGAAGGCATTTCTGTTACATCAGACCAATATCTCTGAATTGCAGACTTCATTGCTTTAATTGCAAAATCATTACCCTCATTAACACCCTTTGCCATTTTATGATATCTGTCGTTGATGTCTTTTTCGATATCAGTTGTTCCAACTTTTGGTGGAGCTTTCTTTAATAAATATCCATCAATTCTGTCATAATCTTCAGGTCGTGATTGATGCTTTAAAGTTGGTTGTTTTATTTTACTTGTTAATTCATAATATTCTTTTACTAAAGATACAATCTCCTGATATTTAGATATGTTTGAATCTAAACCACTTGAAATATTCGTTTTCTGTCCAATCTTACTCTGTGCGTCAGCCAATTTCTCAGCTTCTTTTGTAGCGTTTTGATATGCATTACTAATATTCTCCACTTGTTTGACAGCACCACTCGTATTGCCACCCATATTGCTCATGTTTTTATTAACATTGAGAATATTCTGACTCAGTTCAGAAAGTGACTTATCAATGTTCTGGATAGAAGAGAGTAGTGTTTTAGCACCAGAATCATCTACTTTGCCAAAAGCTTTACTTAAACTCTGTACTTCTGATACAACACTTGATAACTCTTTTGATAAATTCTCAAACTGTTTAAAATCACCTGTTCCTTTACCAAGAGAGTCAAGCATCTTTTCGAGATTAGAAATTACACTTGATAATTTCTTTTCATCGACATTCAATTTGATTTTATATTCTTTGCCCTCAACAGTGTCTAATCTGTCTTGTACTTGTTTCATATCTGAAAGTAGTTTTGCTACATTTGATTTAATTTCTACATCATACTGATATGTACCTGGCATTTTCTACCTCACTTTCTCAAAATTTGTTCTATTCTGTTATTTATAATTTTGTCTAAGCGACCACCAAATCCACTTTCAATGTCTCGTTCAACATACATATATGGAGGTAATGATTGATGCATCATCCATTTTCCATGACCATGTTCTCCATCCATAAACATATAATCGAAAGCTGTACTTGGCTGTAAACTTTGACCAAGCCAACCGACATATGAATCCATTGCACCTGAATCAACCGAAAAACGAAGAACATTTCCTTTACCTCGTGTTCTTGTAGAGTCAAGGATTTTCATAAAATTATATGTTCTTTCATAAGACTGTGGAGTATAGTCGTTGTACCAATCTATCAATGAATATTTAACAGATTCTTTTAGAAGTTCATTTGCTTGTGGTGCAACTTCTTCTGCAATATGATTTTCAATTCTATCTAACTTCTTTTTAAAATCTGCATATATATTTTTTGCCAATTTCATCACCTCCAAAATTTTCACTATAATTTCACTATTTTTACACTAAAATAGGAGAGCAGTATTACCACTCTCCATAAGAAAAGCTCCATACGCTTTGACACGTATAGAGCCTAAATATTTAATCCTCGGTATATTCCTCTACAACAAAAAATAAGTCAGTTGCTTTTTTATGATTCTTTTTATAATCCTCTACAATAATTTTCGCACAACTTCTCGATGTGTATTTTGCAGCTTGTCTAATATCAGTTGTTTCTTCACCATAAAATGTCAAATAAAATTCTGGACTTCCGCTAGAAACACAAATATATAATTTTTTATTATCCATATAATTCCTCGCTTAAAACCAATAATCCAATTTTATGTATTTCTCATTATCCTCATCTAGTCCATACTGAACAGATATGTCTATCTGTTCTTGAGTATCCATTAACATAAAAGTATATACTACTTCATCAGGAGCTGGTTTTCTGTTATACATTGTATCGCTTCTACAGTAATCCTTAATTTCTTGTAGAGAATGAAACTCTCTGTCACCAAGGTATCTTTCTCTGCGTTTAGTTTCTGAATTATATTTTCTTTTTACTTCTTTAATTGTCATATATGATGTACCTCTTATTTACCATACCACCTGAGTGTGTCAGCTTCAATCACTGAATAACCATATGCTTTTAAAGTTCCAACGGTTTCCTCACTAATAAAACCATCAATCATAACTGCGTGTTTGCCCTCGTGGATGGCATCATCAATATAGTAATTAATCTCGTCAATAGTTTTCTGTAACTTTAATCGACTTTCTTCTGTGATTTTTCTAGCTTCTGTTGCTGTAATCATAGTATTTTATCTCCTTTATTTCCTCATGAAATTTGAATTTCCTATACATCAATCGGTTCTAAGATAAACGAATATGTATTTTCATTACGAGAAAATGAAAATTCCTTAAACCGATAATTATAATATTCCACAACATAATTACCATCTTTAGTGTGATCTACTGGATTTATACAAGTCCCATTTTCTATAAATTTTTGAATTGTATAGTGTTCCACATATGCATTATAAAAAGAAGGAGAGAATAGGCATCCTTCAATGAATATGTGGTTATTAGATAGTAACTCAAATTTTGAAATCTGTACTAAATTCACAGGCGTATCAATTTCCTTAAAATACAAAGAAATATTTTTTACGCTATCCATAAGAGTTTCGCTTCCAATTCTATAAAATTCTTCACACGGTAATACTATGTCATCAACTATAATTTTACCTAAGTGTTTACTCATACCTTATACCTCTTTAAATCCACCATTTTTAGCAAACTAAATAACCTTATCTAAATCTTCTTTTGGAATCTCATCGAGTTTCTTACTTACAACGTCCATAAGTGGTGTGAGAGTAGCATTTGCCAAATCAGAAATTCTTCCAATCTGTTTACTAATAAACGCCTGAGCGGTTGTCTCATTAAACTGAGTATCTGACTGTTTCATTGTTAAAATGGTCTTAAATTCACTTAATTCACTCATAGGAATAAGTGGATCAGCTTTATCAGAACCAACCATTAAAACATCAAGTAAGCCAGATGATTTAAGTGCATCATATCCCTTGATAAATCCTTTATCATCCTCGTTAATCTCAAGATCGGTATATAATTCAATCACGGCACGACAAAACTGTACATACTGAGCAACAGAATTTACTCTAATCTTATCTGTTTTACGATATTTTGTTACTCCGTTATCATCATAAGATTCCTGTTCAAATGTTGTCTTATCTACAATCAACTGTGCATAAGCATCTTTCTTAATGATTGATACATATGGAGTGATTTTGATTTTACTTAATAACTGTTCTTTTAATGTGCTATTTGCCATGTTGTTATACTTTTCTACAAACTCTAAAAGTTTCATATTCCTTTTTTCTCCTTTAATCATTTATTGGTGAGAATTTTTCACATTCTCCATTATGTATTTCTTTTTGAATTCGACCTTCTATAGCTTTCTTTAGAAGACTACAGTTTCGTTTGTATCTTTTACATCCGATGCAGTGAGATTTAAATTCATCAAACTGTGAAGCATTGTCAAAAACTCCAATGTAGTCAACAGGTCGTATTGTAATTTCTATTCGTGGATTTTCTGAATCATAGTAAATCCCTTGTACACGTTCACATAACTGAGTATCATCAATCCACACTGATTCGCTGTCTGTAATCGCATCGGCAAGACACTTAAAACTGTTATTGGCATCTTTGTCTACTCTGTCAAAATAGAAGATGCAATCCATATAATAGTGCTGTGATTTGTCATCCGATTTAATCCAGTTTTGTTTTTTTGCTTCTGTCTTTACATATTTTGCAAATTCTTTCTGATATTTAATTGCTTCTGGTTTTTTATATCCTACCGCCATTGGTTTTCCATTTTTTAAAATAGCTCTCCAACCTAAATAGTGGTTGACTGAAGGTGCGATAGGAGATGTTAATTTTAATTCTTGTATATCATTTTCTCCTTTACATAACAAAAGAGCAGCTTCCGAAGAAACCGCTCTTTCATAATCTAATACTATTTAATTACCGCTTTTAATTTTTTGTAAGTTTTCGTTCCATAAATACCATCCACACTAATTTTATGTGCTTTCTGAAATTTTACAACTGCTTTATATGTAGCGTCACCAAATACTCCGTCAACCGTCAACCCTGCTTTGATTGCTTTATTTAAACATTTCTGCAATGTTTTTACGGCAGCACCACTAACACCTTTTTTCAATGTAGGTTTTGGAGCAGATAACGTAGCGGTAGTTGTGGTTTTTGCTTTTTTCTCAGCGTCATATTTGGGTGTACCATATCCAAGAATCTTGTCATATCCAATAGAGTAAGTTTTATGAGCTACAGAACCGCCATTGTCTACAACGGTTGATCCACCACTAGTATTACCCTCAATTGTATGAATTTTACCATTGGCAACTTTTGTGACAATTCCAATATGGTTTGCACCTGAATGCCTAGTTCCTTTGAAAAAAATAATATATCCTTTTTTTGGTGTTTTTTTACCATTGATATATCTTCCTTTTTTAATAAACTGTTGTCTGAGAGTTTCGCAACTTGCAGAAAATCCACCACACAATAATTCTTTTGCTTTTTTTTTACCAAATGCTTTGTTAAAAATCCAACTAATAAAAATAGCACACCAAAATACGCCATTCATACCAAACCATTTTCCATACTTTGTATAATTATTTGAACCAGCATTTTTTGTTTTAAAGGAAAGCCATTTATTTGTTTTCTTTTCCAAATAGCCTTCTTCTGATTCAGCTACTTTTACAATTTTACTTGCTGTATTTGCCATACTAATCACCTCTTTTTACATAATAAAAAAGAGTAGTACCAACTACTCTTTATCAATAACTTTTAATTCACGCATTACAGGTTCAACTTTTGAGTGTATAAACCCATCGCCACCTCTTGCTTCGTAGTCGTCAAATAAATCCCAAAATACTTCTTTGTCCATTGAATCCCAACCATCAGAATTTTTATATTTATTATAATAAACAACAAGCTTTTCTTTTAATTTTTTCATCTCTGTTACATTATCAGCTTTTTGCATTTTTGATAAAATTTCTGCAATTTCATTTACTTTATCGGTAACATTTTTTAAATCATCTTTAATTCTTTTATCATGTACAATGGATTGTCTTACGTCCTCATTTTGTTTGTTTTGTAGAAGTTCTAAATTTTTAGCGGTAGCAATTAATAACTCATGATCTTCTCGTTTTTGTCGCATCTTTTTTGTTTCTAATCCAAACTTAGATATAATCAAAGAGTAAGAAGTGTATGCAATTTTAAATGCCCCAATCACTATTGAAATACCAATAATAAGTGCTTTATAATCTAATTCTGTTAATTGTTTAATTGTGTCCATTGCACTACCTCAGTTCTATTTAGGCTGGGTATAAGATAGTGCAGAAGTAGAATCACTAATTCCTTTTGTTGTTGGATCTGTAACTGCATTAAACAATGATACAATTGCCATTACTACAACATAAGGATTGCTAATTGCTTGCATAAACGTTTCCCATACTTTTGACCAAGTAGTAAGATCACTTGCTTGTAACCCAAAATATGTCAGTACAGGAATTACCACAGATACAATTACCTGTGTAATAAATAAAATATTTTTTTTGTTAAATCTTACTTTCCAATTCAACATAATTTTCACCATCCTTTTCTTTTAACCAAGACCAATCTAATAATTGTCCACAAATTCGACATTTATTCTGTCTTGGATACACTTCTGTCCAACAGTTAGGACATTGACACCACCAGCCGTCAGGATTTATTTCTGGTTCTATTTGTTTGTCAATTAAGTTCATAATTACACCACTTTTTATATACTTCGATTGTATCTTCTTTAAGAAATACCATTGCCAGTATATCCTTGTTAGTTTTCTCATCTATACTAGGATACACATCAATAGGAAATACTCCATTCTTTATATAGAGAATATATTGCTTTGGATTGACGATCCTAACAACTTCATGTGGCAAATAATCTCTTACATTTTTTAAATTTGTTTTAACCATTTTCCTTTCATTCCTTTTTCAAATATAACGTAAAAAATAGGGAACAAAATAACTATTTAAATAGTAATTATGTTCCCTATTAAAATTTTCAAAATCACTATTCAACATCGTTATCGCTTTTAACTTTTTGAGTTTTTGCTTTTTTAAAATAATTATTTTCTACATCATTTTTAGGTTGTTCATCCTTTTTAATAGATTTAGCAATCTTGACTGATGTACTTTTTTTATTAATATCATTGATTGTATTTTGATAACTTGTACCAAAATTACTAATCCTTGATAAATCAAGTTTATCCAATTGCTTTTTTGCTTCGTCTGCTGTAACACGTTTATCTTCATAATCAGAAGTAATATTATAAATGTCTTTACAGTTTTCACTACAAAATGCAAACATCCATGTTGGCAAAGATTCATATTCACGACATTTAAGACAATATTTATATGTTTTACGACAGACAGAACAAGTTCTTAATTTTGCATCCATTTATTTCTCCTTAAATAATAGGACGGTATAAAAATACCGTCCTTTGATTCATAATTCATAAATAAATTACGCAGTCTCATCTTCGTCAATAAAATATACTTCAAAGAGAACTTTGTCAGCAGAACATGTATCTGCCAAGATAGCACCTTTATAATCCATTGTCTGAGAATCACCACCCTGAAGTGCAAGTGTAAATTCTGGACTTGGAATAAAAGAAGGAATACGAATAATTACTGCCTTGAAATTCTCTTTATCACATGGATCAACTGCAAGAGCTTTAAAGTACAATTCATGAGCTTTAGGGAATTTATCAGCAGAGTTTACAATCTTAGTACCTGATTTAACCTCTTTTGTATATTTAACAACATATTCAACTTCATTAGTATCTGTTGGTGGTGTAAGCACATCACTTGCAGCTACATAATCATCCTGTCCAGGAGTGCTTACTGCGTCAGTATGTTTAATAGCAAATTCACTTTCAGAAGCCTGAGAACCAAGTTTATATTCCTGTCCCATAGCACCATTATAAAGAGCATTGACAACAATTGTATCTTTTACATAACCTGTAATATCAAGTGTTTCTCCTGCTTTTACCGTTGTGATATAAGGCATCTTAATTGTATGTGAATCAGTTGCAATTTCTGCATCTGTTGCAGAAAGAGTTTCAATAACTGCCAAGTTTACGAATGTGTTTGTACCATTCACTTCTGCCGTTTTACCATTGTACTTTCTATATACAAGATTTCCATCTTTATCTTTGATATCAGAAGTATCAGCAGTTACTTCAATACTCATTTCTGATAACTGAGTTAAAGCATATAATGGTGTACCATTAGATTTTGCACCGTAACCAAACTGTAAACGGTCAATAATTACATCGCCTAATTTAAAAGCCATAATAATTTCCTCCTATTTTTAAATTTTTGTATTAAAAAAGAGCGATATAAACCGCTCAAGTTACTAAATTTATGTATGTAATTCACGCATAAAATTAAATTGCTCTTTTGGAACTTTAGACATATCAGCAAACCCCGAATAATTTCCTCCGAGTAAAGCTCTTGTAGATTCATATATCTGTAATCTCTGTACAGAATCCATAAATTCATAAATTCCTACATTTCTAAGTTCCTGTAATTTATACTTAAAACCTGGATGATTAATACAAGCTGAAACAAGTGGAAGAAGAGTTGAATTATTTTTATCTTCTTTTTGAGCCATATTTATTCTATCTTCATCTATCATCCATTTTTTAGCTGTCTTCCCCTTTGCTTTCTCTACTTTTGGATGAATATTAAGCAAAGTTCTGATATATTCAGCTATTTCCATATATTCAGATTCTTTTAAAATAAAATCATTTTCAGAATCATATAAACACAATTGAGGTTTATCAGAATCTTTTTCTTGAAACTGCATTAACTGCATATGTTCAATTCTATAATCTGGAAATAACAATCGAATTGCAGAATTATCAGTATCTGTCATACTTTTCAACATACTAAATACTTCAATATCTTTTACCTTGCACCAATCTATTCGTTGCGGCAAATCCCATAACATTACACGAATAGAAGTAGAATTATACAGAAAAGGTGAAAGACTTGAATAAAATTTTGGCTCACCAATATTAAGAATATTACCTATAGTCGGCTGTACAATACGAATACCTTTAACAAAGTAATCTTCTCTAAAATACATTTTAAGTGGATCAAATTTATATTCTTGTTTGTTATCTTTTTTTTGTTGAGCTTCAGTTAGAACAGCAGCTTGAAGTCCATCCAACATATCAGTATTTTGCTGTGCCATAATATCACCGCCTTAACTGATAATTATTTGTACTCGTTATACCGTTAGTCGTTTTAACGATTCCATTAGTGTCAACAACTTGGAATACAAGAGTTCGAACGATATAATTATTATCTGTTGTGGACTCCTTAGAAGACACAAGATGTGTTTGCATTCCAAATATATTAGACCAATCAAATCGTTCTCTTATAATAGAAGCGATAAGGTCATGTCTTGGAATACCTGTTAATTTATCATTTCTGTCATTACCATGAACAAAAATAGTAAATGTAACATTCGTATACTTTAATGTATCCTGATAGCGAGGCATTTCATCAAAAGACACTTGATAACAGATATAATGTTTTACCTCAGTCTGAGTATCAGGAATAAATAAATAAGGACGGATATTAGATGTTCCACCAAAATATCTATCCCATTCCCCAAGAGGTTCATACTCTTTTGTATCTTCGTTCCATTCCCAGTTGATATTACCATCATCGTCAAAAAGTTCAGATTCTAATGATTTTTCATTAAGTGCATATAAAAGACATGGATTAAGCATAAGTGCTTTCTCTATTTTCTTTTTATACTGAATATTTTCATCATCGGGAGTTGTCTTATATGTACGAAGTTTATCTAACAAATCATTCTTTGTAACTAATTTTTCTGCCATATAAAAACACCTCCTCACTCAGTTAATTCCAACGGCAAAATTTCAGATTCAATTGGCAAGTTATCCTTAACAATTTCACACCTAATTGACAATATTTTGCCGATAACAGAAATACCATTAGGAAACTTTACTTTCTTTTGATTGTATTCTGTACCAGCTCGCCATGTAACTTTATCAGTCCAATCTTCATCGTCGATAGAGCAAGTCCATGTAAAAGTTGCATCAGCATATTCAGTTGTAATATCTTCATTGGAATCGTTAAATAGATTTACGGTAAGATTTTTATAAGAGCCACCAACTTTAATAGTTGAAGTGGATGCTAAAATTCTTGCTGTAATAGAGGATGGGGGAGTGGTTGGAGTGGATGGATCTGTTGGGGCGATTTCTGAATCGAAATATGAAGCCCACATACCAATAATATTACCATTTTCGTCTTTCTCAATATAATCTCTATTATCAGACCAAACAGTTTGATAGATTGTAAGTTTCTGAATACCTATAGGCTGAATATTCTCAATTTTTGTACAAGCCCATATTAGAGGGTGTTCAGTGGGAGCACTTACAACAATTCTCATTGTAGTATCTTCGCTATTGGTATACCAGAATTTCTCTGTAAGTTTATTTAGCGGTAGCCAAATTTTATTCTGATTATCTGTTCTTGTAAATATACGATCCGTGTACTGCCCGATTGTGTAAGACGATTGCATTCTTAAAACAGACCACATTCTACGCTTAATTCTGTCTTTACCATTTATCTCAATCCAACACAATTCATAGTCACATGGAAGAACGAGATACTTCGGAAATTGGTTTGCTCTTTCTTCACGGCAAATCAACCATTTATGATAAACCCCTCTATCGTCTGGAATATCAATGTATTCGCCTACAGGAAATGTATTTCCATAAACAGATTTGTAATCAGTTTCAAAATAATATAATTCATCATTTTCTGAAAATCGGACTGCTTGTGATGGTCTAAACTGGATATAATAATCTACTTGGTCTTTATCCATAGACTGATATGACTTAACAATAAACTTTACATCTATGCGTGTTTTAGTTGTATTCTCATATGTCATACCTTCAGCTAATCGTGGCTGATCGTCATGATAAAAGTCGTAAATGTAACAAATCTTAGATTGAATATCACTATCCCACGTAAGATTCATAAGCATATCTGAATCAGATTTTAGCTTTTCCCCCAATGTAGGATAGCTCTTCCCAGTAGAACAAGTATTGACTTTCATTTTTCGTTGGTAAAAATCATATACAGACATTACTCATCACCAACTTTCATTCTCTGAAGCAAAGCACCTGCATCAAACACAAGTTTCTTATATTGATTGAAATTAAAGTTATTTGACTGTAATACAGATAATGCACATTCAAGACTGTTAATAATTTCTACAAAATCCTTTGGATAGAGTAGTAACTTATTACAATTAGAAATTTCAAATAATAGATTTTTATGATATTTTACAACATCTATATTTTCAAAATCATCCTTTGTATTTTTGTCAGTATATAACACGAGCCAAAAAATTTTCTTTCGTAATTTCTGCTTATAATAATCTACTTGAGAAACTTTAAATTCACCATATTTATGCGGTACTAACTTATCCATTAGAACCACCATACTCACCAAAATAATAAGTGTGACGAGATAATTCAAGCTCCCATTCACGCTTTAACTGTGTGAGCCTTTCTATATTTTTCGAGTAATTATCTATAAGTTTTTTTTCTTCTTTACCACCTATCATCGTAGCAAGATTCTTTGTGTCCTCAAGCTTAGATGGAAAATAATTTATAATAATCCCTTTTGCTAAAATTGTTTTAACAAATTCAGAATCGTAAAAATCATCAACACTATTTGATAGTGTGAAATTTAATTCCATTATTTCATCATCGAAGGAATATACACTGAATTTTTTTCTAAGAAGTGGAAGAGAAGAAGTTGTATGCAACCATTCACAAAGAGTATCATAAAAATCTTCTTCTGTGTAAGTTGCAAGTTCAAGGTCATTAATCATAGTTAATGCTCTTTTATATATATCTTCATATTTTAGAGAAGGCATAAGTTACCTCCTTTTATAAGAAATCTTTTATACAAGTACCCAATATTTTATCAATAAGAATAATTTTGCTAATAGATGGATAATTCTCTGCACGAATCATAGCCATTGCGGTAGTCTTGATTATTTCACCAAGCCAAGTTGGAGCTTCATGAAGTAATTCCTCAAACTCTTCATCAGTTTTATCAAAATACTCTTCTGGATATTCGATATTATCAAAATATTTATATATATCTCCAAGTTCACGTCCCCACTGACTACGCAGGTCTGCATCCATAATCAAAATATTAGGTTTTGTAATATATTCAGTTCGTCTCAGAGCTTGTAAATCACGATATTTTAAATACTCGATATCTCCAAAATATTCCCAATGATAAATAGTGTTTTTATCCACACCAACTGCTGTTAGTTTCCAAGGCGTAACACTTTTACATGGAATTTCATCATCTGGATTATAAGATTTATGTACTTTATTTTCTGATATAATTTTCTTCGTCTCGGATTTTTCATCTGTTTGAGTTTCTTTTTTAGTATCCTTAGAAACAACAATTTCTTTTCGAGCTAAGTCAATCATTTCATCTGTCGCCTTCTGCATATGACTAGATACCGAATAATCATGTTTTCTAAAAAATGCAATAAGCTCTTTAGGTGTAATACCTAATTCCTTTGCGAGTTCAAAAATTTTCATAATTCCTTTTTCTCCTTATAAAATAGGAGAGTGTATTAATAACACTCTCCTTAAAATATTTATACTATTGTGTAATTAAGAATTTTTAATCTTAATTTCTCCGAAGAGTTCATCAACAACAACACCGATACCTTCCTGATATACAAGCTCAGCATCAACCGTCATATCCTTCTTCAGACCGTCCATACCTGTCTCATAGTATGCAACATCGCCTTCGTTTACTCTCTTGATAGGTTTAAACTCAGGATCAATTGGAAGAATATAAATCTTCTTTTGATCATCGGCAGAGAATACATTTTCTCTTGTGCCTGCCTTATTTACACGAGCAAGTGGAAGACAATCATAACCTTCCCAGTTACCAAGAATACCATTCTTATTTCTTTCATCTTTCATAGAATCTGAGAATAAGTTATAATTTACTGTACTCTGAAGCTTCTGGATTGCTGGGCGAGCAGCCACAAGAATTACATCTTTTCCACTTGTAGAAGCTACATACTCAATATGAGCAAGAATTGCATCTTTTGTTGCTTCTTCAACCTTAGTTTCAGAAATCATATCTGTTGGAAGAGACTGATCCATAGACATAAATGCTGTATAAAGAGCAGCGTATCTGTTCTGCTCAATTGACTTATACATCTTATCTACAAGTTCGGCAAAATCAATTCTACCTGTCTGGAATAATACAAAGTCTGTATATACTTTTACTCCATAGAAAGAGGTATCAATAGAAAATGCCTTACCTGGCTTAACCGCCTGTCTAATAATGTCATGTGTCGAACCATTGAATTTAGATACAGTAAGAAGTGAATTATCATTTACAAAGAACTCATTTGCGTCACCCTCTGCAATATTTACATCCTGAATGTACTCCATGAAACGAGCATTAGCTGTGTTCCAACCTGAGTTCATCTTATCTACTACAATATTTTCAATGAGTGTTGCAATTTCTTTGTTGTGCTCTCTCCATGCCTGTCTACGCTTCATAGAATTAGCTTCTCTAAAGCTAAGACCAAGAATCTTATCAAACTGATTTCTGATAATAGTCTGTGTATCCTCTTTTGAATACTTATCATACACATTATTACCTGCATCCATCATAAGTGAATTGAATGTAACAATGTTCTCATATTTATTGTCGAACTGTGCTAAAGTATTTGCACTAAAACATGTAATATCTTTCATCTAATTTGTTCCTCCCTTCTCTTACGCAATATCCTTGTTCTGAAGAACCTGAATACGAACGATTGTGTAATATGTACCTGCTGAAATACTGTGAATTTTTCCAATGAATCCATTAGTTGTTTTAAGAGTAGCAAGCTCACTTGTTTCAGAAGCCTTCCATGCACCATTTCCATCAACGGTTACAAGGTTTCCTACTTTAACCTTACCTTCTGAATCATCATTGAACTGATAGTCGGCAACACCAAAAATATCTGTATGCACAGATGCGTCCTGAATCTCATATGCCTTTACTGGTTTACCTGCTGGGTTTGTGTAGTTATAAGCCTGTCCCTGTTCAGTTGTAAGAGCTGTCTTAACTAATGCTGGTGCTCCTGTTACAGCGATTTTGTCGCCAACCTTTGCAATACGACCATATCTTTCCTCAAGACCATTACCTGTAAATTCAAGTACACAAATTCCTACACCGTTATCTACCGCAATTGGCTTATTGCCATTTTCTGTATCACGAACGATAACACTAAAATTTGAACCAATATCTGTTGACCATAAATTACTGCTCTCGAAAAGCCCATGTTTATCGACTTCTTTTGCAGCTAAATTAGTAAAAATTGCCATTTAAATTTCCTCCTTGTTTAATAAATTTTTGCAATAAAAAAGAACGTCTGTAGGCGTTCTAATCAATGTATTAATATTCAATTTTTAATATTATTTCTTAAGTAATCCATCTAAGAACGATGACTCTTTCTCAGTCTTAGCAAATGCAAAGAAAGAAGGCTTTGTCTCTTTATGTGTTTCCTCTGCATCCATAGAGAATGTCTTTGTAGTTTTTACTACCTTGCCAAGAGCAGCATCTGCTTTCTCAGCTAACTCATCCTTTGTAAATTTCTTTACATTTTCAATATTCATGAGTTTCTTGAATTCGTCCGTCTCAAGATATTTGCTGTATGCCTGATCATCAAAAACAGTCATCTTATTTGCGATTTCCTCTGCCTCTTCATACTTGGCAAGCTTCTCTGAAATAGAAGAGTAGTTAGCTCTCATGTCCTCTAACTCTGCCTTTTCATCGGCAGTAACAAACTCTGCAAATACCTCCTGACGCTCACCATTAAAGGCAATAACATCGTTTTCTTTTGTATAAGCCTGTTTGTAATAATTTCCGCAACAAGACTCATAAATGAAATAATTATCATATACTGACATAATCCAGTAATACTCATTTAATGTCTCCTCGATTGGAGCTAAAAGCTGATATAATGCTGAACGTACATCCTCGTGAGACAATTCAAAAGTCTTAGAATATGTATCTTTATCCTTGTCATCATCTGAATCAGTATCATCAGTTTTCTCCTCTGAGTTATCTGGCTCATCTGTAGAATCATCATCTGAGCTATCACCATTATCATCATCTGGCTTATCAGAATTGTCTGACTGAGTTGAAACTGGATCAGCTGTTGACTCTGGCTCATCAAAAGTAGTAGAGAACACTTCTTCAAGTTCCTCATCTGATAAACCTTCATACTCGAAAGTAATATCTTCTACGGTTTTATTATACTTTTTAAGTAATTCATTAAATTTTGTCATATTCGTTTCTGTATTTCCTCCTTTCTCAAATTTTTCAATTGTTGGATTAGTTTTTGAATTTATATTGAGACTGGATAAAGTTTTGTTGAGATTATCCAGAGTTTCAATTAATTTAGAGTGTTCATCTTCTGAAATAGAAGAGAATAAAGAATTGTTTTCTTCAGAAAAATCTTTAAGAGTAAGTTTGCTCCCAGCCATACCTGGCTGAACGTCCTTTCCCAACAAAGTGCAGCCTTGTACATAGAAATCGTCAAGATGAAGTGTCTTGTCTGTGTTATCCCAGTGCATTGTTCTGATTACAAGTTCAATAGAACAATCTACAGTTTTGCGTCTGCGAAGTATATCACATGTATCAGTATATTCTTCATAAATCACAACATCTGAACATACAAAATTTCTGTCAAATTCTTTGTCATATTCAAGCCTTATACTTTCAGGGTTTACAAAATGACCAACTGGAATTTCCTTATAAATCATTTTATCTAATTCTTCGTCATAGTACATTGTATGACCTGAAAAATCTTTGATAAGATTACCATCTTCATCTGTTTCGCCTGTATCTACAATGTCAGCCATAATAGGACGGTCTTTGATGGACATCATTTTTTCTTCAAGAACATCTGTCTTTATATGAGACTTATTTCTGTTGGACAAATCGTGGAAAGCTTTAATATCTCCATACAACAATCCTTCCGATAAATCATCTTTTACTTCAAATATTGCCTTTGTTTGAACCGCAATATTATATCCAGACTTATCAGCACTAAAACTCATAGACTTTTTCTTTTGACTATAAAAAGAGTAAAGATCTTCTAAAGTTAAAAGCTTTTTATTCAATTATATATTTCCTCCCTTCTTCAAAAATTCTCCCAAGAGGGAGTGATTTAAAACATCAACTTATTTGTAAATCCGATTTTATCTATTGAAATAGTGTCATCGAATTTTAAAGTTGAATCATTAATAAATATAAAAAAAGAACCCCCAGATGGAATTTCTGAGAATCCTAATTTTGTTAGGTTATTTTTTGTTGTTTCATCTGAAGTAAAGATGAATTGAGTAGTCTCTTTCATATTGTACCACCTCTTACTTATTTCCTTTATCTTCGTTTTTTCCAGAATCTCTTGTTGCTTGTCCTTCTGGACTTAAATCTTCTTCAGGGAGAAGTGGCTTACCACCTTCGCCATTAGAAGATTGAGTATATGAAGAATTAAAAGGAATAGCATATTGATTAACATTAAGTACCAATGCTTCAAAACGAAGTTTATTATATGCAACATAAGGATCATCACCTAACGCACACATATAATCCATTTTCCCAATACCAAATGCACTAGCGTCTTTCATTCTAGTTATATAATCATCTCGATTGTATTGAGTTTGATCAAAAATCTGTAAATGAACTCCATCAGTAATATGATTTTTAATCCAATAATTTAGCCAAGATTCAATACGTCTAAGATATACTGACATCTTGCCTAAGTCATTAGCATTTGAATACTTTATACCATTTGCATTACTTGAATCACCTGAACTTACAATAAGCCTATTAATACCTGCATTTGCAAATAGATTATTCATTGCCTTATTCAGATTATCCGTGTCTGTGGCAGATGTTGACTTCTCAAAATCTATGACTTGAGAAGATTCGTAAGGCGTTGTGCCCCAACCAACTAGATCTGGTAAAATCTCTTTAATTATTGCATCAAACTGATTTACTAATTCCAAGCTTATTGCAAAATCATCTACATTATCTGAATCCATAAGTGGGATTTTATTTAAGATTAACTTATAATTCTGCAATTCCTCTTTTGCAGCAACGAGATTTTCTGTATCAAGAAGATTTAGTAAAGACTTGAACAAGGGTAGGAAGTAGGGCAGTGGCACATAGAATTCATCATCTGTGCTTGCAATAATAGTTAATGTGTTTTCTGGTGGAAGTCTAAAATATTGATAATCTCTACCGCCAGATTTGTATTGATTGTATCCATCAATAAACACTTGATCCCACACACCAACTCCGTCATTATTAACGCCTGTAATAAAATCTTTATTATTTGATTTATCAAAAAACGAGGCATCAAAATATGTTATCCATTCTCCTTCTTGAGTCTTACCATAGATACGACAATACTGAACGTCTAATGGCATAAGGAATATTCCATTTTCGTCATCACCACTCATCCAACCAACATACATACCATCACGAATAGTATTAGAAACGACATTTTGTAATTCTTGTGCCATATTGAAATGATGGAATATTTTTAATACTTTTTCATAATTTTTAAGCTGCTTATCAGGATCAAAATCCTTTGTATAATCTGCAAGAGCTGTAATATTATATGTATAGAGCGGCATAGTAGAGAAGTAAGATATCATCTGCTTATATAGCATTGATACTCTAGTTAAGAAACGAGATACTTCACGAATATTATCTATATTATTAAGAGGTGACTGTACGTACTGGTCTAGTAAGTCTCGTGTATACTGAGTGTAAGTTTTGGAAACTGTCTTAGAAACATTCCTCTGTAACAATTCCTGAAACTTTGCAAAATTTATTTTCTGCGCTCGTTTACGTTCTACTTGATAACCAGACTCATCAGTTTTTGTGTAGACCTTCTGAACAATAGGTTGTTTTGTATTTTTTGTATTACTCAAATTATGTGATATACCTCCTTTCTTAAAATCTTGTTACTTTCTTTGGTGCTCGTACAGAGAAGAGCTTTGTTATGTCGGATGGGGATTGGGTGCGCTTTTTCTGCTTTAATCTAATCTGATCAACTACGTAGTAGTTATACTCAAGACTACTATAACGGTCTTTACGCATACCCGATTTCTCTTTGACTTTAATAAGACCATTAACTACATCATGATCCAAATTTATTAATTCTTCAATTAGAGCAGATGTTTGATAGTATGGAAGTTTTAATTGTATCTTCATATTGTCGGATAATTTGTTATATCCTTTTATTACCTTAGACCATCTATCTTCCATATCTGTCTCACTCATAAGTAGATTGATATATCCATTCTGTAATGCTGCACGTAATGCGAGACACATATCATTATTTTGTTTTGCACTTGCTTTAATAGCATAAACACATTTATTAGCATCTTTCACTTTACATCTTGAAGCAAGATCATCATTATTTATAACAGTCATTGCTTTATATGTACATCCGTATAGAGGATCATATCTATCTTGCATACAAAAATCTAAAATTGCTTGTCCAATACCTGAGCAGTCAAGACCTAAATAATCCATATCATATTGATAAAAATATCTCATCATACGCAGTCCAAGTTCTTCAGTTAATAAACCTTCCTTTGTATCTATATGAGATATATTACTAATTGGGTAGTTATCATTTGAAAATATGCATTGATTTATTATGAATGCAGAAGCATCATTGTCATGTTTTTTTGAAGCCAATAATGCTACATCAACAGAAAGAATTCTTTTTTCATTTATTTGTTTTTTTGGTATTTGAGAACCTGCTTCTTTATAAAATTCTAGTGGATGTAAACTGTCTTGTAGAATACGTTGTTTATTTAATATATTAAAATTAAATAGCGCATCAGCAGAAGAACCATAGAATTTTCCTTCATACTCCATCATAAATGAGATGTCGTTAAAATCTGGATCTGCCATAACATTTTCTATTGTTTCACGCATCATAATATTAGATGCAATAGATAATTGATAAGGAAGATCACATGCAAAGAATTTAGAATCATCTTTTAACATATTTATAGTATAGCCTTTAAGCATAGAGTATAATTCGCTTTGGCGATACCACGCTGAACTTAAAAACAATTTTTGTCCTACTTCAGCGAGATGAGCATATTCAGGCTTACTTAAGTATCCAGGAGATCGTGGGGCATTTAACATTGGTACAAAAATATCATCAATAATATGCTTTGGAACAAGTCTGCTTTCGTCAATTCATATGTTATCTTAATAGTTTTTTATCTATTAATTCTTATAATTTCTTATAAGTTCAGCATACATTTTCACCCTCGTTTAACGTTAGGAGAGTAACTTTTTACTCTGATTATTCTATAAATAATCGTGTTGGGCACTCGTGGTAGGATTATATTTATTCACCTACTATGCGTTACAATACTTATTTACCTTTCGCAATTAAATAAGTTATCTCGGTATTAGCATATTAAATAACAACGTAGCTTTCACCGATTTTGTCCAATTACAACTATATATTTCTATATAGCCAGACAATTGTTTATCAAAACGTTACATCTTGCTCCTCTGGCATTTTCATTTGCCACCCTACAAACCAGAAACGAACCATTTTTAAACCATACACCACAGTCATTTTGACCAGTGCTAGTTCGTTCTATTTCCATTCTTAACATAGCCGATCTATGCATAAAATCATCGGTTATCTTGCCTACCAATTCTTTACTTTGTTTGAAAGTTGCAGAACTTACAACTATTTTTGTACCTGGATATAAAATACACTTTATTACTGAAAACAGGGCTACCAAGAAAGTCTTTCCAATTCCTCTACAAGCAATAAAGCAAAATGAATCAGAATGTACCATCGCCCAAATTAAAATTTTTTGAAAAGTTTTGAGAAAATTAGGAGTATCTGGAAATAAATAATCACTACAGAAACGATGTGGATTAGCTCGATAATAGGATGCTCTTTGAGCAACCGTATTCATAATCCTGCTAGTACGATCTTCTTTAATCTGTTTATCTGTTAATTTTTTACCCATAAGCATTTAGACCTCATCTTTTCCAAATACTTTTTCATACATAGTTTCATCTACAGAATCATCGTCATCTATGTTTTGAGGTCGTTCTACAGAATATTGTTTGACATATTCATCGTATTCCTGCGAATAACCACCATCCAAACCTAAAGCTCGCATTAAACTTCCTTTAAACCATACTCTTAAAAATTTACCGATATTATCAGGATCAGCAAATTCACCTTGAGCTTCTGGCACAGGTGACTCCAACTCCCATTTTTCGATGAGCTGTCCAAAAGTAAGACTGTCAGTCGCCGCATTACCAACATTCTGACGTGGTTGGAGGTTTGCACCATTCATGAGGTCGTTCAATGACTTTACTAATTTATCAGTATCTTTTCCTACTTTCTGTGCTTTCCAAATCTCTAACTGTTTGAAACAAATTTGAATAATATATGTTTCCTGAGATTTACTATCAACCTGTGTACGACTACGCCAATCGTCATACTGGTCTTGTAAATATAAATAGTCCTCTGATGTAAATCCAGATCCAAATATTTTAATGATTTCTTTTCTAGGTGTTCTTTTTGAAGTAAGCTGTAATGTTTGTTCATCTTCATCTAAGAATATAGAATCAGCAAACTTCTTTGAACGATAATCATTGAGGCTGGCTCTCATTACAATCCACTGTTGAGCAGCAGTACCACGAACTTTTTCACCAACCCCATCAGCTAATATTTTTAATTGGTCGTTATATACCTTTTCATCAAAATACCAATCAAGACGCTTAAATGTCTCTATAGTTTTGTCTCTATTATCAACTCTTGTATCAGAAGATTTGTCGTAATCTGTACAATCATTAAGGATGCACTCACGACATCCATAATGTTCTATACCATCTGGACTTGTATCAGATTGATAAAAATTTATTTTGGTTGATTTCCATTGACCACATTTAGGACAAAGTATAAGTTCACCATTTATGATTCTCTGATAGAAATTAGATAGTTTACCATAATCTTTGCGCAGACTGACTAATGTAGCCTGCTTTAATTCTTGTTCTGATAAAGGCTGTATTAACTTAGCCATTCTGTCACTTCCTTCCTTTTATTCCAATAAATTAAGCACTCTCTGAAATAACAGTAAGAGTGCTTTCCAAATATTCTACATAATCGTAGTTGATATTTATTTGTAAATTGTTTTTCTTAAACCATTCGTCAAATTCCCCAATATCAATTCTATATACAAAATCTAAGAAATCATACGGAGAGAATTTGGTGTATCCATAATTATCATGAAATAGCTTATGTACATCTTTATTTATACAAGCTCCAAATCCATAAATTACATGTAAGTCTTTCAATTCATCTCTCAGACATTGAAATTCATCTTCATTGTAATCACACACCTGTTGTTTGACCTCTATACCAGTCAATTTAAAAACTTCATCAACAATATCTCTAAATGCAGTAGTGTGATGCACATTATCAAATTCTCCACCAGTAATTACGCATTTATAATTACAAAACTCCATTGATTCATTAAACCAATCTTTTGTATCAGAGCGAAGTTCCGTATATGTAGGTAAAATACCGCCTTTCCAACGACCATTAAGTTCTCCGTTTAAAGGATTGATATGCCTAGGATTTTTATCACCAGCCCATTTACCTTTCATACGTTCACTAATAGCTTTGCATTGTTCAGGACTTCGCTTTCTACCTTTCCACCAACTATCGTGAGTTTTATAATATTCTTTCTTAGTAGCAGAAATTTTATCTCGCCATTCTTGTCCAAGATCACGTCCTCTTAATTTTTCTGCTACAATTTTTGCTTGAAATGCTCTACTACGCTTATATGTTTCCTCGGTTTTCCAAGCAACTCCTAATTCGCCTGCATGACATTCTATTGCTCTTACGGATCTACAAGGAAAGAATTTTTCTTTTAACTCTTTACCAGTATAATCATGGTAATGCTCTAATATTAAATCATCATCTTCCTTAGACCATGCCCTATGAGGTTCTTCACCATCGTCTAAAAATCTTCCATAACTAGGATTACATTCTCTGCATACATATCTAAGCCCAGTTCTACACGATTTGTCTTCTGGGAAATATTGTATGGTGTGTGGCAATTCTCTGTCGCACTTCTTGCAAAACACATATCCTTCTTTTGGAATATGTGTTAAATGATTTGTAAAATGTCTACCACAACATTCCTTACACCTATTATTTAATTTACCAAGCTTCATAAAATAAAAATCTTTATTAGCTGGCAATTCTCGTTTACATTGAGTACATTGCTTTGTTTTTTGTTCCATTCATCATTTCTCCAATCTCTCCATATCAACAACAATAATAGAAGAGAAGAGTGACTGGATATGGAGTACAGTCATTCACGAAGATGATCAGTCCTCGTTATTCTTCTCTTAATTCCAACTACCTGCCAATGAGACAGACGATCCTCTCATAGTCGGTTATATATTTATTCTCTTTTTCTCTTTTATTTTTCTTTTTTCTACAATAACTTGACAAAATTTTCATATTATGGTAGAATTTTACAAAAGCAAATAGAAAGGTGGTGAAAAATTATGATGGTAGAAGTTAAAAACCTAAATGGTACATCAAAAGAAAGGTATTCAAAGCCAAAAGGTTATTCTTCATGGCTTGAATGTTGGGAAGCAGAATCTATTTTCTCTATTCCTAATAAATGTGCTTGTGATGGATGTTCAAACGAAATAAAAGTAGGAGCACATGTTAGAAAAACAAACTGAGACAACAAATGGTACATAGTTCCATTATGCTATGAGTGCAATAAGAACACCGAACCATTTAATGTAGATGAAGATTACTTGGTAGAAGTAAATAAAGAAAATACCGTTGATTTATGGTAATAGTATAATTAAATGGAGAGTTGACAATTACTCTCCATTTTGTGTATATAAAACCATTTGTACAAACATTTTGAATGTTTTGAAAGTGCAATTTAATAATGGAATATTTTTTGTATGAATAAATTTTACTTGCATTATTGTAAAAAATATATATAATTATAGTGTAGTCAATAACATTTTTATGGAGGGTATGATTATGAATAAAATCCGTATTAATTGGAATCTTCAATGTGAAATTGATCAGAAAAAAGATGATTGTAGAAGAGAAGCTCCACATTGTCATATTACCAGAAATGGTGTAAGAGTCGCGCAAGTGTGGTTAAACCCCGTTATTATCGAATCAGGTCATTCTCTTGATAGAAACGAAATAGATTTAGTAATTAAAACAGTTTCTGAAAATCGTTTTGAGTTAGAAGAGCAATATGAATATAATAAAGAATATGGAGCTGACTATTAGACCAATTTTAGATTTTTTAAGCGGTCAGAGTAGGATTTGAACCCACGGTGCGTTTCCGCACATCTGTTTTCAAGACAGACACCATAAACCAGACTCGGACACCTGACCATAATAAAAGAGCCACCTCCAAAGGAAATGACTCTTTCTTCCAAACAAAGCAAAAGAGTAGCATTAACAACTCAACTGCTTAATATTAAATACTAGATCCTAAAGCAATAACTCCACCAGCAGAAGGGAAATTACTGCTACTTTTTGTCATTGTTAGAATACTCCCATTAATAGAAAATGTAATATTTGTTCCACCATCAGTTTCTTTTATAGGAATAATCATCCAACCTTTATTAACATATAAAATCACACCAACTGAATACTGATCTTGCCCTGCTGTGGAAGCCCAATAAAGATAAGCTCCGTAAGCACTATTTAAGTTAGCCGTGTCAGTATATTCTCCACTTGTTCCTCTACCTACAGATAAAATAATTCTCTTGTCAAAATTCTGTGCTGTTTTTTCGTTGATTTTCTTTGCACTCCACGTTTCTGTGGTAGAAGTTGTTGACGTATCATTGATGGTAGCTTTTGTTTCGATGGATTTCTTTAAACTTATGTTACTCTCCGTAGTTGGTTCATAATTATGTGCAATAGCACCAATTTCAAGCATCGGTTTCAACACTACATTATCAACAGTAACGCCACTTCTAACAACAATTCGGATACCATACTGTAACAAATTAGCATCACTAGCAGTCCAAGTCATATTACCATAATTTGTGCTGATACCATAATTAAAATCATTCTTTGTCGTATCAATTCTTACAAACTGGAAATAAACAGGTGCTTGATAGCCACTGGTATTAAGTTGATTCACGCCATCTGATAATGTATAAGTCTGTCCAAGTTCAAGTATTTTCCTATCAGAAGTATCATATGGACTTATCAATCTGAAATCAGATTCTTTTGTAGCTTTACCATTGACACTGATAGTACCATCGACTTCATTCACTGTATATGTAACTCCATTTGATTCATAACTTGTTCCATTATAATATGGATAGGATATTAGATTTCTACCTTGTGAAGTTGAAATTTTGTCAATTGCGCCTTTCAGATTCACATTGCTCTCTGAAATAGGTTCATAGGCATGAGCGATTGTTCCCATTTCAAGTATTGGCTTTATTGCTAAATCAGAAACAGGAGTGCCTTTACCAACATTAATTGATAAAGAATATGTATGTGTTGAATCGCCAACAAAAGTCTTTGTCACTGGTGTATTAGATACATTTGCAATCGCTTTACCAATAGTTTCATCATACACATATACATACACGCTTTTTGGAAGTCCTTCACAACTAAGAGTATAAGAAGTATCATTAAGCTTTAATGTCTTATATGCAAAATTATAATAGGCATTATTCTCCGCAGATGCAGTTCCATTTGCTAAAACTGAACCATCTGATTGAACTGTATATGTTATTCCGTTTGTAGTTCTATTTGTTAAAGGATACGGAATTAGATTTCTTCCCTGTGAAGTTCCCACGCCACCAAGTTTAGTCTTTTCTTCACTTGTATAATCATTAGAAGATAATCCCTTGCCTTCAATCTTATCAACCTTATCACTATTAAGTTCTTTAATATTATTAGTATTTTCAGAAATCTTACTATCTAATACTTTACCTTGATGGGCAGACAAAGGTTTATCAATAGAATCATTTTCAAGATTATCCACAATATCTACCGTATTGACTTTCTTTCCAATAGCAGTAGAGATAATCGTATATAAAGCATCTAATGCTCCAATAGTTGTTACTTTAGTCTTGTCGGCTTCTTCACCAGTATAAGTGCTTGTAAGGTCATTAGATTTAGATACAAAATCTTTAAAATTAATATCACCATCAACAGAAATAGTGAACTCAACACCATCAATAAATAAAGTCTGATAATTCATGTCATTAACAGTATAATAAAACCAAATGTCGCTATTTTCTGTAGTAAGAGTTTCACCATTTTTCTTATATGTAATTGTACCACCAGAATAAGTAGGCTTCTCATCTACGGCATATGCGTCCATAGAATTGATTTTGCTAATCTGTGTATCAGTATAAGCTTTGCTATCTTGCAATACAGAAGCTAAATCAATAGAAATAGGTTTATATTTTGACGAAATAGCGTCATATGCTAATACCTGTTTATCAACAACACCTGTATCATCTACATTCTCTAATTCAGAAATTTCTGTATCTGTAATAATTGGAGATAAATCTACTTCAACCTTTCCACCATTTCTATATGTGATAGTAAGTTTCTTATCAGCATAACTAATACCGCTCATAAAAGAATCATGAAGCGCATTAATTGCAGATACAAGATCACTTACAGATTTTATTTTAATGGTACTCATATCACCAATATTTGTTTCTATGGTGACTACACGATTTTTTAATGCTGTATCATCATATTCATTTGGAATACTTGGTGTATCAGTTAAATCATTATACGAACCACTTGTGGCAACTGTTGCAAGGTCTTCTGATTTAGTCAATCCTTCTATAGAAGGTACAGTAATATCAACTGATTTATCCTCCGCAACAGTCTGTGCGACACCATTGACCTTGATAGATTCGATGACATTTTCCTCGCCTGTAGAAGAACCTGAACCATTCTTTCCGTCTTTACCATTTGTGACATCATAATTAAATGTGCTTCCATCTGTAAATGTGATTGTGTATGTATCTACAAGACCTTCAGTTTTTGTCTTTGCGACAGAAGTGATACCGATTCCGTCTGCTCCATCAGAACCGTTTGTTCCAGGATCTCCCTTTACACCTATACCGTCCTTACCATTTTTTCCGTTCACGCCATTCATAACATCAAGAGCGGAAGTCTCTTTCTTACCAGAAGTACCAGTCCATTCAAATGTAACTCTATGACCACCATCAATTTCTGTAATAGATTTGATAGTAGCAGGAGCACCTTTAACACCACCTAAAGCATCGGTAGTATTATCTGTATATTTCTTGCTGAGAGCATATATAGCTGCATTAAATCCCATAATAGCCCTCCTTATAATTTCTTCCAGTCGTTAGGTTCATTACGAAGTTCATAAACCTCCGATGTTTCCAAACATAAACACAGATCTCCATAATGTGCCTTTGTACAACTAATTTCATCGTTTCCTTGCTTTTCACCATCAGCCGTGTTCGTAGGGAGTTTGGTAATGTCTGTTTCATAATCGCAATGATAAAATCTAAAATTATAACGATTTTGACCATTACCACCAAATTCTTGAATCCAATATGCCATAATATTTTACCTCACTTTCTTTTTATTTAGTCGATTTTTTGTATAACAAAACCGACTATAGAAAGTCGGTTAAAATAGTTTTAATATTTACCAATCAGTCGCCAAACTAATTATAACTGTATAAGGGGGTGATAATCTGGATAGCAGGACTCGAACCTACAACGTCTAGTTCCCAAAACTAGCGGACTACCAAATTGTCCTATATCCAATTAATAATTTTTTGTTTTCTCCACATACTAATCCAAAATGGTAAGGGAGAAACTATCATGAACGCATCATATAAAACTGCAATCAAATTCAAAGATTTATACATTCCTGTGAAAATGGTGAAAGTATCTCATAACAATTCCATAGAGCTTAATCAACTCTGCAAAGATTCTAAAGAAAGAGTGCGTTATATCAAATTTTGTCCATCCTGTAACAAAGAAATTGACAACAAGGATATTGTAAAAGGGTATAAATACGCAGAAAATAAATATATCACTATAGAACAATCTGAAATAGAATCAATTACTTCAGATAAAGACAGAACACTTTCAATAGAATACTTCTGCAAACCTAGAGAAATCTCAAATCTTTTGATAGATAAATCATATTATCTAATTCCTGAAATGGAATCAGAAATAGCATACGAACTTCTTCGTAAAGCTATGATTACAAATAAGGTAGTAGCCGTTACCGAAATAGTGTTAGGCACTAAACAAGAATTAGTAGCATTATTTCCAGATAAACATTGCATTATTGCAACAATATTGTTTTTCGAAAATGAGATAAATGAATTGCCACTTATTATTAAGCACAAAACTGATAAACAACAACTCGAAAATCTAAAGAAAGATATTATAGATAGTACAAAAGAATTTAATTGGAAATCTCATTATGACAAATACCAACTCAAGTTAAGAAAATTGATATTTGATAAAATTCCAAAATGATATTGTCTTTCTCATTCCATCCTCGAATGGCGAGCTTTCATCTAAACTGTATAGGACGCATCCTATTGTTACAACAGTACCAGTCCGAAGACCGCAAAGGGCATAGGGCGGTAGTAAGTGTTGAACTTACAGATCTAAACTTATTGTATGCATCCAAGCATTAGATTCTTCACATCAGGCTTACCGCATAATAATCTGTAGGAGATTCGGACTCCTGTTGCCGCCGTGAAAGGGCGATGTCCTAGACCGCTAGACGAACAGACCTTGTAGGGTGGAAGAGTACCACCCATTATTTTTACAGAATAACTTCTGTTTCACCTTCAAACTTAGTATTTAAAGCACGAATCTCAGCAAGCTTCTTGCCGATTTCTTCCTGAATCTTAGTAGCGAAAAGTTCAACCTTTGCCTTGCCAAGCTTCTCAACGCTATCAAAAGGTGCTTTAACTTCTGATTCTGGAATCTTTGTAACATCTACAGAGAATGTAATATGAAGATTTTCATCTACAACAAATGACTGGTTGATAATATCTTTTAATTCAACAGAGATAATAGTTGAATCATCAACTTCGCTATCAGTTGTAACTGGATCTCCATTAGAGTCAGCTTTCATATTAGATTTAAAGGATATCTTAGAATATTCAATTGTTCTGACAAAATTATGTAACATATCTTTTTCAGTAGCAGCATCAGTATCAGATGTACCTAATTCTGCGACAGAAATATCTACACCAATAATATTTTCATCAATAGTTTTGCTAATATTTAATTTCATGAATTTGTACCCTCGCTTTCAGTTTCATTTGCAATTACTTGTTTATATCCGTCTCTAATAGCTATAAATAAATCACGCAATACTTCTTTATCAATAGAACAATCTAAATTTGATGTATCAAACTGTGGATCACTTACTGAAAAATCTAATGTTCCGTCATTTCGTGGCACGAACAAAATTTCCACATTGTTGTTCAAGAGTAAAGTAATAGAATCTATTTTTTCACCATTATTGGATGTAACTTTACGAACTTGTCCAACTTTTAATGGTTCTTGTTCAATAATTAATCTACTTGTCATTGTATGTACTCCTTTCTTTTATTTTCGTTTCCTTTTAATCTAACTGGGCTAGCTGGATTTGAACCAGCGAATGTAGGAGTCAAAGTCCTATGCCTTACCCCTTGGCGATAGCCCAATAATAGATGGTAAACGGGTTTCGAAAAACCATCGCAAACCCAGATTTGCAACTCTGGTAAAGTCATTATCACCCGTTTATTCTTTATTATTCTCCGTATATTTTCGGTCTTCGGAGCAAAGACCACTCGATAAGGTTTTACTTCTCTTATCTGACTTTTTTGCAAGTGCTTTTCTTTCGCCATTTTTCGCTACACTGCTTTATGGTTAAGCATACCTTTGAATACTCGAATAAACACTGATAACAGTACAGCATTTATTGTCATCATATACTTATAACTCATGGATGTAATGGCATATCACTTATCTTGCGTTTGTGATATTATTAAGGCTCTCATTAACGTAGAGAAGCACGATAGGTGTACCGCATTAAGGTTTCGTGCGCACTAGAGTCTTTATATAGTCGGTTCTACCAAAATGCAGTAGTAGGACTTACAATATCATACGAGTGATAAATGCCAAGAACTAGGCACTTCGATCCATAGGTTTCGCAAGTTTCTATGGAAAACAGTATGCTTTTTCTTAATCTCGTGAGATTAATACTTACTGGTCAGCACGCCTGCTGACAAAATAATCTAATCAACGCCAATGATCAGTAGCGAGAGTGCTTTTAGAGTAGCAACTAACTCAATAATTTGAACCTCGTGCTTTTGTATACAGCCTTACGAGTGGCTGTTGATCACTTATACTTATTTATTCTCTGTAAAGAATAATTTCAAACCGCTATGTGACAGAGCGATAGTAGTTTTTACAGGCTTCTACCAAAACCAGCTATTAATACTCAATTTATTAGTCGGGTAGAGTAGTAACCGACATCACTTTGTTTGATTTAATGATAGTGCTATCGGTCTATCAGTCCGTCTGATTTTCACAGAGCCTTGTTGAGTCAGTGACTCAGAGCATTCGGCTTACATTTGGTTGCCCACTTAAGGGTTCTTTTATTTATTCTCTTGTTTCATAATCCTTAAAGTGCTATAATGATTTTGTCCCTATATGGACTAAGGAGGAATTGCCCATGAAAGCAGTTTTGAATTCGTCCAGCCCAATGTAACCCAGCAGCTAAGGACAATGAAACAAGCGGAATCGAAACCGCTTAAAGTGCTTATCCGTGTTAAGAAAGATCAAGTTGGCAACTTGCTTTGTTACATAGTTCGGTATAGTAACAATGCCACAACGGAGATTGGAAAATAAATTCGGCAAAGAGGCGAACTCGCCAATCGCCTTTTTGAAGCGATTTCGATTTTTATAGAAAAGTGCAAGAAGGAATTAGACGAAGTGTTAGACGAAAGCTTCATCGGCATTACTCCTATAAATCAGAAAGTGATTTTTGTTCTACTTTTTTAATTTCACCATCAGCAAAATATTTTGCAAATTGCTCATCTGCATCAATATCCTTGTACACTGATACCATATCTAGCGAACTCCAACCGACTAGCATTTGAATTACATCATCAGGAAGACCGCTTCGAGAACAAGATGTTGTAAAGAAATGACGAAGACTGTGGAAATAAAAGTCTTCTCCTAAATGTTTACTGAATGTATCAGCCCAACTGTCAAGAGTGCTTGAATCCATAGGTTCATCTATATATTCTCCATTTACTTTCTTTGGAAATAACCATTCAGATTCAATTCCGTGTTCTTTTCTATAATTCATCCACAAATCAAAATATGGCTTAAACGGTTTTGCAAGTGTATATACAGTCAACATTTTGCCCCCTAGAGCCTCTTCCCTTTGTTTGGATCTTTTCAGGCGTTTTATATAAAGAACCATATATAATATTTTCATCATCGAAATAAAATACTTTGAAGCGTGGCAATTCACTCTTACGTCTACCGCTAAATGCGGCTAATGCTAAAATACAAGCCTTGTCATACTTACCTTTTTCAACCCAATAATCAAGCATTCCCTGTACTTGTTCATCAGATAACACAGTTTTAGTGAATACTTTCTCATTTGCAGGATTTTCAATTTTGCGTATAATCGGTTTAAAGTTCTCATACTCATCATCTAATATAGCTTCGACATAATTTGAAAGAGAAGAGAGAGTAGATTTTACTCTACGCATTCTAGCTGGCGACCATTTATATTCAGTAAGGCAAAAACTCTGATAACGAGCAATATCCCTCTTAGATAAATCAATAAAGAATTTGTTGTCACAATGCTGAAGTAGATAAACCCAAAAAATAAAAAGGTCACGCCTGTACGCATTAATTGTATTCGGAGATCTATCCACTGAACGAAGATAATCCAAAAAGTCATTTCCTAACTCTATATTCTCTTTATTGCACTGAGCCAATAACTCATCGGTAACAATATTGTTGTGCTGTATTTTTCTACCCACTAAATCACTTCCTTTCAAACAACAAAAAGAAGTGAGATAGTAGTAAATACTAAGCCACTTCTTTCATAATTTCATTTATTTTATTATCTATAAGAACTTTATAAGAACCATCTTTTTCTGTCCAATATGGTATTTCCAAATAATAATATCCATTATCTAAAGCATATTGCTTTTTATAATTATCCTTCCATTGTAAATATTCCAATTCTTGTTCAGGAGTTGTATTATACTTTTCGGAAGACATTTTTGCAAAACCTGTTACTTGATAATGCTGACATCCATGAACTTCTATAATTAATTTCATATCAATAATTTCATTATCATATGGCAATGGTCTATTTGTTTTAGGATTTAAAGGTCTTATTGTGCATTTATCTTCATGCAAGGTTTTGTATCCAAGAGTATCGTTAATATATGTTTTGACTTTGCTTTCAAGCTTAGAAATATCTTTTTCTCGTACACATTCTGGACATTCAAAGTTGTTATTCCATGCACAAGAAATACTCCTTAATGTGTCGGAGTGTTTTCCACAATTACATTTAAACCATACTTTCTGTCCTGATTTTGGTTTATATTCATATGGACTTCTTTTATTTTTATCAGACCATAAAGGCAATACTTCTGGATATAAATAACCGAGGCTATCTAATTTATGTACTCTGGTATTGTAACAATAAGGACAAGTTATACTATCTCTAGTTGCTGTTAAATAACCTGCCTTGGTTTCATAAGAACCATGATACTCAACATCTTGACATTTTATCCAAATTTTTTCTGATTGATTTGTCATCGCTAATTCAAATGGATCGCAGGTATTTTTATCATAATCCCAATATTTCTCAAGAAAATCATCACAAATTGTATCAATACCCCATTGAGCAAAAGAATGACACTTAGGGCATTTGCATGGAGTAAGACCATGAGTTATATATCTGATAGTAAACGGATTTGAACCATGTTTAGGATTATCACATTTTATAAAAATCTTTTTCTTACTTCCTATTGGTACTTCGTAAATATCAAAGTTGATTTTGTTAAAATCAATTCTATCAAGAAATGTTTTATCATTATCTAAACACCATTTACCAAATGAATTGCAGTATGGACATTTAAAATATACGCCCATATTAGTAATCGAATTAATATTATAATAACGTTTTGTTCCACAGTCTGGACAAATAATACAATATTTATTATGCTCAGAAAATAAAACATCTTTTGGGGACTTTTTGTTATCTTCATAAGACCAATTATCAACAAATTCCATATGATTATTTTCTACACACCAATCATAGAAATTTTTCTCATAATAGGTCTTTCCGATTAATTCATACAGTTTCTTTCTATTTCCCAATTTATTGCACTTAGATATAGAAATAGTACCATATTTCTTTTGAGAATCATTTATTGAAAAATTTGATAATTCTCCATACTTTTCGTAAATAAATCTTAAATCGTTTAATATTTCTTCTTCTGAATATTTCATAATTTTCCTACTTTCTCACCTACTCCAATACATAAAAATAGAATGGGAGAGAGGTAGGTGACTCTACTCTATCAGCTCATGACTTCTGACAGTCCCATTCCATAAATCCCACAATCAACTATGATACCAATCATGAGCACATATATTTATTCTCCGTTTCCATCACAGAAACATCAAATTAGTGGGCAGGGTTGGACTCGAACCAACGAAGCCGAAGCGCCTGATTTACAGTCAGGTGTAATTGCCGCTATACGACCTACCCATAACAAAAAGAGTGTGCAGCGTACACCACACACTCTTAAATAGACAAAAATGGCAAATTAAAAACAAATAAGTAATTAATATGCCAATTATGTCTATTTAATACTAAAATCCAAAAGCCTTTAACATCTTCTGAATATCTTCATGACTCAATTCATCACTTGAATAATAAGAATAACTCACATAAGAGTCTCCATCTGCTCTACTAGCAGTAAATCCATGAGTATTCCCATTTACATCGTCAGAAGTATATAAATAAGTTTCATCATGTGCAGAACAATTCTCGCATTTTCCATCACACTCATCATCTTCCTGACCAAACAGAATAACTTCCTTATCCTCATTTACACAATAATCAATGATATTCTGCTCGATATCACCATCCATATCAATGTAGAAAATATCTGTTTTATCAAGAACACCAAAGTCCTCAATAGGAATAACAGTGATTACGCCATTGTCATCAACAGACACTAAATATTCGCCAATATTCATATAATCAACAAGATCAATTTCTTTAATACTTGTCTCATCAAGTCTAATAAGAATATCCAAAATATATTCAGCAATTTCTTTATTTACAATTACACCAACAGTTTTATCAGTATTGTAAAGTCTGTTAATATAGATTTCTACAATGTCATCAACTTTGTCCTTAAGGTCAATCATTTTAATATTTTCATATTTATTTTTCAAAGTAATAATTCACCGCCTAAGCAAGAGTTTTAACAGATTTTTTGATAGTGAATTTTAACTGGTCTTCAGCGTCTTTATGCCATGCCTTACCATTGATAGCACTCACTCCATCTTTTGCACCAACATGTTTCGCCGTAAAGTTTCCAATGCCATACAAAGGAATTTTTTCTTCCTTGTTATCTGTAAGATTGTCAATAACACAATCGGTATATGCCTGTAAAATAGCAGTAACGTCTTTCATAGATACTTTTTTACCTTCAACTGCAATAATATCTGTTGCACGTTCAGCAACTTCTTTAATCATTTCATTTGTTTTCATTTTTTAATTTTCCTTTCATTCTCAAATATTTTTTATTTTGCCTTTTTCGGCAATTTTGTTTTATGTTTTTCTGATTTAACAATCCCAAATAGGGTAGCGTCCGTATAGGTACACTCCATCAAAATTCACATCCTAACAGCACTCCTATGGAATTACCCAATGGTCTGTCACCAATAAGGTTCAGGGATTCTGGTTTGATGTGTCTACTGTAATCCCTTTTTCGAGTGGCTTTGTCAGCCAAATTTATATTGTGCTTTCAGCAAATTAATTTAACTTAAATACATATTCAGCAGTTCTACCATATCCTTGTTCAAATTCAAACATTGAACAAGAAGCATTGGATGCTGCATTTAATGTCATAGCATATGGATCAATACCAATTACTGAACCAACAGATAATACTGCTGAATCCATCCCAATCTCTTTTAGGTCATCGTGGTGAATGTGTCCAGAAATTGTATAATCTATATGAATACCATATGTACGTGACATTTCTAATAAATTATTTTTTAGATTTTTCTTCTCACCGTGCAGTCCAACCACACAATATGTAGACATCATTGAGTGAGTCATTCCTGTTGGATTTTCGAGTATCACAATATTGTCATTATCTTTCAATCGTTCTTTAATAAGAGCCATCATAATTTTACTAACATTTTCATCTGGAAATGTATTCTTTTTCCCATCCAATAGTCTTAACTGATTATGGTTTGAATCAAAAACCATCTGGAATTTTATTGACACAAATTTACTAAGTTGATTTAGCCAATTTGCTAAATAATTAGCATAACGAATACTTGATTCAATAACACCATATCTCAACCTCATTAACTGAGACATACGCAAACAGCCATCTATGCCATCTCCGAGTTCAACTATTGACAACTCAGTAATTCCAAGTTCTTCAATTTTGTCAACGACTTTATTGAATAAGATTGTCATTCTTTCCTCAAAAATCTCAGGTGAATACGCATTTATAATTCCATTGTAGAAATCTTTTATCTCAAACTCACAACCATAGTGACAATCACTAATCGCAAGAATCCATGACTTTTTATTAAAAGTTGGTTCAATACGAACAGGAGACGATAATTTTGGTAAAGATGAAATAGCTTCACTAATTTTTTCTGTTATTAATTCATCTCTTGCATCTTCTCTAAGCCACTTATTGTATTCTAACTTTTCAGTCTGAAGCTTTTTCCGCTCTTTTTCAAGTTCTCTTTGAGCTAACTGAATCTCTCTTAACTGCGCATCTGAATCAACAAACTTAGACTGATTTGCAACCAACATTTTATCAAAAGCCTGTCTCTGTTTTCTAAACTTTGATTCGGTATACTCAGTGCCAAGCAGCTCATTTAGAATATCAGCCACATCTTGCCAAGAACCGATTTGGTCTTTTTCACCTGTGATTCTATAAATGAGTTCTTCATCCGATTCTCCATCAAATCTTTTATAGGTTGTTATAACGCCCACCTACTCTCTATACTTCATCGGGGAGTTCAAATGTAAGTTTAAAATCGCATACATCAACCCCATCTGGAATTTCATCAATTACCTGTTCAGTAATATCCTCACCAGTATCAGTATCAACAATTTTTAAATCCTTAATAGAAATGTTTTTTAACTGAATATTTTTCTTAGCAGGAGTAGTTTTGCTCTCCGTAGTAGAAATTTTAATCATTATTCCTTTTTCTTCCTTTCAACTATTTATATTTTCTGATTTTTCTCAAAGCATTCATATTATATCTGCTTTCAGATAAATAATATTTTCGATTCTTTGTATATGAATGGGAGATACCCTCATATCTTTTATAAGGAACATTAAACTCCTTATTAAGAATCATCGCTTCTTGTTTAGTAATAGATACTATGTTTTTCACATCCTTTGTTTTATTTTCTGCAAATGCAGAATTAAAATAGAATGGGAGATATGAATATTAAAAAACAATTATCATAATTTATGCCATTCTATTAGTTGCAGACATACGAATTGAACGTATTCCTCGTGGGTATGAGCCACGCATGTTTCCTTTACACCCGTCTGCGATAATAATAAAACCCGTGGAAATGCTTACACGCTGCAAACATAACCACAGGCTATAAGAGGTAATACTTATAAAAGTATCCGTAAATATGTCTCGTATGAGACTCTAATTGATGACCTATAGTCGCAATTAAAAATAAAAAGACTAAGGTCTGGTTGTCACACCAAACCATTACAGAAAAATATTTTCATACAGCGTATAAACGCCCTGACTCGTTCGCTATTGTACTAAAGTCTTACATTACTTCTGCTGAAAATGCATGGTACAGTCTCGCTTGATGAACTTAACTGGTTTTATAACACATGCACAAGTTTTTCATATGGCATCACATCAACTAACTTATAGCCATATGTTAGACGAAATAATTCACTGGTCTAAGCCAATAACATAACAGTAAAATCTATTATGTCTAAATCACTGCCTTTCGGCTAATTATATATTCTCTGTTCATGACAGAAGAAAAGCTGATTTCATTCTAAATCTGCAATGCCACTCAAAATAGCAGCATAGCAGACATACAAAGATTGTCGGTTTGTTGCTTCCATGACAATCGTTTTTGTATCATGTTTTTTTGTGAATATTTCACTATATCTACATTTAAGAAAAACGAATTTTTTGTGAAAATGTGCCAAAAAGCCTTGTAAATTAAGGAGTTATGAGGATTATAAAAAGTGGTTAAATTAACGTTTCTCATTGTATTTCTTATATTTTTCCAATTCTTTTTCTCGTGCACAATACTTACAATAACGATTGTTTGTACCAGTGACTTTAATTTTTCTTCCACATCCATTTGCACACTGTTTATATCCCTTTTTAAAATTCCCTATGTACTGATTACCAATATTCTCAAATTGAGTTACCTTATAAGCAATATTATCATCAGTATCTCCTAAATCTATTTTGATATTAAGATTGTTCACCTTTTTCCCAAAATGAATATAACCATTGCTATATAACTCATGTAATAATTCATTCTTTTTATCAGATGAGAGAGTAACGTTGGCAAGTTTAAATACTTCTGAAAGACCTTTTGAATCTTTTTTGTTTATCCATCCATCACTATTCATATATCTTGCGATAGCAAATAATGTAAACATAAATTTCTTTTGGCGATCATTTTGAAGAGACTCTACGACTTTTAGTTCTTTTTCATAGATAGGAACATATTCAAGTTCCCTAAAGAGTTTTTTAGATTCTGAATCATATAAACCAATACATGCTTTTTTAATTTTATTGGCATATCTATATTCCTGATATCCTTCAATATTAAATTCAAGCATTTTGGTCTTGACTGTATCAATTAGAATATTTGGATCTTTACCTCTATCAAAATAATACTTAGCAATCAATGTTATCAGATATCCATTCGAGATATTGCCTGGTTTGTTGCCAGACGCTAATATCTCTCTAATATATTCTTTTTCATTCAGTATATACAACTTCTTCCTCCATTTCTTCTAAACGCTTAATAATTAGTTCTCCAATACAATCCCAACAAAACTGTCTATTACCTTTATATCCATAAGTCATATCAAGAATGATATTCATACGTTCATCATCGTTTGGACATATTTCTTCAGCTTTCTTCTTAAACATTTCAACCATACTTGCACGTTGATAATATTTGTCAAATTCGTCCTGCTTATCAAAAATATCAGTTCTATTTAGCTGTATTCCTTTTTCTTTTCCCTGTTTCTTTTTATATTCTTTAATGCATTCACAATAATATTGTTCAAGTTCTCGCAGAGCTTGTCTGTGTTCTTCTGTGCAACGTCTTTTAACCTTCAATGTATTATAATCAAATGAAGAATCCTTATGTAATTGCGATTTATAACCATCTAACTGACTTTCAACATATTTACAAATCTGATTCATAGAACAATTCCCTGTGCCCACTGGCATTTTTCTTTCATACCAAAATAAGAAATCTTCTTGTTCTTTTGTAAGACTATCTTTGTTATACAAATCCTCGATAGAACATTTGTAAATAGCATAGCACTTGGCATTACTTTCTTTGATATACTGTTTATATTGTCTTTTAGTTTCATCATAAACATAAATCATAAAGTATGGTTTTCTGTATGCACAAAGAGATTGCAAATATTTATTTTCTCCACAAGCACCTAGATTATACCAACTGCTTTCCATTGGTTTCGCAATAATCCCCTTGATTTTATCTAGCTCATTTTGCTGATAGAGCTGACCGCATTCTATTCTATATTCTAACTCTTTATATTCAGGTGAATCTTTCTCAAAATGAGATTGAACTTCCATCATAGATGTAACATAATTAGTGATTGTTCCAACTTGATTTCCCATACCTGCTTTATTTGTTTTTTTAACGGCAGCTTCAGTAACAACAATTTTTTCTGCGTTTCGCTGAACACATTCAATAGCAGGTAAATATCTATAGCGTCTTTTCATAACTGAATTATTAGTAGAAAAGTTCAGATCCGAGTCCCAATCTTCTCCATTCTCAGCCATACAAAATGAATCCCAACCGTTTATAATCATGATAGTATTCATATATTGATACCAATATTGACATTCATCTGATGAATTTACTTTACACATGCGAATATTATTGTGACTTGTCATTGGACTTCTAAAAAGAACAATTTCATCTTCATCTTTATCAATCCAAAATTTTGAATAACACTCATTGGCTTTTAATAAACCTGTTACTTCTAATCCGCAAATGGATTGCATAAGAGCAAATGGATCACCACTTGCAATCTGATAATTTCCCTTTACAAATAACTTTCCGATTTTCGCATCATTCATTTTCTTCTTGATATATCTATGAACTGAGTCAATTATATATGGATCACCCAACATATATTTACTTGTATATAAAGCACGTTGCCATGAATTTACATCAGTATTTTCGTTAATACCAAGAAATTTAACGGTAGAAGAGTAGTCACCACACATAGCATCTTTTAAATACTTGATTGTTGGCGCACATAACTCTTCAATGTCATTGTCTGTAAATTCATATGACTGAAGATACTGGTAGTTCAATTCTCTTTCTTCTTCAAGAACATGAGGAGAAATTTTTGTTACAGAAAATCCGTATCCACATTCCTTATACGCATTCACATATTGCTCAATATTATCATATGCTCCCCATAATTTAAGAGAAGACTCTGTGACAATCATTTCACATTTACGAATATCTTGCATATTTCCCCAAATATCTTCAATCATATAATTACTATTATTGTATTTTTCAATAAACTCATAAATAGGGAATGGATAGAGCATTCCTTTGAGCCATGCGTTTCTCAAGCACACACCGCCAGGAATATAATCAAGACCTAAAGATTTAGCTACTCGCTGCATATATTGTATAGTACAAAGATTAAAACCATCAGATACATTGTTTTCAAGAGGTTTATCTTTAATAATTTCTCTTGTCGGTTCTTTTGAATCTCCATCGTCATCGAGTGATATAACATCTGCAAAATATTTGGTAATACAATCTTTTACAACCAAAATTCCATGAGGATTACAAATAGGTTGCGATGCAGAGCATGTTAATGCTTTGTAAGCTTCATACTTTGCAGGAACTAATTTAGTATCTGGATTTCTCTTGCATTCACATAATTCATTTAATTTGTCAATGTATTGTGAATTGCAGAAGAGAAGAGTGTTATTTTTCAATCCACCTGTTGTTCCTACGAACCGTCTATAGTTGACTCCATTAACAGTTACACCTTTTTTACCAGTCACTCTTGCAAAATCAGATTTCTTATCAACAACTACTTGCATGAATATTTTTGAAAAATCAATACTTTTGATTGGTTTTTCTAAAATCTTATTTGCCATCATGCGGAACTCTTGAGCTTCAAACAATGATATGAGTTCCTGATATTTAAAAGCTTCTTTTTTAGTAATCTGTAAATTCCAATTAGAATATTTTAGTTTATTTGTTCCAATTTTAAAAATCTCATATTGAGGTACGCTAATACCAGCCATATATCCTCCTTTTTGTATTTACTTATTATTCTTCTAACTCTTTAATAGGCACTTCTAAAAAATTTGCCATATCTCGTCCTGTATCAACACAATCGAGATGTGCATATTCGCCCATTTCATTTTCAACATATTCATCGCCATATTCTATAATTTCCCCACATATGTCGCATACAACTCCTGTGTCAATAGGGGTATAATTAGGGCAACGTCTATCATGCTCACAATATCTTAAACAATATTCACAAGGCATTAACCCACCATCCTTTCGTATACAAATCCTTCGTCTGTCGTGTAGTAGACATGCTTTATTCCCAAATCCTTGATCGCAGCCATACAACTTGGACATGGACGACATATACCATATTTTGCAGATTTTCTTTTTCTGTATATGTATAATTTTACTTTGGAAAAATTTATATCAAGATAACGGATAGAGTTTAGACAGTTGATTTCTGCATGAAGTTTTGGAGTAAAATTTTCACCATTTCTATATCTGTTATATTTCTTCTGCATAGGATGTGTTTTATTAGTATTGAAGCCTAAACCGATTATAGTGCCTTGATATACTGCGATACAACCTATATTAATTTTTGCAAAATCTGAGATTTCAGCTACTTGGGACGCTTTGACAAAATAATGCATATCAGTTTTAGTTAGCATTTTCTACAACCTCAACACCTTTGTTGAAACATTTCTGCTGATATTCATAGCGATTAATATAATAATCAAAAAATCCTTTATTATATTTCTCAGTAACATATTCTCCCATATCAAATCTAATTGATGAAAAATTAGACTTCATCTCATAATCATCGTCAATAAGAACCAAATCACTTACATCTTTTCTTACAATGTATAATTTAGTATGGTATGTATCTGTTTCCTTACTGTAATTTGCCATCATATAAACAATATAATCGGTTTTTGGCAATTTTACAGAAATAGTAGTTCCTTCATTTTCAAATCTAAGCATTTTTATTTCTCCTTTTCTTTTCCAATAAATATTATTATGTTTTGACACCAATTTTCCATTTTAGTCCAAAGTGGCACAACTTTACCCTGAAGCGTTTACGGACGAAATTTGAGGGTAGTTTATTTGTGATTTTGGCTAAAACTCAACAAACATACTTGCTATTTTGTTCTCTATATTTCCTCAATCCTTCGATTAGACGTGCTTTCTGTTCTTCAGACATCTGTTTCTTTGGTTTATTTGGATCTGGTTTAGCACCTGCGTTGATTTTTACCCATTTTTTAGGCAACCTTGCGCAAATTGAACCATCTTCATTTTCAACAAGGTATTTAAACTCGTCTTTTCGTTCTTCGTATAACTTCTTTACACGGTTAATCATTTTACGATCTGTGAATGTTACAGTGGCATAGTGTTCACGACTGAGCCATTCTATAGCATTTTCATTATTGTTATCAAAATCTTTTTCGATTGCCATATATAATTATTCTCCTTTCTTTCGTGTTTTCTCTTGGCACATTCTATCAAATTCCATGGCTTCCGCAATCCTACTTGCAATATTATGTGTTCCTGAATATGTTGTGTCAAAATCTGAGTCGTATAAAGTTCCTCCAAATGTGTTATGGTTTTCTGATGTATAAATATTTGTAATTTTCATTGTCATGTTTAATTAGTTTCTCCTTTTCTTTTTGTTTAATATTTTTCATAGCGTCAACTCCTTTATTGGTGCTACGTTAATTGTTACATAAGTATATTCTCTTATTTAATGTGTTTCTTTCGTATATTTCTTGGATGATTTGGATTTTCCAAACAATTTATCCAACTACAATTTTTACATAAATTGCTTTGAAGTCGTTTTGTTGGTTGAATCCATATTTCTTCATTGTAACGACTATACAAATTACATCTAAAGGAAGTAACTTTGCAATTTTTATATGTATCAAATAATTCTTCATCTAATACTTCTATAAATCTTCCATTAGCAATACAAGAACATATTAAAGCTGTTTCTTTTGGAATAATTTCTTTTAATGATTTTAATAACATGAACAATCTCACTTTCTTTCTTTAGTTAAGTATTTAATTTCGCCAGGTACATCCTTTTTGTTATATATTCTCTTTCCATAAATTCTTTCTAATTCAATTAGAACCGCATCACCATCTAATTCATTTGGATCTAGGGCATACACATTTCTTGTAGGAACAAATACACCCTCTTCTTTCTTATTCTCTACAAACATATCTCTTCTAATATAAATTAATTTGTGAGACTCTAATACTGATAATCCATTTTCAACTGTTGGGATAGAAGTGTCTAATCCCTTTGCAATTTGTGATTTAGATGGAAACGAAATCTTAGCAGGAGCAATATCTCCTGGATAATCCATAATGTATTGCTTTATATAAAGATAAATTCCCAAAAGAATAGATTTATTGATTTTAGATGAGATAGAACAGATTTTTTCGTATTCATAAATAGTAATCTGTACAAAATTATCTTCTGTAAAAAAAACATTATGCTCATAAGATAGTTGAAGATGAAACAAATCATTAGGTTTAACTACAAAAATATCTGTGCTGCAACTTGCATAACCTTTGTTTATAATTTCTGTTTTAATAATTTCTCGAAAATCAGAGTATATGGATTTGTTATTTGTTTTTGTAGAATATCCAATTTCCTGTAACAAATCATTAAGTGTGAGAGTAACTTGTCCAAATGTCTGTACATGTTTCCTTAGATATAATATAATAAGATAATATTTCAATCCTGAAATACCTTTATGATTTTTGATTTCCTTTTTTGAAAATCCAACTGAGGTTATTTGTTTGTCTTTCTCAGATAGGTAAATATAATTGTCGATTTTTATCACTCCTTTTGTTAAAAAATTCTTTGTGAAAATTTTCCCAAAGATTTAACACTACCTGTTAAGTTTGTGTGAAAATTTTCCCATTGGGGTACTTAATTCTGTGTGAAAATTTTCCCAAAAAGTAGGTATATAGTAAAAAAGCATAATTAATTATATAAAAAAGCATAATTAATATAAAAAAGTATAATAACTTCGTAAATGGTCTAACGCCCATTTACTCCGTAAAAATTTAATTGATTGTTATTGGTTGAATCAATCTTCATCTATAGCAGATCCAGCTAACCATATTGTTGTAGTTATTAATGCAAAACCAATAGTTATTGGTGTAAAAGTTAAAGTATCTACTCCTAATCCAATTAAAAATGCTCCTAAAACACCAAATGTAATACTTAGCATTGCTTTTATTTTCTTTCTTTTCATGTTATTCTCCTTCTGAATTACAATTCTGCTTCAAATTAACATATTTCTCTTTAAATACATCCTCTACAAAGAATACTGGTATCTTATCATGATATCTTTTATATAATTCTTCACCTGATATACTTATTACACGAAAATATTTGTCTTCTTCTTGTCTTTGTTTCTGCAATAATTCAGCTTCTTTTGTATATTTACCATTTTTAAGATATCCACCTATTTTCCCACAAATAGTACAATAACTGTTTAATTGTGTATGTATATGTTCTTTTTCTTCTTGAGTAAATGTATTACATTTAAAATTCCATTTATATTGAATTAGACATTCTTTATAAATGTGCTTATGTTTTGATTTACGGTTGCTTTTTGAGATGTTACTTTCTGTTGATTTGAGATATTTTGGTATATCTTGTGTATTCTTATCAATATGCTTACTCATATTTTTCTCCTTCATATCCATTTAGAATATCATAAATTACTTGTTCTTCAAGTTTATGTTTTGCTTTGAAATAATCTCTGTTTACTTGAATATCCCATAAATTATCTGTAAGTGATTTGATTTTTGCTCTAATTTCGTTAAGATAAAAAGTATATTCTTCTGTATCCATATCTTAATTATCATCTCCTTTAAAAATTGTTTCTTGGTATACATTTATATTATTCTCTGCTAAGTTGTATCTTTCTAATTAAAATCTGTTACCTGTAATACTGTTTGTGTGTTCATATATTTCTTCTATTTCTTTTTTAGTTATTACTAATTATATACTCTCTTTTTTGTTTATCCTTCTTCGTATATTTGTTATTTGATTACATAATCTTTTAGGTATATAACATCCTGCCCATTGAACCAATTGATCTGTTATTAGAATGATTTTTTCAAGATTACAGTCATATACCATTATGTCATCTGGTATGTCTGCTTCATAACATGGAACTTTATGTTTTAGATGATTAAGTGATTGATTATTTTTATGTCCGTCTATAAAAAACCATAATCCCTCTTGTAAATCTGCTCTGTGTTGGTTATAAAAGAGTATCTTTTCTTTTTTTAATTTTTGTATTGAATACTGTAGATGTTTAGGATAGTCTTTTTGATCAAGTGACATCCAATATTCAAATTGCTGTATATGATGTGTCTGTTTTTGTGGTGTAAAAGCTGTTGGTGAATATCTAATGATTTTCATTTTTGTACCTCATTTCTTTTTTATGCTAATAATATATTCTCTGCTTAAATTTAGAAAGCATATAAAAAAACAGACTGAATCATCAATCTGTCTTAATATCAAACTATCAATATGGTTATTAATTTTCTTTTACATCGTTTATTTCAGTAGAAACTATATTTTCTGCTATTAACCAGTTAGATTCTGGTTTTGCAATTAAACGAGCATTATTATATGCCATATCAAGAGTTAGACATGTATGACCTTGATAAGAATTTTCTTTCTTTGTAACAGCAATGGCAATATCTGGTTTATCATCAGACATTAAACATAATGGTAGTAATAATTGAATTTTCCCATCATAATATTGTGGGATTGCCAATTTATAATTTGCAGATACTTTCTTTTTCATTGAATCTAACGCACCATTAATAGTATTTATTTTATTTGAACTCTTAAGAAATTCTTTTGGTAAACGTTCTTGGTTTCTTTTATCATCAAGTATATGCTTATAATGAATGTCTATTGGATAATGCCAATCAAGAAGTAATAATTCTGGATGCTCAAAATAATTTGCTCTTTCTGGTCTTTCTTTTATTCCAATTTCTCCAAGTTCATAACCTGTTAAAAATGAGATTTTTGAACCTGACTGATATGCATATAGTTGCTCATAATATTTGTCAAATAATCCAGTATTAAATAACGCATAATTCTCACCGATTGTAATTTTCTTTTCAGATGTTAGTTTATTATATGTTTTTACTATATAATTTGCTAAAATCCCTTTATTCGGATATGTTGTATTAGACCATTCTTCTTTAATTGCTATTTTAGATAGCTGCTCTGTGTAGTTATTCCAATTTACTTGAAAATATGACATATATTCAACTCCTTTTGTATTTTTGAATGCTTCTATAAGTATATCATATTTTTTAGAGAAATGAAATGGGAAAGTAGCAGTATCATTTGGTTTATACAGTTTAAAAGGATACGATTCATATTTTGATAACTGTTGTGGTATATATTCTCCTTGTAATTTTTTACGTGTTTTTTGGTATGCTTCTTGTGAAGTATTAGCATATACAAGATATATGTGGTCATATGGTTCATAACAATATGCTGCCGTTGTTGGCACTAAATAGGTATTCATTTAAAAGTCCTCCTTGGATAAAAATAATTTTTTTACTTTACATAGATATTATTCTCTTTTATATAAATGATTTACTGTATAGTTTTATAGTACCCCCTGTATTTGATGTTTATGTTGATATTTTGTATATGGGGATTTGGGTTGTAGATGTTGTTATTGTTGGCAATCACTCTTTTGGGTGATTATATATGCGATTGTATATAATTGAAGTTAAAAAATGATAGAAAAATTGGTATCGTTATTTTTATTTTATTACAAGAAGAATATTTGATTTTTGTGTTAAATTTTGTGAATGTAAATAATCAAAAATAATGATTAAAAATGAAAATACGGCTTAAAATTAAAGGGTTTGACGATATGGTGCACGATAAGTGATTTAAGAGGGTGCAAATTGAGTTTTTGGCTTATTTATAAGGGATTCTGGCATTTTTATAGGTTTGATTTTTAAGTTGGTGTGTAGAATAACTAGCTATATGCATATTCGGAAGCCATCGGATCATTTTCAGTTTTTACCAGCCCCGAACATACGTTCTGACACGGTATTTTTCCATTTTTCCGTGGATTGAAAAAGTAATTTTTTGAGCAGTTGAAAAATACTAGTAGAAAAAACATATATAATAGGTTCAAATTATTTTATCGTATTTTTGATAAAAACTTGTTGACAACTACGTACCACTATGTTATTATAAAGCCACAAACAAAACAACAACAAGTTTTCGTTCAAAAAATCTTTTTAAGAAAATGAAAAAAGTTGTTGACAATAAGTAAATAACTTGTTATAATCTATACATAGTCAAGTAAATAACAAGTTTCAAATGAGAACAACAGCGTTCGGACACTCTGAAAACTTTATAAAAAATACTTGACAACAAGGTAGCAACAAGTTATAATATAGTTACCGACAAGGAAAAGTCGTTAAAACCTAACAATTACATATTGAGAAGGTGGTGTATTCAATGCTACTTATAAAAGTATTATTAGAAGTTGCTTTTGTTACCGTACTTTTACGGTCGATTTTTCAAGATTTAGACAAGTAACATTCTAAAAGCTTCAATGGGTAACATTGACACCACACGGCGAAAGCCGACACGATAAGTGATAGCTTACACCCTCAACAAGTCTATTCTATCACGAATCGTGAAAACTTTCCATAACTATTTTAATCTGTATAACACCGTTTACTCGGAAGTGGTGTATTACACACTATGTATCTACAGATAGCACATTGATAATTTAATATAGGATTGTATCTATATTGCTACGGTAGAATTACTAGGCTGATAACCTAGCAAATACACGCAAGAAGTCTCGGTAAAGTCTGCGTGATACCACTATGAGATAGCAAGAAAACGGTGTACACGAGGCACTAGGAAGGTTAGGAGATCTGAAATAATGCTACCAGACTACACAACAAGTCTGTCCGTTCCAAGTCGGTTCAAAGCAGAGGATTTCACACAAAAATAATATTTGCACTCATGCGTTAAATGAGAGAAGGAGAATAATTATGAGTAAAAATCAGATTAATTTTTCAAAAATGAGCAAAGAAGCAACTACACAGTTAAACACTTTTAAAGAATCCGCACATGCGATTGCTGTAGAAGATTTACGGTTCAAAGCTGAGATTAAACCACTCAAAGCACAGTTGGAATCTATCCTTGCAAACCGTCAGAATGATATTGATAATGGCATGAATGTTGATGAAGTTATTGCAAAATTTCCACGGATTGAAGTGGATAATGCTATTCGTAAGGCTGAGACAACACACAAAGCTATTGTTGAACCACTCACAAAAGCTATGAAAGATACATATGTTTTTATTCCAGAAGGTATGCATGATGCATATACTAAAAAAATCAATGAACACAAGCGTGGTGACTTCCTCGCGGCAATTAAAACATTCCTTGAAAACTTAGGCATTGAAGGATGTTCTCAGGCTCAGATTAGCAAACTGGCAGAAAATATGTCTGATATGTTTGGAGCAAGATATGCTCAGAGTAAGAAGATTGTCAATGATAATATACTTGTAACAACTATTAGCAAAGCACAGTTTAACAAACTTTTTATGGCTGTATTTTGTGATATGTATATTAAATAACTTGCAGAGTGAAGCGGAGTTGTTATGCTCCGCTTTAATGCACTATTTCAGTGTATGAAATAACGGTCACAAGTCCGTAAATAGTTGACAACAAGAAATCATAATGTTATTATAAAATAAAAAACACGGAGGCATATTATGGCAAAAAAACAATGGGGAACTACCTATGATGAAGATATTTTAAAAGAATTTCAAGCAAATTGTGACGATTATGGCATGAAAGCCAATATTGTAATGGAAGCACTTATGAAATTCTTTTCAGAGGGGAAATGTAGAATTGTAGTAGACAAAGGCGGTTTGTCTATTGAAGTAAAACAAGATTAAAGCAAACGTAAAATAGCTGAACTTCAAGCGAAATTGAAACAAATGTAAGGAGGATAGTTTCATGAAAAATAAGAAAAATAATTTAAATGGAGTAAAAAAAGTAATATTTAATGATTACTCTGATTATCAGAGTAATACTTGTCATACAGGCGGTAATTATGGTTTTTGGACTAATTACAACCGTCTTCCAAACGGAAAGTGGCAAGTTAGTTACGGCACAACTGCTGATTTCTCATATTGTCCTGTATGTGGTTCATTCGATGACCACTACGACTATGAGGAAGATAAATATAGTTGCGGAGATTTCGAGCAGATAACGGAAAGTGAATTGCTTGAAATTATCAACAACTTCACGGAAACTGATGACGAGTATATAGAGTATAAATAAATATATCTCAAATATAACCAACGCACCCAAAGCATCCAAAGCGAACCGCAAAGGGTGCTATTTTTATGGAGGAAAATAATATGGAAAAATATATTGTATGGTACAAAACAAGAAGTGGAAACTATTCAAGAGAAATCCTTTTTAAATCTCTTGAAAAAGCAAAGTCTTTATTTAATGCACTTGAAAGAGATTTTAAATATCTCATAGGTGTAGACGAAAATGGAATTCATCACACACTAGCATCTGCTGAAAAGTAGGTGCTATTTTTATACCAAAAAAACAAACAATAAGGAGGAATTATTATGTATCAGTACACAAATAAGAATGGTGAAATTTTTGGTATTTCCCACACAGAGGGAAGCACAATGGCGTATATCAACGGATCATACGTTGCACAGGCAGAAACGGAAAAGGAACTTGAAGAAGTTCTTGATCATTTTTCACATGCCGATATTAAGCGAACGCTTGATTATGCCGGAATTACAAGAGAAGAAAAGACTGCCGATTAAGGCAGTCTATCTCTTACTTAACATTTAATGCTTTTGCTAAAGTGTTACGGAAATCATCATTATTGAAAACGTCCACATCATTTTCAATAACATCTAAATCCTGAAGCACTTTACAAATTGCACGAATTGAAGAGAAACGAGAAAAGTCAGTTGTGGCACGAATAACTTTTACCAAATCTTTTGGTGTAATTGGATTGTGTAGTTTTTCAAGTTCCGTCACACGAAAGAAATTCTCATCTTCACATTTACACGCTTCTTCAGAAGCCAAAGCGAATTTAGTTATAAGTTCGCTTGTTTTAATTTTGTTCATATAAACACCTCCTTTGTGTTTAATTATACAAGGGAAACCATAATAAATCAAGAAAGGATTTTGCAAAACATGAAACGGAAAATAACATACACAATTATCACAATGACACTTATTGTAAGTGCTTTTTTAATAGGTAGAAATACATCGAATAAAGAGGCAAATAAAGAAAAACCAAAAACTGAACATACAATTGATATGTCAAAAGCAACCGATTTCAAAACAACGGAAACAGGATTGCAGATATATTTTAATGATGGAACAGGTTACTATTTTGAAAAGGAAAATTAAAGTCAGAGTCCATGGTTGGATAGAAATGTTCGTGCAAGGCATTTCATACTACGACTATGGACTCTTTTTGTAAGAAAAAATAAAACGTAAAGGAGAATATTAATATGGGACAGATAATTGAATCACAGGTAGCAAAAGAAAATTGGTATGCATTATTGCTGGCAATTGAGAAAAGAATATCTGGTAAGGAAGCGTTGATGCGTATGGGTATTCCAATTGATGAAGATGAGGAGGAAGACTTATGAAAAAGAGAGAAAAGATATGTATAGCAATTAGTGCAATTATTATATTATGGTTGTTTGTTTCATTTATTGAAGTGAACGCAAAGAATCTTGAACCAAATCCGCAATATAATGATTGGAATGCATTTGTATTATTGACGGAAGGAGTAAACGGAAAATGAAAGGTTATTACACAAATTCAGTTTACATGGGATTTATCCCAAGTGTAGGCAAATACTGGCAGTTTAAAAACAAAAGTCAATACGAAAATTATTTGAAAGAGGTAGGTGAGATATAATGACATACGAAGATTTCTATGACATAGCAGAATATGGAAATGCAAATTGGAAAGGTTGTTTTACTCCAAGGGAAATTGCTTGTAATGCTTATGATTATTTGTGTGAATTTCGCTACTCTAAAGCAATAGGTGGTTATCATATTTCTTCAACCATTCAGGAATTACTTAAGTTGTTGGATGAAGATGGTTCAGAAGAAGCTAATCATTTTGCAACACAAATTAGAAAGGAGTTAGGATTATGAATGTAAATAATATAAAATACCCATGCCGAAACTGTGTATATTTCAATATGTGCGGTTATTATACACGGACAGAACCGTGTAAGGGAAGGCAAACAAGAGCAAAACTTAACGCAAATAAAGCGACTGCAAAATAATGTAGTCGCTATTTTATTACAAAAAATATCATAAGGAGGTACACAATTATGTGTAAAAGAGTTTATTTAACAGCAAAGGAAGCAGAAAAGGAAATGCAGGAAGCACGCAAAGCAGATGGCTTTACAGGCAAAATGGAAACAGGTTATATTTCACGAATGATTAAAGATGCAAAACGGAATAGCATGGTTGGAGACAAACTCCAGCTTGTTTTAGACCCAATGTATATCCATATTCCTGAATGGCAGAGAAGATTGAAATTAGCAAGAGCCTATGCAATCGGAAATACATACAACAAATATAAATGGGATGTTCCGAAAGTGTTATTCCTTAAAGGCAAATTATATGTAATTGACGGTCAGCACAGAATCTATGGAGCATTTAAGGTAAAAATGGATTCGGTTGTGGTTGAAATTATGGAATGCTCGCTTGAAGAAGCCATTGATTTATTTATCAATCAGTCGCAGGATAGAGCGAAAATGCAACCGATGAATATTTACCATGCAGCCATTGCAGGTAAAAAAGAAGATTATGTAAAATTACAGGAAATCTGCCATAACAATAATGTAGCGGTCAAGGGAGACGAAGAAACAGAAAATACGGTAGGAACGCTTACATCTATTTCAGATGGCGTGAAATTATCAAGGACAAATCCAAATCTTTTTGATTCTATGCTTAGATTGCTTGGTAAACTTGGTTGGAACGGATATGCAGATTCCTATAACGGAAAGGCATATACAGCGAAAATAATTCGTGCGTTGAAATCATTATACGCTTATACAGAAGGTAGAGAAGAAGAGATGGAAAGTGCATTGCTTAACAACTGCACAGGAACGGAATTCTTTGTAGAAAACATTATGTATAAGACACAGGCGCAGATTTTTGATTATCTTGCTGAAATTGTTCGCTATGATATGGAAAGTCCGTTTAGTAGAGCATATAAAGGTAAATGGATAAAAGCAAAGAGTAATGAAACAACTGAAGTAATGTAATAGAAGGGAGAATAATAAAAAAGGAAGGAGGTGATACTATGGCTAAATTACCAGGAGTACCTGTTCTAAAATTCAGAAAAGCTTTGATAAATGCAGGATATACAAAAGAAAGATGCAAAGGTGGACATGAAGTTTGGAAGAAGATTGTTGTAAATACTATATCAATTCCAATTCATGATAAAGAAATTAATGGAGCAGTTGCACGGAGATTGTCAAAGGAATTTGACTTAGAATTGTAAGAATTGGAGGAAAGAAAAATGAAGTGGATTAAACTTTTACGGATAGATGATTGTGCATTACTGCAAAGCGAAACTGATACACAGTATGTGGTGGTTAGTGGTTACGACCCAACACAGCCAGAAGATCAGCAGTGGGCAAGTGGAACATACTTTGAATATTGGAATGATGCAAAACGAAAGGTAGACTGTTTGCAAAGTGCTTTGAATTATCTTAGAAGTATGACAGAAGAAAAAGTCTACGGAGAAAAATATGAATATACACCAAGGGAAATGGCTGAAAAGTTAATGGAATTTAACAGAGATTTTTCAGACTTCGAAGAAGAAGTCAAGCATGAAACCGAATATGTTGCAGAATTATTTGAAAAATTACAAAAGTCAGAAGAATTTAATGTATTAGCTCATCATTTAGACCTTATGTTCATGAATGATGTGTTTAAGTAAAATGGATATTTCATAAGGAGATGATTATATGTTCCCGATTATAACAAGCGAAAAACAGAAAGCATTTGAAGAAAATTGCATTAAAAATCAAGTAGGAAGCGATGAAAACGAATGCAAAATACCTTGTATATGTGGTTGCTATGGTAGAGCTTGTAGGCAAATGAATGATAAGGCAGACAGAATGCTTTGTACAGGGTGCGCATTGGCAGAATTTAGCAAATAATGCGTGTTTTCTTAGATTGGAGGTAAGAGAAAATGAGAGATTACAAGGCAGATTTTGAAGATACTTGTAAATTGATGCGAAGATATATGAAATATATACAACCGCAAAGATTTGCTTCTGTGTGGGGAATATTTGAGAAACAGAAGAAACAGTGTGAATTAAATAAATTTTCGATTGATGATGTATCAGATATTTATAACTATGCAAAGGCAGAGCAGATTGAAAAATTCGGTTTCTGAAATGAGTTTCATTAGAAGAAAGGTGAGTAAAAGATATGAAACTTTATAAAGTAAATTTAAAGATCGACACAGGATATGATTGGTATCACAGAGTTTGTGTTTTGCATGCAGATAATAAGGAGGATGCTAAAACTAAGGCTGATAAATATTTTAATAGCCGATTGCATGGTGAGAATTTCGCATATGTGGAAAATGTAGTAGAAATTGAGAAAAATGATTTGGGCATTATTTATCAGGATTGTTTCAAAAACAATTAAAGCGTGTTTTATTAGAAGAAAGGAATGCAAATATGGAAAGATATGATATAGAAAAATTGGTGTTGGGACTTGCTGATATTGTGAGGGAAAATAGATATTTAAGGCAGGAGAATACCAGATTGAGGGAAGTTGAAGAAGAGTATCATCAATCTATTATAGACAGATGTAGAGAAAGTGAACAGGCAAGTTTAAATATGTTTAAAGCTGCATGTGTCGGAATCGCACAAGGTAAAAATGATATGGAACTTGCAAGAGATTTGGTTGAACATTTATAGCAGACTAAATTCGCATTTACTAAGGACTGGAAATAATAGAAAGGATGATAAATATGACTTATATATTAGGAAGATTAATTTCATGGAATGTGAAATTTGAAAAAGTAGATAACTTAACTGTAAGAGTGTATGGAAACTTTGATGGATTTTCTGTAGTTAGAGAATCGAAACAAGAAAACTATGTTGAAGTAGATGGAAGACTTATGGATTATGAGGATTTTGAAAATTGGATTTATGAAATAAAAAAATAATTAATGTGTGTTTTGAAATTGGAGGTAAGAGAAATGAGTAAAAGCAATTATGAAAAATATGCTGAAGTAAAACAGCAGGAATTATTACACAAAGAAAGAAATCTACAGCAGGCAATCAGTTGTTTAAGGGATAGACGGAAGTTTGCATCATTACAATGTATTGATAGTGCAATAGATTTTGTTGCAGATTTATACGATTTATCCATTGATGAAGTGAAGCGAGCAGTGGATGGAGAAGAATATTGGTGTATATGAAATCGCATTTTATTAGAAAGGCAGGTAATATGTATAGATTAGATTATTATGATAAAGATGGCAATCATAAAGAAATTCATGGATTTAAAACACCAAAAGAAGCTGAGTACTATATGAAAAAGCATGAAGAAATTTTTGGCGAGTATCCATTAATTTTATTTGATAGTGAAAATAATGCGTAAAGGAGAGAAAACGATGAGCGAATATATTATTGAAAATCTTACAAAAAGAGAAATTGACATTATGGAATCAAGTGACATTGAATGGTGTCCAGATGATATGTCAGGAGATAATACGGATATTGTGGTATTCAATGAAAAAGATTGTGATAAAGCATTACATTTAATAGGACGAAAATGAAACTAAGATTTACATAGAAGGGAGCAAACTATGGCAAATAAAATAAAAATTGATGAAGATACTTATGAATGTCCATCTTGCGGATATAGATGGTCAAGGCAAATGGGAATGGCTGATTTATCATTTGATGAAGAAGAACGTTGTCCATGTTGTCCTGACTGCGGTGAGCTAATTGAGGATGGCGATAATTATTAAAAATTTAACGTAGATTGGAGGAAAAAATATGAAAAAATCAAACATTAGAGTATTTGGAGAATACAGTATTGCACATGTAGAAAAGAGAGGTTTGTTTTCATATGTAGTTGTAAGAGATCTTGATAAAAAAGTAATTGCAAAGTCATTTTCATTTAGGAAATATATAAATGATACTATCCGTACAATGTATACAGGAAAACATTATGCTACAGGTGATTTTATATTGGTTGCTGATACTGTAAATGGAAATAAAGAAATTTATAGATGGCATTGAAGCCAAGATTTAGATAGGAGATGAAGATATGTTTTATAAATATAAATGTGGGAATGAAGTAATTAAAGTGTTTGTATGGAACAACGAATTTCATAGTACGGTGTCAGTTGAAGATGCAAAAACACGGAAATCATATGAACGTACAATTAGAGAAGATGAAAACGGAAAATTCTTTACATGGAATCGTAACAAAATTTATCTTAATGATTGGGTTAAAATTTCTATGAGAGAGTTAAAAGAGAAAATCGGAAATGAAGAGTTTGTTACTTCAGACGATTTGTGTCAGGCAATTATGACTGACGGAATTGAAAATGTAAGATTTATTGTTCCACTGAATACAATATGTGGTTTTGGTTTTTTATTGAATGGAAACGATTTTAAAGACACGTTGTGTAAGGTAGAAGAGAGACCACTTAGAGAAGTTAAAAATAACTACAAAATTGTTCTTGTTCCAGTTAAAACAGATGAAAGTGTTGCAAGTAGCGCCGATTATTATACAAATGATTTTATTTCCCTGATTAAAAATGGGGTTATTAAAATTGTATTATAAGATAAGTAAAGGAGGTAAATAAGTGTTGGATTTAAATGCAACAATAAATAAGGAAGTCCATAAAGCTTATTTAAAAGGCAGAAGAGATATGGCAGGTGAAATAAAAGACATATTCGTGCAGCGTGATTCAGATAGTGATTATGAAAATAAAATGTTGGACAAACTTTTTGAAGAGTTAAATAACAAATGGACTTAATGCAAAAGGGAGCAAATATTTATGGATACTATTAAAGTAACAATAGAAATTTATGATAATTCAACAGTGCAAGAGGTAGAAAATGCGATTGAAATTGGATTAAATGAAAAGGGAATTGCTTGTACTTATGAAATAGAAAAGGTAGGTGATAATAATGGCAAAAGGTAAACCACGGTGGAAAGAATTATCTTTTCACGAACGTTTGTTGAAAAGGTTAAAACAGCATGGTGTGTCCGATGAAACGTGTGAACACATTAGACAAAAAGAAATTGGTAAGTAATAATAAATATAAAGGCAGTTAGGAGAATATATTACTAGCTGCCTATTTTATTACAAGAAAGTGAGGAATGATTATGTATGATTTCACAAAAAACGAAATGGAAATTATTAAAGACAACCTGATGGCATTTATTGCAAACTTTGGCAAGCCACGGATTAAGCGTGGAGACGATGGAGAAAGTTTCTATGTATTCACTGATGATTCAGATTCATGGAGACAGTATTGTTATAACATTGATTATCTGAATGGATGGTTATATGGATGTGTGCAAGCAGCTTGCGGAAATCCAAAGCGAGATGAAGAAATGAGAGAAATGTGTGATAGTGCAAGTTTCAGAGAAAGATATGCAATCTTATATGGTGAAAGAAAAACAAAAAATATTAATGGTCATAAATGTTATGTATTCACATATTCGGAAGACGATGAATACCAGGATGCAAACGGAGCTTTATATGATACAGTAACAAGAAGTTGGAGAGATTAGAAAGGCAGGTTGATTAGTATGAAAGTAAAATTTGTAGGATTCGGTGGATACATGGAAGTTCCTTGTTATGAGGACGAAAATGGAAAGTTATATTTTGATGAAAATGATGGTCGTAACGGACTTGATCTTTATACAGGTGCTTACAAAGAGGAATGGGGAGAAATATGTGGCGAACCAAATACAAGAGTTACAGAAGAAATTGAATGTGACGAGCCATTTGTAAGACATTCAAGAGAATTTGATTATATGATGCTTGATAGATATAGAACAGATTGCGAGTATTTCTTGGGTAACGGAAACGGATATGAAGGTCATTTGTATTTCAAATCAGTAGAGGAACATTGTGATGAAATGGAAAAATTATGGAATTCATTTGCTGATGATGAAAAGCCTGAGTGGTTGACGTTAGAACAAATACATGACTATAGAGAAAAAATGTTGAAGGCGAGGAGGAAATGATTATGCTACCACAGATTCAGTATGACAAAGAGTTACTTGGAAAGTTAAAAAGCAATTACTTCAATGCAAAGGCATTATATGAAGCCATTAAGGCAAATGCAGAAGAGATTCAGAGAAAAGTTCTTGCAGAGAATGAGTTTTATGAGACAGAGGATATTGCGGAAATGATAAAAAAAAGAGGTGGAGACGGCAAACCTAAACGTATCTTTGATCCTGATTTGACATATATGATGGATTTAGATAATGAGTTCCCACGGTTCATTGATTTATGCTATCCAGAATATGTAAAAGCTGGTATTGCAGATTCAAGAGGTAAAGAGTATATTCCAGAAGCAAATGCAAAAGATTTATTGCATGAGGCAGAAAAGCAACTTGTAGAGTATGGAATTGATATTATTCCTGACGAGTTTGGAGAAAAAGAAACTCTTAAAAAGGCAGTACAGATGATTAAGTACAGAGATAAAGTGCTTGATTTGGTATTGAGATTAGAAAGTGGGGAGGTGGAAAATTATGCAAGTCATAGATAAAGCCGTTACACCAGACGGAATAGAAATTGAGCTTAGAGATTTAAGTGGTAAACATAAACTGCCAGATTATAACGGAATGGAAATTGTTTTCCGTACAATCGCAAAGAAAACATTTCCACCAAACAGGGGATGGTACGCACAAAAAGGAAAAGAATTTCATTCATGTATCTGTTGTTATAAAAATTACACATCAGATATGTTAAAGGCAGATTATGAGGAAATTAAAAACGGTACTAAAACCCTTGCAGATTTGAAATCATATTTTTGGAATGGGTATAAAGATCGTTATGTGCTTGGATTGGAAGGAAGTGAAAATTATGAAAATAATTGACAAAGCAATTCTACCAGACGGAACGAAAATACAACTTGAAGATTGGCATAGTGAAAATTCAGAAAAATATCCAGATTTACATGGATATACGATTGGTGCTTATCCGATAGCGAAAAATACGAGTAGTTCGGGTTGGATAAGGAAAGGTGAAACATTCAGACTTGGCATTGCAAGAAATGAATATAAAAAATACACAGATGATATGGTGCTTACAGACTATGAAGCATTAAAAAATGGAACTAAAACACTTGCTGATTTACGAGAACATTTTTGGAACGGAGAAAAGGATGCGTTCTATTTAGGTTTAGCTGATAAAGAGCCTGAGTGGTAAGGGAATTGAAATTGTAAAATGCTCTGATTGCGAGGTGAAATGATGTCGTTATTATTGTTTATGATATTGATGTCTATGACAGACAAGGGAATAAAAGTTCCAGATATTGGTCTTGTTGTAGTAGCGATATTATATGTCGGAGATTGCATATTGCTTAAAGGTTCAAGCATATCAAAACGATTAAAGAGTTTAGAGGAGGGATTATTTAAAAAAGATAAGGAGTGATTAAAAATGGAATTTAGATTAACAAGTGAAAGTATGGAGTTGCTAGTTGAATCTATTGTAGATGCAGTTGAAACTACAGAAGATAGAGATATGCAATTTGAAAAGGTAAAAACAATATTTGAAGGCAATGGAATTGTAGAAATTAAAGACTAAGAAAGGTAAAGGTGAATATTATGAGAGTAAACGAAATTAAAAAAACAGAAACAATTGAGAAGCTTGTAAGAATAGAGTATATCGCAGAGGACGGAACTGTATTTAGAAGCGAAGAGGAGTGCAAGAAATATGAGGAATCAGCACTGTTTGCAATTAGTAAAGAGTTAAAGAGACTTGATAATAAGAAAAATGGAGCTTCTGAATATGACATTTATGATGAATGTTCTGACGAATATCTGGTAGAGATTTTTAATGCAGAAACAGAAAGAGATATTGAGAATATTAGAAGATATGTATATCTTAAAGCTCTTTCAAAGAGTTCATACGTGAACAAGTCAGATGTTGATTTGCCAAATATTACACCAGGACATGAGGTAATTATCCATTGGAATTATGACGAGGATAGTTGTTGGACTATTGGAAATGGAAGTATTGATGCTTTCTGTGGTTACATTAGAGATAATCTTATGAGCTTAATTACACCAAAGGAAGAGAAAACAGAGTAATACAGAGAATAATAAGGCAGACGCAAACAAATGTGTCTGTCTTATTTATTGGAAAGAATAAAAAGAAAGGTTGGTAGATAATTATGATGAAATTTACAATGAACGCAAAGGATTTAAAGGTAATGATGGAGAAGGGAATGGCTGCAATTAATAAAAAGGCAACACTCTCAACACTGACAAGATTATATTTCCAGATAGATAAAAATGGAATTCTCAAAGTTTTGGGAACTGATATGGAGCATTGGGCAGAAGTCAGAACAGATAATGCTTATGATACTCAGCCAGGAGTTTTTGGAATTGATGTGGATGATATTAAAATCATTTCAAAAATGAGTGGTGAAATTACATTGGAGGATGTAACCACTGAAGATATGGAAGTAGGTAAAATCAATATCAAGTGTGGAAAGAAAATTGTTACAATCCCACGTTATCAGAACACAGACATATTTCTTCCATCAATGGATGAAAGTGAAAAGAAAATAATGTCTGTAAAAGAGAACTGGTTACTTGAAACACTTGTCAATCTTAATACATATACAAGTAGCAATGATAATATGAAGATGATGCAGGCATTCAATTTTAATACAAAATTAAAGAGAATTGAGGCTCTCGATGGTTACAGAATTGGAATGAGAACACTTGAAAATCAGACCATTCATGAAACAACGGAAAATCCATTTGATACGGTAAAAATTCATAATAAGTGCGTTCCCGTATTTAAAAAGCTGATGGATAAGAAGTCTGAAAAAGAAATTGAAATCTATCAGGATGAAAAACATATCAGGCTTGAAGGAAATGATTTTACATATATTATCCGCAGAATTAATGGAGAGTTTTTCAAGGTGGATTCAATGCTTGATATGTCTGATGATTACAGATTTGTGCCTGATAGAGAACAGATTCTTGAAGCAATGAAGTATGATGCAGAATTAAGAAAAACATCTGGTGCAGATAAGAAACCAGTTGTATTACATAGTGAGAATGGAAATTTATATTCATACATTGCAGTAGGTAAATATGAGGCATTTGATGAATTTGAGATAAGCGAAAATAACATGAAGGACAATTTCTATATTGGTTTTAATCCACAGTTTCTTACCGATGCATTTAACATTGTTGATTCTGATAAGCCTTTATGCTTTGGCACAGGTAGCAAAGCACCATTACTTATCAATGGAGATGAATATAAGATTTTAGTATTGCCTGTAAATATTGAAAATGATGAATATAGTACAGAATTTACAAAAAGAATTAGAGGTGAGGTGGCATAAGCCACTTTGCTTTGGAAGGAGTGAATTAAAATGATTTGTGCATTGATTGAAAGAGTAGAAGAAGGATATAGATGCGATGCCCAATTTATAGGGTATGGAAATCACACTCTTGGCGAAGCATTTAAAATGGAAGGAATAGATATTGAAAAAGAATTAGATAAAATGAAGATTGGAGAAGCTAAAGTGTGGAATATTGGTTGGTTTCCAAATGATATTTGCAAAAGAAGATATTTACCTGAAAAGATAATTAAATGTGTGTAAGTAAAACCAAAAGAAAGAACTGTTTCTTGAAAAGAAAGTGAGGTATAAGATATGAATGTATTAAAAGTAGAACTTGTAAGAGAAATTGGAAATGTAAAAGAATACAAAATTACTTATCAAGAGGATAATGTGGTTACAGCAAAAGTTGTAGGGAAAACTTTTAATTATGATGAAGAGGAAATTAAAAATATTCCGGAAACTGTACTTAATTTTGCAGAGAATTGGATTCTTGGAGAACTATAAAGGAGCGTGAAATTATGACAAGCACAATAGAAAGAGATTTTGTAATAAAAAATGGTGTAGCAAGTTTTCCAATGAAAGAATATCCAAACTATTGTGGAATTGAAGATATTGGATATATTTCACACGGAGAATGGGCTGATGCAGAACTTGAATACAAGGGAAAATTATTCAATGAGCATATTGTATCAGATACAATGTGGGAAAGATTTATTGAAGAATTTCCTGATAAAGAAGAAGATTATAAAGCTTTTGAATGGTATGTGTATAACAATAGATATGAAGTATATGAATTATTAGAATCAGAAATGGAGAGTGATTGATATGCAAAAATATACATGGGATGATTTATATAAGAGAGCTGATGGTGCAGCATGTGGTGAAGATACATTGAAGGCAAAAGATGAGGCAAGATGGCAAGTACGATGTTTCGCTATGGAACATGGAGAAGAAGATTTAGACGAAACAGACTGCCCTGAAGATGAAGTAGAATATTACTGCGATAAGTATAACATCTTATTTGATGAGGATGGAAATATTGTAGAAGCCGATGGATTGGAGTGATGAAGATGAAAATAATAGTTAAAGAGACAAATTATAAAGTAGTAGAAGTACCTGACAATACAACAGTTTGTGATATTGAACGAATGATTCAGAGTTGTGAAGTTGTTATTGGAGATACAACGGACACTGAATATAGTGTTAAGTTTCCTGATAAAGAGTGGGAAGCATTATTGTAAGATTGGAGTGATTATTATGATAGTAAATGGAAAATTTACTTCTGTTTGGACAGATGAAGGAGAAATTACAACAAATTGTAAGGTAAATACAGAAACGCATGAAGTATTTGATATTGAGGAAGTAGACCATGCTGATTATAACATGGAATGTGAAATTCTTGAATACGAATATGTTGAATTTTGTAACAGTAACAAGATTCATAGATTCCCAGTATATGAAAAAGATGATTTACAATCTGATACTGATTATTGGAGAAATTAGAGATTGGAGCGATTATGGATAAGAAATTAGAAAGGATGGCTGATAAATATGTATAAAATATTATTACAAGCATGTGGAAATCCAGATCATATGGAAAATCCGTATGGTAACATTGTAAATGGGAATGTTGTACAGGAGAATCAAAAAATTTGCGTTACTATAAAAGAATGTCAGTTAGTTGCTAGAGAATATATAGAAGAGAATGATCTTGGTGCAGGGAACTGGTCAGGTGGTTTTGTATTTGATGAGAATAATAATCAGGTTGGTTATGTATCGTATAACGGAAAGTATTGGGAGAAAGGAAGTAAATATTATTTAGAGAGATAGGAGCGATGATATATGAGCAAATTTATTTACAAATGTAATGTAAAGAAAGACAAAATACTAAAAGCAATTCAGAAGCATGAATGTTATGATTCATGGGGTGAAGTTCAATACGGAAATGATGAACGAGCAGTTGAGTATAATATCTGTATTGATAATACGGCAACAGAAGAAACGATATATTGTAGTGCTTTTTATGGAGTATTTAAAAATAAGGAAGGATATTGGCAACATGATGATGACCAGGAATGGTACGAATATGAAATTGATTTTGCGGACAACGATTGGGAGGCAAAGTTAAAAGAAGCTGCTAAAAAAGCATATAAAGAATTATGTGAGGACTATATGAAAACAAAACAGTATTATATTGCGAGATATAATGAAAGATGGAAAGAATGTTTTGATGAAGTATCCAGTGATGGGAGTAAAGACCCTGGATATGATGCGTCAATATTGTTTGATGAAACTGCAAATACAGAAGAGGTTGTTGGATATTATCTTGTGTATCATGAAGAAAATCCTTTGAAGGATTGGTTAAATAATCTACATATCAAAGGGATTGATTTAATGAGCGAGCAAGACAAAGAAGTTACAAAGATTTTAAAAGAATTGGAGGAATGACATATGAGTGATGAATTTAAAAACGCAGATTTTCTTGACGATGAAGAGAAAATGAGAGACTTTACATATCTTACAAAGGAAGAATTTTTAAGCAGTTATAGTTATCTTACAGAAGATGAATACGATAATACATACAATAAATTGATGAAAATTCAAGAAAAATTTGATATGATATGTAAGCCTATGTCATGGGCTTTAAGTGATGGAATTGGATTAGACACAGAAACATTATATATTCTTGATTTAACAACAAGAGAAAATTATGAAATTGCAAATGAATATCTTAAAAGAGTTTGCTTTGATTTTGAATCTATTTCCGATATTTATATAGGTGAAAGAGTAATAATGGAATATGATACAAATGGCGGTGGTAATGGAAGCTGGTATTGTATAAATATTGATCAGTATTTTAAAGCGGCAAGAGAGACTTTAGAAAAATATATACAAGAAATGGAGTGATGATATATGAAAACAATTACAGTAACTATTGAAGTATATGATAATTCATCAGTAGAAGATGTAGAAAGAGCAGTTAGTGCAGGACTTGATAGTAACGGAATTGATTGTACTTATGATGTGGAAGAAAAAGAAGAGTAAACAAGAGTTTCAAGTCTTTTAGAATGGAGGAATAATATGAACGAGCTAATAGAAATCTATACAAAAAGTAAAACCTTTGACAACATTACTGAAATTATGGAGGAAGTCAACAGAATCAGAACTGAGATGACAGATTATACATTTGAAGAGATGGCAAGATATGTTTGTAAAGAGCCAAACGGAAAAAATATTCTTGTTGAACTTCAAGTATCTACAAAATGGTGCAGAGATAATGACATTGAAGATTTTATTGATTTGGTTGCTTATGAGTTTGAAGGAGAACTTGCTGATTATACAGCAGATAAAGAATTAAAAACAGTCAAATTCAATGGAAATTGGAAAACTGCTATTGATCAGATGAAAAAGTTGGCTTTAGAAGTGTCTGAATGAAATGAGGATTTACTGGTAAGATTGGAGGCTATATGATGAAACGTGATTTAGTAGATGAATTGTATAAAATAGCATATAAGCGATATAGAGAAAAATATCCAAATAAAGATTTCGCATCTATTCCCAATTTTTTAGATTCACTTTGGTTTAGTATTGAAGGTGAACTTAATAGAAATGGATACGATGCTGCAAGAAAATATGTAGAAAAAGCAGACTTAATCGTATTAAGGTGAATGGTAAGATTGGAGGAATTATTATGACAGAAAAAGCACAGAAGTTATTTGAAAAGTTTCTTAAAGAATATTGCAATAGTGGCTATATATATTCAGGTATGATGCTTTATGAACCAAGACACATAAGAGAATATAGAGAACTTGAAGAATTAGGATTAATTCAAAAGAGAAATTGTGAAGGTTTTGCTTATGAACTAACAGAAAGAGAAAGATATAAGCTTATAACAGATAATAATCTTGAAGAATTATGGAAGAAGAAAGCCGGTTGTTTTATGGTTAATGGAAAATTTGAAGAGATTGAAAAAGTAATGAAACGATGATTTACTGAGAAGATTGGAGGAAATCGAATGGAAGAAAGAATAGAATCTATTAAGAATAGAATAGATGATTATTTACAGAATGCAAATAATGAATCGGATTGTAAAAGAAGGATGGATTGATTTGGCAGCAAGATGGGAACAATATTTAAAAGAAATATCAGGTATTGAATATAGGAAAGAAGAATGTGGTATATCTGGTATTTAATACATGAAACGGAATAAAAGGAGGCAAACTATGAGCACAAGAGGACATATAGCAATTAAAGAGAACGGGAAATATAAATTTATTTATAACCACCATGATAGTTATATTGATGGGTTGGGTATTACTCTGTACAAATATTATAAGGATGTAAATAAGGTAAAAGAATTGATTGCATTAGGCAATACATCAAGCATTGGTTCTATAGTTGAAGAAGGTGGAAGTAAAACATATAGAGAACATCTGGATAAGCCATTAGAACAGAGAGGAACGGTTGCGTTTTTCAGGGATATTAACAGATGGGAAGATTGTAATGAAACTACAGAATGGGAAGATGAAAAACCATTGGAAACAGAATATCTTTCAGATGTATTAGGACAAGATTTTACTTATGTATTTGATACAGAAGATAATAGATGATATTTTGCTTATTGGAATGACGAATATAAATTAAGAGATTTGGAAAAGACCTTGCATTCAAAAAAATTATTGGAGAAATTATTTAGTGAGATGTATATAAAAGACTATTTACCAGAATTTTATAACAAATGCTTAAATGCGTAAACACGATGAATAACACATTTCGAAAGGAGGATTACTATATGATAAGAGTATTTGGAACGGATTTTATTGAAGTAAAAAATGAGAGTGTATCTGTTAATATCACCACATTAGAGACAGGACAGAAATTTTATTCTGTTAGTGGTGGCATTAAGAACGGAGTAAGATTGAAAACAAAAGAATTTAAGACACCTAATGAGTGTTTAAATGAATTAAGAGAAAGAGTTGCATATTCTTTATTAGAACCATGACTCATATGAAATCATTTTAAGAAAGGAGAAAATCAAATGAAAATAAAATTCAAAGATTTATTTTACATGGATGACGATGAAGATAAAGACGATGCAAAATGTGAAATTGATGTAAGAGATGTAAAGGTAATAATGGCTAATCAAGACGGAACATTTTTGGTCGAGAATATGGATGGAGTGTTTTATAAAACAGATTTTATTAAATTTAATGAGGAGGTGGAATCAAAATTGTTTGTAAAGGCAAATAATGCAAAGCCATGTCCAATGTGCGGAAGTCAAGATATTTATATAGAAGAATTTGATAGAGATGCTTATAAAGCTGTTCATATCCAATGTATTAAATGTGGATTGCATGGTTTTAAAGATTTTACACAAACAGAAAAGAATCCAATCGAAAAAACAATTGAATATTGGAACACAAGGAAATAAACAAGTGTCCTGTATATTGGACACTTGTTTGGTATAACATTTATTAAAAAGAAAGAGGTGATAAAATGAAAAATAAATAATGACAATGAAAGTATAAAATGATATAATGACAGTAACTATATTTTGAACAATTGTTGCACTTTATAATTCTTGATACTGTTCATAGTGAAGCACATATAGGTTGTATAAATACAAATAAAAGAAAGTAGGTAGAAAAATATGGATAAAATTTATGAAGTCGAGTATATGCTCGGCGATGAAGAAAAAAGTGACTACGTGATTGCCGATAATGAAAGTATGGCAAGTGATGTTGCGTATTTTCTTTTTGGTGAGGGAGAAGATGAGCCATACAAAGAAATTGGAATCTACGATAATTCCATGTATGACTTCTTTGTTTTGGAAAGAGAGGATAACGGAAGTTATGAAAATGAAATCTTTGAGACGAAAGAAGAAGCATTATCAAAAATTGGTTTTGATGGGTGGACTATGGACGATTTAAAAGTCTACTCGGAAGGAGAATCATATGATTTTAAAGAATGGAATTTTGAGGAAATGAAAAGTTCCATTTCCGACAACTTTGATTCTATAGACGATTTCCCGATTCGTTCTATTGTATATGATGGAAAGACATATATTGGGCGTTTGGTTTCTAATGATGAATGTTGGGAATTGTTAGGTGATGGAAGAAATTATTTGTATGGCTATATGGTAGATGAAAAAAATAGTCAAATTATAAAGATGTATTTCGACATCCCAAAAGATAGGGAATTGGATGACGATGACAACTACAAAGAAGCGGTTTCCTGCGAGGAAATCGATGAATTATAAGGAGGAAAAGGTTATGAAATACAATTTAATTGATTTAACAGAAAGAAATACAGCGGCTGAATTGAAAAAATATACGTTTGAAGAATTAAAAAATTTCTTTGAACCAAACGAAGAAGAGTTACCTGATGAGTGGGATAAGTGGTCACAAATTGATGATTTATATGATTTAAAAGAATATTTATCCTTTTTAGCTCAAGGAATGGCTGTTCACTATGAATTTGAGGAAATCCCGGAAGATATTGATATCCTTATAGCAGACGGATGCACAAAAGAGGAAGCCAAGAAAAACTTGAAAGACGGTTCAATCGTTTTCGAGGATTTAGAGGAAAACCTTGAAAACTATCTCAAAGAATGGGCGTATTTAGATAATGAGGATGATGAAGAGAAATTCACGGACGAGGTGAAAAAAATGGTGGAAACAAAAACACCTATTCCAGATTGGGGAGTGGTTGAAGTCTGTGGAAAATGGTACTATATTCAGTATTGTTTATGATTCGATTTCTACGGTCAATGGGTAGATTTATAAGAAATTATAGTACCATTATTTATAAAGAAAAATTTGAAGAAACTTGAATACAAAGAGATTTAAGATTGGAGGAATTTATTATGGCATATTTAATTGGTTTTTTAGTAGCAGGATATTTATGTATTTGGCTTCCTTACAAATATAGTAAAAATCAAGAATCTCACAAGAGACAAGATATGTACAATGACTTAAATAAGAAGTCTGTAGACGAGATGGAAAAGTGGAGAAGATAGTAATATAAAATAAGAAAGGTGGTTGATGATTATGTTAGGACTATTATTATCTTTAGGATTATTTGGTGGAGCGGCTGTAAAGAACGCTTATGACAATGCGGCTATGAAAAATTATTCAACAGAATATGATGAAGACGGAAATTGTCATTATATGGATAACAGAGGTAATATGTATATCAACGGAGAAAGGTATATAGTAAAAGGATATACAGATAATGATGGAGTGTATCATAGACAATATATTGGTGTGCATAGTAATAAGGTTCATAGAGACTATGTATGTCCGTCTGAACAGCTAAAAAAGAAATATGATGAAGAAGATAAAGAATATTGCCGTAAAAATGGATTCCCCGCATATCCAGCTTATAATCCACGATTTAAAAGAAAAGTAACAACTGAATTTGAAACAGGCAAAGTGGTAGCTGCCGTAGTATGGTTTCATAATATATTTACTCAGGAAAATCATTGGGTTAAGTTTTATGTTAAATCTGATGCAAAAGAGTATGAATATGATACACCAGGAGAATATGACAAAGGAATTGAGATCACTAAAGAGGAAGCTGAGTTATATGATAGAATATTAGGTAAATCTCACAGTGGTATGGTATTTGGAAATAAGATTTGGGATGGATTTGACACGAGAAAGCCTGAAGGATGGGATGAAGCACATAGGAAGAAATAATAGATTCATTGGAAAATTGGAAAGGAGAATATAGATATGGATAATATAAAAATAAGAATAAACATGATAAAAATATTTGCGTTAGGAATAAAGTATGCAAACGCAGGTATTGTTGATGATGATTTCTTTCATTCAAATATGTTTGAAGATTTATTTGATGATGGGGATGAGCCAGCAACATTCGAACAAATCATGGAACGACTAGACAGCATATCGTGTAGTTATAGGGAAGAGAAACGGCAAACGTTAAGAATAGCATCTAATGTTAGGAGAAATAACGAAATAATTGAATTGTTGCAAAATAAACTTCCTGAATTAAGTAAAATATTATGAGAGTATAGATAGTAAAGCTGCAATGTATTGCTGGAATAGATTCATTTGAAGATTGGAGTGAATAATATGGACAAAATAGATAAAAAAACATATATAGGTATTGTAAAATTTACATTAGAATCAATGGTTGATCTTGCAAAGTCTGATAAGAATTATAATCTTGCGGCAGATACAATTCATTATTATGAGACAACTATTAAACCAGAAATGCAAATTAGCCAGGATGAGTTTTTGGAATTGTGTAAGGAAGCTGGAATTAAATAGATTGGAGAGTGGATGACATGTTATATACAATAGTACATACAGTAATTAATAATAGAGGAGAACATCCAGAAGCAAACGCAAGGGTGCTTGGGATATATTCAAATGAAGATGTTGCTATTAACGAAGCGGAAAAATGGATAAATAATACAAAAACATCTAATGTAAGTATCAAGAGAATAACAGATACAGAATGGTATTTTTGGTATGATGAAGATGGAAATACTTATGGTGGTTATGTAGATGTATATGGAAATGAATTAGATAAACCAACTGAATAAGACAAGAAATCAAATTTTCAAACCGAAGGAGGGATATAATCAATGAATAAGTATAATGATACAGTAATGAAAGCCATAAGGGAACGTATGGGCTTAGATGAAAATAATACATCTTGTGATGAAGAAATTATGAAGATGAATAAGTATGATGTTTTTCGAGAGTATTGCTTGTGGAATGGATTATTAGGGAATTGGCATAGTATTTTGTTAAGAGTAGTTGAAAATATATATGGCTTAGATTTAAAGGGATAATAAGGAGAATATATGATTGGAAAGTTTATTGGAAGAACATCAAGAGGTTTTATAAAAGGTTCTAAGTATGATATTCGTTCAGAGATTCATAACAACGGAAGTATGCCATATATTAATATCTATGATAAAAATAGCAATGCATGGTGTCCTTACCAAAGTTTAGAATCTGTGATGAAAAATTGGATTTTTTATTACAATTGGTGCAATAAATAAACACAATTTAGATTTAAGGAGAGGATGATAAAAATGAGAATGAATAAAACAATAGAAAATATAATAGAAAATATTCGTAACAACGAATATACAGAGGAGATAATAACTGTATCTAATGTAGAGTTGTTGTTGGAGAATAAAAGAAAAATAGTATCTGTATACCAAGGAGATTATCCTGTATCCATAAAATTTACACCGATGCAGAAAGTTGAGGTGACTTATCGCAATAAATATTTCGGTATTCAAAAAGATATTGTAGTGATGGGGTATGATGCCGTAAGGTATAAGGAATGCTTAAATGGTGCGTATGAAGGTGAATATTTAAGTGAAGATATAATTGCCGTTGACTTTGTAGGTGAATTTGCTACTGTTACAAAAACGATAAAAGAATAAATATACCGATAAAACCAAATAAATCTAAGTTTCAAGTTAAGAAGGGAGAATAATCATTATGCATGTGAATATATTTGAAACAAAATCGGATGAAGAATTATCTATATTATATGGACAATTTCTTGAAGCAGAAAAAATATTTTGTTTTCCAGATGATAACGAATTGGGGAAAATTAAAAAAGAATATGAAAAAGATTTCGGAGCAAATACTGCATTAATGCTTCAAATTGAATTGACTCATACAATAGCAAATAGATGGTTCATAGAACACAGAGACAAAGAAATTTAACTTTCATTGGAAGATAGGAGGAACTAAAATATGAAGAAATTTGGAATTAATGAGATAGAAGAAGATAGCGAAAGTAGAGTAGGTACTGTAATAGCAGAAGACATTTACGAAGCCGCAAAATTATTTAAAGGTATTACAGATAAAAATCTAGACAGTAATTATAAAATATATGAAATAAATGATATATCTGGTAATTATTTAATTATTGGAAATTCAAAGAATGATTTAATGTTTTATAATGCATTGAGATGGCAGTTATTAGATGAAGGAAGGTTAGAAATGAATTGAGGTGATGTATAATGACACAATATGAAGAATACTTAAAAGAAAGGAGTATAGATAAAAATATACCTATTAAAATTCAGTTTGGCGAAGGATTTTATTGTCCAACTTGTAATACAGGAACATACAATAAAGAACATAAATGTGATTATTGTGGGCAACTATTGTTAGGATGTTATGGGTTTGATGAAGAAAAAGCGGATTAATTTCGACTTTCCTTTGGAATAGAAAGGAGAATATTATGTTAAGAAGAAACTTATTTATAGGCATTCCAAACGATAAACTAAAAGAATGCTATGATAGTTATGTTAGAGTTAGTTGCAAAAGAGAAAATGAAAAAGAGTTATTTTCTGATTTAGTAATAGAATATAAGTCTTTTATAGAAAGTAATCATCCTAAAGCAGCGGAAGCAATTTGTCGAAACGATATGTTTCATGAGATTGCAAGAAGATATTTTAAGATAGCTGGTATAATTAAGGATAAAGATTTTTGTGAGATATTTGGAATTGAGGTGAAGTAAATGGAAATAAAAGACTATTTGCCTAAAAGAATTAGAGATAGAGTTACAAGAGTTGATGTTGAACCTGATTTTGATTATAATAAAAATCGAAGTGTTCAGCATTATTTTGTTACGCTTGATGATGGAACAGGATTCAATGCAACAACAATAAAAGAGCTAAAAAAGGTAGCAAAGAAGATTCTATAAAGAGGTGATACAAAATGCTAGAAGGAATCGAATTTAAAGTAGATAAATTCAAAAAAGAAGAGGATTATAATGTAATAGAGTTTACAGAAAACACAATTATTTTATGTAATAATTATAAGCTTATGGATACGCTGGCAACGGAAATAGTAAATACAGTAAATGGTGAAGCGGAATATAACAACTACTGGTGTGATGACGAAGATATTGGAAAAGCAAAATATGATTTGAGATTTGGATTGCAACGAGTAATTGATATAAATGGTCAGAAAATTACAATTGGACTTGAACCAGCAATCATTTATAAGGCGAATAAACCAGAAGATGTATGGCTTTTTGATTATCATGGATGTGACGAAATTGAATCGTTACCTAAATACGAAGAGTATATTTATCCAATGTTAATATATAAAGGTGGTCGAAAAACATGGGAAGATGGAAAAGATGCTGTGTATCAGATAATATGTAGCGGCAGATATGGCTGCTATGATGGAAAATGGATTGATTTACATGGTAATCATTGTGATGAAGAAACTCATAATTGTAATGGAAAATATAAACTTCATTTATCAAATGAGTAGAGGAGGTTAATATGGAAAAAATAGTACAGAAAATAAATTGGGATATGCCATTTATTAAAAATCAGTATATGTTTGTATATCCCGAAGCGGATCTTGAGTCTAATCAAAAAATGCAAGAACATTTAAAAAGGCTTTATCAATATGAGAATCAACCGAATATGAGAGAGAAAGTAAGAGAATATATTGGTGAGCTTGATACAGAAATAGAAAGAGTTGAACAATGTATTATTGAAAATGGCGAGGATGCTGTTGATACAAATAATATGTTGTTTTCAAGAATTCAAACAATAATAGAAGTTAAGAACGATTTGCAGGGTAGATTGGAGGAGATGATTTAAATGAAAAAATCTTTATCGGATGATGAGTTGTGGAAAAAATGTCAACAGAGCGATTCTATTACACCGCAGGACTTGGGAATTGAAGAAATGGATGAATCATTTTATTACACGGAAGGTAAAAGATATATTTATCGAGGTAATATGAATGTATTACAATAGAAAATGTTAAAATGGCTAAAATCAAATAATTAATAAGAATATGATTTATATAATAGAAATGGAGATGATAGAAGTGAAAATAACAAGATTTAAAGATATTCCTAAATTTACTAAGGATGGTCATTGGCAATGTGATTTTGATTTTAAATATTTGCTTAAATTTATTGATGAGCATGTAAAAGAATATGGATTAGAACTTAATCCTGATTTTCAGAGAGGGCATGTATGGACAGAAAAACAACAAATTGCATGGATTGAATTTTTCCTGAGAGGTGGCAAAACGGGTAGAGTTCTTTATTTTAATTGTCCATGGTGGCAAGAATCAATTAATAAAAATGTTTATCATGATTTTGTATGTGTTGATGGTTTGCAGAGACTGACAGCAATTAAAAGGTTTATGAATGGAGAGATTCCTGCGTTTGGATCATATATCGGAGAATATACAGATAAAATGTCCATAGTAAATGATACTATAAAAGTGAATATAAACAATTTAAAGAGTAAGAAAGAAGTTCTTCAGTGGTATGTAGATATGAATGCAGGTGGTACACCACATACAAACGAAGAGATACAACGTGTGCAGCAGATGATTAATGAGATTGAGTGAGGTGATATAAATGGAACGCAAACGAAATAACCCTACATGGTGTTGTGATCGGATTGAAGAGAAAATTAAAGATTATAAACTATCTCTTACAAAAATTAAAGAAGAAGAAGTAAAAAGACTGATGGAAATTGTAATTGATGATTTAGAGTCAATTTTATATTGGTAAATTGGAAGAGGTGATATAAATGAATAACAAAGCAATTTGTAGGAAAACAGATGAACATTTTACCAAGGGTAAGGAATATGAATGCACATCAGCATATGCAAAATATGAAAGTGCAGTTGTAGATATTATTGACAACAATGAAGAATTTGTCACAGTTGAAATAAATGATAAAGATTTTCAGTTTATTTTCAATTAAGAAAGAATGATTTACTTGAAAGATTAGAAGAGGTGATGTAAATGGATAAAAGAAAAATAAATGCTGCATTAATCTCCATACAACAATTTAAAATCGCATATAGTAATGAAAATGGAGTTATTACAGTTGGCGACATTGATGACCTAATGGCTAATATGGATACTATAGAAGAATGTATAATAAAGCAAAAGAGAATCCCAACAACTAACGAAAGAGAATTTGGCTTATTGGGAAAATCAAAAATTGTACATCGGTGTAGTATTTGTGGTAGTAATGTATATTCTACAAATACATATTGTCCTCAATGTGGGCAGAAATTTTGTATGTGAAGTATTAGATTTGATTAATGAGCAGAAGAAACGAGGTGATATAATGACAAATATGACACTAAAAGAGTTGATAGAATATGAAAAAGAATTATGCAGTTTACAACAAGAGTATGAAGGTAAACTAACTAAGATATACGGAGAGGCTGATTCTTCAAATAAAAAGAGGAGACTAACAATTGTTTTAAATCTTATTATTGAAGAAAGACAAAAAGTTAATCGTCAAAAATATAAACCCGTGTAAATGACGATTTCTTCAGGAAAGGAGATAATTTATGAAATACGAAGTGAGTTTTATTATAGAATCAGATGATGAATATTCAGATGGAGAACAAATTGAAGATCTGAGAAATGACATTGAGATGACTGTTGCTGATTATAATTGTTTTTTACAAATAGGAAACGTTAAAGTGGCTGAAATCGGATAGTCAATATGAATATTTTTATAAGAAATGGAATGAGACAAATAAATTATATACGATGTCCTCATTGCGGAAGAAGTGATGGAAATGATGATATAATTTTGAATAGAAAAATTATATGTGCAGATTATACAGATTGTGAAATCATTACAGAAAAACAGTGCGATATCTGTGGGAAGAAATATGAAGTAGTTACGAATTATAAATTTTTGTATGAAAAATTGAGGAATTATTAGAATAATATGATAATGGAGGATATAATATGAAGAAAATAACAAGAGAAATGATAATGGAGTTAAATAATGAATTAGCCGTTAAGGGTGTCCCTTTTAGATATGAATACAAAATCATGGGTAGTGGACATGCAGGAATGGAAATTACGCTTCCCAATATGAATTGTGTTGATAGTTTTATCATCAATGTAACAAGAGACTTCCTCAAATGGTTGGAATTATGGTTTAAGACAAAGTATGAAATTGAATTAACTTGTAATAATACTGGAAGTATTTTATGGGCTAAGAAATTTTTATGAATAATTTTTCAAGCGGAAAGGAGATATTTTATATGAGATTAGGGAAATATAAATATTCTGGTAAGCTTTATACAAAAGATGAGGTTAAAAATATGCAGAAATGTAGATTGTGTATATCTAATGAACGAGCAAATAATGAAGAGCGAATAAATGAGCAGCATTTACATGACTTAAAAGAATGTTTAACCTGTTGTGGATGCCCAATGGCTCAGAAGAATGTTATAGCTTGTTAATGGAATTGGAGGTATGAATAAATGAATTTGAATAATGTAAGTAAATATATTAGTTTGATTTTGAGACATAAACCAGAAGTAATCGGGATAGTCCTTGATGAACATGGTTGGGCGAATGTGTCAGAATTGATAGAAGGAATTAAGAAGAATAATCCTGAGTTTGATATGATAGCATTAGAAGAAATTGTTTCTACTGATTCAAAGCAAAGATATTCATTCAATGAAGATAAAACTTTAATCAGAGCAAATCAGGGGCATTCTATTCCAGTGGATGTAGAACTAGAAGAGAAAAGACCACCAGAATTTTTATATCATGGAACTGGTGAAAAGTATGTTAAATCAATTGAAGAAACTGGATTGATTCCAAAGAGTCGATTATATGTCCATCTTTCAAAAGATGTGAAAACAGCTGAACAAGTTGGTAAACGGCATGGAAAAGAAGTTGTATATCAGGTAAATGCAGGTCAGATGTACAGAGATGGATATAATTTTTTCTTGTCTATGAATAATGTATGGCTTACCAAAAAAGTTCCTGTGAGATATTTAAAATATTTAGAGGAATGAAAAATTATTTCATTTAGGAGGTAACGAAATGCAGAAAGGCGATATTGTCTATTACAGAAACATAAAAGCAAAAATTATTGGAGAATCAATAAAGTCAAATAAATTAAAATATAAACTTCATTTATATGATGGTTTCCATACAATTATTTATAATGTTGATCCAAGAGAAGTAATTACTGTAAATAGTTGAAACAGACAATTCGTGTAGCAGAAAAATTGAAAGAGGTGATAAAATGTTTAAAAACAAAAAATTAGTTGACAAAGTTGAGGCTGTTATTGATGATTGGAAAAAGGAAAATCCTATTCTATTTTAGCATTTGAAAATCGGTATGCATGGAATGATGATAAGAAAGTTCCTAATATTTTTATCCGTGGTAAATGTGGAGCGTTTAGAAGAATCACAAAATTTACTAGAATGGAATTAAGAGAAGGACATAATTTGAAAAAAATGTACATTGCTGGTGAATTTGAATAAAAAGGCGGTGTTAAAATATGAATTGTTATAAATATTGTGTGCTTTTATCGGATGATATGGATAGAGACTATGAAAAAACAGGTTTGGTCTTTTCTGATAATAAAGAAAAAGCAGAAGAGTTGATATACCAATACTACGAAAAAAGAACCACAGATTATGTTTATCGAACAATATCATTGGAAAAGATTACAATTAGTAATGGACTAATATTAGAAGATTTTGAGTGATTATGAGCCGTTAGTTAAATACTGACGGTTATTTTTATGGAAAGTTTTTGAGAAAATGTTGAAAAAGTGTTGACAATATCAACATAATGCGGTATTATAAGTATAAATCAAAGGAGGTGCTTTGATTGCGAACAAAATTTAACACTTCCATTGATTCAGAAATACTACAAAAATTTAAGGACAAATGTAAAGAAGATAAATTGCCAGTAAGTGTTGTACTTGAGCGATTTATGAAAGGTTATATTGAAGATAAATTTGTTCTTGGAATGATGTGGTCTGATAATAATGGAAAATAAAAGAGTGCAGCGTACACCCTGAGAAAGTTTCGCTACACTCAATAACAACTTGAACTATGTCCTAGTTCTTACATATTATATCGTATTTTCTGGACTTATTCAAGTCGCATTTTCCAAACAAGATTTGTACCTTGAAAACTAAATAACAGATTGGCTATCTGTAAAAGCTGTCGTGATAGAGTTTAAATACTTTCGATAGTCTGCGAACAAGTAGAGAATATAACTATATAAGACTATCAACAAATTTATTTAAGAAAGGATTGTATGATATGAAAGTAACAGATTTATTAGTAACCGCAGAAGATATAGAAACTGGTGAAAGACTTACAGGATACGTGTGTGGTTGTAAACAATGTAGAACCGCATGGGAACATGAAGATTATGATCATAGTAGACCCATTGGACTGCTGACTCATCCTGAACAAAAGTATGGAAATGTAAGAGTTTATACAGATACAATGGAGTTTGTTAATAAGCATAAGTAGACAGGAGGTTTTTTACATTAGAGTTAAATTTAAAAACTGTATAGAAAATTGTTTATCTGCACGACATTCAAAAAATAGTAGCATTGTTTGTGTTCTTACAACTCTAGGACAGTATATAATTTTCTTTGGCGGTAATGAAGATAAGGCACAAGATGTATATAACCAATTATTTATAAATGGATATTATGACGCAAGCGAAGATGATTATGATTATCAAAAATTTTAAATTTTATAAATCTTAGCTATAATAATGTCAATAAAAATGTACATAAATAGTGGTTATGTAAATAATAGTAAACATTAGAAGTAGTTGGTGATATAACTGCTTCTTTTTATGGAAAGAGGTGATAAACTGTGTATAAAAATAAAAACGGCAATCCTAAACGTAGCAGCAGATTCCTTTGTATTAAGCATCTAGGAGAAAATTATTTAGGCGCAGGAATTCAGCGAGGTGGTCATCAGCGTGAGAAGTTTCACGTTAAAAACCTGTATTGTTTACATTGTAAGTCAATTTCTCGCTGCCTTGAGATACGTTGGTGTGATACATATGAAGAAGTGTACGACAAGGCAGTTGAATTGAGACAAGAATATTATCCTGAAAAACTAGAGAATATTAAAGTAGAAATTTAAAAAAGAAAGGTGATTAATTATGAAAAGTAATGAAAAAGTTGCAATGACAATCTTTGGAAAAGAAAGAGAGCTTGAAATTTGTCTGGTAGGTGATAATGAACCAGAATACAATCTGGAGACAGATCAATTTGAAGTAGTTAATTTAACAAGAGAAGAGGAGGAATTACTTAACTGGATTAAGTCAGTTGATATTTCGTCTCTTTGTAGAGATAAAATTATTAAATACATCAATTATTTAAATGATGCTGTAGGTGAAGATACTCATGATGATTATGTTTTATCTGATGACGAAGTATTCATGCCGACTTCAATTCTTATCAATGTCGAAGAAGATATGGATGAAGAAACTGCTGATGTGGCTTTGTTTGGTGAATCAAGTTGTGCTGAAGATGAAGGTATTATGGTAGCGTTTAAGAATGGAAAATATTTTGGTATCGGTGGTTGGGATGATTGCATGAATTGTTTTGAAGATGATTTTATGGAGTATATGGATTAAAGATTTTTAGAGATTTGGTAGAAAGTGAGGTTAATTATCATGGCACAGACAAGAGATTATGCAACTAAGAAAAAAGGTAAAACAGAGGTGCAGCCATTTTGGAATATGTCTGATATTAAGAATGTTGTCGAGTGGTTTGAGAAGAATGAAGAATGGGATGGATATTTAATCACTCTATTAGAACTGCTACTTGGTAGACGTATTGGTGATACAGTGATGATGAAGTGGTCAGATTTGTATTATGAGAACGGAAATCAAAAAAGTGAGATTGACACTATTGAAGAACAGAAAACAGGCAAGATTACCAATATTCCTGTGAGTAATATGGTATGGGAAGCAGTTGATAATTATTTGTCACACGTCAAAATCAATCCAATAGAGCATTATAATGAATATATTTTCAGTTATCAGCCTAAGACAGACTGGATTAATAGATGTATGTTAGATATATATTCTGAGAATAGTATAGACACTTGGTGTAAGGCGTTAAATAAAGACTTTTCTGATAAGCGAAAGGAAAAGATATTTAATGATTTTCATAAGCAGAAAAAATATTCATCATTAGGAGATTACATTTATTACGAAGTTGAATATAATGATGTTGTTAAGTGGCAAACAGATGATTATAGAAAAAAATTAAAGAGGGCAGTTGAAGATGTTGGAATACAATATCCAGTGTCAAGTCATAGCTTACGAAAATCGTGGGGGTACTGGATTTATAAAACACATCCATTTGACCCAGATTGTATTTTGTCTCTCCAGAATATGCTTAATCACTCAGATGTTCAAACTACTACACGTTATATTGGCTTAACAGAAGAGAAAAACAGACAGTTAATCAATGATCATGGAGAGTTTATTCATAATGTACTTGCTGGTAAAGGAGATGAAATAGTTAAGAATATGCCTGTTATTTCATTAAAGTCTGATGATTTTGGAAAGATTATAAGAATGCTCACAGATGATGTAGACAAATACCAGAAGGCAATTGATATGGCTAATGAAATGAGAATTTTGTAGTATATGTAAGGACGGTACTATTCAGTATCGTCCTTTGTGAATAAAAATAAATCTTCGATTTCACATTCAAGTGCTTTACATAACTTTTCCATTGTGTCAAGACGAATGTTTTTTGTTTCACCATTACAAATTTTTCCTATATTATTTGGCGATATTCCTGTTTTTTTAGCTAACCAATATGCGGTTTTACCCTTGTTTTGAAGGATTTGTTTTATGTTTAATTGTATCATATATTGCTCCTTTCTATTATATATTTGTATAATAGCAAAAAATATTATATTTTTCAATAATATATGTTGACATATAATACAAAATAGTATATAATACGAAGTATCAACGAAAGAAAAGAAAGGAGGATGATTTTTATGGATATTAGGAGATATGATATAGTACAGGCTGATCTTGGCGAAACTATTGGGTCAGAACAGGGAGGTATTCGTCCAGTTTTGATTATACAAAATGACGTAGGGAATATTTACAGTTCCTGTACTATTATTATGCCATTAAGTTCGAAGTTGAAGTCACTTAATATGCCAACACACACTATTATCCATAAAAGTATTGACAATGGATTAAAAATGGATTCTGTCGTTTTAGGTGAGCAGATGAGAGCGATTAGTAATCAACGTATTATTAAAAAGATTGGAACTGTTACAGACAAAAAAACACGTTTAAATATTCGCAAAGTATATGAAGCGAATTTTGGAGAATAAAGGAAGGAGTGGTATTATGGAATATATAATAACGACATTAAAAGAGGCAAAGAAGGTTGCGAAGGAAGATGCGATTGTTCTTGTTGCAAAACAGGATCTTGAAAATCCTGACTGTAATATCGGCTTTAAAAAGAAAAAGTTTGGAGAGTGTCATAATATTCTCGAAGAAGCCGCCACAATAGCAAAAGTCTGTGACGACTTTGCTAATCAACTTAGAGTCTTCTCGGATTTACAAGTTGGTGTTCCAAAAGGGGATTTGCATACAATTTTATTTCGTAAGTCCTGAATATTGGACTGTGAGGTGGTTTCCATATATTACCTCTTGAAATAGAACATATGTTCTGCTATAATAATAAAAAGAAAGCAGCCAAAACTGATTCAAACGGTGTTGGCGCACCTAACAGAATGGCTGCTTTAACAAGTCTACAGGAAATAGCAATAAACTATAACCTTGATATATTATTTTACATATTTGTATCTGAAAAGTCAATAGGTTTTAGGAAAATGAGGCAGTTCGCCCATATTATTACCTGTAAAACAAAAAACTAAATAAGGAGATGAAGTCAATGGCAAGATATGTCATTACAGATGGTTCTCGATGGATTCAGTATAAGAATGGAAAGTATGTTCCTACTTCTTGTCCTACTTTTGCTGACGAATTTTCACAAAAACAGGCAAAAAGCATTTGTGAAAATCAATTAAATAAAGCATTGAGAAAAGTTTTTCATCCAGAAAAATGCTCAGATGATTTACCTTGTACAAAACCATGTACAGACAATGACATTAAAAGAACCGAAAAGGTTATGATGTCTGAAAATATACAAAGATGGTTAAAAAAGGTATCTGATTTAAATGGATTGGCTACAGAAGCTACTAATCGAAAAAAAGAATTAGTAGAACAGCTAAGTTTAATTGATCAAGAATTGTCTGACGTGAATCATTACATAGAGTTCTGCAACCTTAACGCAGCTCAAGGTTATAAGGCGTACAAAATGATAAAAGAACGGAGAATAAAAAGAAGAACAATAAAAAACGAACTGAATGTTCTCAACATTATTCTTGGTAAGAAGATTTCTGAAACTGCTACAGACGAGATTGAGAAAGCTGTTGCAGGAATGGATAAACGTATTTATGAGCCACGAATAATTGAAGAATTATTTGATTTTTAGGAGGTGTTTTAATGATTAAAAACTGTATAAATTGTGGAATCCCTATGGTTGGTGTTTTGTCATTTTCAAAGGACAAGCACGAAAGGTTTTGTCGTTGTCCGAAATGTTATTCCGAATCCAGACACAGAAGAGTTAATGATGATGAGTTGGATTTTGGAGAATATTTAAGTAAAGCAATAAAACAGAAAGGAAATTTGAAGAATGGATATTCAAGAAACTTTAGAACTGTATTGTGAAAATGAAATGCAAAAATTAAAACAGATATGCAATCCAATGATTAATAAAATAGGTGGAATATCTGATAAAGATTATGATGACTTTTACAGTATTGCATTAAGTGTTTTGTCAGATACTGTTTTAAGATTTGAACCAGAAAAGGAGGTTGAGTTTCAATGTTATTTAGCAAGTAATATTAAAAGGAAATTTAAAACAGAAGTTCGTAATCGAAATCGTAAAAAACGAATTCCAACAAGAAAAATAAGTAGTATTAATGCATTAGTAACAGAAGATGGTTATGAAATTAGCGAAAAGATACGATCAAAATTTGATACTTTCGAAGAAGCATGTGGTAATAATATTGAAGGTACAAAAATTGAAAAGTATCTCAAAAAACTATCAATAAACCAGAGAAGAATTGTTAAAATGCTTAGCGATGGGTATAAAGCCAATGAAATTAAAGAGTTATTACATATGAATAACAAAGAGTATTCGGAAAATCTTGCCGCAATACAAGCATATGAAAATGTAAAAATTTTAATGTAAATAAGAAAGGAAGTAATCATTATGAAGAAAGTAAACAAAGTGAGAATAGAAAGTGTGCCAGCAATTAGTTATATTGATGATGTTAAAGAGGGAAACGTATCAGATAATCAAGATGTACAAAGATTCTTTTGTAGTGATAATGGTTTCATTAATGAAATTGGTGTTACTATGCTGAGTGATGATTATCTTCCTCCGTTTATTATTGGAGAAATTCCTTTACAAGATAACATTGTACAGAAATATATTGTAGACGCAATGCAGAGAACATCTGCAATAATGAAAATTAGATACGGAAATTATAAGTTTACATCTAAAATTGAAGATGATGAAATTGAATATCAAACAAAGACATTAGATGAAACTGGTAAAGTATTGAAGGATGATGATGGAAATTTTATTTGGGAGAAAAAAACTTTCCATCTAAAAGGACATACATTCGATGATTTTCCAGATGAATTGAAAAAACGTTTTGATCGTTTTCAATTGACAATCGTAACTCATGAAAATTGTACAATGGAGGATATTAGTATTCTTATTAGAAGATACAATAACCATAAAGCAATGGGGACAAGTCAAAAAGCATTGACATGGATTCCTACATATGCACGTCAGATCAAAAATATTGGAGAAGAAGGATTTTTCAAGAATTCTATGAAATATTCTGATGCTGATAGAAAAAATGGAAATTATATTCAGTTAGTTTGCGGTGCTGCAATGACTGTCTTTCATATGGACAAGTATAAAAAAGATGCAAAATCTGCTAACGCAATGCTTGAAGAAAATAGTAATCATGAAGAGTTCGAAGTAATTCGTTCTTATTTGCAGAGAATTGAAAAATGCTGTGAGGATAAATGTAAGAGTATTTTTGTTAAGAAAGATATCTCTACATGGATCGCAGTATTTGATAAATTTACAAAGTTGAATTTACCAGATAGTAAATTTGCAGAATTTGTAATGGCTATCGAGACAAAATTACATGATGTTTTAATTGGTGAATGGTCATATGATTTATTAAGTAAAGAACCAGGAACTACAGGGAAAAAACTTATTTCTCAAAAAATTGAAACATATACGGCACTTATGATGAACTATTTACATATCGAGGATAAAACAGAGAATAATGAAGTAGCAGTTGCTACAGATGATAATAAAATGACTGATATCGAATTTGTACATAATATAGTAAATGCAAATATTACAGTTGATGATATGCAGGATTATAAGGACTATATCGAAGACACAGTAAGAATGTCTTCTCCGTTATATCATCAGGCATACCCAGCTTTGTTGGCAATGGTTGCATATGTTTTTGAGAATGATTGTGATTTGCATTTTGAGAAATGGATTGGAGATTATTCGAACAATACATACGAATTTAGTGAAAATATGGAAGAAAATTACGAAGCGATGAAAACCGCATTTCTTCGGGATTTAGGTGAATCAAAAGTGGCGTAATTTCGCCATTTTGAGAAAGAGAGGTAAACAAAATGAAGAATAAAGAAAAATTCATGGATGAGATTTTAGAAATAACTGTATCACATAACTGTGAATTGGCTGTAGATATTAAAATAAATAAGCCATCACCCTGTGGATATATATCATGTGGGGAATGTTTATTTGGAAAAAACTGTTGTGTAGAAGATAAAATGAAGTGGCTTAATGAAGAATATAATAAGTGGGAGAATGTTAAAACGGATGCTAAAATATTAGTAAAAAATAGGAGTAAAGATCATTGGGAACGTAGACACTTTCATGAATATAAAAATGGAAAGGTATATGCTTATGCAAGAGGGAGAACTAGTTTTACTACAAGTGATTGTTCAATTGTTTCTTATCCATGGGAATATGCAAAATTATATGACGAAGAAAGTGAGGACTAGACATGGATAAAATAACATTAGTAGCAGTATTGACAGATTATGAAGAAACATACGATGTACGAAATGTAGATAAGCCTGAAAAAGAAAGCGAGGAAGAATGAGCAGATTGACGGACTATAAGGATTATATTTCTGATAAGGCAGAGTATGAGAAACATATTTCACAAGGTTATCACAGAAATATAGCAAGAGAGAGATTTTTGAAACTTGCTGAATACGAAAATTTAGAAGAACAAGGCAGACTTATAAAATTGCCATATTCACTTTGGAAAGATAAGTTGTTGTACTGCATTGATGAAAGATGTCATGACATATTTGAATTGAATGCGAGTGCAATTGAACTAAAGGTTATGTCAAGTGGCAAAATGGTATATACAATTGATTGTGCTGACTTTTGTTGGGAAGATTTTGGAGAGAAAGTATTCTTTACGCAAGAAGCTGCTGAGGCAAAACTGAAAGAATTGAGGTACTGAATGAATCGTAAGAAACGCTATGGTATTTGGAACACCAAAAAGAAAGAATTTCAATTTGGTATTTGTGAATCAAGCAAAACAAAAGCAAGAAAGAAACTATTTGAAAAAATTGGGAAGGATGCCTATAAGTACAAATTTCAAATCAAAGAATTGAAACTAGGCAATCCAAAGGCTGAAAAGTTGCTGATTATAGAAATTGGAGGTGATAACAATGACTAACGCAGATAGGATAAGAAACATGACGGACGAAGAATTAGCAGAGACCATCCCTTGTCCGCATATGGTTAATTGGAAAAAAGGAAACTATGATACGTGCGTCCATCCGAATGGTAAAGATGGATGTAAAAAATGTATGTTAAATTGGCTTCAATCAAAAATAGAATAGGAGGAAATATGGACGATAGATATTTATTTAAGGCAAAAACCGCAAAAATTGTTGGAATATACAACAATGATGTTGAAGATGGCGTGTGGGTTCATGGAAGTCTTCGATGTGATGTTGGGAAATATACAATTTTTCAATTTGAAACTGCAAGAGCGGATTATGTCGAATACGAGATTGACCCATCCACCATTTGCCAATGTATAGGGAAAAGGGATAAGTACAATCACCTTATTTTTGAAAATGACCTTATGGATGGTTTTATTTATCCGTACCTTTCTGGTTTGGATTCAGAACATGATTACTTTGCAGAGGTTTGTTGGTGTGATGATATTACAGGATTTGGAATATGCACACACAAATACAAAAATTCGGATGTTCGTGGTTCGGCAGATGGAGATGTTGATTTAATTGAAAATTTTAATTCCAGTAAATGGGAAGTTATCGGCAACATTTTTGACAATCCAGAATTGTTGGAAAGCGAGGAATGATTATGAAGCGATTAGTTTTGACATTTTTATTAGCGGTAGCAGTTTTAACAACAAGCGGTTGTTCTGATTGGATGGACGAAGAACCACGCGCAAATGCGTCAAAAATGTTTGTAAGAGTAGAAAATTGCGGTTGTTTTGATATTATGTACGACAAAGATACAAAAGTCATGTATACCGTAAGCTCATCAGGTTACCCTTATGGAAATGTAACACTGCTTGTAAATGCCGATGGAACACCAAAAATTTGGGAAGGACGGTGAAAAGACGAAAGATTTGTTTGAAGATATGAATAAAAATAACGGTTGGATTAACTGCGAATTTAGATTACCAGAAAAAGGAAAAAAGTGTTTGATAATGGTTGAATATAATGGTGTCTTAGGAATGTATGGTACATATGAGAGAAAGGGTCATATTGGAAATGACGGAAAGTGGCATGGAAAAGGTACAGGTCTTGGTACTGTTCTTGCTTGGAAACCTCTTCCTAAACCATATAAGGAGAGTGAGGGAAAATGATAACCAAACAATATCAAAAAACTTATGTTCCAATTCCAGTAAAAAAGGCAATCGAAGTAGTAGAAACTGGCATCGAAAAATAGATAATTAATTGTATAGTTAAGTTGAACATCTTATGGAGTATTCAGAAAAATATTCCAACTCCTTTGTGAATGTGGAATACTTAGGTCTTTTTTGTTTGTTCGCCTGAGTATTCCATAAGATGTTCAGCAGAAAGGATTTTTATATGATTTTATGTGCAGCTGTTAAATTAGAATAATGAATTTTAATGAAAATTCTCTTTCTTTGGATTGTGAGGTGAAAGGGATGTTTAAAAGAAAAACAAAACTTGAGAAAGTATTAGACAAGAGAATAAATTATGTAACATTTAGAGATTTCCTAAAATCGTTATCACACAAGGAGTTACGTATTTTGGCAGAAGAAATTATCTGGAAAGAATAAGAATATAATGGCTTATCTTGTTATATGGAACAAAATTATTATGACTTAATGGATAGGCGGCAGAAAGAATTTTATATAGAGGATAGAGAGTATTTATTACTACAGTAAAGTTCGATTTCTTTAGAAAAAGAGGTGAAAGAATGAAGGTTATATTTTTGGATGTAGATGGTGTACTCAATTCTGAGGATGATTTATTGATTTATAGAGTAAAGAATAATATTGCTGGATGTATATTATATGCGGAAGTGGAGGATAGACCTCTAAAATTATTAAAAGAAATAATTGACAAAACAAACGCAAAAATTGTTGTGTCATCCTCTTGGCGAATTGGTTGTGATAGAAGTGGTAAAGAAAGTATTTTTGGAAATAAATTGTACACAAAACTAATTAATAGATTATCTGATTATGATATAGAGGTGTATGATATTACTCCATCTTTGAGTGGTGATACTCAACGTGGGGATGAAATTAGAGAATGGTTGTCAAAGAATCCAGTTGATAATTTTATTATATTAGATGATGATTCAGATATGTGTGAGTTTTTAAATACTGACCACTTTATTAAAACAACATATAAGCATGGGTTGACAGAAGAATTAAAAGAGTTAGCTATAAAAATTTTAAATAAAAAATCAAAGTAAAACTTCGATTCATTGGAATTTAGAAAGGAGAAAATATGAATATTACAGCTATTTCAGTAGAAAATTTAGAAGAAAATGGATTGGGTTTATTACCTAATAAAATGGAATTAGAAGTACGAGGTAATATTTTCCCAGATACATATGGAGAATGGATTGGTAGATATGATAAAACCAACGATAAGCTTAAATCATTTTTCAAAAAGGATAAGGAAGCAGGGAATACTCACTATTTTGATGAGTATAGAAAAAAATACAACCTCTATGAGAAACATAGAACAGTATTTAATAGAGAAGACTGTACAGAAAAGAATGTTGTAGACTATTATGTTATGTATAACATTTTAGAAAGTAGCAAATTTAAGCCGACAATAATCGAAGACCATGTTGACCATTCATGCTGTATGAACGGAAGTTTTAAATGTGAATATGAACTTTTATTTGCTTGTGATGGTGCTATAAGAAGAATTATTGTTCCATTTACTTCTGTAAATATTCCAATGTATGAATTTATTGGTGATTTAGAAGATATGATAGAAGAAGTTCTTGATGAAGAATCAGATGAGTCAAACCCATTTAATGATATTTTTAGAGATGGTGATGGATATTATGAAATTACAATGTTTGATGAGATTGGTGTGAATTGCGATATTGAAGTAGAAAGTGCTTCTGATTTCATGGCTATGCTTGTGTCAGTTAGATTAGTAGGGTATGAGTTTATAGAAAATGGGGGAAAGTAACATGTTAAATGTAGGAGATTATGTAGGGCAGATCGACAAAGATTCATCTGGCATATGGAAGCTGTATAAAGATAAGATAAATAAAATCACCACAACAAAGAAATATGGTAGAAGATATTTTACCAAGACAGTGTTTCGCCCATTAGACGCAGATGACGTAGATAACAATACAAAAGATATGGAAGAGTCGGTTGGTAAAGGATATATCATTGTAAGAGAAGTGTTTGGATTAAATGATATGACTGAATCTTATGCTGAAGGATGGATAAAATTGGCTAATGAAAATCCAGATAAGGTAACTGGATTAATATAAACGGAGAATATAACATTAGAAACAATTAACAAAAATAAATATAAGAAAGAAGAGGTACAAAATATGGATGGATTTATGAACTTTAAGAAGGCTTTACAGAAGCACTTCGATGAAATGCAGAAAGAGGCTACACATTTATTTGAGGTAAATGTAGATAAGGATGAGTTATGGAATACATATCTTGATAGCTTTCCTGCTGGTACTAATGAGATTTTCAGAGAACGTAGAGAACATGATTGCAGTTGTTGTAGACAGTTTATCAAGAATATTGGCTCTGCTGTCACCATTAAGGATAATCAGATTCACACAATCTGGGAACTGAATCTTGGTGATACAACATATCAGCCAGTATGCGATGCACTTGACGCTTTTGTAAAGGCTCATACAGTTACAGATATTTATACAACTAAGTTTCCTAAGATTGGTACAGACTTTAACTTTGAGGAAATCAATGGAAAGTCTCATCAGTGGGATCACTTCTTCTTAGAGCTTCCAAGTAAGTTCGTAAATAGAAGTAGTCGTTCTAATGAAGAAGTCAAAGGACAGTTCAGAGATACAAGAAACGTATTTAAGCGTTCTCTTGATGAGATTACTATGGATGCACTCGATACAATTCTTGAACTTATCAACTCAAATACACTTTACAAGGGTGAAGAATGGAAAGGCGTACTCACAGAGTTCAAGAAGTATAAAAAGGAATATGACAAGCTGACTTCTGATACTGAAAAGGATTTATATGCTTGGGAGAAGTCAGTAACAGCAGGTATGGCTATCGGTAGAATTAGAAATCATTCTATTGGAACGCTTCTTATCAATGTAAGTGAGGATATGGATCTTGACACAGCAGTTAAGAAGTATGAACAGATTGTCGCTCCAAGCAATTATAAAAGACCAAAGGCTATTTTTACAAAGAAGATGCTTGAGGATGCAAAGAAGACCATTACAGAACTCGGTTACATGGATTCATTACAGAGAAGATTTGCTAATCTGAATGATATTACTGTAAATAATGTACTGTTCTCAAATAAAAGTGCTGCAAGAAGAATGATCGGTGCAGATGATATTTTTGGTCAGATGGAAAAGGATGTTGCTGTAAGTCCTAAGAAGTTCTCTAAGGTTGAAGAGATTTCAGCACAGGATTTCATTGATAAGGTGCTTCCAACTGCAAAGGAGATTGAAGCTTTTGTAGAGAATAAACATGAGAAGAACTTTGTTTCTATGATTGCACCTGTTAATCCAGACGCTAAGACAATGTTCAAGTGGAATAATGGATTATCTTGGGCTTATTCAGGAAATATTACCGATTCTGATATGAAGCAGAATGTAAAAACTGCTGGAGGTAATGTTGACGGTGTACTCAGATTTTCAATTCAGTGGAATGAAGACGGGAATGATAATTATGATCTTGATGCTCATTGCGTTGAGCCTAGTGGAAACGAGATTTATTTCAGTAATTGTAGAAAACCTGAGTCGTCAAGAATGGGTGGTCAGTTGGATGTAGATATTGTAAATCCAGATGGAAAAGTTGCAGTAGAGAATATTACATGGCAGGATTTAGCAAGAATGAAACCTGGAACATATAGATTCTTTGTACATCAGTATGCAGGTGCAGTAAGACATGGATTTAGAGCAGAAGTTGAGTTCAATGGCGAAATTTATTCATTTGATTATAGCAACCCTATGAGAACTGGTGAAAATGTTCAGGTGGCAGAAGTTACACTTGACGAGAATGGCAACTTCTCAATTAAGGAAAAACTGTCTGGAAGTTCATCTATTTCAAGTCGTGAGATTTGGGGTGTAAATACTAATCAGTTTGTTCCTGTATCAGTAATCAGTTATAGTCCAAACTATTTTGACGAGCAGGATGGAATTGGTCATAGACATTTATTCTTCTTCCTGAAGGATTGTGTGAACAACGAAAGTCCTAATGGATACTATAATGAGTTCTTAAAGAGTGACCTTGAAAAGCATAAGAGAGTATTTGAAGCTTTAGGTGCTAAGTGTCATGTAGAAGATACTGATGATCAGCTTTCGGGAATTGGATTCTCTATGACAAAGAGAGCAGATTTAGTTGTTAAGGTTAAGGGCGCAACAGAACGTGTAATGAAGATTAAGTTTTAATTAGAAAAGGAGATTATTATTATGACAAACAACGAATTATTTATTAATGCAACGAGAAATAACTATCAGTTCCCATTTAGAGGAATGATTAACGTAATTGATTTGTGGGATTTATCTCTCACAAATCTGGACTCAGTGTTTAAGACACTCAATGCAGAAGCAAAGAAGTCGGAGGAAGAAAGTCTTCTAAATACTAAGTCAAAGGAAGATGAGGAGGTTTCTAACAAGATTGAAATTGTTAAGTATATTGTTAGTGTGAAGCTGGATGAGAAGAAGAAGAGAGAAGATGCCAAGAAGAATGCTGAGATGAGACAGAGATTACTTGAAATCAAGGCTAAAAGACAGGATGCTGCGCTTGAGAACATGTCTGACGAGGATTTAGATAAGGCACTTGCAGAATTAAGCGAGTAATTGTTGTAAATATACCATATATAGTATTTGAAATAAGTAATATATGCTATATATGGTATATATTTTACATTAAAAAGAAATGCACATTTCTTGAGGAATTTTTGGAGGTGAAATCAATGAAATATGCTGTTATTTTAATTTTAGTTTGTCTATTAATTTTGCCATCAGCATTATACATGTTAGTAGATTATATTAAACCATTGCAAAAGTTCTTTTGTAAAATAGGATGGCACTGTCATAAAAAAGATTATATTTATAATAGCTTTGATGGTGCTTCTGCACATTGCAAGTGTAAATGGTGTGGTTACAAAGGCATGGTAGATAGTCAAGGAAATTTATTTTAGAAGGAGAATGTAATGACAATTGAACATATTAAGAACAAATTAAAATCAAAAGAGTATGGCTTCCTGAGAACAGACAAGAATTTGGGTAACAATATCATTATTTTAACTCTTGGTGGAAGTCATGCATATGGAATGGATAGAGAAGGATCTGATTTAGATGTAAGAGGAATTGCACTTAACGGTAAGTCAGACATCTTACTTGGAACAGATTTTGAGCAGGTTGTAGATATTGACACAGATACAACCATATATTCATTTAATAAAATGATACAGCTTTTAACATCAAATAATCCTAATACAATCGAGCAACTTGGCTGTCTTCCAAATCATTACTTATACTTATCTGATATTGGTAAGGAACTATTAGATAATAAGAAGATGTTTCTTTCTAAGATTTGTATTCATACCTTTGGAGGTTATGCAGGTTCTCAGTTAAGACGTATGGAAAATAAAGCGGCAAGATTTGTTGGTCAGGCAGAAAATGAAACACACATTTTGAAAAGTATTAATAATGCAAGATATGAATTCAAAAACAGATATTATCCTTATGAAGACAGCGATGTGAAATTATACATTGACAAGGCTGTTCAAGAAGGATATGACAGCGAGATTTTTATGGATGTAAACTTGCAGCATTATCCGTTAAGAGATTGGGCTGGCATGTGGAATGAAATGAAATCTATTATTAGCAGCTATAGTAAATTTGGAAAAAGAAATGAAAAGGCTGTAGCGCATGATAAGTTAGGAAAACACATGGCTCATTTGATTCGATTGTATATGATGTGTATTGATATTCTTGAAAAAGAAGAGATTATCACTTATAGAGCAGATGAACACGATTTACTTATGAGTATCAGAAATGGAGAATATTTGGACGAGAATAGACAGCCTATTTCTGAATTCTATGATTTGTTAAACGAATATGAAAAACGTTTTGAATATGCAAAAGAAAATACATCTTTACCTGATAAACCAGATTATAAGAGAATCAATGAATTTAAGATGTATGTAAATGAGCGAATTGTGAAAGGAGACATCTGATGGAAGTATCAAATAGGGCAAAAGAGAGATTTTGTAAAGATTGCAATATACCAATTAGATTGTTTCAAGAACCATATTTTTCAGATAGAATTCAACTTTTTGATAAGTTCTATGGAACTATTGAGAAGTGGGACAGATTCGTAAATGAGTTACAAAAATACAATAGTGAGCAGGATTATTTTGAAGAATATAATCGTGTAAAAGACGCAGCTATTACAAGTATTAAAGAGTCAGAATCATATCAGAGATTTAATGCAGAGGATATGAATAAGTATGCTGTGATTAATAGGAACTTGCCAAATAAAGATATATTTAAGCCAACTAATGATGGAAGAGTTTTTATTAGTATTGATATGAAAAAGGCTAATTTTTCATCGTTACATGAATATAACAAGAATATGTTTTGTGGAGTGGATACATGGGAAGATTTTATTTCTCAATTTACAGACAATAAACATATTATAGATAGCAAATATATCCGTCAGGTTATTTTAGGCAATTGTAATCCTAGAAGACACATAACATACGAAAAGTATCTGATGGATAAAATAATAACCAAGTTAAATAAAGATATAAGTGAATTATATGACAGAATTTCATTTTTCTCAAACGATGAATTGGTATATGATGTATCAAATTTAAATAACTTGTCATTAAAAAATATAGCAGGTTTAGTCGTGTTGTTAAGATCTGAATTAGAAGAAACATTTGATATTCCGTTTAGGATAGAACTATTTAAACTTCATCGAATCAATAACACTGATGGGTATTATAAAGAAATTTATATTTTTGATAAATATTATGAGATTGACAATGAAGTAAAGAAGTATGAGTTCAAATGTTTGGATAATTATATGATGCCATTTGTACTTAGGTATTTCTTAGGAGAAGAGGTTACTGAAAGTGACAAGGTATTCTATCATCAAGGATTATTAGCAAAATTTATTGAAATACCAAAAATCGAGGTGATTTTGAATGAAGAAATTGAAGATTGAAATTCAATCAGGTGCAAATGAGATTATTCATACTTTACAGAATAATGGATATGAGGCGTTCTTAGTCGGAGGATGCGTAAGAGACAGTATTCTTGGAAGACCTATTCATGATTATGATATTACAACATCGGCTACACCAAATGAGATGATGGAAGTATTTAAGGATAAAAGAATTATTGAAACTGGATTACAGCATGGAACTATCACAATTGTTATTGATAGAGAAGCTTATGAGTGTACCACTTACAGAATTGATGGTAATTATTCAGATAATCGTAGACCTGATAGCGTAACATTTACACGAAGTCTTGAAGAAGATTTAAAACGTAGAGATTTTACAATCAATGCAATGGCGTACAACGATGAAGTTGGTCTTGTCGATCCGTTTAATGGTATGGAAGATATTGAATACAATAAAATTAGATGTGTTGGTAGACCAGAAGACAGATTTGCGGAAGATGCTTTGAGAATTTTACGTGCTATTCGTTTTGCATCTCAATTAGAATTTGTAATTGAACCTGGCACAGATTGGAATATTTCTAAAATGTGTAAGAATTTAGAGAATATATCTATTGAACGAATTAATAGTGAGTTTTGCAAAATTGCTGTATCAAAAGAATTCTGTATACAAATGGTTTTATACCATGATGTATTCTCACTATTTATTCCTGAAATCAAAGATATGATTGGATTCAAACAGAATAATCCATATCACACTTATGATGTATGGAATCATACTGTATATGCAGTAGAGTATTGTGAATCTGATGATTTGGTTACAAGATTAGCAGTATTTTTTCACGATTTTGGCAAGCCACATTGTTATCAAGATGGAGAAGACGGTGTTAGACACTTTAAAGGTCACGGAAAGGTAAGTGCTGATATGACCAATGAGATTATGAAACGTCTTAGATTTGATAATGACACAAGAGAGAAAGTTGTTGAATTGGTCTATTATCACGATGCCACTTTTGAGGTTGGAAAGAAATATGTCAAGAGATGGCTTAATAAAATCGGAGAAGAACAGTTCAGAAGACTATTAAATGTTCGCAGAGCTGATATTAAAGCACAAGCAGACATGAATCAGGAAACAAGATTACAAAAGATTGATAACATTGGATACATTTTAGATGAAGTTTTACAGGATGATGAATGTTTTTCTCTGAAGGATTTAGCAGTCAATGGTAAGGATTTGATTGCTATTGGATATAAGTCAGGAAAAGAAATTGGTGAGGTATTAAATAATCTGTTGGATTCAGTTATTAGTGGAGAATATATAAACGAGAAAGAAAAATTATTAGAAATAGCAGAGAGGAGATTATATGGTTAAATTATTCAGTCATACAGATCTTGATGGAATCGGTTGTGGTATTTTGGCAAAACTTGCATTCGGAGATGATGTAGATATTTCATATTGTGATTATGATAACATTGATTCAAGTGTCAGAGAATTTATTGATAATGGAACAGAATTTGATATGTGTATTATTACAGATATCAGAGTAAACGAAGATACGGCAAAGATTATTGATGAAAGATTTGATAATTTCTATTTATTAGATCACCATCCAACAGCTCTTGGACTTAATAAATATGATTGGTGTAGAGTTTCTATTGATGATTCAGATGGAATTAAAACGTCAGGAACAATGTTATTTTATCACTGGTTGGCATTAAGAGGGTGTTTTAATGAAGAGTTGGAATATAGTAAATCGCTAGAAAGATTTGCCGATTTGGTAAGAAATTATGACACTTGGAGATGGTCAGAACTTGGCGAAGATGGTGTTATTTGTAAGCAGGTAAATGATTTACTTTATCTGTATGGTCGGGATGGTTTTATTCATTGGTGTATTTCAGAAATCCATGATGAAGTATTTCCAAAATTATATGCTAAAGATGAGGTTGTTTTAAAGATTAAGCAGGATGAAATTGATAGATATATCGAAGAGAAGAATGAAACTATGTTTACCAGTCCTATGTGTGGTAAGGTTTGTGGTTTCGTATTTGTAGATAGGTTTGTTAGTGAATTAGGTAATAGGCTTTGCAAAATGCATCCTGAAATTGATTTTGTTGCAATGATTGATATTGATAGTTGTACGGTATCTTATAGAACCGTTAAAGAAGATATCGATCTTGGTAAAGATGTAGCAAGTTTATTTGGTGGCGGTGGTCATCCAAAAGCTGCTGGTTCAGAATTTAGTCAGAGTATTAAGTTGAAAGTTATTGGTGAAATCTTTGGACAGTAGGATGGAGAGTGACTATGTATAATACAGGCGACATTTACAGGGTTATTCAAGATGCATTAGACGCAAATCAGATATATTGTACAGACTCTAAACTTGGTGATGGTTCAGAAGATACTTATGAGACAGATACGGAATTTGTTTCTGGCAACGATGCTCACTTGATTGCAACTGTCCGTCATCATCATTTTGATTATAATCGTCCTTATCAAGAAAATGAATATACAGAAACAACAAAATTTAAGATTAAAGTTGAAATGATAGAGTGAGGTGAGAATATGGCAGTATATGTAACAGGTGATCTACACGGTGATCCTACTCGATTAAGTAAAGATAATTTCTATGAACAGAAAGATTTTTCTGGTAATAAAGATGAAAATATTGTAATTATTCTTGGTGATTTTGGTCTTGTGTGGCAAAGAGAAGAAACAAAAAATGAGAAATATTGGTTAGATTGGTTAAATAGAAAACCATTTACAACAGTATTTGTTGACGGAAATCACGAGAATCATAAAAGGCTTGCAACCTATCCTATTAAACAATGGCATGGTGGTAAAGTACATGAAATTAGACCTAATGTATTGCACTTAATGCGTGGAGAATTATTTACTATTGAAGATAAAAAATTCTTTGCTTTTGGTGGTGCATCAAGCCATGATATTCAAGATGGTATTCTTGATTACAATGATGAAGATTGGAGAGAAGAATCCAAGAAACTTGATAAGCAAGGCAAATATATGTATCGCATCAAAGATTTGTCTTGGTGGGAAGAGGAATTACCGACAGATGAAGAAATGCAGCATGGACTAGATGTTCTAAAAGAGAATAATAATATAGTTGATTATATTATTACACATAGTACCTCTACGTCAGAGTTATATCTTATGGGTGGTAAAGGATTATATAAACCAGATGTGTTGACTAATTATTTAGAAGAAGTGAAAGCTACAACTGAATATAAAAAGCATTTGTTTGGTCATATGCATGTGAATAAGGCAATTAACGACAGAGATATTTGTTTGTATGAACAGATTGTTAGGATATTGTAAAGTGAGGTGAAATGGTGAAGAAATATTGGGAAACAGGTGAAAAGAATGACTTTGGTAAAGAATGTTATAAATTACATTTTAGTCAATTTTATGAAGAAGATGATGAAAATGTAGTAGCTAGTTTTGTACAAGATAAGACAGACGAAAACATATTTATATATGTATCAAAAGAACTAAATGTTGAATATGATACATTGTTTGCAGATAGTATAGAAGATGCAAAGCATCAAATCGAAGACATGCTAATAGACCATTGGAATGATGAGATTGATTATTTAGAAAATCGAATTAAATCATTTCAAGACGAAGAATAATCATACATAGAAATTTCTATCTTGGCAACTCAGCCAAATTTCCCAAAAGTAAAAGTAACAAGAAATATTTTTTCTTATGGTTTTTGCAGACGTGCAAATTCCATAGGATTTTACAACAAAATAATCAAGAAGAAAGGAATTAAGCAGTAACTCCTAGGTAATTATGGTTATATAACCTCTGTAAAATAGTGTATTTTGACAGAGAATAATGAAAAAAATAATTCTCAAGGGCTACGAGTGTTAAGTTTATGTGGTGGCGTTGAAACAGGATTGTATGCGTTACAGCAGCTCGGAATACCTATAAGAGAATATCATACATATGAAATTTTGCCAGAAGCCATAGCAGTTTCTCAGTACCATTTTCCGTTTGTGGTACATCATGGCAATTTATATGAAGCGGATTTTGAACAGTTCAAAGGATTTGATTTACTGTTGGCAGGAACTTGTTGCCAGTCACTTTCAAGAGTACGAATTGAAAGCAAAGAGGTCAATAATGGTCTTGATGGTAAGTCAGGAATTTTCTTTAAAGCAATTGAGTGTCTTAGGGCAATTCAGCCCAAATATTTCATGTTTGAGAATGTAATACCAAGTTGTGACGAAGATCTGAAGACAATGACAGAATGTATTGGTGTAGAACCTATTTTGATTGATTCAGGAAGATTTTCGTCTCAAAATCGTGAAAGATATTATTGGACAAACATACCATTAGGTAAATTACCTGATGAATCTCCATTAGTTTTGAAAGATATTATGGAGAATAGTGTAGATGAGAAATATTTCTATAAGAAAGATTTTGAAATCTTGGATATGAGCAAACGTGTATGCGCAGAGTTAAAAGTTAATTCTATGGAAATGAATAGAAGAATTTATAATCCAGATTTTAAGTGCTGCACATTGACTTGTATCAATGGTGGATATCACGAAAAGAAAGTATTAGATAGTGGTAGACCACGAAAACTTACAGAAGTTGAATATGAAAGATTACAGGGATTGCCTGATAATTTTACAAAAATTCAGCTTAACAATCGTTGGTTATCATACTCAAAAAGATGTAGTTTGATGGGCAATGGATGGAATGAACCTACTGTTGAATGGATTTTGAGTGGGTTAAGAGAATAAAAGAAAGGAGTAAGAGGTTTGGTATACCGAAAACGCAGCGTTTACTCCTGATACATAATGATAATAAATAGAGTCTGGCAGATGCCAAATAGCAACACATTTTCAATTAAGCCAATTAAGGAACTGATTGAGAAATATGCAACTGGCAAGATTGTTGATCCGTTTGCTAATAGTAATAAATTAGCAACAGTAACAAATGACTTAGATACACAATATGATACTGATTACCATATGGACGCATTAGATTTCTTAAAGATATTCGATGATAACTCAGTAGATACAGTGCTATATGATCCACCATACTCGCCACGACAGGTAAGCGAATGTTATAAAAACCTTGGACAGACAGTAAATATGCAGACAACACAAGCTTCATATTGGTCTAAACAGAAGGAACAGATAGGAAGAATTGTAAAGAAAAATGGCATTGTAATTACTTGTAGCTGGAATAGTGGTGGCATTGGTAAGAAGTATGGCTTTGAAATTCAGGAAATTTTACTTGTTCCTCATGGTGGTTGGCACAATGATACAATTGTTGTGGTTGAGAAGAAGATCGAGTAGAGAATAACATAATATGAAGTTCGCAGGAAAGCGGAATTTCATGGGCGAAAGGAGC